>ERZ791624.6-NODE-6-length-168514-cov-4.594376_pt1 | contig 168514 bp, 132 predicted proteins | sample MGYA00510058_ERZ791624 | MGnify/ENA primary metagenome ERZ791624 (study PRJEB30046, sample SAMN00715158) | human gut metagenome | study: EMG produced TPA metagenomics assembly of the A metagenome-wide association study of gut microbiota in type 2...
GGTTTTGGAGACCAGTGCTCTACCGACTGAGCTAAACCCGTATGAAAGGTCGGCCGAAACCGACCTTATATATATCGTAAGAGATTATTCTACGATGTCTGTGATTTGACCAGAACCTACTGTACGACCACCTTCACGGATAGCGAAGCGAAGACCTTGACTGCAAGCAACTGGAGTAATCAACTTAACTTGGATAGAAACGTGGTCACCTGGCATTACCATTTCTACACCTTCTGGAAGAGTAATCTCACCAGTTACGTCAAGTGTACGGATGTAGAATTGTGGACGGTAGTGGTTGTGGAATGGAGTGTGACGACCACCTTCTTCTTTCTTCAAGATATAAACTTGAGCCTTGAATTCATCGTGAGGTTTAACTTGACCCGGGTGGCAGATAACCATACCACGTTTGATTTCGTTCTTGTCGATACCACGAAGCAACAAACCAACGTTATCACCAGCTTCACCTTCATCAAGAATCTTACGGAACATTTCAACACCTGTAACAACAGATTTCTTATCTTGACCAAGACCAAGGATTTGAACTTCTTCACCAACTTTGATACGACCAGCTTCGATACGACCTGTAGCAACTGTACCACGACCTGTAATTGAGAATACGTCTTCAACCGGCATCAAGAATGGTTTATCAACATCACGTGGAGGAAGTGGAATCCAGTTATCAACTGCATCCATCAATTCCATAATCTTGTCTTCCCACTTTGGCTCGCCGTTCAAAGCACCAAGTGCAGAACCACGAATGATAGGAGTGTTATCTGAATCAAATTCGTAAGCGTCTAGAAGATCACGAACTTCCATTTCAACAAGTTCAAGCATTTCTTCGTCATCAACCATGTCGCACTTGTTCAAGAAAACAACAAGACGAGGAACGTTCACCTGACGAGCCAAAAGGATGTGCTCGCGAGTTTGAGGCATAGGACCGTCAGTTGCAGCAACTACGATGATAGCACCGTCCATTTGAGCAGCACCAGTAACCATGTTCTTTACATAGTCGGCGTGACCCGGACAGTCAACGTGTGCGTAGTGACGATTTGCAGTTTCATACTCTACGTGTGAAGTATTGATAGTGATACCACGCTCTTTTTCTTCTGGTGCATTGTCGATAGAATCGAATGAACGCAACTCAGAAAGGCCTTTCTTTGCCAATACTGTTGTGATAGCAGCAGTCAAAGTAGTTTTACCGTGGTCAACGTGACCAATTGTACCGATGTTAACATGCGGTTTGGTTCTCACAAATTGCTCTTTTGCCATAATTGTATTTTATTTTTATGTTTAACTTTTCAATTATATTTTTCCTATTTTTGAGCCGATGACGGGATTTGAACCCGTGACCTCTTCCTTACCAAGGAAGTGCTCTACCCCTGAGCTACATAGGCATTAATCAAGCAGAAACGAGCCAAGCCCGAAACCCTCAACCCAAAGGTTGACACTCTTGACGAGCCCCTTCCGCAGGAGTTCGTGGGCGAAGATGGATTCGAACCACCGAAGGCATAAGCCAGCAGATTTACAGTCTGCCCCATTTGGCCACTCTGGTATTCGCCCAAATGCTCTGCAAAGGTAGTGATTATTTTCTATTTTGCAATATTTTTCGGCAATTTTATTTCAAGAAAATTGATTTTTTTTTGAGGTACTTTCTTTATGGTTGCTTAATGTGTTTATTTCCAATTAAATACAGAAAAGCAACTAATGGCGTTATTTTTGCCAAAAGTTGCTTTTCTGTTAATATGATAGTTGCTTTTCTTTGTGAAAATTATTCGACAGTAATAATTGTTCCGTTAGAATGAGCCACTAATTGCGGTGCATAGAGTGATTGAATGTTGGCAAGTCCGCTGTTGAAAGTACCTTTATTGTTTACAAATACATCGTATTTGATAGCGAACGTCCCCTTTGGCATTCCGTTGATGAAAATATTCGTTGCTGAGTCACGAGTTTCGCGAAGCATAAAGATGCCGTCACTCCAGTCGTAAGTCGGCACTTGGTCAACGGGTTCAAAGGCTGCAGGACGTGCATCGGTAATAGTTACGTAGTTCATGTCTCTTTTAACGGTAACCATGATTCTCACCTGAATCTTTTCTCCGATTTTGAAATCAGAAGCCGGAACATCAATAAGTTTGCCGTCATCACCATAGCGGTAGAATGTCTTTTCCATCTTGATGTCAGGAGAGTTCTTAGCGGCAACGTCCTTCATAGGTGCGTTATAGTTGAGGTATATAGCACCCCAAGCAGGGTTGTAGCCATATCTCTTGATGCTTAATTTCTTTCCTTCAACATCCTTGACATCGAAAGAGAACTTGCTGTATCCGAGGAATTTGTCTCCAGTCGGGTTTAGCACTTCGCTGCCGATAGTGATTTCCGGAGCCTTTCTGTCGCTGTTGTTCCAGCGAGTTCCTGTTGCAAGGATAGCGTTAACCGCTTCACAAGCCGACCTGCTTTCTCCCCAGTTGCGGGTTTCCTTAGTTTGGAGAATCCAGCGGCGGATATTGTTTATATCCGAATCATTAGGGTTCACCTTATGGAATGCGGTAGCGATTTTAGAGGCAGTCCAGAGTTTGTCAACGTATTCAAGATCCCAGTAGAAGCCTATAGAATCGTCTTTTCTCGCCTTTTGTCTGAGTGATTCGATTATGCTTTCTGCTTCGCTCTGATAGCCGTTGTCGGCAAGCAGGATAGCTGCTTCTGCCTGACTTGATAAAGATAGTTTTCTCCAGTCCTTTTTGGCGAAATCAACAACCTCTTTCTTTATCTCGCGAATCTTCTTTGGCAGTTCAAACTCCGTGAAGCGGTCGCGGATAAGGATATAGTTGAAATATCCCGAATATTGGTTTTTCTTAATGTTGTATTTTTCTATTTCCTTAATAACCTCGGCATCAACATAGTTGCAAGCCTTTTTGAGCATTTCAGTTAATTCAGCGTCAGCCTCAAGGTAGCCGAGGGTTTTAAGGTTTGCAAAATCTTCCAACACTTCCAAAGTGATAAACAGAGAAGGGTCTGTTTTGCTGAACCATCTGAAGCCACCGTCAGCCGTCTGCAAGCCTTTCAGTCCGCTAATCGCCTTTTCCTTGCGCTTGTCGATAGTGTTCGGGTCGGTAAGGTCAATAACGCGCTGCATGCTTAGTGTTTCCCTTTCAGCATTTGTCAACCATGGAGAATTGTTTAGGTCGATAACCTTCAGTTCCTCGTTTTTGCTAAGGTTTGACTTTAGCGTTTCTGAGTTCTTCCAAGCGTTAAGTGCGTCGGCAATATACTTGTCTGCACTAACGATGCTGCCCGATACACTTGTTACATAGAAATTCTTAGAGAAAGCCAATGCGTTCTGATTTTCAGAAATCATCGACGGCATAGCCATCACGCAGTACCAAACAGGGTTGTCGCAGTATTCCAAAGTAACAGTGCCGTTTTCAGCCTTTGGCAGTTTCTTTGAGATTGATTGCTCATTCTCTTTGATATAGAACGGTTCTGCTTCGATAACTTCCGTTGTTGACGGAAGGATAGCGATAACCTTCTGTTCGCCGTCGGCGTTGCTGCCTGCTTGAGCCTTAACGCGATAACCAATACCAGTGTATGCCTCAGTTATTTCCTCCCCAACTTCTATCTCAACAATGTCAGAAGCCTTTGGAGCAAGGGCAACAGTTGTAGGACACGACTTTATAATCTTGTTTTTCGCCGGGTCGAATATTGTTATTTCCACGTTGGCGTTGACGCTGTCAAGAGAATTGTTCATCACCGTTGCAAGCAGTTTCACGCGGTCGCCGTTGCGGATAAAACGAGGCAAGTTCGCTTGAACCATAATCGGTTTATTGGCAGTAACTGTTTCATTGATATATGCCGATTTTAGATTTTCGGTATATGCCAAAGCACAGAATTGCCAAGTCGTATTAACGTTAGGCACGTCGAATTCAAGAGTTATAACGCCGTCTTTGTTTGTGGCAAGTCGTGGCATAAAGAACGCTGTTTTGACATTAGGATCGCGTAGAGAGTCATCTTTCGGCCCGTTCATGCCTGATTTAGCCGCCTCTTCATCAGTTACCCCAAATGCACTACTTGTTTCGTATTTATCTTCAACAACCGCAGATTCGTGCAGAACCTCTTTGCACGCCGTAGAGTTCATCGCAGCACCACGAACCATAATTTTTCTGTAGTCAGTACCAATTGCGTAATAGCGTTTGTAATATCGATTGAAGTACGGTTCCTGAATATTGCGATAATCCAAGTACTTGTGACTGTAATTCAAGATGCAGTAGAGGTCATCCTCCATATAGAAACTATTGAAGAATATAGTAGGCTTGACAATGTTAAAATTAAGGTAGGCTAAATTAGAGTCAATCTGATTTAGAGCAGCGTCGTACATATATGCCATCATCGCACCTTGATATTTCACCTTTCCGGTGCTTTCAAGGCGGAAACGCCAAACCTCCTTAGAGTTCGGATTTATGAAGTCACGGAAAGTTTCCTTAACGATTTTCAGTTCGCCAGCGTGGTCGTTAGGCAATATTTTTAGTTTGTATAGAGCGTCTTTGTGGTTGAAGATGGAAATAATTTCCATCTTTGCCGTTTCTTCCTTATCTAAGTTAAGGTTGAGCGTCAAAGTGTTAAGCCCAGGCTTTAGCGAATACCAACCATTGATGATAACGCGAGTATCGGTATATACGGCATAGTACGCAGAAGTGGCGTAACTGCTTCTCATCTTAATCACCGCCTTGCCAGTATCGTCGCAAGTTATCTTGTCGTCAGTAACGAAGAGAGGGGTTTTGTAAGGTGGCATTTCTTCGCTGTTGCGGTAGATAACCACTTCTTCCGATTGCATTTCCTTTCGGTCTGAATCCTTTTCAGTCCAAACGTAGAGAGTGTATTTGCCAGATTTAACGTCGCTAAGGTCAATATACGGGCTTGCAGACATGAACGAGCCAGACTTGACAATATCGTTGCCAGCCTTTATTTCGTAGTTGCATTTAGCATCAATGACGTTACTTTTCAGGTCTTTTACCTCAGCAAAAATTTTACTTTTTGCAGTTGCCTCGATAATATCGTTATATCTCAAATTAAGGGTTTGCTTGTCGCCGATAGCGATAAATTCCGTACCTTCTTGCGTTTCCCCACTTTTGGCGGTTGCTGTAATTTTAAGAGAAATATAGCAGAAATCATTCCCGTTGAAAACCTCATCAGGAATGCTTACTTCCCAATTACCGTCGGCATCGGTGGTTGTTTCGCCGTCAATAGCCTCGAAATACGAATCACTCGAATAAGCAACAGAATTTATAGAGTACTTTAACTTAGCGTCAGCAACAGGGAATTTTGAGAAGGTAAGAACCTTGCCTTTAGCAAAAAGGTTTCCTCTTGTTGTAAGGTTTGAGTTTTCCTTGTTGAACTCAACAAAGAATGTAGGTGCCTTGTATTCGCTTACAGTAACTCTGCGACTACCTGAAGTAGAACCCTTCTTTGATGTCACTTGAATATGGAAATTACCCGTAATCCCATCTTTTGGAAGAGTGAAAGAAGAGTCTGCACGGCCGTATTTGTCAGTCGTGAGTTCTATTTTGTCAATGTCTTTCCAGTTCGGGTCTTTTAGCGTTACAGTAAATTCCTGATTTTTAGACAATCCAAGAGTGTCTTTGTCGTTCCAATATGCAATAAAAGAGAACTTGACTTTATCTCCAGGTCTGTAAACGCCGAGGTCGGTGCATACGTGGATATTGCGGTATGTTCGGTATGGGTTACGATAATAATCGTATATGCCCTCAGAGCGTGATTTGTCGTTGCCTAATGCGAAGTGAAATTCTCCGGTATCTTTATCTGAAAGAACAACATAACCGAAGCGGTTTGATTTTCCAACCAGTTTGTTTTTGTGATTGTAAAGACTTGCATTTTGAATAGGTTTGCCGGTCTTACTGTTTATTGCATACGCGCGGGTTTCTCCGTCAACTTCTTGAAGCAAAAAGTCAATGTCTGTAACGATGACCTGTTCGGAAGCGGTAACAATTTCCTTGTTAACAAAGTTGTCGTTCGACTCAATGGCGAATTGGTAAGTTCCGTATTTAGGCAGAGCCGGGAAAGTCAGATTCGTGAGAGTGTCTTGTCCGAACTTATAGTTTATCGTATATGATTTTACCGCAATTGGCTTGTAGTTTTTTGCCAGTTTTAGGAAGTCTTTGTTGTAGTATGACTTGTTAACCTTATATGCTTTAAGCGTTATGCTCTTGATATTTCGGGCATTAACCGAAATTTTCAAGTCTTCACCCAAAGTGGAGGTGTTTTGAACATTAATATTTGCATAAGGCGCTTCGTAATCGTTGGTGAAATTCTTCAAGCCCCTTATTCTGCTGTATCTTGGGAAGCGTTCAATCTGCTTTACCGCAAGTTCGTATAATTCCTGCTTGTTTATGTCGCTCCTGCATTCAGTAGCTGCGATTAGCGGTTCGGTAGAGTATTCGTTGTCGGCAAATGCTTTATATAGGTCGATATATTTTTTATAAGCCCGCTTTTGGTCGCTGATGCATAGTTTTATTCTCTTTGTTTCTGTGTAAATAAGTGCAGGGATATTCTTTGCATTCACGTTAATCAGTGAAGCAAGGATATCGTTTTGCATAACGTTAGCGTCTTTGTCAGGCTTGATAGTTATGGGGTTAATTATGTAGTAGTCATAACCTCTCCATAGAGGGAAAGGAAATTTGCCGTTTGCTATCGGTTCGAGCATCTCAACAAAGTGGTGAGCGAGCAGGTCATATAGAGTAGGGAATACCTTTCTGTCATAATCCTTTGGTGTGAGGATATTTAGGTATTCCTCCGCAGGTGTAGCGAGCAGCAATTCCTTTTCTGCAAGAGAGGCAGAAATAAGTTCCATAATCTTTTCGTGGAAATCAGCCGTTGCCCATTTGTTTATGTCGTCGGGCCTTTTTGTTGTTTGCTCTCGTTCGTAGATAAAGTATTTATTATTATCAAGAAAGTCAGAAAGCATGTCAGCCTCTATGCTGTAAAGCAATGCTTTTGCTATCATGTCTGTAGATGCGTTAGCAATGCTGTCGGTAGTGTTGACAACTTCCGGCAAGTAGTCTTGGGATATTAAAGTTTTTGCTATTCCAAGTTTTATTATTCCGTCAACGAGGTTTTGTGTGTCGTTGGTTTTTATTGCTTTTTCGATTTGGCTGGTGGATTCTTTGATAACGTTTTCCGGGTAAGCAAAATCAACCTTAGAAAACAAATTAAGGGTTGCCATAAATATAAATACTAAAAATAAACTTAACTTTTTCATAGCTGTAAATTTTAAAAAAAGCACTTATGCTGTTGGGTTCCAACGGCATTAAGTGCTTTTATAGCGTAAAAAATGTTTTATTATTGTCTGCCTGCCTTACGGTGGTGGTTAAGCATTTGTTGAGTAAACTTGCTTTCCGCACGTTTGAGCAGGAATAGTTGTTTCTTGTTTAAAATTTTTTCAAATTTTTCAAAGTACTTCATTTCAATTTCGCCTTCTTTCTGTGATACTTTGGTGATAGCGAGCGCGGCTGCTTCATATTCGGTATCGTTAGCGGAAGTGTCGCCAGCAATCTTTTTCTCAATGTCCTTTGCTTCCTTGTTAGCATTGAATAATTCTTTTTCCATTTCTTCATAAAGCGGGAAGAAAGCGGATTGCTGCTCTTTTGTCAGTTCGAGTTCTTTTGTGAAGAATTCGTACTTGTAGTTTCTCACCTCCTTCATCCATTTTGAGCGCTGCTGGCTATTGCCTTGAGCGAAAGTCCAGAAAGAAGAAGATGCTATTATAATTAGGGTAAGTATTAAGTGTGCAGTTTTTTTCATATTAATTTATATTAAGACTGTCGATATTGAATACATCAGCATCAATACCTTCATCATATAGTTCATTAAGGATGTCAAACTCATTGAAGTCACCAACCATCATCAGGTCATCAACAAATTTATCGTCACTCATAGCGTTAGCAATCTCTGGGTTGAAGCCGAGTTTCTTATTGTTAGCCTGCTTCATATCGGAAAAAATCTGCATCATCAGCCATACTCCGGCAAACATCGCCGCCATATAAACGAAAGGCCTTAGACGCAACCATGTGGTTGTCTTTGGCTCTGCTTTGATTTCTTTTTCCGGCAATTTTGACATCATTTCCTTTTTAAAATTGTCAAAATATCCCTGCGGAACCTTGAAACCAGGTTCTTTCCCTATCTTATTCAATATGTTTGTTTCCTCTTTCATAGCACTTTTTAGACTATTGATGCGTTTAAAGGTTTAATTGCCTTCAAAATATTTTTCGATTTTCTTTACAGCGTGGTGGAATGATGCCTTTAGTGCGCCAACTGTTGTCCCGAGAATATCAGACATGTCTTCATACTTCATATCGTCAAAGTATTTCATATTGAAGATAATTCTTTGTTTTTCCGGCAGTTGCATAATTGCTTTTTGCAGTTCCTTTTTTAGTTCATCGCCGTCGAACCATTCATCACTTTCAAGGTTGTTGATTAGAAAAGAGTCATCGTCAATGGAAACATTAAGTCGCTGCCTTTCCTTGTTAATAAAAGTGATGGATTCATTAATGGCAATTTTGTATAGCCAAGTTGATAATTTTGCTTCACCGCGGAAGTTCTCAACATTAGACCACGCTTTGAGGAAAGTATTTTGCAGGATATCGTTGGCGTCATCATGAGAAATAACCATTTTTCTAATTTGCCAATATAGTGGTTCGCTATATATGGCAATAACTTCACCGAATGCTTTTCTGCATTGGTGAGGGTCCCTTAGGCGTTCCACTAATTCATTGTTGTCCTGCATAGTTTAAATATTGGTTCGTAAAGATAAATTAAAAATGGGCAATTTGCAAATAAAACAAAGGGGATGCGGTGTTTTGCATCCCTTTTAGCAAAAATTAAGTTGAATGTTAATTAAAAGAGAGGAAGCATTGAGCAATATTTGCAGACTGCCTCGTTACTTTAGAAATTTGTCCTTGCATTTCATCAATTATAACGCACCAAAAAGGGGTTGTGTCAAAATATTTTTTTGAGACAACCCCTTTTAAATCTGCAAATAATCAATCAATTACTTTGCTTCGACTTCTTCGTTTTGTGATTTAACACCGTCAACAACGTTTACGATGTAGTCACCGAGTTTTTCGCTTTCGCAGATAATATCCATATAGAAGATACCTTCTTCGTAAGGATAAATCTTTTGATTAACGTTTTCAACGTTTTCAGAGCGAAGAGAGTTTCTGTAGTTGTTAATTTCGCGTTCTTTGTTGTAAGACTCCATAATGTCCTTTTCGTTAGCAGTCTCAATTTCTCTAAGAATTAGCAGCATATTGTCGAGTGCTTCAGACACGTACTTGAACATTGTTTCAATGTTTTCAACTACCATTTCGTTGAAAACAATTTTGGCTTCGTGTTGTCGAACCATTGTTCTACCGAGGTTGTTGCAACTGTCAGCAATGCTTTCAATCTCGCTGACAATATTCATCATAGCGGAAATCTTCAACTTACCTTCATAACTTAATCGTCCGTCTATAACTTTGTTAAGGTAGTTTGCAATTTCAATTTCCATACGGTCAGATATTTCTTCGTATTTGCCGATTCGAGAGTAAATTTTGTTAAACTCTTCCGATTCAGGTTTTGTGTGAAGCAATGATTTCACCATGCCGAACATTCTGTTAACTCTTTCAGCATAAACAACGATTTCTCTTTGAGCCTGAGTAATGTTCAATTCAGAAGCGCTAAGCATACGGCTTGAAATGAACTTGAGCTGGAATTCGTCGTCTTCCTTGTGGTGCTTTTTTGATTTGAATATGAAGTCACCGACCTTCACAAATTGCTTAGTAAACCAAATCAGGACGCAAACGTTTATAACATTGAATATAGTGTGGAAAATAGAAAGAGCGTAAGAAAGAGTTGTATCGTGTCCTGTTCCTGCGGTTACGACTTCAGGGTTTCCGAAACCGAAGAATTGAGAAATAGCAGCAACGAGGTCAATTAGCGGATAAATTAAGATAAGAGCCCAAAGTACGCCGAAGCAGTTGAATAGCAAGTGTCCGAAAGCGGCTTTTTTAGCGGCATCGTTAGCGCCAAGAGAAGCGATAATAGGAGTGATAGTAGTACCAATATTACTACCAAGTACCATTGCACAAGCGATATCAAAACCAATCCAACCTTTAAGGCACATAATCATGATGATTGCGAATGCTGCGGAAGAAGATTGGATAATCATTGTAATGACAAGCCCGACAAGAGCAAAAAGAAGGACAGAGCCGTAGCCCATTCCGGTATAGTCTTTCAGGAATTCGAGTGCTTCTCCGTCAAGTTCAGGAACGCTTGAGTTTATGTAGTCCAAACCTATGAAAAGCAGGGCAAAACCAATAAGAAGTTCAGCAATAGACTTGTGGTTGCTTTTGCTTGAGAAAAGGAATGCAGTTGCGAAGCCAATCAGAGGCAGCATAAAGGCATTAATGTCAACTTTTCCGAAGAAGGAAATGATCCAGGCTGTGAAAGTTGTACCAACATTAGCACCCATAATGACAGCCATAGAGTCTGCGAGCGACATCAGTCCGGCATTAACGAAACTGACTACCATTACAGTTGAGGCAGAAGAACTTTGGATGAGTGCTGTGATAATGAAACCAGTGAAAAGACCTGTAAAACGGTTTTTCGTCATTGCCGACATAATAGACCTCATACGGTCACCGGCAACTTTTTGCAGGCCTTCGCTCATCACTTTCATACCGTAGAGGAAGAGGCCTACTGCTCCGATAAGAGTCAGGAAATCTAAAAAAGAATACTGCATTTTTTCAGTGAGTTAATTGTTTGCAATCAATCATAATCGAAGATAATCAGTCTTCGCCATAGTGATGGATTTAAACGCGGCGACCACTTACTCATATTCGACACAATTTTATGCAAAGATAAATTTTTATAAATATTCTGCAAAATTTTAGTAACAATTTCGAGACAAAATGGTAAAAAATAAGGTATTAGAAAACTGTCTTTATGTTGTTGATAATATAAATAAAGTTAAATTAAAATGTTTTTGTTGGGTATATAGAAGACGGTTTGATATTTTTGAAAGGATAAAAACGACAATCTTATGAAGCGGTTTATTTATTTGTTTTTGACGGTTTTAGCAATGGTGTTGCTTCCGTCGTGCGACAATGCTGGCGTTGCCGATTCTCCACCACCCATGTATTTTAAATTTGAGGTTTATAATTCGGCAGGTGAGGACTTGGTTAGCAGTGGTAAAACCCGTGAGTTGTATCCCAACTTGAGAATTATCATTAATGGCGAGGCTATCCCGTTGGAATATTGGGACAGTAAGGAAATAGATGAAATGAAGGGCGGGCTTAGGTTCGTTGAGTCGAGATTTGATGAAACCACGATATTCCTTATTTTTGGAATTTTCTTTGAGGAAGAAAATCAGTCATTCGTTGTTGACTGGGGTGACGGCACTACAAATAAGGTTAATTTTACGTGTGACTGGGATGATGTTGGTTGCACGAGATTGTTTGTTGACGGCAAGCTGGTGCCTGTTCGATACAGTTACGAGATAGAGTACAGGTTTGTTAAAGGGTAAGTTAGAAATAACAAGCGGCTCTCAAGAGCCGCTTGTTAAATTGTTAGTATTGTTCTGATTCGTTAGGGAAGTCAGAAGTTTTTACGTCGTCGATATATTTAGCAACGGCGTCATTAATGATAGTGTCAAGGTCGGCATATCTTCTAAGGAATCTTGGGGAGAAGCCTTTGTTAATACCGAGCATGTCGTGCATAACGAGCACTTGACCGTCGCAACCGCCGCCAGCACCAATGCCGATAACTGGGATGTCGAGCATTTGGGCTACTTTAGTAGCCAGGTTTGCAGGGATTTTTTCAAGGACTAGAGCAAAGCATCCAATTTCTTGCAAAAGTTTAGCATCTTCAATCAATTTGTTTGCTTCTGCTTCTTCTTTTGCACGGACTGTGTAGGAACCGAATTTGTTGATTGATTGAGGAGTAAGACCGAGGTGCCCCATGACGGGGATACCTGCAGTAAGTATTCTTTCGATGGATTCCCTAACTTCAGAACCACCTTCAAGTTTCACGCAGTCAGCGTGCGTTTCTTTCATTATTCTGATAGCAGAAGCGAGGGCCTCTTTAGAGTTTCCCTGATATGTACCGAAAGGCATGTCCACGACAACGAGTGCGCGGTTAGTCCCTCTGACAACAGATTTGCCGTGATATATCATTTGGTCGAGAGTCATCGGCAAAGTAGTTACGTTACCAGCCATAACGTTAGAAGCAGAGTCACCGACAAGAATAATGTCCATACCTGCTCCGTCGATAAGTTTGGCCATAGAATAATCGTATGCAGTCAGCATAGCGATTTTTTCGCCACGCTGTTTCATTTCGCTGAGGCGGCGAGTAGTTACTTTTCTTTTGTCTTCAGTGTAAGTTGACATAATATTAATAGTTATGAGTTTTTCTTAACGGGAGGATAGTTTAGAGAGTAGTGCAAGCCTCTTGATTCGTGTCTTTCTTTGGCTTGACGCATAATTAGGTATCCAACGTTAATTAGGTTTCTCAATTCGCAAATTTCTTTAGAAGCCTTGCTCTGCTTGAACAATTTCTCAGTTTCTTCGTAAAGGATGTCGAGTCTGTTCCAAGCCCTGTCAAGACGCAGGTTAGATCTGACAATACCGACATAGGTACTCATAATCTGGTTAACTTCCTTAGCGCTTTGGGTTATAAGTACCATTTCTTCGTTGTGCTGAGTTCCTTCATCATTCCATTCCGGGACATCGTTACGGAAAGAGTAGTGTTGAAGAAGGTTCATACTGTGTTTGGCGGCGGCGTCAGCATAAACGACCGCTTCGATAAGCGAGTTTGAAGCCAGACGGTTACCACCATGAAGACCAGTACAAGAGCATTCACCGACAGCATATAGTCTGTTAATAGAGGATTGACCGTTAAGGTCCACCTTAATACCACCACAAAGGTAGTGAGCGGCTGGAGCGACGGGGATATATTCCTTTGTAATGTCAATACCGAGGCTCAGGCATTTTGCGTATATATTAGGGAAGTGTCTTTTTGTCTCTTCCGGGTCTTTGTGAGTTACGTCAAGGAAAACGTGGTCTTCACCTCTCATTTTCATTTCGTTGTCGATTGCTCTTGCAACGATATCACGAGGAGCGAGAGAAAGTCTCTTGTCGTATTTCTGCATAAATTCCTGCCCGTCAAGAGTTCTCAGGACGGCACCGTAACCTCTCATTGCTTCTGTAATCAGGAAAGAAGGTCTGTCACCCGGATGGTAAAGAGCGGTAGGGTGGAATTGTATAAATTCCATATCCTTAACTTCGCCTTTCGCCCTGTAAACCATTGCTATTCCGTCACCGGTAGCGACAGGAGGGTTTGTTGTAGTTGTATATACTTGACCGATTCCGCCGGTAGCCATAACCGTTATTTTGGACAGGAATGTGTCAACTTTTCCTGTTTTCGGATTAAGTATGTATGCTCCGTAGCAAGTAATGTCAGGCGTTCTTCGAGTAACGATTTTCCCGAGGTGGTGCTGTGTTATAATTTCAACGGCGAACCTGTCTTCCATAACGTCAATGTTAGGATGGTTCTTTACTGCTCTAATAAGGCTTTGTTGAATTTCCGCACCAGTATTGTCAGCGTGGTGCAATATTCTAAATTCAGAGTGACCGCCTTCTCTGTGAAGGTCAAATTCACCATTTTCCTTTTTATCAAAGTTAACTCCCCAATCAATAAGTTCCTTAATTTGACCAGGAGCTTCTTTAACAACTTTTTCTACTGCACTTTTGTCGCTAAGCCAGTCTCCGGCTATCATAGTGTCTTCGATATGCTTTTCGAAGTTATCGACAGCGAGGTTTGTTACTGAGGCAACGCCCCCTTGAGCGTAAAATGTGTTTGCCTCTTCAAGATTAGTCTTGCAAATCAAGGCTACTCGACCTGTTTCTGCCACTTTTAGGGCAAAACTCATACCGGCAATTCCGGAACCGATGACGAGATAATCGTACTTAAATACCATGACTCGAATTTTTTATATTGCAAAAGTAGTCATATTTTTATACCTTGTGGCTATAATTGCGGAAATATTTCAATTATTTCGGTTTTCGGTGGGCTTTTTTCGGAAAATTTTGAATGCCGTAGCTGCAACGATAATGCTCATTATAGGGCTTAGGTAATTGAAGAAGCAGTATGGGAGGTATGTAAGAGTGGACACATTGAGAACAGTTGATTGAGTTAAACTGCAGGAGTTCCAAGGGACAAGCACGGATGTTACTGTTACAGAATCTTCAGTAGTTCTGCTCAGTAGTCGGCTTTCGTAACCCTTTTCCTTGTAAATGTCTTTGAACATATTACCGGTAAGGATAATGCTGATGTACTGGTCAGCCGTTGTAATATTAAGGAATAGCCCGGAAAGAGCCGTTGAGGAAACCATTGAGAATGTTGATTTCATCATATTTGCAAACATATTTGTAATGCTTTTAAGCATGCCGCTTGCAGTCATTGCCCCTCCGAAGCACATGGCACAAAGAATAAGCCATATAGTATTCATCATGCCTTGCATTCCCCTTGTAGCGACCAAATCGTTAACCAGTTGGTTTCCTGTCTCTATTTGTGTGTTAGTCGTTATCATTGCCATAATACCTTCGAAAACTGGTCTTGAGCCATTGCCCAATTCTTCGAGTATATCCTGCTGTGCCCATAAAGCTGCGGTTGTGGCAAGAATTGTTGAAACAAAAAGAGTAATAAGAGATGGTATTCTTTTTGCAATCATAAAACCAGTAAGGATGGGTACAGCCAGTAGCCAAGGCGTTATGTTGAATTTTTCGTTCAGTGTATTTGAAATTTCCTGAATGTTGACTTCACTTGCGGAATTGGAAGTTAGACCGATGATGAAGAATATAATCAGGGTAATGACAATAGATGGAATAGTTGTGATCATCATATATCTGATATGGTCAAATAGCGGAGTTCTTGTTACAGAAGCAGCGAGAACTGTGGTGTCGGAAAGAGGGGATATTTTGTCACCGAAGTATGCACCAGAAATAATAGCACCTGCAATCCAGCCTTCAGAATATCCTTGAGCCTGCCCAATTCCCATAAGAGCGATTCCGATAGTGGCAATAGTTGTCCACGAACTTCCTGTCATAACAGAAACGAGAATGCAAATAATGCAAGCTGAGGCGAGGAAGAATTTCGGGTTTATAACAGCCATTCCGTAGTCAATAAGGGTAGGCACGACTCCGCTAATCATCCAAGCACCGCTTAATGCTCCAATAATAAGAAGGATGAGCATAGCAGAAGCAACCCCCTTGACATTGTCAACAATCTGGTTTTCGAAATTCGCCCAAGGGATTTTATATACAGCCATTCCAATAAGAATGCAGATTGCTGTAGTAAGTAAAAGGGCCACCTGGCTTGGCCCGTTAAGCGAGTTGCTGCCAAAAGTGGAAATAGTTACATACAGGATGCCAATCATTATAGCAATTGGCAAGAAAGAAACAATAGGATTTGGAGTTTTATACATTCTTTTTATCTTCCTTTTTGTTTAGTTCTGGGTATGAAACCCTTGTGTGATACATTGTTCTAAGTCTTGAAATGAAAACTTTCTTTATTTTTTCAACGTCTTTGAAACTCAAAGGAGAATCTTTCATCAGACCTTGAGCGATTTGTCCGTCAATAATTTTGTTAACGAGGTTTTTGATAGCCTCGTCGGAGTACTCTTTTAGACTTCGAGATGCAGCTTCTGTAGCGTCAGCCATCATAAGCAACGAAGTTTCCTTGCTTTGTGGGTTTGGTCCCGGGTATGTATATGGTTCAGGGTCAACCGGTTCTCCACCGTTGTTGTTGCAAGCCGTTGTGTAGAAGAATTTTGCAACGTTTTTTCCGTGGTGTTCCGTAATGAAGTCTTTAATAACGGTTGGAAGTTTTGCTTTTTCAGCAATTTTCATACCGTCAGTAACGTGTCTGATTACAATCTTTGCACTTTGTTCAGGAGTGATCAGTTCATGTGGGTTTATGTCGTGCTGGTTTTCAGTGAAGAATGCAGGGTTTTCCATTTTTCCGATGTCGTGGTAAAGAGCACCGGCCCTTGCAAGTTGGGAATTAGCGCGTATTTCGTGAGCGGCTTCGGAAACGAGGTTTGAAAGTTGCAGTGAATGTTGGAATGTTCCAGGGCATTTTTCAGATAGTTCTCGGAGCAAAGGGTTGTTAACGTCAGCCAGTTCTACGAGGGTTACTTTGGAAGTGAAACCAAATAATCTTTCGAGAACAAAAATGAGGACGTATGTAAACGATAGGAAAATAGCATTAATGCCAAAGAAAAGGAATGCCTTTGGCATGATTGCATTAATGTTTCCGCTTGAGAAAATATAGTATGCCAAGTATATAAATGAATATCCGAGGAAAACGAGAGCTGCTGTTCTGATGAGTTGAGACCTTTTGGTTAGTTCTTGAAGGGAGTTGATTGCAATAGCCGATACAGGCAAGTGTAAAATTATAAACATCAGCGGTTCAGTAGTTGCAAGACTGCAAATTATAACTTGAACCATTGAGGTAAAGAAAGCCGTCCTTGAGTCGAAGAACGTGACAATCAGAATTGGGACTATCGCCACAGGCACGAAGAAAATCGCATTGTGGAACATGTGGAATAGTGTGAATGCAGAGATGGAGAAAACGGTCACGAGAGCAACTGCAAAAGTTAGTTTTCTGCCGTTTTGATAGATTTCGGTTCTGTAAAGTCTGAAGAAAGCATAAAGGAGAGCCAGCATCAGGATAACGATTAGTATATATCCCATAAACGAATAGTGCTCATCAGCGGTTACTCCTCTGTCTTTAATCATTTTTTCGTATGTTTTCAACAGAGTTGCAGTTTGTGGTGTAACTATTTCTCCCAAGTCCACAATTCTTTCGCCTTGCTGTATCATCCCTTTTGCAACAACAGCTGATTGGTATGCCTCGTTAAGCAGTCTTTCTGTCATTACAGTATCCAAAACGATGTTTGGCATAATTATTTGAGCAAGATTTAGGCGTCTGACATCAAAATTTGAACCTGTTGCAGAATCAACAAATTCGTATGCTTCTTTAACGGTTTTCATTTTTTGAGTTGAAACGGAAGTTGCAATGTTCCCATTAATTATCCTAATCTTGTCAGGAATTTTAGATGAGTTTTTTGTTATGTCAGAATCGATAATCCCGTCTTTATATATTTTTCGAAGAATGTTGACTACCATTTCGTTGTCGATTTTCGCAATGACTTCGTTTTCCGTGTTTTGGTTAACTTTACAAACAGGTATAAAAGCCTTGTTAATGCTATCTGTCTTATGCTCAACAGTTGCGGAGTCGGGCATAATAGGCATGTCGAAAGGAGCAGTTAGTAGTGAATATGTCCACGGTTTTCCTATTGTGTATTTGTAATCCTTGTCATAGTTTTCCGGATAGAAATACCCAATAATAATTGCAGCAATAATGAAAATTGCAATTCGGAACAATGCTTTTTTATCGAAATTATTCTTCAGATTCATTTTTATATTTTATGTAGTCATTCTAATTTATTCGAGAGGCATAGGTGATGTTTTTAATTTTTTTAATCTGTCTGCAAAGTCTGTCAACTATACGGGCATCAGAAACTCTCAGGTCGAGCATACATTCGAAAACTCCGTCTTTCGCCTCTATGTCAAGTTTTCGGATATTAATTGACATGTTGATTGAAATTTCGTGAATTAGTTCTTGAAGAATGCCCATTCTGTCTATTCCTTTGACGTTTACGGTTGCGAGAAAGGCAGATTGCAAAGGAGATTCTTCCCATTTGGTTGCAACAAGTCTGTTACCGAAACTGCTTTTTAATTTCATGGCAACGTTGCAATCCATTTTGTGCACGATAACTTCTTCATTGTCGTTAACATACCCAACGACATCATCACCAGGTATAGGATTGCAGCATGTAGCTGTCTTGTAGTTTTGTACACCGTTCTCACTGTAAAGGACGTAAATCTCTTTTTTGTTTATTTTTTGATTGCTTGTTGTTGCCTCGGTGGTATTCTCATTGCTGTCCTTTTTCTGGTTAGAGAAGGGCCATATTTTGTTTAGAATATTTAGAGGCTGCTTTTTGCATAGAGATTTGATAACGCTTTCAGTCAGAGCGACCTTGTCAGAACCGATTGCAAAGTAGAGGTCTTCTCTTGTGTGGAATTGATATGAACCCATTAGTTTTGTGACAAACTTGTTGGAGTCTTCAATCTGATAGTCTTGAATTGCTTTGAGGACAATAGTCTCTCCTTTTTCGGTGATTTTTTTGCGTTCTCGCCTGAGAGCTGCTTCCAATTTGCTTTTTGCCTTTGCCGTAACTACGAAATTCAGCCATTCCGGGGCAGGTTTTTGCTTTTCGGAGGTTAGAATTTCCACTTGGTCACCGCTTTGCAATTTTTGCGAAATAGCGACGAGCTTGTGGTTTACTTTACCGGCGATGCAGTGCGAGCCGAGTTCAGTATGCAGTTCGTAGGCAACGTCGAGCACAGTTGCATTTTTGGGCAGTGTAATCAAATCCCCTTTAGGCGTGAATATGAATATTTCGGTGGCGAAAAGGTTGAGTTTGATAGTATCGAGGAAGTCCATTGCATTTGGCTTAGGCTCTTTAAGTATGTCGGTAATTGTCTTGAGCCAAAGTTCGAGTTCTGATTCTTCGTCGCTTTCCCCGATTTTGTATTTCCAGTGGGCGGCGAAACCTCTTTCGGCTATTTCGTCCATTTTACGGCTTCTGATCTGAACTTCTACCCAGTTTCCGTTTGGTCCCATAACAGTTAAGTGCAAAGCCCTGTATCCGTTTGCTTTAGGGGTGCTGATCCAGTCTCTTGTTCTTGTTGGGTGCAGTCTGTATATATCTGTTATTATAGAGTATATATTCCAGCAAATTTGTTTTTCATTGTCGTTTTCGTTGCAGTCAAATACTATTCTGACAGCATATAAGTCATATACTTCTTCAAAAGGAATGTGCTTTGAATTCATTTTGTTCCATATTGAATAAGCTGATTTGACTCTGGCGAACATGTCAAATTTAAGCCCCATTTTGTTCACCCCAGCCATTACTGGAGCCGAGAAGTCGTTAAAGGCACAGGCACGGCTTTTTTCAGAATCGGCGATAGCCTTTTTTATGTTTGCGTATTGCTCGGGATGTTCGTATTTGAAACTAAGATCTTCAAGTTCTGTTTTGATGGCGAATAGTCCTAATCTGTGGGCGAGAGGAGCGTAGATATAAAGCGTTTCACCAGCAATTTTATATTGTTTGCTTGGTAACATTGATGAAAGAGTTCGCATATTATGCAGTCTGTCGGCCATTTTGATGAGTATAACGCGAATGTCATCAGCCATTGTCAGCAGGAGTTTTCGAAAGTTTTCTGCTTGAGCGGAAGCCTTGTCACCGAAGATACCGCCAGAAATTTTTGTCAGACCGTCAACAAGAGATGCGATTTTTTTACCGAAGTTCATTTCGATGTCTTCGACAGTGTACTCCGTGTCCTCAACGACGTCGTGAAGGAATGCTGCGCAGATAGAAGTTGAGCCAAGTCCAATTTCTTGACTAACAATTTTAGCCACAGCGATAGGGTGCAGGATATACGGTTCTCCAGAGCGCCGCCTGATTCCTTGGTGCGCGTTTTTTGCAAACTCGTATGCACGTTTTATTATTTCCACTTTTTTTCGGTGGTTGCTTTTAAGGTATCCGTTAAGGACGTCCATAAATGCGTCGTCAATAAGTTTGTCTTCCTGCTCTTTCGTGAGGTTTAGTGAATTATAATCGCGATTAACGTCTTCCATAATTGTCTAAAAGTAAAGATTGTGCCATTTACAAAATTAGCGATTATTATATGATATAATCAACTTTTTCAGCGAAAAAATTCTGTCGTTTATAAATCTGGCTGTTAAAAGTATCAAAGATACGAGGGGACAGGTCAAAAATTCATGACTCCGTCCCCTCGTATCTTGATGGTATATGAAATATATGCTATATCATTACTTTGAATTGCTTGTTGGCTAATGTAACAATATAGAAACCGGCAGGCATGCTTATACTGCTTTCGTGACCAGAGTAAACGAGTTTCCCGTTAACGTCAAAAATGCGTATTGGATTATTGCCAGTTGTGCCTGTTACTGTAATTTTGCCTTCCGATGCGATAACTGTTATTGGAGTTGTGATATTTTGTTCTACAGAAGAAAAGTCAGATTCTGATAAATTGTTGAATAGGTTCCAGTATTGGTCAGCGGAATATGCTTCTTTTGAGCCAGTTGGCACAAGGACGGAAGTTGAAGAGTAGTGGTTGTTGCTGAATGTTGATTGAGATATAGTAGGAGGGACTGTGTTTTTTACTTCGATGGTTTGTAATGCGTTGCAACCGAGGAATGCCTGAGTTTTTATCTTCTTAATGCCGTTGCCAATTGATATTCTTGTTAGTCCAGAGCAGTCTCTGAATGCTCGTGTTCCAATTTCTGTAACAGAAGCGGGAATGCTAATGCTGTTTAACCCAATGCAGCCGTAGAAGGCGTAGTCACCAATGGTTTTAACGTCTTCAGGTATTTGCAAGTCAGTAACTTCTTGCCCGTTTACAAACAAATGTCCGGCATGGAATAAAGGGTTTCCTTCGCCTGAAAAGTTTATTGAGCACCAGCCAGACAAATTTGCAATATCTACTCGATTAAGAGCGTAGCAATGGTAGAATGCGTCGTTTCCAATGTTATTTATGTTTTCACCAAAAGACACAGTTTCAATTCCAGAGCAGTTTTTGAAGGCGTTATTTCCGATTTTTGTTACTGAATTGCCAATGCTGAGAGTTTCAGCATTATAGCAACTTAGGAAAGCGCCAATGCCTATTGTCTGGAGGTTTTCACCAGTTGAAATGTTTCTAATGCTTGTGCAATAAGAGAAAGCGTATTGCTTGATTTCTGTTACTGTTGAGGGAATAACAAGGTCTGTGACTTCTTTTCCGTTTAAGAATAAAGAGGCGTATGTTGAAAGCGGGTTGCTTTCACCATATTGAAAATCTATGTTGCACCAAGCGGCCAAGTCGCATATTTCTATTTTTTTAAGTTTTAGACAACCGTAGAAAACGGAATTTCCAAATTTTTTTACTGAAGCGGGGAAAGATAAGGATTCCAGTTTGGCGCATTGTCGGAAAGCGTAGTTTTTCACTTCAGTCAATGATTCAGGCAATGTTACAGATGTCAGTTCGCCGCATTCTTGGAAAAGACCTTCTGGAATGATTTTAACATTATCTCCAAAAGTGGCGGTTTTCAGAGTTGTTGAGTAAGTCAACGGTCCGTAGGAGTATTTCAATTCTCTGCCGATATATATTTATTCTATAGGGCAGTTGGTGAAAATGCCGCTTTTGTAGTCATTTGAAGAGAAACCGCATCCCAATTTCAAAACGCCATCACCTTCAGCAAAAGTGATTTTTTTAGCATTTTTGCATAAGTCGAAAGTGCCGTCAGCAATTGATGCAACTATATAGTTTGCCTGATTTGCCGAGATTGTTGCCGGGATTGTGATTTCTATAATTGCCGGGTCCTCAATGCTGATAACTTGAGCAGTTCCGTCGTCTTGCAAGGAGTATTTTATTCCGTCAATTACTGTGTCTGATGCTGAAAGTGCAGAAATAGGAAAAGCGAAAAAGACTGTTGCTAATAGAAACAATCTAAGGAAATTAGTTAGATATTTCATATAAAATTCAATTATAAAAACGGCTGTAAAGATAGCGAAAAAATGAATTTTTGGAATGCGTCGGCAGACTTTTTTGTAAAAAATCAGTATTTTCCCGAGCGGATTCTGTAAAGCGTTTCCTTGGTGATGTTTAGGAATGAAGCCAGTTGGGTAAGTGACACAGATTCAAGGATTCTCGGATGCTTTTTCATGACCCATTTGTATCTGTCCTTCGCCTCCATACGCAGCATAATCATCATGCTTTCCATATATTTTATTTGGTTTACTAATGCTGTTTCTACGAAATGGTGGAATTTTTCGTTGGCGAGAGATGGCAGTTTTTGGCGGTTGTTTGTGGACGTGAAGCATACTTCAGTGTCTTCAAGAAACTGTACAAACACGTTAAGCCCTCTCTGGCTTTCCGTATATGGAATCATAATGAATTCGTCGTCAAAGGAGAATGAGTAGTTGTATTCTTTACCGTTCTCGATATAGTATGTTCTTGCCACTCCTTTGACGATGAAGAAGTGGTTTTTGAAAATCTCGGTTGTGTCAGTGATTATGTATCCTTTTTCGTAAAGTCTGAATCTAAGGGCATCGAAGATAATCTTCTCTTCCTCAGACGAGATAGAGAAGAGTTTGCGAATATCGTTAATGAACTTGACCGATTTTGCTTCGTTGTCCTTATAGAGATTCGAGGATGTTGGATACTTTTTGTTTGACATTGCTCATTAGCCATGAAGGGGTTGAGGTTGCACCGCAAATGCCGATAGTAGTAACACCGTTCAGCCATTCCGGGTTAATGTCCTCTTCCGCATAAATAATTTTAGTGTTGCTGTTAGCCGCCTTGCATTCGTTGAAAAGAATCATGCCGTTGCTGCTTTTCTTTCCGCTAACGAAAAGAATTAGTTCGTGCTCGGTTGCAAATTTTCTTATACGCGGCATTCTGTTTGCTACTTGCCGGCAGATTGTGTCGTGACATTCAAAACCTGATTTCGGGTTCCTGCTTCGTATTTCGTTCTCTATTTGCTTCAGTCCCTCAAGGGATTTGGTTGTTTGCGAGTATAGAACGATGTCGCGGGAGAAGTCGATATTGTCCACGCCGTCGATATTTTCCACAACAATGGCATTTCCGTCAGTCTGACCGACAAGACCGTTAACTTCTGCGTGACCTAATTTCCCGTAAATGACAATTTGTGGGTTGTTTGGTTCGTTATATGATTTTTTTATCCGTTGCTGCAGTTTCAGGACAACAGGGCATGTTGCATCGATAACTTCGATACCGTTTTCTTTTGCAATTCGGTATGTTTCAGGCGGTTCTCCGTGTGCACGAAGCAGCACTTTGACGTTTTTAAGCGTTTTCAGGTCATCGTGGGTTATTGTTATGAGCCCTTTTCTTTTCAGTCTTTCCACTTCCTGAGAGTTGTGCACAATATCGCCAAGGCAGAAAAGTTTTCCTGATTTTTCAAGTTCCTCTTCCGCTTTTTTTATTGCGGAAACAACGCCGGGGCAGAATCCTGAATCTTTGTCAATTTCGATGCGAACGTCCATTATAGTTTGGCTATTATAGAGTTGTACAAATCCAAAAGCCATTTGTCTTGTTCCTCGATAGTCATGTTTGAGTTGTCGAGTTCAATGGCGTCATCTGCTTTTCTTAGTGGGTTTTCGGCACGGTGCGTGTCGATATAGTCGCGTTCGCAAACGTTTTTGTAAACTTCTTCGTAAGTTATTTCATCACCTTTCGCTTTCAGTTCATCGAAGCGTCTTTTTGCTCTTGTTTCAGCAGAGGCGTTTACGTAAACCTTCATTTCTGCGTCAGGGAAAACAACGGTGCCAATATCTCTTCCGTCCATTACGATACCTTTATCTTTTCCCATTGCCTGCTGCTGCTTGACGAGTTCACTACGCACGAAAGGCACTGCGGCAACGATGCTTACCTTGTTTGAAACAGGCATCTGACGGATTTCCTTTTCAACGTTTTCACCGTTAAGGTAAGTTTCAGACTTTCCGTCGTTGTTGATAAAACGTATTTCGATGCCGTCCATCATGGATTGCAGTTTGTCGGTATTTAATTCATTTCCGTTGAATAGGTTGTTTCTCAAGCAGAAAAGAGTGACGGCACGGTACATTGCACCGGTGTCGATATAAGCGTAACCGATTTTCTTAGCGAGGCATTTAGCCATAGTGCTTTTGCCGGAAGAAGAAAATCCGTCGAAAGCAATAGTTATGAGATTGTTTTTAGTCATTGTTCTTAAATTCGTAAAGATTAGTAGAAAAGTTAACCATAAAAGTAGTTCCACCGATATGGGGTTGAGCAAATGCTATTCCAACTCTCAGTTTTGAAGTGTTCAGCCCGGCAGCGGCAGAAAAACCTGAAAGGAAATTCCTTGAGTAAGTAGCCATATCGGTTTTTGTTTTGTGGTTATATCCCAAGCCGATATAGAATTTTTCAGTAGGCGCGTATTCGAGAGCGAAAACCATGTGCCTGAACAGATTGCTGATAAATTTGCTTTTCAGTTCGAGGGCGGAGTTAGGGTCGTTGTCATCTATTCTGTCGTAGTAAGGTAGTTTCATTTTGCTCAAGTTATGAGCGGTAATTGACAGCCTGAAAGGACTGTTGCCTAAAGTTTGGGAATAACCTAATTGGATGTCCCAAGGAAGTCTGTCGTAATGGTCGTTGAATCTTTTTACTTGCCCGCCAAGGTTTTTCGCAACGATAGATAGTGATAAGTCTTTGTCTGGATTATAATAGTTAAAACCAAGGTCTGCAGCAATTGCCATTGCAGAATATTGCTCGTAACTTGACTGTATGAATTTAAGTGAAATTCCACCACGAATCCTGTCGTTAAAGTCGTGTGAATAAGAGCCTGTAATGATGATGTCTCGAGGGTTAAAAGTACCCAATTCCACTCCATTCTCATCTCTGTTAGTCATAGAGCCATAACCGAAATATTGTATTCCGGCAGCCCACGCAGAATGTTCGCCGGCTTCTTTGCCAAATCTGACAGAAGCGAAGTTGCTTCCGCCGAGGTATCTCATATAACTTACACCGAGTTGCATGTCAACTTCAGAACCTAAAAGGGCAGGGTTCTGCTCATAGAGGTTAATGTCGTCGTCAATAATTGAAATATTTGTTCCGCCTAACCCATAGGCGTGTGAAGAGGTTGTGACATTCAGAAAATTATATGCAGTTCTCCCGTCCTGAGCATTGGAGAGCAGGCACACGGCAAATGACGCAAATGTCAGCAGATATTTTAATAAAAACTTATTCATAGATAAAATGACATACTGATGCCATAAATAATAACGCAAAAATAGGGATAATAGTGTATAAATTCAAAACAAAAGTAATAAGCAATATTATTAATAACATTTAGTAACAGAAAACAGAATGTTCTTAACGGAATGTTTTCTTAAAATATATTTATAGAAAATGGTGAAAATCAGAATATGAGAGGCTCAAAATGCAAGTATTTTGTGAAAAAAAACAAAACAAATTCAAATTAACACAATTCGATATTATATCTATTGCAGTTTTGCATTTCAGGCTCTATATTTGCGAAAGATAAAAGCAGAATATGTGTAAGTCTTTAGGAATATTAACTCTCATCTCTCTGTTAGGGATGCTTGGCTTTGACACCTATAGTCAAGTTACGCGAGTTGCAATAGAGAATCCTTGTGGAAAAAGTGCCAATTATATAGACGTATATGAATATGACTATGTTGAAGAGCAGCCTCAATTTCCAGGAGGTGACCGCGGTTTGATAAATTATATCAACAGTACGCGAGAATATCCTTACGAGGCGTACGAGCACCGCATACAAGGCCGCGTTATTTGCAGTTTTGTGGTTAATTCAGACGGAACAATCTGCAATATATCAATATTGTCGCGGACACATCCTCTTCTTAACCATGAGGCAGTCCGCATAATCAAAGGAATGCCGGTATGGCGGGCAGGCAAGATGCATGGAGAGAATGTTCCGGTTCGGTGTATTTTGCCAATAGCATTCCGTCTTTAGTATGACCTAATACAAATCTTTTTCATAATCTTATATTTTGCCTCCTAACCCGTTGATGGGTGCAGGAGGTTTTTTTATAGTAGGTCGGTAAAAAAGAGATATTATCCTGATTTAATTTGTAATTTTGCATAATATATGAATCGGGTTGGCTTATTTGCAATAAAATGGTGATTTTTGCGTTATAGGTTTGTATTATATTTATCATTGAAAATGAGGAGTTTATTAATAATATTTTCGGTGTTGTTCATTGTGGGGTTTGCTTCGTGCATTGAAGATGATTTCACAACGAGCAGTAGTGATGTGCTTGAGTTTTCGACAGATACACTCAGTTTTGATACTGTTTTTACAGGTGAAGTAACAGCGACAAAGCGTTTTTTGGTTTATAACCGTCACAAAAAACAATTGAATATAGAGCGCATATCGCTTGCTGGAGCACCTGAAGGGGCAAAATTCTATCTTAATGTTGACGGAAGGAGTGGCGAGGCTTTCCAAGATGTTGAGGTTCGAGGAGAAGACAGTATTTATGTTTTTGTTGAGGCTCGAGTTGAATCAAATAATGAAGATTTGCCGTTTGATGTATTTGATAATCTGAATTTTGTTACAAATGGTGTTGTTCAGACTGTTGTTTTGCGAGCTGCAGGGCAGAATGCTAATACTCTACGCAGCGTTCGCATTACGGAAAATACGACATTCGACGGAGAGCGTCCGTATAGGATTATGGATAGCGTTATTGTAGAGGAAGGGGCTACTCTGACGATTCCAGCGGGAAAGACTGTATATTTCCATGATAAGGCTTGGCTGGAAGTGCGTGGAAAACTTATTGCCAAAGGAAGTGTTGATGAAAATATTATTTTCCGTGCAGACCGTCTTGACAAGGTTGCCGGGTCTATCCCCTTTGAACTGATGGCAGGCCAATGGGGAGGAATAAGGCTGGCAAAAGAAAGTTTCGGCAATGAGTTTGCCTATGTTTACATGCATGGGTCGTCGTTTGGCTTGGAGGCTGATTCTTGCGGAGTAACGGATAAGTCAAAGATAAATTTGTTTAATTCAGTACTGCATAATTCATCAGGTTCGGTTTTAAAGGCATCGCATTGTAAAATAGATGCTGTTGGCTGTGAGTTTTCAGATTGTAAGAATGGAGTTTTGGATTTAACAGGTGGTACATATACATTTAATAACTGTACTTTTGCCAATTATTATCTTTTTGATGCAATAACAAGTCCTATTCTAACACTGTCGTATCTGATGCCTGATGATAAGATTTATTCGAATCCGCTAATGGAGGCAGATTTTAATAACTGTGTTGTTTATGGCAATTCTTCAGATATCAGTCATGGGGACCTTTTGGGAAGTAAGGTGAGGTTGCGTAATTGCCTGCTTCGCTCACGTGGAGAGGATGACGCTAATTTTATCAACTGTGTATGGGGTGAAGATCCTCTATATTATACAGTTAGAGAAGACTATATCTTTGATTACCGCCTACGCAACGAAAGCCCGGCAATCGGTAAAGGTTCAATCGGTTTGATGCCGGAGAGTGCGCGATATGATTTTTACGGCAACGACCGCAAGTCAGCGACTGGCCTTGATTTGGGGGCTTATGTATGGATTGAGAAGAAAGAAGAAAAGAAATGAATACGAGAATTTCAATAACGGTGCGCATGCATGCATATCACGGGGTAATGCCGCAGGAGCGTCAGGTAGGTAATGACTTTGTCGTTGCATTGACTGTTGACTATCCCTTTGAATCTGCAATGAGCAGTGATGCCCTTGAAGATACTCTGAGTTATGCGGATGTATCTGCTGTTGTTAGTCGAGAGATGGCAGAACCGTCACAATTGCTTGAGCATGTTGCCGGTAGAATAATAGGGTCATTGAAACAAGAGTTTCCCAAAATAACAGGAGGTAAGATTAGGATAACAAAAGTAAAGCCACCAATAGCGGGAGATGTTGTCGCTGCCGTAGAAGTAGAGTGGTAGTAAATGAACATATAGACACAAACAATTGTTTTAGGAAAAAAGATTTGTTATGGTATTTCAATGTGCCATCATCTTCGGATGCTTGGCTTTAGGAGAGTTGGTGGTTTGGCTTACAGGCATCAAACTGCCGTCAAGTATTATCGGCATGCTATTGCTGACATTCTTTTTGCGAATGAAGTGGATAAAATTGCGTTGGGTAGAAGGCATATCCAATTTTCTTGTAAAGAATCTGGGATTCTTCTTTGTTCCGCCTGGAGTTGCGTTGATGCTTTATCTTGACGTCATAAAGGCGCAGTTGCTGCCAATTTTAATAGCATCGGTTGTCAGTACTGTTATAGTGATAATAGTTACGGGTTGGATTCATCAAGTTGTTAGAAAAATTCAGAATGGAATACATTAATAATCCCTATTTTCTACTTGCATTGACATTTTGTGTTTTTGCGGTAGCACAGATATATCAGAAAAAGTTGAATAGTAGTCTGTTTAATCCTATTTTGATAACGATTTCTCTGATAATTATCTTTCTGCTTGTTTTCGATATTCCCTTTGAAACGTATCAGCAGAGTGGCCAGTATATAGACTTTTGGTTGAAGCCAGCAGTGGTTGCGTTGGGAGTTCCATTATATAAGCAGTTATCAACAATAAAGAAGCAGTTGCTGCCCATATTGCTGTCTGCTTTAGGCGGTTGTGTGTCAGGAGTTATATCAGTAGTCTTTGTCGCCGAGATGTGTGGTGCATCACGCGAGATAGTTATGTCGCTTGCAGCCAAATCAGTAACTACTCCGATTGCAATGGAGGTAACAGAGTCACTTGGAGGTATTCCGTCGCTGACAGCAGCGGTAGTTGTTGCCGTTGGAATCTTTGGAGGGATGACAGGATTCACAGTAATGCGTTATTCACATGTTGATAGCCCTATCGCACAAGGATTGTCATTAGGCGCGGCAGCACATGCAGTGGGCACATCACGAGCAATTGGAGTTAGTGACCGTTATGGAGCCTTTGCCAGCCTTGGTTTGACTCTGAATGGAATTTTTACGGCACTTCTTACTCCAACAATCTTGAGGTTAATGGGATATTTTTAGTGCTAAAAATTTGATATTATATATATTTTGCTCATTTTTGCAATAATAAAAATTACTGATATGAAAAACTATTTGTTACTGATAGCATTTTTGTCCGTATTGTTAGTTTCATGCGGCAAGGAAGAAAAAAAGGTTGATAATTCTACAAAGTCTGTCTTTGAAACAATTAGCGAGCGTCACTGCTTTAAAATTAATTTTGCTGACTCAACTTATTATGAGGGACTTGACAGAGAACCTTATTCAGAAATAAAGATGCAAATCCTTTGGCCTGAAATGCTTTTGGGCAAGACTCCAGAGCCATTGCAGAAGGAAATACTTGCAATGGCGTTCAGTGATACGATTTCTAATGTTGCCAGTGGAATAAAGAGTGTTTTGTCAGCACCTATATTCTATGAGGATATTGATGGCGTTACACAGACAGAGGTTGATTCTATTCCGCAGGATTTTTCATCATATCTGTTTGTAGAAGTTGCACCTGTACACATGGACAATAAGGTTATTTCATACGAAGTAAACACCTCTTCTTATGTTATGGGAGCCGCTCACGGTATGTATTCATCACAATATACAAGTTATGATCTAATTAATGGCAAGGTTATAGAGTTGTCAGATTTATTTGTTGACAAGAATAAGTTGTTACCCATTATTAAAGGACAGATAGAAGAGCAATATGGAGCAAAGGACAATTGCATAGATTATGACAAGGTGGAAGTTTCTGACAATTTCTATATTGATGGAAATGTTCTGGTTTTCTGTTATAATCCATACGATATTGCATGCTATGCGCAAGGAATTGTAAAAGCAGAGGTCCCATTTTTTAATTTGCTTGGTGCGAATAATATAACAGCATATGGACAGAAGTTGCTGTCATTATGTGAGTAGTTTCTGATGTTTTATAAGGACAAAATAAGTATATTAGAGCGAAGTTTTCGCGAAAATTATCTCTTGGTCGGAGTATTCTTGTGCTTCCTTTGGGGAGTAGAGATGCTCCGGCTTCCAGTTTATGGTGCAACATTTATAACGTTGCTAGCGTGTGCTCCTGGAAGTTATGATTTTGTTGATACCCTTGCCGGTCTGGCAGTTGTCGTTGCCGATGCGTTAGTTCTTTCATTGCCGGCTCTTTTTATTGTCAAGCACAAGTGGATTTTGTTTGTGTTGATAGGCTTGTTTGATATTTTTTGCGTCGTTCAGCGGCTTTATGCGGCTGTGTATATGGACTTGATGCCTTTTTCGCATCTGCTACTTTTTGACAATGTCAATACAGTGCTGATTGATAGTGCAGTAGGCTTGCTTTCGATAAAAGATTTGCTTGTGTTTATCCCTTTGTTAGCCCTTATTGCAGTTGATTGGAAGTTAAAGGGTGGAAAACGGTACGGAAAAAAGCCTGTAATCCTCTCTATTGCAGTCGCTTTTGTTGGGTATTTCCTTGCAGGAGTAAATAATGTTTTAGCCATAAGTAATGATGATTATTCATTATTACAGCCATATACAACAGTTTATAAGACTCGTGGATATGTTTGTGACAATGGCTTGGTGCCTTATGCTTTATTTTCGTTTGTTAATGCCGTTCTTCCAGAAAATTTGTCGGAAGAGGAATTAGCAGAGGTTGACAAATTTATTTCAGAGATTCCGAAATATCGTGACAATACTTATTCACAAGGGGAAAAGAATTTGATAATCGTTGTTGTAGAATCGATGAATTCCTGGCTTTTCAACAGGGAGGTTAATGGAGTGCGTATAATGCCGCATCTTGACAGTCTAATGCGTTGTGAAGGCACAATTTCCGCGCTTAAGGTGTTTCCACAAGTCAAGGACGGACGCTCAAGTGACGGGCATTTTATCATCAATACAGGGCTATTGCCTCTCAGCTCTGGATCTGTTGCAACTTCGTATTGCCATCCATATCCGTCGTTGGCGAAAGCGCTGAAGTCAAAAGGATATGCTTCTTTTAATATGGTTTGTGATGACCGCTTAGCGTGGAATCAGGAAAAACTAAGTTATGCTCTTGGGTTTGATACTATTTATGACAGCACTATTGGCGGAAAAAGGCTTGATGCAATTTCAGATGGCGAAATGCTTGGAAATGCTGTGCAAAAGTTAAAGGCAATGCCTCAACCGTTTTTTGCACAGTTGGTAACAATTTCTACTCACCAGCCAGGGTACAAGACGGAAAAGCCAACAGCCCTTTCTGAGTATAAGATTCAGACAGACCGAGTTATAAATGCTCTTGAAAATTTTCACACACTTGATAGTCAGTTGTGGAATTTTGTAGAAGAATTAAAGATTAACGGGCTTTATGATAATTCTATAATAATCATTGTTTCAGACCATAATGATGTCAATTATAATGAATTTGCAGGCATTCCTGAGCATGTTCCGGAAGATACTTATTGCTCGTTTATTGCTTTGAATACTAATTTAAGCAAGTCGCTTGAGAATGTGTATGGGCAGGTAGATATTTATCCTACACTTCTTGATCTTATGGGTCTCAATGATTATTGCTGGAAAGGTTTGGGCTACAGTATGCTTAGGGAAGTGCAGCCTAATGTTGCGGCTTATTGTGACGGAACGTTTGCCGGAGATTCCCAATCTCCATTTGTGGAGCGATGTAAGCGAGCATGGGATATTTCTTCAATGATAATCAAGGGGAATGTAATCCCAGCAGGTTGTTAGTGCTATATTAGCATTTTTTACAAAGTCTAAGGCTTGTTCTATTTTTTTGATAATACATTGTAATTTAGGGGGATTATAATTTATTGTTTGCAGAATTCGGTAATTTGGCATTTTTGTTTTGATGATTTTGTGGGAATGAGTTTCCGTTATATCTGGATTTTGCATTTTATCAATTATAACGCATCTAAAAGGGGTTGCATCAAAAATTAAATTTGACACAACCCCTCTCGGTTATTAAAAGTTTTGCAAATTCTTATATTGCTTGTTCTATGTTCCAGACGAATGCTCTAAGTCCGAGTTGTGGGCTTTGCTCGTCGAGTTTCTTCAGTTCTCCGAGAAGCGGTTTCACCTTTTCATCGTCAACAACAGTAATGTATGCACTGTTAAGCGTAGGCCATGCGTGTGACCCCAAGTGCGGTTCTCCTGTTTTGCTTCCAGCACCGATAAGTGTGTCCCAACCTGTGTAACCTTTGATATTCAGGTGCATAAATATGGTGTTAATATCCTCAAGGTGAGCCTGATTGAATGAAATGAGTATTGCTTTCATCTTAATTTTCGTTTTGCAATTTTTTCAATTCTTTTTTTCTTTTTCTTCTGATGCCGTTAGCGGCAAAAGCGCCATAAAGAGTAGGAATTATAATAAGAGTAATTAAAGTTGAGAATGAAAGACCGAACGCCACTGACATACCAAGCGGTTTCCACATCTCAGAACCTTCACCAGCACCCATTGCCATAGGCACCATACCGAAAACAGTAGTAAGGGTTGTCATAAGGATTGGGCGAAGACGAGATTTTCCAGATGTAACGACTGCATGAGTCAGACCAAGGCCTCTTTCACGACAAAGCATAATGTAGTCGATAAGCACGATACCATTGTTAACCACAATACCAACAAGCATTAGAACGCCGAGAATTGCCATGACACTCATTGGAGTTCCAGTTACAAATAGACCGATAAGCACACCTGTCACTGCAAATGGAATTGAGAACATGATTACGAATGGATATGTAAGAGACTCAAATTGAGAAGCCATGATAATGAATACCATAATTATAATCAATAACAACAGGATACCCATGTCGAAGAAAGTGTCAGACTGGTCTTCGAAAGTACCGCCATATTGCCAAGAGAAACCAGTAGGAGCAGGATTGTCTGCAAGAATCTTATTAGCGGCAGTTATAACGTCACTCATAGCGAATCCGTGGGCTACAATACATTTAACGGTAATAAGTCTTTGTCTGTCCTTACGTTCGATAGTAGGAGGCGTTTCAGATTCAACAACCTGTCCGAGGTCACGAATTTTGATACCTTTCCCTGCTGCGTTGTAGATTGTTATGTTCTCAATATCTTCAACAGTTTCTCTAAATTGGCGGTCATATCTAACGCGAATGTCGTATTCCTCACCGTCTTCACGGAAATAAGAAGAAACATTACCATTGATTCTGTTTCTAAGGAATGCGGCTGCTGTTGACATGTTCAAGCCGTTTAGAGCAAGTTTCTCGCGGTCAAAGTCCACTCGGTATTCAGGAGTGTATTCGTCGCGGCTGATGTTGACTTGAGAGCACCCTTCGTATTTTTTCATTGCGTCGGCAATTAGAGCGGCGTATTTGTCACCTTCATTAAAGTCGTAACCATATATTTCAATGTCAACAGCGGCTTCACCACCGATACCGCCACCGCCACCACCGGCAGAAACGTTGAAAGTTCTGATTTCTGGGTATTGCTCAAGGTCAAGACGCATTTCATCACAAATCTGGTTTAGTGATTTCTCTCGTTTTGAAGAGGTTGTTGTCTTGATATTGAAAGAAAGGATATTGTTACCATTATCCTGCAAGTTGCCGAATACGTTATCCTCACCTGCTTGACCTTCCTGGAAATTGATATTCAGTATTTCCGGGTATTTTTCCTTGAATTGCTTAACAATTCGGAAACCCAGGTCACGTGTAATTTCCTGTCTCGTTCCTGTAGGGAGATTTATTTTAACAGAAATTCTCGCATTATCTTGTGAAGGGAAGAATTCAGTCTTAATGAATGGCATAAGAATGAATAGGGAGCCTACAAATAGTGCCAGCATCGATGTAATTGTTGTTTTCCTGTGTTTAATACACCAGTGTAACAATTTTCCGTATGCAACAGTCATACCTTTTAGGAATTTGTCGAAAGGAACAAATATAATTTTCTGGAAGGTGTTTTGCTTAGTGCTTAGTTTTAGCATAAGAGCACAAAGTGTAGGAGTCAAAGTGATAGCACCAATTGTTGATACAGTCAAGATAATTGTTACCATCCAACCTAACTGTCGGAACATAATGCCTGTAATGCCTTCCACCATAGTTAATGGGAGGAATACAGCAATAGTTGTTAAAGTTGAGGCAATAACCGAAATGGCAACTTCGTTAGTCGCAAACATGGCAGCCTGGCGGGGGCGACTACCTCTTTCGATGTGAGTTGTGATATTTTCAAGTACCACAATTGCATTATCGACAACCATACCAATTGCAATAGACAATGCACTCATTGAAATAATGTTCAGGGTATTGCCCGTTGCGAGAAGATAAATCAAAGCGGCAAGCAAAGAAATAGGAATTGTCAGTACGACAACGAATGTTGCTCTCCATCTTCCAAGGAACATCAAAACAACGAAACTTACAATTAAAAGAGTTGTTAAGATGGTGTCTTGCAAAGAGTTGATTGTCAAAATGATATTTTCTGATGTGTCAACAATAGGAGTAATCTTGATGTCAGAAGGCAATGTTTTCTCAATTTCTGCAAGTTTTTTGTTGACTGCTTTTACGATGTTAACAGAGTTTGCGCCTGATTGCTTCTGGATGACAAGCATACCACCTCTCTCACCATTAGTGAAAGATTCTTGCATTCTTTCTTGAGCACCGTCGAAAACTCTTGCAACGTCGCGAAGATATACAGGAACTCCATTTGATGTTCCAACAACAAGGTCAAGAAGTTCGTTTGTATTTTTAAATTCCTTTTGTACTCTTAAAGAATATACATTAGAGCCAACGTCGAAAGAGCCGGCAGGTATGTTTTTGTTTTCAGCACTGATAACGGAACCTATATTCTCGATTGTTATACCGTATGCTTCCAGTTTCAGCGGGTCACAGTAAACTTGAATTTCACGTTCTGGCAATCCGGCAATTGATACTGTACCAACACCGGAAACTCGTGCGAGAGGAGTTGCAACCTGGTCGTCAAGTATTTTGTAAAGGCCAGAGAATGACTCTTTTGCAGTTACTGAAAGCATCAAAATAGGGATATCTTCAGTACCGAACTTGAAAAGGATTGGAGTACTTGCACCGTCAGGGAGTGTTGTTGCCCTATCGAGTTTGTCGCGAACGTCGTTTGTCGCAACGTCAATGTCTGTACCGTACTCGAATTGAAGAGTTACGATTGAAATACCCTCGCGAGATTTAGAAGTAACGTGCTTTAGGTCAGAAACACCATTAAGAACGTTTTCAAGAGGACGTGTGATATTCGTTTCAATGTCTTCCGCACTTGCACCGGAATAAGAGGTCATAACCATAATGTTGTTGGTTTCTATTTCCGGTAGAAGGTCTATTGAAAGACGAGTTAGAGAGAATAGGCCGAATATGGCTATCCCGAGGAATATCAATATTGTTGTGATCGGTCGCTTGACCGCTGCTTGATATATGCTCATTTTTATTTGTTTTCAGTCTGTTTTTTGCTATCAATGATTTGAACTTTAGCACCGTCTTTTAGACGAGTCTGCCCTGTAATAACAACAGTTTCGCCAGCATTCAATCCGCTAATTATCTCAAATTCATTTCCGAAACGGTCTCCTAATTCAACTTTCCTGTATTCAGCCTTACCGTCAACGATAACGAAAACGTATCTGTCGCCAGAGCCGGTAAGTTTCTTGATGCAGCGGTCTGCAACAAGTATTTTCTTTGATTTGGCTTGGTTTATGGTCACTCTTGCAAACATACCTGGTCTAACTCTTTCATTTGTGTTGTCAACTCTAAGTTCAACAGGGAATGTTCTTGTTGCAGGGTCAATTGTAGGGTAAATCAAATGTACCTTTGCCTTGAAAGTTTCGTTGCCGTAAACGTCAAGTTTGAAGTTTACGTCCATTCCTTTCTTTATTGTTGTAAACATTGATTCAGAGACGTTTACGATTAGTTTTACCGGTCTGATTTTCTCTATTGTGTAAAGAGGTGTGCCAGCAGAGTACATATCTCCTGAGTCGTAGTTTCTTTTAGTTACTATACCGCTTATCGGGCTTAGTAAAGTTGTGTTTTCAACAATGTTGTTATAGTTTCTTTTTGATACGTCGAGGGCGAGTTTTTTAGAATCCCATTCGGATTTTGAAGTTCCCCCTATTTTGTATAGTTCATCCACTCTGTTGAATTCTATCTGGTTGTTTTCCATTTGGAGTTTTGCTTGAACAAGCGAAACGTCATCCATCTCGGCAAGTTTCTGACCTGCTTTAACATGGTCACCCACTTCAACGTACACTTTTTTGATTCTGCCAGAAGATTGTGGTGCAATGTTATTTGTTATTTCAGCCTCTACAGTGCCAGTGAAAGTGTTGGAGCCTTCGAGTTCCCGTTCAACGGATTGAACAACTTCTACTTTAGTGGCTTCTTCTTTTACCTCCGTGTTTTGTTCTTCATTTTTGGAGCATGCTGTTAGCATTAAGGTAGAGATAATAGCCACAGATGCGCTGAATTTCAGTTTGTTATGTATTCTTTTCATATTGAGTGGTTTTTTTATTCGTTAATAGAGGTTTCATCATATCCCATTGTTTCTTCGAGAGAAGCCTTTGCAGAAAGGAAGTTGAAAATTGCTTGGTTTGCTTGAAGTTTAGCCCTTGTGAGAGCCAGACGAGAGTCGTCCATTTCGAGGATAGTTCCTGCTCCTGTGTCATATCGTTTTACAGCAATGTCGTATCCTTTCTGTGCCTGTGCGATACCGGCACGGGCAACATTATGAGATTTTATAGATGTTCTCATCTTGTCGGTATAGTTTTTGACAGCGACCATAAGGTTTCGTTCAACGTCGTATTTGTTGAGTTCTATTTCTTCCATATCTATTTTCGCCTGTTTTAGGGCAGAAAAGCGTTTTCCGCTAGAGAAGATAGGAATTTTTAGGCTTAGTGCTACCATTGAGTACGGGTCCCACTGATAATTTTTGAATTTGAAGTCTTCCGACATGGCGTTCCATTTATAGGATATAGATAGTCCGAGGGTAGGGTAGTATTCAGCTTGAGCAGCGTCTTTTGTCTTTTTTAGCATCTTTCTCTGGATGTTAAGTTGCCTTAAAGAACTGTTGCTGGCAATCAGTGTTGTGTCGATTGTCATATACACTTCTTCCAGTCTGTTTTTATAGTCATGCAGGCTTTCAGTGCATTCTATTTTTGTGTCAAGGTTGATTCCCATCAAGGCTTTTAGTTGCCATTTTGCAAGAGCAATAGCGTTTTCTGCTTCGTAAAGGCTTGGTTCAATGTTTTTTACAGCAACGTCTGCTCTGATTTTATCGTATTCTGAAACAATGCCTTGGTCAAATTTATTGCTAATGTCAACATAGTTGTTATATGCATTTTGGTATGTTTCTTTGTACACGTCGTAAGAGTCGTTAGCAAGCATGACTGTGTAGTATGCTTGTTTGACGTTGTTGATGAGTGTAACTTTGGATTGTCGAGATTGCTCAACTGCGAGTTCAACATTGTCGGCAGTAATGCTTAACTGCTTCCATAGTTGAGGAGCGATAATCGGCATTGAGGCAGAGAAACCAAGAGACCAAGTGTTGTTTCTACCAACGGCGATACCAGTGTTTTTTGAAGGTTTCTGCTGTTGTTCGGAGTTTTCGCCACCTAGTCCAGGCATTGAGCCACTCATATACATTACTTGCTTTTTGATTGTTCTGCTGTAGTCAGCACCGAAGTCGATTTGCGGGAACAGAGAGGCGAGTACTCCTTTCCTTGAATATTCCACTTTCTTAACTTCGTGGTTTGCGATTTTTACAGACGGGCTTTCCGCTAAAGCGATTTCGAGGGCCTTGTTTAGGGTAAGGTCCAAATTCATGCTATCTTTGGGAATAGCAGGGGTGTCGAGTTGCTGTGCTTTTCCAATAGCCGTTAGCAAGATTATTGCTACTGCCAAAAGAAATTTTCGGGCAATTGTAGTTGTCATATCCTTAGTCCTTGAGTTAATACAATAAAAAAAGCGACCAACCGTGTTGATTGATCGCTTGAGTGGGCGTTGACGGATTCGAACCGCCGACCCTCTGCTTGTAAGGCAGATGCTCTGAACCAGCTGAGCTAAACGCCCTTTAGTTTTCTAAAGCGATGCAAAGGTACGCCAATTTTTTTAATTTGCAAACTTTTTCGCAAAAAAAATTTTTAGAAAAGTGATTTTTGGCGATTTTTTTACCCTTTTCAACTTGCTGGGTACAAATTTATAATAGGTGTAGTATATAGAATATGATATTTATCATATATTTTTTTAGGTTTACAAAAAATTGAGAATATTAACTTTTGTAATGAAAATATGGATATTAGGTAAGGAAAAATGAATGCAATGAAAAATAATGTTTTTTACTGCATTGAAGTCAGTGTATTTATAATTTTTTTGTATAGTTATGGCTCTGTTATAAAATATTTTAAATTTTAGATTCACTTTTTTAGAGTTGAGGGCAAAGTGCTATCTTTACCGTCAAATAAACTATAATAAAACTATGAGAAGAATTGGAAGAATAATTGTATCTGTGGTGTTGCTTCTATGCGGAATGCTGCAGGTAGAAGCGGTTGCTCCAAAGTATGAGCATCGCAGTATGTGGGTAGCGACTGTTTCCAATATTGACTGGCCGACCAGCCGTGGCTCAAGTCAGGCTGCGGCAGAGATTCAGAAGAAAGAGATGATTCGTATTCTGGATGATCTCCAGAGGGCGAATTTTAACGCCGTGAATTTTCAGATACGCCCGATGGCAGATGCTTTGTATAATTCTGCGTATGAGCCGTGGTCGTATTATGTATCCGGGCAAAGAGGCAAGGCTCCAGCCTATGATCCGTTGGCTTTTGTTGTGGAAGAGTGTCACAAGCGTGGCCTTGAATGCTATGGTTGGGTTAATCCGCTTCGCTTTTCCAATGGCTCCAAGTATGGTACGCCAAATGATGTTCAGATGCAGAATGACGGGTGGATAATCTCTCACGGTGGCAAAATGATTATGAATCCTGCTTTACCGGCAGTTCGCCAGCGAGTCGTTGACGTATGTAAGGATATTCTTTCAAAATATGATATAGATGGTCTCGTCTTTGATGACTATTTCTACCCGAGTGGTATCCCTACCAATTCCAGTGCAGGGGATTATAATCAGTGGAAGGCTTCCGGTACGTGAGATTTTGGAGACTGGCGTCGTGCGAATGTCAATACTCTTATTAAAGAAGTTTATGAAATGATTCAGTCATATAAACCTTATGTCAGATTTGGTATGAGTCCACGCGGTATTGCTTGTACGGATGCTTCTGTGGCTGAGTCGCATGGCGTTGACCGTTGCCTTTCTGGTTATGATTCGCAATATACTCAGATCTTCTGCGATCCTGTTCAATGGTATGAGGATCGTTCAATTGACTTTATGTCGCCTCAAATCTATTGGGCTCGCGGTTATAATCTCGGTGACTTTTCTATCTTATGTCCCTGGTGGGCAAAAGTGGCCAAAAAGTTCGGGCGCCATTTCTATACTTCACACAGCCTTGAGTACTTCAAGGATTCAAACAAGACTACCCGTGAGCAGGATTTTGCCGGGATGGCAGCCCAGGCGCAGATGAATAGAGACGAGTCGCTTGACGGGGCTCCGGGGGCAGTTTTCTATTCATATACTTGTCCAGGAGCGAGAACGGAAGATGGAAAGGATTTCTTTGACTATATGCGTGTCAATGCATTTGAGACAAAGGCTCTTCAGCCGGCAATGACATGGAAGAACGCTCCAACACAGGGTACAGTTCAAGGGTTGCGAGTTTCTAATGGCAATTTAACTTGGGAAAAGGTTGAAAATGTTAGATATGCCGTTTATTTGCTACCTAAAAATTCTGAGCATTCCGCAAAGGGTTTGACAGCGCAAAATCTGAAGGCTCACACCTATTATAATATATATACTATACCGGAGGGTTGTGAGGATTGTGAATTTGCTGTTACTATTGTTGACAGATATGGCAATGAGTATGAAGCGGCGTGGCTTTCTCTTTCTTCCGGAGGCGTTGAAGACGTAGAGGAGGAAACTGTTGAAGTGGCTGTAGGGCAAGACGGCGTTTCATTCAGCAGCTGCGTTGATGCGTCGCTCTATGATGTATCCGGCAGGTTGCTTGTAAAGGTTGAGGATTCCTGCTTTATGCCTGTTGGTAGTTATTGTGGGGTGGCTGTTCTTAAGTATAAAGAAGGTGATTCTGTTAAAACCAAAAAGTTGGTTTTTTAAGATAGTGTCCCAAAATAAAATAGGAGAACCGTGCAGGTTTAAAAATGTGTTTATAATATTTAATTATTCTTTATATCATCAAAAAAAAGTCATAAAGAATTATGTAATTAAAAAAAAAGATGTAGTTTTGTATGAATTTAGTTGAATAAAAGTATTCTCGATGCGAAACTGTAAAGAACAAAGGTTCAGCGGTTTAACAAAGAATTGGCAAAGCGGTGTTTTATTTGTTAAAATTTGGCTTTTATGTGACTAAATTTATGACAAGGAGTGTTAAAACAAATATAAGCCTAATATAAACTAAAAACCTTGAACATAAACAAACAAAAAGTAATTATGAGAAAACAGTTATTGCTTCTGTTATTTTCCCTCTTTGCGGTTGTGGGTTATGCTCGCACTGTATCGGGTGTTGTTACTTCAGCTTCAGACAAGGAGCCATTGATTGGCGCAACAGTCAAAGTTGTAGGAACTCCGCGCGCTACAGCCACCGATTTTGACGGAAAATATACAATCGAAGCCGGGGACAATGATGTCCTGGAGGTTTCTTACATCGGTATGACAGCATCCAAGATTAAAGTTGGAGGTCGCGATGTCGTGAATGTAGAGTTGCAAGAGAACTCACAGGTTCTTGACGAAGTCGTAGTAACAGCGATGGGTCAGACTCAAGAAAAGAAGAAATTGAACTTCGCGGTTCAGTCATTGGATTCAGATGACGTAACAGCAGGTAGCTCTGCTAACTTTGCAAACAGTTTGCAAGGTAAGGTGTCTGGTTTGCAGGTATCAGCAGGCGGTAGTTCACCAAACTCATCAACACAGGTTATTATCCGTGCGATTTCATCAATCAACCCGGCACAAAGTAACGAGCCGTTGATTATTATTGACGGTATGCCAGTTCGTGGTGCAGGTACAAGCCTTGGTGACCTTAACCCTAACGACATTGAGAACATGAGTGTCTTGAAGGGTGCTGCAGCATCTGCCCTTTATGGTCAGGAAGCAGCAAACGGCGTTATCATGATTACAACAAAGAAAGGTCAAGTTGGTCAGATTAAGGTGACAGCGCAAGGCAGTTGGGAAATTAACACAACAATGCGTGAGCCAAAATTGCAAGATCAATTTGTTGGCGGTACTGCTGGCTTCTATAAGGAGAATTCAGTTGGTGGTTGGGGCCCATATTTGAAAGAAGGAGATCGCGTTTACGACAACCTTGGCAACTTCCTCGGAACAGGTTTCATGCAGAAGTATGACTTGTCTATTTCTGGTGGTAGCGAAAAATTCAGCGCTTATGCATCAGCAGGTTATATGAATAACGAAGGTGTTGTTCCAAATGACTTCAGAAACCGTTTGAACGTTTTTGTAAAGGGTGAATACAATCCTTCAAAGCAAGTTTCAATTCAATTGTCAACAAACTTTATCAATAGCAAGAGCCGTGGTTTCGGTAACTCAATGTCAACAATCTATGGTTGGTCAATCAACCGTGATATGGCAGATTATGTAACAAAAGAGGGCCGTCCAAACTGGTCAAACCGTTACGATAACTGGGATGTTTTGTTGGATGATCAAAAGATTGATGCAGTTGTTTCTCCATACTTCGGAAGATATATGGACAAGTCAGAAACGCAATCTACTCGTATGATCATTAACGGTCAAATTAAGTATGAGCCAATCAAGAACCTTGTATTTACAGGAAAATTGGGTTATGAGAAGAGCTTCTCAACATACGAGTCTTATAGCGTTCCACGCTTTGTAGACAGCGATTTTAAAGATCCAAACAACTCAGCATTTGCAGACTATAAGTATAAATTTGGTGCGTTTACGTTCCAGCCATCAAATAATACACAGTTTACAGCACAAATCTTAGGTACATATAATGTGACATTTGCAGATGATTATACATTGAATATTCTTGCTGGTGCAGATTATAAGGAAAGCAATGGTGCTGAAGCTTCTCTTGCTGGTATGGAGTACCAACTTGATGGAGACTTCTATTCATTTATGAATACAAACCCTATCTTGTACTCTACACCTCACCCTGATTATCCAATTTCATTGTATCACTCAAGCAGAAACAAGTTTGGATATTTCGGAGAACTTCGTTTTGACTATAGGGGTATGGCACAATTGTCAGTAACAGCACGTTATGACGGTTCATCAACATTGAAACAAGTTGACTGTACATACTTCTACCCATCTGTAACTGGTGGTATCATTTTCTCAGAACTATTCAAACTTCAAAATGACTGGTTCTCTTACGGTAAGATCCGTGGTAACTGGGCGAAGGTAGGTAAAGATGCACCTGGATACCGCTTCCAAAAAGCATTTAAGAACTGGGAAGTATTCCCTGACGGTGGTTGGGGTATTGATGCAACAGCTGCACCTGCAATTATGCTAGAGCCAGAGATGACAAACTCTTGGGAAGTTGGTGCTGACTTGCGTTTCTTCGATTCACGCACTCGTTTGGACGTTGCATGGTACTCAACAACAGTTGATAACCAAATCGTACAGGTACGCGTGTCTCCAGCATCAGGTACGATTTTACAAACACGTAATGAGGGTTCTGTAGAAAATAAGGGTCTTGAATTGACACTTAGCCAGGATATCCTCCGTATGAAGGATTTCTCATGGACAGCAACAGCAAACTTCTCATTCAACCGCGGTAAGGTGAAATCATTGCCAGAAGATGTTTCTCAATTGGCAGGAACACAATATGGTGATATCTATACAGCAGCATATCTCGGACAATCAACAACAGGTTTGTCAGGTAAGGATTATGAAAGAACACCAGACGGACAAATAATTGTTAACCAGGATGGTTATCCTGTAATTAGTGCTGTTAAGACAAATTACATCGGTAACCGCGAACCAGACTTCTTGTTAGGTTTGGGTTCAACATTCACATGGAAAGACCTTTCAGTTAGTTTCTTGATTGACGGCCGTTGCGGTGGTGATGTAGTAAACGTAACACGTCGTGGTTTGGTAGGAAACGGTATGGAAAATCTTCTTACAAAATACCGTAACCACGAAGTTGTAGTAAACGGTGTTGTAAAACAACCAGACGGATCATACGCTCCTAACAAGACTCCAGTATTGTTTGATAGTAAATTTATTAGCGACTACTATAGTTCAGTATCATCAAACTTTATAGAAGACGGTTCTTATATCCGTTTGAGCCACTTGACAATTGGTTATGACTTCTCTAAGTTGCTTGCAAAGAACTGCCCAGTCAAGGGCTTGAAGTTAACAGCAACAGGCCGTAACTTATTCTTGCTAACCAAGTACACAGGTTCAGATCCACAAATCCTTGGCGGAAATGGTGGTGGCACAGGTTCTGCCGGTGTCGATAACTATAGTGTACCTTCAACACGCAGTTTCAACTTCACTCTTAGTGCAACTTTCTAAAAACAGAAAATATGAACAAACTGAAATTTATAGCAATGTCGTTACTGCTTGGAGGACTTGGACTTGCAGGTACAACAAGTTGTGTCGATATTCTTGATGATAATGAAAATCCGGACAAGCCGTCAACAATCAGTCCGGAGGTTGGTTTGCCTGTAGTAGTTTTCTATTCTGCGCAGACCAATTATGACCACGCTGAATACAATATCTACTTGTCACAATGCTTGACAACAACAGGTATGTCGCAAACAGGTTCTTATGGCTATAAGAGCGGATGGGAGATGTTGACAATGAACCGTCACCCGCAGTGGCGTCGTCACTTCTATGACTTGGGTGAGAATATTAATATTCTTCTTAAGAATGCAGAAGATTACAAGACTCCTAACTATGGTTTGATAGCACGTACAATTCGTTTGATGTCAACACAATTGACAACAGATGCATTTGGTGACATGCCACGTTCAGAGGCATATAAGTCAAATTCACCGAAGTATGACTCTCAGGCAAGTATTTATAAATGGATGCTTGAAGAAGCAGATGCTTTGATTGCAGACTATGAAAATCCTGAGTTGACAGAATGTCCGACAAACAGGATTATAACAATCAAGCAAGACCGTGTTTATGGCGGTGACTTGAAGAAATGGAAAGGTTTGGTATATGCTATTAAGGCACGTATCCTTTTGCGTAATATTCCTAACATTGATACATCAGCAAAGACTTGCCAGGCTATCTATGATGCTGCAGCAAAGGCAGTTGAGATTTGGAGAAGCGATGCAACATACGGTGACTTTTTCGGATGTGAGCCACGTTACAAATTCGACGGAGGTTCTCAGCAGAAGAATGCACCATGGAGTATTGCTCAACCAATTATCAACTCTTGGGAGTCACGTAAGAACTTGTTGACAGAAGCCGTACCTTCTAAGTTTATGCTTGAAGACTGTATGGGTGTCTTTAAAAAGAGTGATGAGGTTAACGGAGGAGCATTCGTGGTAAACCGCGGATGGGCGGATGACCCACGTGCAATTTTGTTGTTCACCCCTCGTACAGGTCCAGCATCTGCAACAAATACAACAGCAAAAATAAAACTTCGCTGGTTGGAAAATAATATTGGTTGCGGTACATCATTTAAGGCTGCTAACTTCCCAGATCTTTACTCAGGTGCATACGCTTATGACACTAAAGCATACGTTCCTTTGTTTACAATGGAAGAACTTTACTTTATCCAAGCAGAGGCTAAGTACTGGATGGGTGATAAGGTAACAGCATGTCAGTTGGCAAAAGATGCTACACGTGCAAATATCGAGCGTCACCTTGCAGCATTCCAGGAAAAGTATCCAGATGTTATGTATCCTGGTAATGTTACAGACAAGGGTTTCCAAAAATTTGACCCGAGAGAGGTTTCAAAAGAAGGTGTTTTCACTTTGTCAGAAGCACGTTGGGATGCAACAGTAGAAGCATTCCTTAATAATGCGGACCAAGAGGGTGAAAAACTTGCTCCAGTAAAAGGTGTTACAGATTCAAAGACTCCGGGTAACCATCGTTGGTACTTCAATGAGTCGGAGTTCTCATTGAGTGACTTGATGATGCAGAAGTATGTGGCAATGTACATGCAACCAGAGCAATGGACTGATATGCGTCGTTATCACTTTAGCAACGAGCGTAACAAATATGGTATTGGTCCTAACCAAGAAATCGTATATGAGGGACTTCGCCGTCCGTATAACTTGTATGCGCCATATTGGGTAGATGGTTTGACAGAGGAGCAAAAGGAAAATACTTGGATCCAACGTATTAACTATGACCCAGAAACAGAGGAAAGATACAACAAGGCTGAGTTGGAAAGACTTGGTGCTTATAAGAACTATAAGTGGTTGCAGAAGCCGATGATCTGGGCTGAGAAAGCAGGAGTTCGTACATCATTGACAGCAGAATAATTTAAAACAGATAATTATTATGAAATTACAATATAAATTAGGGGCCATTGCATTATCAGTAGTTGCTTTGTCATCCTGTGAAATGAACGATCCATATGGAGACGTTGTAGAGGTTGGCCAGCCGGTGCCAACAGTTTCATGGGAACTTGGAGGATCAGTAGCAACTGCAGGTGACTCTGTTTCATTCCTTGGAAAGTATTATGCTGAAAAGGGAAGAACAATTGATCATTCAGAAGTGTGGGCTCTTGTTTCAAAGGAAGAATCATGTGAGGCAACATTGAGGTTGTCATCTTCATTGGCATATACCAAGTCAGTTGGTTTTAGTGATACAATTCGCATGAGCCAAAAGGTTAGTGAGTATCCTCATTCACAAGCAGAGTGGGATGGCTATGAGTTCGTATTGAACGCAAAGTTCCCAACTTCACAAACATTGAAAACCTTGATTTGGCAGAATATCCCGAAATGGGATGCTGATAAATTTGCAGCATATTTCCCACAAGGATTCAAAGAGGAGTTTGTTGAGCATGTGCTTGGTGAAATGGTAAAGGATGCATGTTATAATGACCTCCGTCACGTATATATCAACTATGATTTTTCAGTAGACCAATTCCAGTCAGTTATTGCTAAGCATGCAGAATTAGATGCTGCTATTCTTAACAAACTAGCGTTGGTAGACGCTGGTGAGAAATCAGATGCATGGTATACAGATGTAGAGAAGGTGGTTGGCAAATACTATAAGACAGTAGATGCAGAAGGAAAGACTGTATATAATGAAGTAGGTCTCGATTTCAATGATCCGAACATTCCAGTATATAATGTTTACGAGTCTTCAGCATGGGTTTTCTGTCGTTATGACGATGACCAAGGTAAGATTTTGACATCAGTTCGTCCTGAGTATATTCCGTTCTTTAAGGATTTGATTACTCTTATTCCTTTCCAAGATTGGATTTACAATGTTGGCGAAAAGCAATATGCAGTATCATTCAAGAGATCTTATGGATTAGGTGTTGTATTCAAGGTTTATGATACTGATGGCAATGTTGGTTATACAACAGAACCCAAAAAGGTTAGTCTTAACTAATTAATTGAGAAAAAATGAAGAAGTTATTAAAAAATATTTGTTTATTCAGCGCTTTGCTTTTCGCTTTCTCTTCATGTGTTGAGAGTGATCCGGAGTACACAGATTTCCCATCAAAGGATGTTGATTTTAGGTATTCAGTTGCACCTAACGCCGAAGGCGAAGTAGAGTTTGCGTTGGATTATTATGTTGTATCTACAATTCAATTTACAAATACTTCTGCAAAGTCAGGTAAATTGACTTGGGATTTTGGTGACGGTCAGACTTCGAACGAGGCAAATCCGTTGCATAAGTATGAAAAAGCAGGTACTTACAAGGTTGCATTGACAGTAGAAGGTGTAGGTACTCGCACATATCCTATTATGATTTATGATATCGCACCAGTCCTTTCAATTAAGGATAAGAGTGCAGATGTTGTATTGGCTAATGAGGTGACAGTTGACTTGGGAATTTTCCTACCGAATCCGGAAAAGTTGAAAGTCGAATATGAATTGTTCTTCCCAGAAGGTGCAATTAATAAAGATGGCGCAGAGATTACAGAACCTATCAAAATCATCGAGGAAAACGGTAAGGTTCAATTCCCGGAAGGCATCAAGTTCCGTAACATTGGATCACAGAAGGTTCTTGTAAAGACAACATTCGATGTTGATGGAAACCCAAGAAAATTGGAAGATTCTTACGTAAATGTTCAAGTTGGTTCGCCAATCGAGGCTCCTACACTATATTATGCAGTATATGGAGGCAATATTATGGCTTATAAGTTATTGGATGAAACAAAACTTCCAGAAGGAACAAAGAATCTTCCATTCGATATGGGAGTAAATAGTGGAACAACACCAGTATGTCTTGTATTCGCTGACGGTGTTGGTGAGGAAGGTCAATCAGGAACAATTTATATCCTTGACCCAGGAAAACAATACACTTATATTAATGACGAAAATAATGTCTTGGGCGATGGTAAGATTTCTGTTATGAATCCTGACGGAACAGGTGTTAATGTATTTGTTACAAATGTTGGTCAAGGAGCGTTCTTTGACCCATTCTATGGTGCCGTTGACGGAAATAACTTGATTTACTCAGACCGCAACACTGGTCTGCGCAAGACAGACCTTAAGGCTCGTGGTGAGAAAGAGAAGAATGATTACCTTGTTCAAAATGACTATCTTGCATACTATAGCCGCACATCTTTGGCATACGGTGCAATCAGTTGTACAATCTTGAAGGACAGTAAGGGTAACTACTGGTGGGGCAAGTGCTTCAACGGTAATGGTATCTTCCGTTTCAAGGCTGAAAACATTGGCTACTACAAGGATAACAAGGTACTTCCAAATAAGGTTATCTTGGAGAATAGAAACTTGAAGTCATTTATGATAGACGAAGGAAGAAGCGGTTTGTATGTATTCCGTACAAAAGATGCAGATACTGGTTTCTATGCTTATACACTTCCAGGTGACTTTGAAGATGTTTCTGCACCAGTTGCAAAATTCAGCATAGAAGCAGATCCTATGAATACATCAGCAGATGAAGGTTTGTATGTTACACAAATGGCTCTTGATAAAGAAACCGGTTATGTTTACTTTGGATTCAACAAGGCAGCGACAGACAATTCAGCTTATGCAACAGGTATGCTTTACTACAATCCAGACAGCAAGAAGTTGCACTCTGTAGATGTAATTAAGGATAAGATTCTTGGCGTTGTTGTCAACGATCATAAGACAAATTTATTCTAAACATCAGTTTAATATAAATTCATGATTTTACAAGAGCCACACTTCTCCATAAGGATGGTTGTGTGGCTCTTGTTTTAATAGATATGATGAAAACTAATTTATTCCGATATACAATACTCCTTTTATTAGTGATAGCGTCGTTGCCGGCTTCCGGCAATAAGCGAGAGCAGCGAGCAGCGTGGATGTCAGGCTTTGTCAGTGACTGGCCATCATCTGCAATCACGACAGCAAATGCGGAAACGCACAAGCGTCAATGCCAAGAGCATCTTGATACGATGCAAAGGGCGAATTTTACAACAGTCTATTATCACGTCCGCACAATGTGCGATGCTATGTATGACTCAAAATATGAGCCATGGTCGAGTTACGTTTCCGGAACCAGAGGAAAAGCACCGGCATTTGACCCGTTTGCTTATATCCTTGAGCAGGCGCATGCCCGCGGTTTGGAGGTTTATGCGTGGTTGAACCCGTACAGGTATATCAATTCCAGTTATTCCAGTGGATATGGAAATGCCGGGGGAGACAAGAATTATGAGAACAGTCATCCAGAATGGCTTATAGAATGGAATAACGGAGGAACAACATGGACAATTCTAAATCCTGCTTTACCCGAGGTTAAGCAGAGAATTGTAGATGTTATCGCCGATATAATGAGCAAATACGATATCGATGGTGTCATTTTCGATGACTATTTCTATCAGAATGGTCTTCCAGAAAGTTATGATGCTGCCGATTACACAAAATATACAGAAGGCGGAGGCACGCTTTCACAAGCCGATTGGCGTAGAGAGAACGTTAACGATATGGTAAGAATGGTAAATGCCTATATCAAATCCACAAAGCCGTGGGTTCGTTTTGGTATTGGTCCAGCCGGCGTAGCGGGAAAACCAGAAGTTACAGCCAAGTACGGATTGCCTGCTTGTCCAGGAAGTGACTGGCAGTATAATGGCATCAGTTCAGATCCTTTGGCATGGCTTGCGGAAGGCTCGATAGATTTTATCTCTCCACAGGTCTATTGGAATATAGGAAATGAAAATTCGGATTTTGCGAATATCACTCCATGGTGGTATATGGCTTGCAAGAAGTTTAACCGCCATTGCTATATTAGCCAAAGCCTTACAGGAAATTTCGGAAAGGCGGGCAGTCTTGATGAGTTTGTCAACCAAGTTGAGATGATACGAGCATCAAACGAGCAGGAGGCTTGCGGGTATGTGTTCTTCCCGTGGAGGTTCTGCAAAAACTATACAAAGGAAATTAATGGAGTTAAGACAAATATTCCGACCTATTTTCGACGCAATGTCTATGCGCATAAGGCACTTTCTCCCGTTGTTACTTGGATGCCGTCAAAAGCATTTGGAAAAATAAGCAATTTGACCAGAAATGGAAGAAAGTTGACATGGACAGGAGAAGATAATGTCAAGTATTCTATCTATGCTGTTCCAAAGAGCGTCAAGCAGTCTGAATTCCGCAAGGAGCAGGAGTATTTGATGGGAATCAGTTATGAAGCGTCATACAGTATTCCAGAGACAAATCCGAAATACCCGGAGCAAGGCGTTTCAGATGCTGATTTGGACAAATATAATTACGCCGTTTGTGTTCTTGACCGCTATGGGAATGAGTATGCTGCGTTCTTTACAGATCCGGAAGCGGCAGATGCAAAGGCTCCGGTATTGACTTATCCTACAAATGGAGTTGAAACGCCGTCGTTCTTTAACTTTAAGTGGGAAGGCAATGGCCAGAATTATGAGTTGGTAGTTGCAGAGGATTCAGAATTGAAAAATATTGTATATAAAACAGAATTGTCAGACCAGTATAAGTTTTCGGCAGATGTCTATGGCTTTGAGGCAGGAAAAACATATTATTGGAGAGTCAGTTCAAGGGCAAACAATGTTGGAGAGTTGAAATCAGAAGTCCGTTCCTTTAAGGTAGATGAGTTTAGAGTAAAAACACCTATTGAAGGAAGTGATGCTGTTGCAGACAATCCAGAAATATCCTGGTCAGTTGTTGAAGGGGCAGATAAATACAAACTTGAAATATCCAATTCTAAATTATTTAAGAAAGTTACTGTTGTCAGAGAGGTAAAAGAGGCTAAGTGCCAAATTGAGCCTTATCTCTTGTCAGGAAATACCACTTATTATGTTAGAGTAAGCACAGAATTCAATGGCAGGTCGTTTGTTACGAAAGAGTCAAGTTTTAGGACAGTATTGATAGAAGGAGTAAAGCCCGAAATTGTCAGACCTTTAGAAAATGGTCAGACATTGTACTCAAACAATACAGTAGGTGTAGCCCCACAGAGGGGAATCACTGTCTTGAAGATAATGATTAGTCCAAATGAAAAATTCTCCGCACGTTCATCTTACAACGGCACATTTACGCAGTTTGAGACTTCCACGCCAGAGTTGTCAACAATCAAGGTTGGTTCGTCTAAACTTGCAGATGGCAAGACTTACTATGTCCGTGCACAGGTTTCTTATATTGGAGCCGAGGGAGGAACAGTGACCAGTGAATGGTCAGATGTAAAGACTTTTGTTTACAGTTCAGAGCAGGGTGGCGTTTCTTCAATTACTGGAGCAGCACTCCATTATGCAGATGGCATTCTTATGACGGGAATGCCGGGTGCTTCAGTGGCTGTTTACGGCATTTCGGGTGCATTGGCAGGAAGTTATACATCTGACAGAGCCGGCAATGCTGATTTGACAAGCCTGCCTTCAGGTGTCTATGTTGCCAAAGTTATAGATGGCATAAAAGTTGAGAATATTAAAATAGTAAAATAATAAAACCATTAGAAAAATGAAGAAAATTTGTCTATTCTTAATGACAGCCGTTCTCTTCCTTGCCAATTCGTTGGAAACATCGGCGGTTAAGAGAGAGCAGCGGGCAACGTGGATGTCAGCATTTACGCAGTGCTGGCCAACAAGTCCTATTACGGCATCAACAGCGAATACACATAAGCGTATTTGTATCAACAACCTTGACTCATTGCAGAAGAATAACATGACAACAATTTATTATCATGTTAGGACAATGTGTGACGCAATGTATGATTCAAAGTATGAACCTTGGTCAAGTTATGTTTCAGGCACTCGTGGTGAAGCCCCAATTTTTGACCCGTTTGCATATCTTATCGAGAATGCTCATGCCCGTGGTATTGAGGTATATGCATGGTTGAACCCGTATCGTTATCTTAATAGCATCTATGCTGATAACTATGGCTCTGAGGGAGGTGACAAAAACTATGAAAACAGTCATCCGGATTGGTTGATAGAATGGAAAAACGGCGACAGAATGTGGACAATTCTTAATCCGGCATTGCCAGAGGTTAAGCAGCGCATAGTTGACGTTGTAGCAGATATTATGTCAAAATATGATATTGACGGTATTGTTTTTGATGACTATTTCTATCAGAAAGGTTTGCCATTGAGTTATGATGCTGCAGATTACGAAAAGTACAAGGCTGCAGGCGGAACCTTGTCACAAGGCGATTGGCGACGTGAAAACGTTAACGATATGGTCCGCAAGGTTAATGCCTACATCAAGTCAACAAAGCCATGGGTTCGCTTTGGTATCGGTCCTGCCGGCGTTGCTTGCGGTACTAACTTGAAAGCCGTTGCCGACAAGTATGGAATCGAGCCGTGTCCTGGTAGCGACTGGCAGTATAATGAAATTTATTCCGACCCTATCGCATGGTATAAAGAAGGTTCTATCGACTTTATGTCACCGCAGGTTTATTGGGTTATTAACGGAACTAACGACTATAGAGCAGTCTCTACATGGTGGTATAAGGTAGCGGCAAAATTCAACCGTCACTGCTATGTTAGTCAGGATTTGTCAAATTCTGCAAGTGGAGTAGCATCATTCAGCGAATTCCTCAATGAGATTGATGTTACTCGTACAGCCGATGAGATGGATGCTCCTGGAACGGTTTATTTCCCATGGAAGAGCCTCAAGGCAAGAACGCAGAGAGTAAATCGCAAAAATCAGTTCTTGTTGAATTATTTGCGATATAATGCTTTTCAATATAAAGCCTTAACTCCAGCCGCAACATGGATTAATACAGAGTGCCCTGGACAAGTATCTTCAGTTAAGCGTAATGGCAGAAGTCTTACTTGGAATGGACCGTCAAATGTCAAATACACAATCTATGCAGTGCCAAAGGATATTGCATTTGCAAACTTCCACAAGGAAGAAGAGTACTTGAGGGCAATATCATATACATCGTCATGGGAAATACCGGCATACGACAGCAATTATGCTAATTTCGGCATATCAGATGAAGATTTGGATAAGTATAACTACGCAGTCTGTGTGCTTGACCGTTATGGCAAAGAGTATAGTGCTGTTTTTGAAGGGGCAACAGTCGTTCCCTCAGAGAAGCCTGTAATAACATATCCAGCCAATGGAAACAAGGCGGCGGCCGTCTTTGATTTTAAGTGGACAGGCAAGGCTTCAACATTTGAAATTGCGATAGCGACAGATGCCGCAATGAAAAATATTCTGGTTAAGAGAGAAGTAAGCGGCAATTATGTAAAGTCGTCAGATGTTTATGATTTTGAGGCAGAAAAGACTTACTACTGCACAATTACAGCAAGAGACAATAATGCAACTGAGACACGTTCTGACGTAGTTTCATTTACAGTAGATGTATTGCGTATCACTTCACCATTAAATGAAGCAACAGGCTGTGAAGATAATCTTACAATTTCATGGTCAACAGCAACACCTGGAGCCGTTCTACGCATTGCTTCAGATTCTTCAATGGAAACTGTTGTCTATGAGGCAAAGACGGATAAGGATTCTCATAAGATACCTGAATTTACATTGTGTGGCAATTTAACATATTATGCCCAGGTAGTTGCAGGAGAGATGGCAACGAAAGTTGTTAGTTTCACTGTTAAGAATATGGTTCCTTCAGTTCCTGTATTTACAAATCCAACAGTCAACGGTCAGACAATTTATTCAAATCATCGCATTTGCTTGGAGCCGGAACGTGGAATCTATTTGACAAGAATAGAGGTTTGTGCAACTCAGTCTTTTGGAACTCGTTCTTCCTATATATTCAACGGCAAGGACTTTACATTCATGACACCAAATTTATCAGAGGTAAGGGTTGGTCCGTCAACAAGTTCTCCACTTCTTACTGACGGAAAGACATATTATGTTCGTGCCAAGTACACTTATTATAACGAAGCAGGCAAGTCAGCAGATACCGAGTATTCACCTGTAATGTCATTTGTTTATAATAAGGACGCGGGCATCCAGTCACTTGAAGTTGCCGATGTTATAATTACAAATGATGTATTGCAGACAGAGGAAGCCGATGCTTCAGTAAATGTATTTACGCTTGACGGCAAACTTGTAATGACAACAGTTACAGATTCAAATGGCGACGCATCGCTTGAAGAACTGGAAAGCGGTTCATATATTGTAACAGTAGTTGTTGGAGGTAAGAAGCATTCTTTGAAGTATATCAAGTAATAAGAATATCATATCATTAGCTGCGCCAGTCTCTACGGATAACCGTATAAGGCTGGCGTACTTTTTTTGAGGGTTTTAAGTTAAAAAGGGTTTTTCTCTGTCAGAATAGAGATTAAATAACTATCTTCGCATTTTGAAGAGAATTAAAGGATGGCAAAGAATACAACATCGTTGGTACAGGAGCAAAAACAGGTACTGCGGCAGTCGCCACAGCAGATAATGCTTGGGAAACTGCTGGAGATGAATGGTATTGAACTTGAGGAAAAAGTCCGTAACGAACTTGAAGTTAATCCAGCCTTGAAATCTTCAGAAGAAACAGAAGGCGATTATTCCGGAAATGAAAGTTCAGCAGGCGCGGAATATGAAGACGGCGAAGGACTTGAGCAACCGTACAAGCAGGAAACAGCAGAAGAGATGCAAAAGAATGATTATCGTTCAGAAGACGATATTCCTTCTTATCGCCTTGAGGCAAAGAATTATAGCGTAAATGATGAGTTCTATATTCCAGAAGCGGTAGAGGAAAGCACTTTGTCAGATTATCTCTTAGAGCAGATGTCAGAGCGTGAACTAACCGAAAAGCAGAAGGCTATTGCTGATTACCTTATAGGGAGTATCGATTCCAACGGCTATATGCTTCGCAGCCTTCAGGATATATCCGATGACCTGATTTTGTCAGAAAATATAGATGCATCAGTATCTGAGATAGATGATGTTTTCCAGATTATACGCAGTTTTGATCCGGCAGGTGTTGGGGCGGTAAATCTCCGTGACTGCCTTCTTTTGCAACTTGAGCGGCTGAAGGGGACCTTGAAAAATCGTCGTGCATACGAGATTATCGACAAATATTTTGATGCGTTTTCAAAAAAGCATTATGATAAGATAATAGAGTCGATGCAACTAAGCCGAGATGAGTTTGAAGAAGCCTATGAAGCAATCCTGCCACTCAACCCCAAGCCGGGAAATGAATATTCAGGAGGGGCAAGTGACAACTCGCAGCATATTAATCCCGATTTCAGGGTTGAGGTGCAAGACGACCGTAGCATAACACTGACACTGCTAAACAGAGTTCCAGATTTGCAGATAGAGGAATGCTTTGAAGCCGAATACGGAAAGTTGCAGGAGCAGAAGTATCTTAGCCGGAAGGAAAGGGAGCAGAACCGTTTTATAATAGATAAATATGAGTCGGCAGAGGCATTTATCAATGCCCTGAAGCAGAGGCAGAAAACGCTTTACAGTATTGGTATGGCTATAGTAAAGTGGCAGTCAGATTTTTTCTTTACGGAAGATGAAATGGATTTGCGTCCGATGGCATTGCGTGATATTTCAGAAATAACAGGCTTTGACCAGTCTGTAATATCTCGTGCAACGGCAAAGAAATATCTTGAGACAGAGACACTCATCTATCCGTTGAAGACATTTTTTGTAAGCAAGATAACCAATGAAAGCGGAGAGGATATTTCTTCTCGTGAAGTACAGGCTATATTGCGAGAGATTATTAATAACGAAAACAAAGACAAACCATATTCAGACGAGCAGTTGGTTCATCTGCTGAAGGCACAGGGTTACGATATAGCCCGTCGGACAGTAGCAAAGTACCGTGACAAGATGCAGATACCAGTAGCCCGACTACGCAAAGAATTGTAAGATATGAATACAAATGAAGTAATAATAAGTTTTGAGCAGAAAGCAATGCGGGTTATCCACTATGTATCCGTGTTTTTCTCAACTTTGTTGACGCCTTTAATGATGCCCACTTATGGTATTATAGTGTCGTTGTGGATGTCGAGTCTGCTTGTGTTGACCTTGCCGACAAAGATGACCGTTCTTGGAGTTGTTTTTCTAATAACTGGTGTGGTTCCGGTCCTTTCGTTTATACTTTTGAAATATCTTAAAATAATAGATGATATCCATTTAAATGGTCGCAAAGAGCGATTGTTGCCCTATGTTATAATGATAGTCTGCTATGTTTCAACAGCCATCTATCTCTTTATGATAAATGCTCCCGAATGGATGTGGATGTTTATGTTTGGAGGCGGTTGTGCTGCACTTGTTTCTCTGATAATCAATTTTAAATGGAAAATCAGCGCACACATGGCAGGAATCGGAGGGCTTATCGGACTTTTATGCCGCATTAATGCCGGTGGAGACGGGGCATTTGACCTGTTGCCGGTTATTTGTGCAACTATTTTCATAGCAGGCATCTTGGGGACCTCCCGCGTGGCTATGGAGCGTCACACCGTAATGCAAGTCCTTGCAGGTACGGTAAATGGATTTGTTTGGGTATATTTCTTATAAAAGCAATACAATATGAAACCGTTGGTAAGTATAATCATGGGTAGCACCTCCGATTTGCCAATTATGGAAAAGGCAGCGAAGTTGCTTGATGAGTTTGAAATTCCTTTTGAGATGAATGCGTTGTCTGCACACCGCACACCTGTTGAAGTGACAGAATTTGCGGTAAATGCAAAGGCACGCGGCTTGAAGGTTATTATAGCGGCTGCTGGTATGGCTGCTCATTTGCCTGGCGTTATCGCGGCGCAAACAACAGTTCCAGTTATCGGTGTTCCAATCAAGTCAACATTTGACGGTATGGACGCATTGCTTGCAATCGTTCAGATGCCTCCGGGTATTCCAGTGGCAACAGTTGGCGTTAATGCCGGTATGAATGCGGCAATTCTTGCCGTTCAGATGCTTGCCGTTTCGGATGAGGCTATTGCAGAAAAATTGGCACAGTATAAGGCTGATTTGGCTAAGAAGATAACAAAAGCAAACGAAGAATTAGCAAGAATAAGTTATAAATACAAAGTGTAATGACATCGATTTTCAATTATCGTCGCCGTCGTTCGTCGGAGGTTGAAATCGGTAACGTTCCACTTGGAGGCGGCAACCCAATTCGCATACAGTCAATGACTTCCACATCAACAGATGATGTTGAGGGTAGTGTGGCCCAGAGCAAGCGAATTTTTGATGCTGGGGCAGACTATGTCCGCTTGACGGCGCAAGGCGTTAAGGAAGCCGAGGCAATAGGCAGAATCCGTGAAGAACTGCATTCGGCGGGTTATTGTAAACCGCTTGTTGCAGATATTCACTTTAATCCTCGTGCGGCATTTGCTGCTGCGGAGGTGACAGATAAGGTGCGTATCAATCCGGGTAACTTTGTTGATGCGGCAAGGACGTTCAAGAAATTGGAGTTTACCGATGAGGAGTATCAGAAGGAAATAGAGCGAATCAGAGAGAAATTTATCCCGTTCCTTGAAATATGTAAAGAGCATAAAACGGCTATCCGTCTTGGCGTTAACCACGGTTCTCTATCCGACAGGATTATGAGCCGCTATGGCGACACTCCTTCTGGTATGGTCGAGTCTGTAATGGAGTTTCTGCGAATATGCCGTGAGGTTGATTTCAAAAATGTTGTTATCTCAATCAAGGCATCGAATACGGTAGTAATGGTGGAAACCGTTCGCCTGCTTGTTTCAACGATGGATTCGGAATGTATGTCATATCCTTTGCATCTTGGCGTTACAGAAGCCGGAGATGGCGAGGACGGACGTATTAAGTCGGCTGTTGGCATCGGGGCGTTGCTCTCGGAAGGTCTTGGAGATACTATCCGAGTATCGCTCAGCGAGGAGCCGGAATTGGAAATCCCTGTTGCAAAGAAACTTGTTGACTATATTGCTTGCCGCGAGGATCATACTGAAATAAAAGGAGATTGCTATCCTGGTTACAATCACATTTGCCCGGAGCGCCGTCCTACTGATGCAGTTGGTATTATAGGCGGTACAAACCATCCGATTGTTGTATCCTCAATTTCTGCTGAAGAGGTTGCTGAAGAGGAGTTTACTCCTGATTTCCATTGCGGGGATTCAGTTTTTGTTGAGGCAAATGCTTCCGAATGCGCTGCAGAAGTTGCTTCAAGGGCAGAAGGAAAGGTGATTCTATTGCGTTCTCACCATGTGAATGCAGTAGGCGAGATTCAGGCGTTTATCCACGCATTGACAGCAATAGGAAACCGCACGCCGATTGTCGTTGCGATGAGTTATGATGATACCGACGAGGAAGACTTGCAAATCAAGTCAGGAGCTGATTTTGGAGTACTCCTTCTTAACCGCTTAATCGACGGTATTATGATAGATTCTCCTAAAGTTGCAGTGCCGTCAATATCCGTACGTTATTCATTTGCGATATTGCAAGCCGTCCGCCAACGCATAAGCAAGACCGAGTTTATCTCTTGCCCGAGTTGTGGGCGTACCCTTTTCAATTTGCAAGAAACCGTCAAGACTATCAAGGCGGCAACCTCTCACCTTAAAGGATTGAAAATCGGTATCATGGGTTGCATTGTTAATGGTCCTGGAGAAATGGCAGACGCTGATTATGGCTATGTCGGAGCAGCTGCAGGAAAGGTGAGCCTATACAGAAATAAAGAATGTATAGAGCGTAATATTCCTCAGGAGCAGGCGCTTGAGCGACTTATACAGATTATCAAGGAAAACGGTGACTGGATTGAAAAATGAAAACGCCAGTTGAAGTAATAGAGGCCGCTTCGAATGCTGGAGCATCGAAGGCTGCCCTTTCTGATAAAGGTGGCGGACGCTTTTGGCTGCTGGCTGTCCTGGCTGGAATCTATGTTGCAATGGGAGGTACGCTTTCTGTTATCTTGGGATATGGTTTCCCGGAGATAACTGCTTCCAATCCTTCGCTCCAAAGACTGCTTAGCGGAGCTGCTTTCCCTTTGGGTCTGATACTTGTCGTTATCCTCGGGGCAGAACTGTTTACGGGTAATAATGCCGTATTGATGCCTTCTGTGCTTTCTGGGAGAATCTCTGCCTTTTCAGTGCTGAAAAACTGGGTGCTGGTTTATTTTGGCAACTTTCTCGGAGCACTGTTTTTTACGACGGTATTTGTATATTTTAGTGGCTTAACGTCATCCGAACCATATCACGGAGCCGTTCAGCGCATAGCAGAGGCTAAAGTGTCGATGCCGTGGGGAGTCGTGTTCATAAAGGGAATAGCGGCAAACTGGTTTGTCTGCCTTGCAGTGTGGCTTGCCACAACGGCAACAACTATGCCAGGCAAGATGATAGGCTGCTGGTTTCCCGTGATGACCTTTGTCGCTCTCGGTTATGAGCACTCCATTGCGAATATGTTCTTTATTCCAATAGGAATAATGGAGGGGGCAAGAGTGACTATTCACCAGTTCCTAATCGACAATCTCGTTCCTGCAACGATAGGCAATATCGTGGGCGGTGCGCTCTTTGTCGGAACAGTTTATTGGTATATAAACAAAAAAACTAAATAAAACCAACTATGAAAAAATTAATTTTATCACTATGTGCAATGTTTATGTTGCTGAGTGCGTCAGCAGCAAAAAAGTCAGTTAAGATAATGACTTTCAACGTCCGTTGTGTAGTAGAAGCCGACGGATTGAACCAATGGAAAAACCGTAAGGATTATGCGGTTAATCTGTTGAAATTCTACAAGCCTGACCTTTTTGGAGTTCAGGAAGCCACACACCAGCAGATGGTTGATATTCAGGCAGGATTATCAGATTATGCCTATGTTGGAGTTGGCCGCAGTGACGGCAAGACGGGAGGCGAGTATTCTGCAATCTTCTATGAAAAAGCCCGTTTTGAAGTTAAGGATAGCGGAACATTCTGGCTTGCCGAAGGCGAAAAGGCTAATATCCCAGGTTCTTTAGGCTGGGATGCCGATTATCCTCGCATTGCAACGTGGGCTATATTTAAAGACAAGAAGACAGGCAAGAGTTTCTTTTATTTGAATACACACCTTGACCATATTGGCGTTCAGGCTCGTCACAATGGAGCAAAATTGCTTCTTGACTTTGCGAAGAGCCATTCAAAAGGTTTGCCTGTTGTTATGACCGGCGATTTCAATGCAGAGCCAACAGATGACCCTATTCTCGTTTTGACGCAACCGGAAGACAAGTCATTTGTCTTGACCGACAGCAAGAGCGTTTCAAAACTTGTCTATGGTCCGGAAGGAACATTCCACGATTTTGGCAGAATAGAGTTTGAGAAACGTCCGCGATTGGACTACATTTTCATTAACGGCAAGATGTCAGTTAAATATCATGCCGTACTTACTGATAATTTGGGTAAGTTGTATCCGTCGGATCACCACCCTGTAATTGCAAAAATAGAATTTGAATAATGAGATTAAGCGTATATAAGAAACACATAAAATCGATATTAAAATTAGGATTCCCTATTATTGTAGGGCAGTTTGGCGTAATTGTTGTAGGCTTTGCCGATACGTTGATGGTGGGCCATTACAATACTTCCTCACTTGCGGCAGCATCGTTTGTCAATAATATAATGAATCTGGTAATTGTGCCGATAATGGGATTTTCTTACGGAATAACGCCGATAGTAAGTTCCTTAAATGCGCAGGGTAACAGTTCGGAAGTGGGGCGTAAGATGCACGACGCCTGCTTGCGAATATGCTGTTTACGGGGCTTTTGATAGTTGTGATGATTGTCCTTTACTTCTTTCTTGACAAGTTGGGACAGCCTGATGAGTTATTGCCGCTAATCCGGCCTTACTACATTATCAGTTTGATATCCATAGCATTTGTAGCAATATTCAATGTTTGCCGTCAGTTTGCCGACGGATTGACTTTTACTTCAATAGCGATGTGGTTACTGATAGGCAGTAACGTGTTTAATATCGTTTTCAACTATCTTCTTATATACGGAAAACTGTTTTTTCCGGAACTCGGTCTCGTTGGGGCGGGATTGAGTACTCTTGGAGCAAGGGTGCTTTCTGCTATTGTTTTCATTTTTATCATTCTTAGAGCAAATCGGTTTAAGAAATATGTTGACAGTTACCGCCTTAGTCATAGCAATGCCAAATCCATAATGGATATAACAAAGGTTTCGTTACCAATCTCGCTTCAATTGGGAATGGAGACAGGTACTTTTACATTCAGTTGCGTTATGGTAGGCTGGATTGGAGCCTTGCAGTTGGCAAGTTATCAGGTAATGGTAACGATAGGCACACTTGGTTTTATGATCTATTACGGCATAGGTGCGGCCATGGCAATCCGAGTTGCCGCATATATGGGCACGAAGGATTTTGTTAATGTCCGCAGGGCAACTTATGCTGGACATATAATACTTATGGGGCTTGCACTATTGGCATCTCTTGCATTTTTCTTTGCTGGAGAAACCCTTATCCGTTTCTTCACAAGTGATGCAGCGGTAATAGCAATAAGTATGACCCTTATACCGCCACTCATCCTTTATCAGTTTGGCGATGCAACGCAGATATGCTATTCCAATGCGCTTAGAGGCACGTCGCATGTGGTATCTATGATGTGGATTGCCTTGTTTAGTTACGTTATTGTCGGCTTGCCGTCTGGTTATATTTTGGCATTCCCTATGGAACTTGGCGAAGTGGGTGTATTCTATGCGTTCTCGGTATCATTATTCCTTGCCGCAGGGCTATTCCTCTGGCAGTTTATGAAAAACTCAAAAAGGGCAGAATAGACAAGTTACTTAGAAATTTAAACAGGGTGCGTTCATTATGTGTCGCACCCTGTTTCTTTTATCTAAATTCACCCCAATCAGTGTAACTGCAACGGTATATCCATTTCAAGTTTTCCGGATTTGAAACACGGAAAGGAGTATAGGTAGTAAATTCGAGTGGTTTTCCGTTTTCATCATATCCTATTTCATCCAAAATCGTTTGCATATCATATCTGGAATTTTGAATGTATTGGTATGAATAGCCATTTTGTTTCGTATCATTTGGGTGTAAGCCAGTAGGAAAGTCTTTTGGGAAGTCAGACTGGTCAGGTATGTTAAAGGTATTGTATTCTGTAGGAATTGATACCACTTTTGAGAAAATACACCTATTGGCAATATAAACTTTGTCCGTTTTCAGTCTGCTGTCAGCGGGTTGCTCAACAAAAGCGACCTTATATGAAGGCAAGTAAGATTTCTTGGTAAAACCTTCTACCGTAAATTTCTCGCTTTTGTTTTCTGTCGCTAAGGCTTTGTTTTGCTTTTCGGAAATAGGGAGACCCTGAGCATTAAGATACACTATCGGGTTGTTTCTCAAAGATTCGGCAACTGCGGATATGTTATTGCCATTATAGATAACATCATCAGAATAAACATCATCCTTACAAGAGAATAAAAACAATAACGGAAGCCCCAATAAATAAATGTTTTTCATTTTGACTAATTTTAGTTTATGCAAAAATGATCAGAAAATCTGATTAATGCAATAATTGCGGACTAAATTTAGAGAATTGAGAAAAATTTTAAAGAGTTCTGTTAGAACCAGAGGGAGAAATGCTGGACTGGGAGTTTGGGGTTGCAGACAACGACACCAAACTTTCCGTTTGAGAAACTCATTCCTCCGGTTAGTTTTGACTTCGTTTCTTCCCAAATTGCTTCTCCTAATTCCTTTTTGCAAATGCAACTGACTATAATCGTGCATTTGCTCGAAATGAATTTGTCGATAAGGCGGGAAGCATATTGATAAGAAGTGTCGTCAATATCGTTTATAACAATAAACGGCATATCGGCAGAGTTGCTGTAGTTTTCTATGCAATGCTCGGCAGAGGAGAATTTGTTAATTCTGTCAGCCATTTTTTCTGTTGACTTTGCGAAAAAATCGAATTGCGAAGGCTGGATATTGCAGATGTTCAGTTTAGATTTTGAGGACACGGAGAGCAGGGCAACGGTAGAAATGCCATAGTTCGTTCCAATCTGAAGTATCTCTTTCGGGTTAAAGAAATTAGTTATCCTAAACATCATCCTGGCGTCTTTCAATGACATAATCTTTGGATGCTTTATCCCTCTTTCTTTTGACATTGCCTTTATTTCCTTATGGCAAGCGTCTATTCTCTCGTATGCGTAGTAGGGTAGCCTTTCTTTCAGAACTTTGAGCACAAAACGGAAAGCAAAGGGTGAGTGAATGCCAAACCCTCTGCTTTTCCTTATTCTGTTTAGAGCAGTATAGTATCTTTTAATATGTTTGCTCTTTTTCATTCTCTTCAGGCTTCTTGTATAGCAGAACAGCAGCAATCATAGCGAGGTATATTGCCGCTATTGCAACGAATGCAATGGTTTGAGAAGTTTTTGTAGATTGCGGGTCGAAGCGGAAAATTATCTCATGCTTTCCAGCCGGCACGTTCAAAGCCCTTAGAACATAGTTTACGCGTCCTATTTCAGCCTCTTTGCCGTCGATGGTAGCATTCCAACCCCAAGGGAAGAAAATCTCTGAGAATACAGCCAAACCGCCGTTTTTTGAAACAGAAGTATATCGCAACTCGTTTGGCTTATATGAAGTTTCATAGATTGTGTCGCCTGGAGATTTTGTAATAGCCTTTCCGAGAACGCCCTCAAAAGCCTTGTCTGCAACTGCACGGTTTGCCGGCTTCAAAGTAGATAGGGCATCCATTTCCTCTTTTGCTCCGTTAACGTAGTTCAATGTGTCAACAAACCAGCAGTTGCCAAGAGCTTCAGGGTTTTGCTGTACTGTTGTATCGTTGAAAATGAAGTATTTAGCATTAAGCATATTAAGAACCTCAAAATTGTTTTTCTCAATCTGATGAGAGATGAGGTCTTGGTATCTTGTCAACTTTGCAGCGTGGTAACCGCCAATGCACTTATGGAAATAAGACGGCATTGCATCGCCGAAGCGAGAAACGTCCATCACCCTGTAGTTCGGGTCCTTATCTTTCAAAATCATAAGGTCAGCCGGTCTTGGGTCAATTTGGTTCGCTGTTGATAGAGGCTTTGGAGAGAAAGAGTTGGTGTTGAGGTAGCGTTTGTTGATTGCAAACATATCGAAGATAACGATAGCAATCATACCTGTCATAAATACCTTTGTCTTTATCTTGTTTTTGAAAAGGAGGAAGAATGCACTCAACCCAAGAGCAAGGAATAGGAGAGACCTTGCAGCATCTGATTGAATCATACCGAGTCGGGCTTGTTCCAACTCGTAGAAGATGGCAGATAAGTCGTAGCCTTGGCTTTCATATCCAGATTTCAAATCAAGTTCCTCCGGTGTGATTACGTTACCAAATATTGTTGGTGAAATAAGAGCGATAAGGCAGAAGAAAACTGGCACCCCGAATGCGAGGAAGAATTTTGCGGAGTTCTTCTTGAAGAAGTCAGGAGTGTCGATAATCTTTTGCAATGCAAGTATAGCCAACAGTGGCATTGTAAATTCCGCTATGACAAGAATGCTTGAAACTGTTCGGAACTTGTTATATAGAGGGAAATTATCTATAAACCAGTTAGTAAACCACATCATGTTGTGACCCCACGCAAGGAAAAGAGATAGCACGGTAACAACCACCAAAGCCCATTTGACAGGACCTTTGACAATCATAACCCCAAGCAGGAATAGTGCGAAAATGATAGCGCCAACATATATAGGACCGTTTGTCATAGGCTGGTCGCCGAAATATTGCGGGAACATTTTCAGGTTTTCGGCTGTATTGTAGTCAATTTCACCTTTCATAGCCTTTTCCTTAACAGACGGCAGGTCCCCCACGCTTGTAGGAATGTTTCTGCCGTGAGTAGGGATGATTGTTGCACCACCTTTAACGTTAGGGATTAGCAAGGTAAATGATTCGCTTTTGCCGTAACTCCAAGCCGTAATATAGTCCTTGTCAAGACCTCCCTTAGTTGAGTTAGGAGTGCTTGTAGCGAGTTCGGAGTGACCGCCTCGCATAGTGTATTTGCTATATTCGTATGTGTTATAAAGGCTTGGCAAGTTTGCAGCAACGGCGAGAACAGCGGCAATTGCGAGGAAGCCAGTTGCCGTTCCCCATTGCTTAACTTTTTTCTCTTTGTAGAGCTTGCAGAAGTATGCAATCACTAAAGCTATGATAACGAAAAGGAAATAGTACGTCATTTGCGGGTGATTTGCAGCGAGTTGCAACATACCGAAGAAAGCCGCGAGGGCAGTTCCTGCAAGGAACCTTCCTCTGTAGCAGAGAACAATACCAGCAATTGTTGGCGGAACGTAGGCAAGAGTGGCGAATTTCCATATATGTCCTGCGCCGATAATGATGAAGAAGTATGTTGAGAAACCGTAAGCCAACGCGCCTAATATTGCGAGATACCATTTTACTTTGAAAGCGAGCAGTAGTATATAGAATCCGAGCATCATAATGAAAACGAGGTTTGCCGGGTTCGGCAACCAGAGGCTGTATGCTCTTTCGATTGCGGTTATCCATTTGTTGCTTTCATAGGAAGGTGAGATTTGGAAGGTAGGCATACCCGAGAAAAGGGAGTTTGTCCAACGTGTTGTTTCACCTGTTTCATCTTCAAAAACCTGAGCCTCATGTCCGTTTGAGATACCTTGAACGGTATCGTGCTGGCGGAGAACATTCCCTTCAAAGACATCAGGATAAAAGTACGCCAATGAAATAACAAGGAAAACCGCTACGCCCAAAAAAGGGAGTAGGAATTGTTTGCTTTGTATATTTTTCAATATCTCGTTGTTTTTCAGCCTTTCTAACATATTTGTAAATTTAAATTTGGTTGTAAAGGTACGCAAAATGAGCGTTATAAGCAAACCCCCTTGGCGGTGTATTTTTAATCGCAAGGGGGTTTGAGATGGGTTTTATGAATAATTTTATTCTTCTTCTATTTGCTGGATGGGTATTTCTCTATTCATGCTTTGCTCAAGGGAAATCAAAGTTTCGGTTTCCTTAACGCCGTGAATCATCTGGATTTTGCTGTTAAGCAATTCCATAAGATGTTGGTTGTCACGAGCGTATAACTTTATTAGCATAGTGTATGGTCCAGTTGTAAAGTGGCATTCAACAACTTCTGGAATTTTCTCCAATTCTGGAACAACATTCTTGTACATGGAACCTTTTTCCAAATTGACACCGATATATGTGCAAGTAGTGTAACCTAAAACTTTTGGGTTAACATGATAACCAGACCCGGTTATAACATCAGTGTCAATCATTCTTTGGATTCTCTGGTGAATTGCAGCACGAGATACTCCACAGACAACGGCAACGTCTTTTGAAGGAATGCGTGCGTTTTTCATCACGATTTCCAATATCTTTCTATCTAAATTATCTATTTTTTCCATAAAGAAATATTCTTGTTGCAAAGATATATCTTTTTTGGTGAAAATCATAGAATAATGGTGAATAATCTTGATGTTTTGATAGAAAAATGCTATTATTTATATGAAATTCTGTCATTTTCGTATTCTTTGCTTACTTTTTGATGAATTTGTAAATCGGTATTTTTGCGAACAAAGGACTTTTTTACTGTATAATTTTGCGGTAGAAAAAGTTTTGGGATAACATTAAATTTATTTATCATGGAAAAAGAAAAGAAAGAAGAAATGTTGGTCGAAGAACCGGCTCAGAAAGAGTTGGAAGAGGCAGTATTAAAGTATTTCGCGGACTGTCATCCTGATGATGCTGAGAGTTTTGAATCAGTAATAGGTTTGTTGCAAGGTTTTGGTAGTGCTCCGAAAACTGATTTGCTGCAGGCTGTATATAAGGGACTGAAGTATGATGCCGATGTAGAGACTGCGCGTCATGAGGGGTATGTGAGCGGTGCTAATGAAAGTATCGACAATGAGAAGCTCCGACTGCAACCTATGCCGATTGATGACGGTGGAGTGAAAACCTCTGCTGAAGATTTGCCGCTACTTTCGTACGTTAGGCGAAGTGTTTGGGAATTGTAAACCGACAGATAATCTATTAACCATAAATCTAAAGACTATGAACGAATTTAAAATTGATTACAAAAAATTGTTTTTTATCGCACTTGGTGTTATTGCATTAATGCTATTTATAAGTGTTGACAGTTGCTCTGTTCTTGCAATGCCGTTGGTAGCCGGCATCGCCGGTGGAAAGCATGTCATAAATGAGCCGCTGACAGTAACGCGAAGTAAGGAAGCGTCGCCAGATTTGCTTGTTAATGAAATAGACCGACGCATTGTCAAGATTCGCCCAATGGCGACACCGATTGACCAATTGTCGCGATGGGCAGGAGCGAAGAAGGCTGGCAGTATGATTGTTGACTATTATTCTGTAGATACCCGTCCAACATCATCTGTTACTACCGAGGAATTTTCTGGGGCAACGAGTAGTTCCTTTCTTCCGTTGTCTAAAACAGCTGAGTTGACGCTGAAAGATGCAACTTCGTTTGAGCCGTCGGAAACAATTCTTGTGAAGGATGTTAAGGGTTATAAGTCCGACGGAAAGACTCCTGACAGTCAGGATTTGGTTATGTATATCCTAAGCAAAGACGGTAATGCTATCACCTGTAAGGCGATTAACGGACCTAAGAATCCCGAAGACGGTGAAATTCACGTTCCGAGTATTCCGTCCGGTTCGGTAATTGTCAGAATGGGTAGGGCTGCAGCGGAGTTAGACGTTCAGACGCCGCAGTTTGAGGCATTGCCAGTCAAGGAGCGTAATTATTGTCAGATTTTTAAGATGCAGATTGAGCAAAGCACTCTTCACAAGATAGCCAACAAGGAGGTTGGCTGGACTTTCACAGACCAGGAGGAGGCTGCCATTTATGATATGCGTCAGGGAATGGAGAAAAACTTCCTTTTCGGCGTAAAGGGCAGAGTGTTTGACCCGGCAAAAAATGAGGATATTCTGCTTACTGGTGGTATTTGGTCACAGGCAGGTGGCGAGTATAAGTACAGCGTTGGAAAGTTGGATACAAATGGAGTTATCTCAATGATGCGTGCAGCTTTCACTGGCAATGCCGGCAATAAGCGAAAAGTTCTTATCGGCGGTTCGGGACTTATTGAGCAGTTGAACAAGTTGGAATCTACAAAAATGGTACTTGCAGGCGAGAATATCGTTAAGTGGGGTATTGATTTTTCCGAAATAAGTTCCAAGTTCGGTAAGTTGTATGTGCTCTTGTCTGAGATTTTTGATGAGTGCGGAATGGAGAATAACGGTATGATTATCGATCCTGAATATTTGCAGAAATATAGCCATATACCGTTTACGACAGAGGAACTCAATCTAAAGGTTGCTGGTGTTAGAAATACCGATGCCCTTGTTCTTACCGAGGCTTCTTGCATGGTTCTCCGCTATCCGAAAGCACACTTGAGAATCATCGGAGCATAGCCGATATAACTATCTAAAAGGAGGTGCGCATTTTGACACACCTCCTATCTACATAGACAAAGCCTCGTTCAATAATTTGGCCAAAAGTCTGCATTCCAATCGGATATTTCATAATTCACCTGTTTTTGAATTTTATAAGTGTAGATAAAAACTGAAAAAAAGAACTGCCTGGTGGAAACCAAACAGTTCTTTGTGTTATATATAAGGTGATTTTTCTTATTTATTGCATTTCTCCTTGATAGATGCCTTGATTCTGTCGAAGATATCGTCAACAGAACCAGTGCCCTTGATTGGCAAGTATTTGCCTTCTTCAATGTAGAAGTCTTGCAAAGGTTGAGTCTTAGAGTGATATTCAACGAGGCGTTTTTTAATAGTCTCAAGATTGTCGTCGTTTCTTCCAGAATCGATACCGCGCTTTATAAGGCGGTCGATGAGTTCCGGTTCGTCAACTTCCAGACCGATAACAGCATCTACTTGAGCATTTTTTTCAGCAAGCATAGTGTTAAGGGCTTTAGCCTGGTCGATAGTTCTTGGGAAACCGTCGAAGATAACGCCGTTTTTAGCCTCTGGAGTTGTGTCAAGGATTGATGACAGGATGCTAATCATCAAGTCATCAGGAATCAAGTGACCCTCAGAGATATACTTGTCAGCGATTTTTCCTAATTCAGTTCCGCGAGCAATGTGGTCGCGAAGCACTTCTCCTGTAGAGATGTGGAATAGTCCATAGTGGGCTATTAGATTTTCGCTCTGAGTACCTTTGCCGGAACCCGGAGCACCAAAAATTACAATATTAAACATCTTTTTTACCTTTCTTTTACAAGACGGCTTTTCGGATACTTACAGGTTACTTTCTAATATATAAATATCCTTAAGGTTTCTTGCCTTTTCATCAAGGTCAAGACCGTAGCCAAGAATAAATTTTGATGGGATTTGGAAGCAGCAGTAATCAACTTTAACGTCAACTTTTGCTGAATCAGGTTTTTGAAGCAGAGTGGCAAATTTTATTTCTGCCGGATTGAGTTTCTTTAGTTCTTCAATCAATTGGACAGCAGTGTAACCAGTGTCAACAATGTCTTCAACGATAATAACCGTTCTTCCTTCAATGTCAACATCAAAGCCCAAAAGTTGCTTTACGCTACCCGTTGATTCAGTGCCACAGTATGATTTGAAGCGCACGAAGGTTATTTCAGCGTCAAAGTCAATTTCTCTGAAGAGGTCGGCGGCAAAAATGAAAGCCCCGTTGAGGACGCCAATGAATAGCGGCGTTTTTCCGTCGCAGTCGCGTTTTATTTCTTTAGCAACTTCTTTTATCCTCTCTTGAATTCTTTCCTTCGTAATGTAAGGTACAAAAGTCTTTTGGTCTATTACAATTTTGTCCATATCGGTTTAAATAATTGTGCAAATTTAGTAATTTTTGCTTAGTGTTACAATATAAAGGCCGTTTTTATGCTAAAAATTAGCCCAAATATGTGTATTTATTTTACCAGCCGGTGGTGCATTGCTATTGCTGTTGCCTGTGAAGTTAGAAATCCAACGGCTGCAACGATGCCGATAATGGCGATGACGTCGGTCCATTCAACAATGACTGGATAGGCGTCGATAATAAGCGCTTGGGCATTGGTGCTCATCTTTATTATGCCTGTATATTGCTGTACCAGACAGAGTATTAGTCCGATAATAATTCCGCTGATTGCTCCAAAGAGGGATATCAGCCAGCCTTCAATGACAAATATTCTTGAAATCATTTTGTTGCTGGCACCTAATGAGCGGAGCGTTGTTATGCTTTCATCTTTTTCGGTAATGATGATTGCGAGTGTGCTTATAATGTTAAATGACGCAATAATAAGGATGAAGCCGAGCAGGAGCAGGGTTATCCATTTTTCGGCGTTAATCATTTTCAGGGAGTGGCTGTGCTGCATGAGCCTGTTTTGTACGATGTATTGTGAGCCTAGCGCAGAAGATATTTTTTGCATTAGGGCATCAATATTTGTGCCGGGTGCTGTCTGTATGTCAATGGAGGTTGCTTCGCATTTATCGTAGTCAAAGAGTTCTCTTGCGAGGTCTATATCTATAATTACGTGTTCTGTATCGTAGTCTTGCTGCTGGACTTCGAAAACCCCTGATATATATGTTGATTTAGAGCGGAATGCAGTTGTCGGGTTTGCTGGGTTTACTGCTCCCTTTCTCTTTGGGGTGTATATTTCAAAGGTGTTGAAATATCCAGGATGCGCATTCAGCGATATCGCCACGCCAACGCTGATAACGGAAAAATACTGATTCCCCTTTGACAGAATGTATTGTCCGTCCTCTTTGACGAGGTCGCTGATGTTTGTCATCTTGGCAAAATCAGGAGTGACGCCTTTAACGGTTATCGGTATTTGCAGACCGTTATATGTGGCGAGTGCCCTGCTTTCGATTGATGGTGCAACGTAAAGAATGTTGCCACATTGTTTTACGGCGGTAATGATGCTGTCGGCGTTTGATATGTAGTTCGTGTTAGCGGCGGTGATTTTTATTTCTGGGTCAATTTGCGACAGTTTGTCGTTGACCAGTCCGCTAAACCCGTTAAAAACCGAAAGCACGCAAATCATAGCCATTGAAGTTACCGCTACCGCACAGATGGAAATCGCCGAGATGATATTCACCGCGGAATGAGATTTCTTGGAAAAGAGGTAGCGGAATGCTATCTTCAGAGGCAGGCGATTCATTAGGCTATTCTTGAGAGTCTTCTTGCTTGAGAAGGTTGTCGATATGCTCGATATAGTCCAAAGAGTCGTCGATGAAGAACGTAAGTTCCGGCATTTTTCTCAATTGGTGGCGAACTATTTTTGCCAATTCGTAGCGAATGCTCTTTGCTGAGTTGTTGATGTTTGTGAGAATTTCTTCCGAGCGGTTAGAAGGGAAGATGCTCAAGTAGCCTCTCGCAACGCTGAGGTCTGGCGACACTCTAACGGCGCTGACGCTGACGATAACTCCACCCAGAGCAGCCGTTTGACGGCGGAAAATTTCGCTGAGTTCCTTTTGGAGCAGTCTTGCTATTTTTGCTTGTCTTGTACTTTCCATATATTTGTTATTTGTTATGTTGTTTGCAAAGTTAACTTTTTAAGGCTTTGTTGCGCGGAGGATTTCTCTTTTTCCGTTTGGCGGACCAGGGAGTCTCTCTACGGTGAAGCCTATCTGCTGCATCATTCTTCTGACAACGCCTTTTGAGCAGTATGTTGTAAGTATTCCGCCGCTTGACATCGACTGGAATATCCTTGTGAACAGTTCTTCGCTCCACATTTCCGGTTGCTTTTCCGGTGCGAAGGCATCGAAATAAACGATGTCGATATTGCTTGGCAGTTCAACTGTTTGGTCCGTCAGGTCGCATTCCAGTTTGCAGATGTTGAAGTTTTCGGCTATCGTATGCAATTTTCCCCACGGTGCAGAGTGTAGTGCCTCTATTGTACCTGTCTTGTCGAGGGCGAGGTATCCTGCCTCTTTGATAGTCGAGAGAGGAAGCGGATATAACTCAGTTGTGTAATAGTTTATTTTCTTTTCTGTGCAGAGCGTTGCGGTGAGGAAAGCGTTTAAACCTGTTCCGAAACCTATTTCAAGGATGTTGACAGAATCTTTTTTGCATGCTTTTGTTCCGCATTCAATGAAGATATGCTTCGATTCGGTCATTGCCCCTTTGACGGAATGGTAGTGTTCGTCCATTTCCGGGAGGTAAAGGGTAGGGCTGCCGTCGGCTGTTGATTGGGCTATCCTTGTGTAGTTCCGCTTTTCGGTCATTTATTCGATAACTTTTTTCTTTCGAACCTCTTCAACTGTTTTCCAAACAAACATTTTGTCGCTTGGGCGGACTTTTTCATCTACGCGGATAGAGAATCTGTCGCCTTTTACAGCCTTTTCAACAGGTTCCAGGTCAACGCGAATTTCTTCAACTTTCATTATAACAGCGCCTGTTGTAGGACCAGTTATCACTATTTCGTCGCCAACGTGCAGTTCTCCGTTTTCCATAAGAAATTCGGCTACCTTGATGTTGGAGAAGTATCTTACGCCCTTAGCGGCATATATTTTAACGCGTTGAGCAGAAGAGCCGTACTTGCTTGTCCATTCTCCGAGACGCTGACCCAGATAGTAACCGTTCCAGAAACCGCGGTTGAATACTTTTGCGAGTCGCTCGTCCCAGCCGGCGATTTTTTCTTCGCTATATGTTCCGTCGATACATGAGTTGATAGCCTCGTTGTAGCAGGAAACAACAGTTCTAACGTACTCAGCACCTCTTGCGCGGCCTTCAATTTTGAATACTCTGACGCCTGCATCTATCATCTTGTTCATGAAATGTATAGTCTTGAGGTCCTTTGGCGACATGATGTATTTGTTTTCGATAGCGAGTTTGTCACCAGTGTCGAGGTCGGTAACCTCATATCCGCGGCGGCAGATTTGAGTGCATGCACCTCTGTTTGCCGATGAGTTCATCTCGTGCAGGCTGAGGTAGCATTTCCCGGAAACTGCCATGCATAAAGCACCGTGGCAGAACATTTCAATACGGACTTTTTCTCCGTGAGGACCGCAGATGTTTTCTGACTGTATTTTGTCAAAGATTTCAGAAACCTGAGTAAGGTTCAATTCTCTGGCAAGAACAACAACGTCGGCAAATTGGGAATAGAACTGAAGTGCTTTGTAGTTTGAAACGTTCAATTGAGTTGAAATATGCACTTCAACGCCAATTTCGCGAGCGTAAAGGATTGCAGCCATATCTGATGCGATAATGGCTGAAATTTGTGCTTCCTTAGCGGCTTCGATGATGCTTTTCATCAGTTCAATGTCTTCGTTATAGACAACGGTATTTACCGTAAGGTAGCTTTTCAGTCCGTTTTCCGAGCAGATTTTTGCAATGTTGTGCAAGTCGTCGATAGTGAAGTTTATCGATGATTTGGCACGCATGTTAAGTCCCTCGATGCCGAAATAGATGGCATCTGCTCCTCCTTGTATAGCCGCGTAAAGCGATTCGTATGACCCTACCGGGGCCATTATTTCAAATTCTTTTCTGTTCATTCTCAATAATTTCGAGGTGCTATTTATATTTGCTTTGCAAAGGTACAAAAAAATAACAAGAAAACGGCAGAGAAATGCCATTCTCTGCCGTTTGATAACAAAATAATCTATATATTCACTAAATTAACTTTTCAAGGTCTTTAGTGTTCCGTTGCACTTGCTCGTCAGACACTTGGAAGTTGGCAAGGTCTCCTGAGAGGAACATGTCGTAAGATGCCATGTCAATAAGCCCGTGGCCGGAAAGGTTGAATAGAATAACTTTCTTTTCTCCAGACTCTTTGCATTTGTTTGCTTCTCGAATTGCGGCTGCTATTGCGTGTGATGATTCCGGAGCGGGTATTATTCCTTCTGCTTGTGCGAAAAGCGTTGCTGCAGAGAATGTTTCGAGTTGTCGGATGTCAACGGCTTCCATGAAATTGTCGATAAGCAGTTGGCTGACAATCGAGCCGGCTCCGTGGTATCTCAGCCCTCCTGCGTGGATATTTGCAGGAGCGAAGTTGTGTCCGAGAGTGCGCATCGGGATGAGTGGGGTGTATCCTGCTTCGTCGCCGTAGTCATATTGGAATACGCCTCTTGTAAGTTTTGGGCAGGATTCCGGTTCTGCCGCTATGAAGCGGGTTTTCCTTTCTCCGTTTATTGTGTGACGCATAAACGGGAATGAAATTCCGGAGAAGTTTGAGCCGCCACCGAAGCATCCGATAACGATATCCGGATATTCGCCTGCTTTTTCCATCTGCTTTTCTGCTTCCAGACCGATAACAGTTTGATGTAGTGATACGTGGTTCATTACTGAGCCGAGAGTGTATTTACAGTTTGGAGTTGTTCTGGCAAGTTCCACAGCCTCAGAAATCGCGGTTCCGAGAGAGCCTTGGTGATTTGGGTTTGCTGTAATGATGTTTTTACCCGCTCTTGTTGACATGCTTGGAGAGGCTATAACTTCTGCCCCGTAAGTTTGCATTATTGAGCGTCGGTAAGGTTTCTGGTGGTATGATACTTTTACCATATAAACGGCAAGTGATAGCCCAAAATGCTTTGCGGCAAGAGATAGAGCCGCTCCCCATTGCCCGGCACCGGTTTCTGTTGTAATGTTGGTAACTCCCTGCTTTTTGCAATAGTATGCTTGCGGAATTGCGGAATTTAATTTGTGCGAACCAACGGGACTTACGCTTTCGTTTTTGAAATATATGTGTGCGGGAGTGCCCAAAGCCTTTTCAAGTCCGTATGCTCGGACAAGTGGCGTTGGTCTCCATATTTTGTACATGTCGCGGACTTCTTCTGGTATTTCTATCCATGAATCAGTTGTATTAAGTTCCTGACGTGCAGTTTCTTCTGAGAATAACTCTGATAAGTCGCTTTCTGTAATCGGCTTCTTTGTTATCGGGTGAAGCATCGGCCTTGGTTTTGTAGGCATGTCAGGAATTATATTGTACCACCTTTCTGGTATTTCGTTTTCTGTAAGGATAATTTTCTTGGATTTGCTATTCATAATTATAAATTATATTATAAACTTTATGCAAATGTAATAATTAAAAAGGCATTTGCAAATTTTTTTGAAATAAAATATTGATTTTTTGCTAAAATATTAGCAAACTTTGTGGAAGTTAACCTATTTCGGTATAAATATACACAAATAGACAAATGAAAGATGTTGAATAATATTTAATTGTTGTGGAGTGATAAGTATAATGTAAGGTTTGTATAAAGATTAAATAAAGTAAAAACGGAGTTTTGGTTAACAAAATCCCGCGGAAATTGTTAATTTTGTGGCATATATGGAATTATGGATAAAAACGAATTGATAATATCTTGGAAAAAGGCACCGGAACAGCCTACTGAAGCAAATCCACACAGGTTCGGAGAGGCTTTGGATAAACACGGTAAAATCCTTGGTACAGCACCGGAATTGGAACTTGATGATGAGTCGAAGAAACGTACAGTTCTCGACTATTATGATTTCAGAAAGATGGTTCCTTTCTTCGACGGTAAGCCGAAATTGGTTCATTTCTTGATGAATATGCTTGGAATGGATAAGGTTAATTACTTGCACCATAGAAATCTAGACACCCCAGGTGCAGATTTTGTTCGTGGACTGCTTGATGACTTCCATATTACAAGGCGTATTGATAACGCGTCAGTTCTTGAAAATCTCCCTGAAGGTGCGTTTATTACAGTTTCTAACCACCCGTTTGGAGCTCTTGACGGTATTATGCTTATAGATTTGCTTGCAAGTCGCCGCAGCGACTATAAGGTTATGGTGAATATGATTCTTAACGCAATTCGTGGTATGCGTCCTAACTTTATTGCGGTTGACCCACTTGCTTCAGATAATCCCGAAAAGCGTGCGGCAACGATGCGCGGAATTAAGGAGGCCATGCTTCACGTTAAGAGAGGCCATCCGCTTGGGTTCTTCCCGGCAGGGGCGATGTCGAAGATGAATATTCACGGAGATGTTGAGGACAGGGAATGGCAGCCGAACATTATCCGATTGATACAGCAATTGAAAGTCCCTGTTATTCCAATATATTTCCATGGACGCAACAGTATGATATTCCAAATTTTGGGTATGATTGACTGGAGGCTAAGAACTCTTCGTTTGCCCCGTGAGGTATTCTCTCATTGTGGAGAGACTTACCATATATCCGTTGGAAATATAATAACAGTTGAAGAGCAGGCTAAATACCAGAGTGTGGAGGAGTTTGGTAAGTTCTTGCGGAATGCAACATACTCTATGAAGGAGAGAAAGTAGAAATAAGGTTAATTTCGTTAAAATGAAGAAATTCAGTTTTATATTGTTGGGAATGGCTGTTGCTTCAGGAGCAATGGCACAAACACCGACAACAAATACCGGGTCAGAAGGGTATTTGAGTCGTAGTGCGGTAATGTTCTATGACAAGAACTATACTGGAACGATAGACCAGGCAAGGCATGCAATAGAGTTGGGGTTGTCAGATCGGAATGAGGATGCTGATTATTTTATAGCACTGTCAAGTTACAAGCGAGGAGAAGGCGTTGATGCTTTGTTGGCGTTTATTAATAAGTATCCGTCATCAGTTAGAAAGACGGATGCGTGGTATAATGCAGGTAATGGGTATTTCGCTGCCGGTAAGTGTAAAGATGCACTGTTGGCGTATGAAAAAGTCAACTCATCTTCGATGCTTGCCGATGATTCTGAAGACTACATATATCGTAAATCGTTCTGTCTTTTGAAAATGGCGGAATTTGAAGAAGCAAAGGCAGGTTTCGACAGGTTGAGAGGCAGTAAGAGATATGGAGAATGTGCTGTTTTCTATGACGCTTTCGTTAAGTACTCAACAGGTGAGACAGATGCTGCAGAACAGGGGTTCAGAAAGATTCGCAATACCGGTTATTTGTGGAATGAGGCTCAGTTCTACATTGCGCAGATTCGCTTTACAAAAGAGGATTATTCTTCATCACTTGCAATCGGCAATTCTTTATTGAATTGTGATTTTCCAAAAGATATGAAAGCCGAACTTTATAGGATTGTTGGTGAAAGTGAATACCATTTGGGAAATAACGAAAGGGCAGTTGAGCTTTTGAAAAAATATGTTGCGGAAATCGAAGGCACACCGCAGCGGTCTTCTTTATATATCCTTGGTGTTGCGGAATTTCGTGACGGTAACGATACAGAAGCAATACATTGTTTTACAGACGTTGTAGGCGAGCCTGACTATATGTCACAAAGTGCGTTTCTATATTTAGGTCAGGCATATTTGCGAAGTGGCAATATGAATGGAGCGGCAATGGCTTTTGAAAAGGCATATAAAATGGATTTGGACAAGGATGTTACCGAAACGGCTCTTTATAACTATGCTATTGCCCAGAGCAATGGAGGAAGGGTTCCATTCTCTAATTCAGTGAAATTGTTTGAGGATTATCTCAACAGGTTCCCAGGGTCAAGAAATGCGGCACAGGTAGAGGAATATATCATCGGTTCATATATGACAGACCGAAATTATGTCAATGCGCTTGAAACTATTGAGGGATTGACATCCCCGTCGGCTCGTATGCTCAAGGCAAAGCAGAATATATTGTATCACCTTGCTGTTTCACAAATGAATAGTGATCAATTGTCAGTTGCAGTTAAAAATCTTGAAAAGGCAGCCGCATTATCTAAATATGACAGTCAGACAGCCGCAGAAACGTATTTGTGGCTTGGTGAGGCATATTATGATTTGGGAAAATATAAAAAGTCATCAGACGCTTACCGCAATTATTTTTCTTGTAAGGGAAGGTTGACGATAAATGAGGTAATGGCAAACTATGGATATGGATATGCCCTCTTCCAGCAGAAAAGGTACAAAGAGGCAAAGTCGGTATTCAGTTTGATAGTTGACAAGGTTGCAAAGAAGTCATTAAAGAGCGACGTCCTCAATCGTATAGGTGACTGCTTTTATTTTATGAGGTCCTATGGTTCTGCCGAGGATTATTATCAGAAGTCTTTGGATCTTGGCGAAGGTCATGGAGATTATGCTTTGTTCCAGAAGGGATTTATGCTTGGGTTGCAACGCCAGCATAAGGAAAAGATTTCAGTGATGGATGATGTTGTTAGACGATTCCCTTCATCGGTGTATGCTCCAAAGGCTTTATATGAAAAGGCGCAGGCTTATATATCTATGGACGAAATTTCATCGGCAGAGAAAGCAATTGAAACGCTCATGAAAAAATATCCAGGAACAGCCGATGCCCGTAGCGGTGAATTGCAGTTGGCAATCTTGCTGAATAATTCAGGTAAGAAATCAGAGGCAAAGCGTCACTATAAGAGTCTTATAAACAAGTATCCTACCAGCGATGAGGCTAAGACAGCCGCTGAAGATTTGAAGGTTATCTATGCAGATGAGGGTAATCTTGCCGAGTATTCACGATTTATGCAGGGCATTGACAGCAGTTTCAAAATGGATGAAAATGAAATTGACCGTCTTACTTTCCATGCGGCAGAGAATGAGTACATTGCAGAAGGAAATGTTGCAAAACTTAAATCATATATAATAGCAGTTCCTGACGGCAAGTTTGTTGGACAGGCATCATATTATATTGCAGAAGGCGAGAATAAAGCAGGAAATAGTGCAAAGGCTCTTGAATATGTCAATAAGGCACTGACTGTAGGCCCGGATGCTGCGTATGCCGAATCGGCATTGGCGATGAAGGCTGGTTTGCTGATGAAATCTGGAGATAGGGAAGAAGCGAAGGCAACTTATGAGAAATTGCTCAAAAAGGCTTCAAATGAAGACAGTAAGGCGTTGGCTATGGTTGGCTTGTTGAGATATTATCATTCTTTGGGAAATTCAAACAAGTCGATAGAATATGCTAATGAGATAGCTGGATTGCCATTGGATAGGGCTACCAAAGAGGAAGTTACTTATATTAAGGCTTTTGCATATAGTAGCAAGGGCGATAAGGAGCAGGCTGTTGCTGAATACAGCAAACTAACTTCTCACCTAACAAGCCTATATGGCTCAAAGGCTGCCGTTGAACTTGCAGAAATTTATTTCGCACAGGGCAAACTCGATTCGTCAGAAAAACTGTTGAATAAGTTGATTGAATCAGGTTCTTCTTATCAATATTGGGTGGCTCGCGCATTTATCACAATGTCGGACATTTACAAGAAGCGTGGCGACAAGTTCCAGGCAAAGGAATATCTTGAAAGTTTGAAGGTTAACTACCCGGGAACTGAAAAAGATATTTTTGAAATGATTGATTCTCGGCTTAATGAACTAAAATAGTTATGACAATGAAAACTATTAATAGACAAAATATTTTAGCAGTCTGTGCTCTTGCATTCTGTTTTGCAGGATATGCGCAGAATGAAAAGGAGTTGAACAAGACTATTGTTGTTGAAAAAGAGTTCGTTCCTGTTGAGGTGAAAGTAACCAAACAAGCAACGGATATTGAGGAGGCTCCTTTGAAAGTGGAGAAAGTAAAACTTAAATATAGCGATTGGGCTCTTCCTGCAAGCATTTCTTCTATGATGGTAGCACAATCTCCTATCCTGTATAAGGACGCTTCATTGGAGGAGTTTAGAAAACGAGGTTATGCGTCGTTTGCAATGGGTAACTATATGAATATCGTCGGTAGTGCCGGTTATCGCATTGTTGATAATGCAAAGACTACTTTAGGGGCGTGGTTCCAGCATAATTCGACAAATGGCAAAATTACTGATGACGGGGATTTGGAAGGCTTTAAAGACAGTTATGACAAGCAATTCATTGTTGATGATAAGTTTGGACTTTATTTCAGCAATGCTTTTGAGGCGGGAGAATTAACTATTGACGCTGATTATCAGTTTAGTAAGTTTAATTATTTCCGTTACTTGCCTATGGGCGATAATTTGTTGATATATCCTAACGAGAGAAAACAAAAAGTTAATAATTTCGGTTTTAAAGCCGGATGGGCGAATGGTGAGGATAGCGAATTTCAGTATAATTTAGGAATTGGCGTTGGCTATTTCAATTCAGACTACCGCTTTTGGGTAGAGCCGCTCCCTTCTAATAACTTTGACGGTATGAAGGAATTCGGCTTGTCGGTAAATGGAGGAGTGAGCCAGCGATTTGCCGAGGATTCTTATATAGGCTTGGACTTGAAGTTTGACTATTTCAAGCGCTCAAACCTTATGACATTTAATAATATCAGGGAAGATGGTGCTTTAAAAACTGTTTTTTCACCTATCGACAACCATTCTTTCGGAATGCTGACAGTTAAGCCTCATTACAGCAAGGAAACAGGCCGAATGAACTTTAATGTTGGCGTTAATGTTGATGTGTCGTTTAATAATGGAACAACTTTCCGCATTGCACCTGATGTGAGGTTTGACTATGCTTTCACAAAGAACATAGCATTGGCTCTTTCTGCAGTTGGCGGTAATAAGATAAATACTTTCCGTAATACATTCGCAGAAAACAGATACTTGAATCCTTCTCTTGAACTCCCGACAACATATACGCTTGTAGATGCCGAGGCGGCAATCAAATTTGGAGCGTTTAAGGGATTTCATTTTGTGCCGTTTGTGGGTTTCAGCGTAACTAAAAACAATATGGTTCCTTTTCTTTACCAGAATATAGGCTTCTTTGCCGCTGGAAATACATTCTATAGAGGAATGGATATGAAAGGCTTTAAGGCTGGTGTTGAATTGGGGTATAAGTTTGGCTCGTATGTTGATTTGGCTGCAAAATATACATTTGCTCCGCAAAACGAAGAAGACGGCTATGTCGTTACTCCAGACTGTGCAGAGCATAATGTTGATGCGATGCTGAAGGTTTCTCCAATAAAGAAATTGGATATTGCTTTGTCTTACAATTTGAGAGCGTTAAGAACTCTAAGAAAGTCATTGCCAATGACAACAAATGTTCCGGGTGAAATTGTGGAGCATTTAAGTTGTGACCGAATGTCTAATATCTCAAACTTAAATGCTTCTGCATCATATCGTATAAATGATATGTTCTCTGTGTTCTGCCAGGCTAATAACCTTTTGGGCAGAAATTATCAAGTATATAATAGTATTACAGCACAGGAATTTAATATCCTTGGGGGCATATCTGTAAAGTTTTAGGAAATAGAGATAATATTTTGAGGGACCGTCAAATTCGTTTAGGCGGTTCTTTTTTTTATTGATGGTGCTAATCTTGGAAGCATCTTGCAATCGCGGACACTCAGCAGAGTGTCCCTACAGTGGTGTGTTAGTAACATATTAATAATCAGCCAACTGTAGAAACGAAATGTATTTCGTCCGCCGTGGGCAATGGCGTATGCAAAAACAGTACCAACCACGGATACCCTACAGTAAATGGGTTGAACTTCAATGCTTTGTAGGGGCGATTCCCGAAATCCCTGCCTCGTGTAACAAGGAAATCCCCGTAAACGTCCACGCACAAAAAACATTCTTCTTAAAAAATAACCCACTCAAATTTGATTTGAGTGGGTTGCTTGTCTTATCTAAGTTTTATTGAAATATCTTATTTCAATTTTGCTTGGATTGCTTTAGTTGCTTCTTCGTAACCTGGTTTTTCGAGGAGGGCAAACATGTTTTTCTTGTAAGCCTCTACGCCCGGTTGGTTGAATGGGTTAACGTCAAGGATATAACCGCTGATACCGCAAGCCTTTTCGAAGAAATAGATAATTTCACCGAGGTGGTACTCGCTAAGTTCCGGCAAAGTGATGTGGATATTTGGCACACCGCCGTCAACGTGTGCGATAACAGTACCAAGTTCTGCCATCTTGTTAACTTCGTCGATACGCTTGTTTGCGATATAGTTCAAACCGTCAAGGTTTGCCTCGTCAGAAGGGATGCGAACTTCGTGTTGTTGCTTGGCAACAGAGATAACAGTTTCGAAGATAGTTCTTTCGCCTTCTTGAATCCATTGACCCATTGAGTGAAGGTCTGTTGAGTTGTCAACAGATGCTGGGAAAATACCCTTATTCTCTTTACCTTCGCTTTCGCCGTAGAGTTGTTTCCACCATTCAGCGAGGAAGTGGAGTTTCGGGTTGTAGTTAACAAGGATTTCGATTTTCTTGCCAGAGTTATAAAGAGCGTTACGAGTCTTGGCATATTCAACGGCGATATTGTCGTCAGCATTGATAGTTGCCATTTCCATATTTTTAGCACCTTCGATAAGTTGGCGGATGTTGAATCCGGCAATAGCGATAGGAAGCAAGCCAACAGGAGTCAATACAGAGAAACGGCCGCCGATATTGTCTTCGATAACGTATGATGTGTAGCCTTCTTCGTTGGCAAGAGTGCGTAGTGCACCTTTTGCAGCGTCGGTAACTGCAACGATGTGCTTAGAAGCAAATTCCTTTCCTTCTTGCTTTTCGAGCATTTCCTTAAGGATGCGGAATGCAATTGCCGGTTCAGTTGTTGTTCCTGATTTTGAAATAACAACGATACCGAATTTCTTGCCGTTAAGTAGGCTGATTAGTTCGCTCATGTAATCTTCGCCGATGTTCTGTCCAGCGAAAAGAACGCGAGGACCGTTTGCCGGCTTGAGGGCAGCAAATGAGTCGCTTAGCGCTTCAATAACTGCTTTTGCACCGAGGTAACTGCCGCCGATGCCGATGGCAACAACATATTCGCAGTCGTTGCGAAGAGTGGCAGCCGTATTTTCGATGCTGCTAACCAATTCTTCATCAAGAGATGATGGCAAGTGCATCCAGCCGAGGAAGTCGTTTCCTGCACCTGAGCCTGTTTCCAACTTTTCGATAGCCTCTGCTGCTTTTGCCTGCAATGCATCGATGTCGCTCGCACTTACTGTCCCAAGAACGTTGCGATTGTCTAATTTAATAGAATCCATAAGTTAAAACTTTATTAATCATTTAATACTTTGCGAAGTTACTTTAATTTCACCGTAGAAAAAAGAAAAATATCTTTTTTCTTTCATTTATTGGCGATTGCGTTTATGCCTGCAATTTGTCAATGTTTGCAAAGAGTTCGTCAATGTCGCTCTCTTTTGTTGCCCAGCAGGTAACGAAGCGTACTGCCGTTTCCTTTTCGCCGCGGTTGCCCCAAACTTCAAATGATGCAAATTCGCGGATCTTGTCCATCATTCCGTTTTCGAGGATAAAGAACTGCTGGTTTGTTGGCGAGTCAATATATAGTTTGCAGCCTCTTTGGGTAAATCCTTCTTTCAACTTCATTGCCATTTTTATGGCGTGTTCAGAGATTGAGTAGTAAAGATTATTGCTGAAAAGAGTGAGGAACTGCAAGCCGAGAAGGCGACCCTTTGCGAGTAATGCTCCGTGTTGTTTTATGATAGTCTTGAAGCGGGGAAGAGCTGTTTTGTCGGGTATAACGACAGCCTCTCCGAATAGAGCGCCAACCTTTGTTCCGCCTATATAGAAAGCGTCTGCAACTGTTGCAAGGTCGTTCAGTGTCAAGTCGCCGTTAGCGGCAAGCCCGTAGCCGAGTCTTGCTCCGTCGATATATAGAGGGAGTCCGTATTCCTTGCAAACTGCCTTGATTTCTTTTAGTTCATTCAGCGAATAAAGAGTGCCCAATTCAGTAGGATAGGAGATATAGACCATTCCCGGTTCAACCATGTGTACCCATGTTTCATCGTTGAAGAAGTCAGACAGATACTTTTGTAGGTCCTTAGCCATCAGTTTCCCGTCGCATCCAGTGATAGTTATAACCTTATGGCCGAAAGCCTCAATTGCTCCCGCTTCGTGGACGTTGATATGCCCGGTACCGATAGTTATAACGCCCTGATGAGTTCTGAGTAGCCCGTCGATAACGGTAGCATTTGTCTGCGTGCCGCCAACAAGGAAAAACACGTCAGAATCATTTGGGTTTAGTCCGCAGGCGTTTAGAATAGCAATCTTTGCCTGTTCGGTATAGTTGTCAAAACCGTAACCAGGCGTTTCCTCGAGATTAGTTTCAGTGATTCTGCGAATAATTTCCGGATGAGCACCAGCCATATAATCGCTGTCAAAATGTGTCATAGTTTAGTAGTTTTTGCAAGTACAAAAATACAGCCTTTTTGCGATATTTTCCTAATGTTTGAAAATTTTCCCGGAAAAAATTGTAAAAACGGTAAAGGCAATATATCTTTGCAATCCTATCACAGATATATGTGGTTCAAAATGGGGATGACCGGTTTTGACAGCGTGTAGAAGTGGTATGTAAGCACGCAGAGCGATGATGGCTACCTCTTTAATCCATGACATCAAAAATTTTATCTGGCGAAAATAACTACGCTCTCGCTGCCTAACCGAAGTACAGTAAGTTAGCTTTATTTCTGCCACAGTGGCAGAAACGAGACATCACCCGATTGCCCCGCTTCGAGACGTTTCGATAAGGTGGTGCTAAGAAAATCGAAGATTGGAGGACCGGCTCCCGGGAGGAACTCTGAAATTTTACGGGATAAGCATTTTGTTGGCGGTTCGGTGCCTGCATCTTGACGAAAACCAATTCCGGAATAAGCGTGTAGAAAGCATATTGGTTCCGCGTTTGGACGAGAGTTCGAATCTCTCCATCTCCACAAGCCTTGGATTAGCGTCCAGGGCTTTTTTTTTTGGCGCGGGGTAATGGGCAATCTGCATCGTTGCCAGTAGTTTTTTGTTGTTACATTTGCTTGGTTTAGACTATATAATTATGGGATGCTATCTTTGGTAAGTATTTGAATATTAAGGTTATGTTGTTTTGATGCGCTACTTTTTTTGTATGTGCCGTTGATTTGTAGTTATTGAATATATATTTTTGCAATAACACTTGTTAGGTGTAATCTTTACCTACAAATCCGATTGACAAACCTAAATAAAAACTATTATAATTATGTTGAAATTATCACGTTGTTTAATGAGCTTTTTTACGCTTATAAGTGCTTCTGTTGTGACTAATCTTGTTGCACAGAACCCAGTAGCCCTTCCAGAGGCTGTCGTTACTTCTGGCAATGCACGCTTTACGGTGTTGACTCCGGAGATGGTTCGTATTGAGTACAGTGATAAGGGAGTGTTTGAAGATCGTGCTACGTTTGCTATCCAGAATAGAGAAATGGAAAGCGTTCCTGCGTTTGAAACGGCTGAAGATTCAGAGTTCCTTTACATCAAAACATCCAAATTGAATTTGAAGTATCGAAAGGGTACAAATCCGAAAACTATACCTGCTTCTGCAGATAACCTTTCAATTTCGATGGCTCATAACGGTCAGAATGTTCTATGGTATCCAGGAAAGCCGGACCCTTTGAACTTAAAAGGGACATGCCGCACTCTTGACGGAAGTAATGGCGATAATAAGCGTTCTGAATTGGAAAACGGGTTGATTTCCCGTTCAGGCTGGGCTGTTATTGATGATTCTTGGACGGCAGCCCGTCCCGACGGCAGCCGCTCTTTTGCCCTTGAGCATAATGCGGAAGTTGGTTATGACTGGTGGGCGGAAAGAAAAGACCCGCATGCTTTGGACTTGTATTTTATGGGTTATGGCTCGGAATATAAAAAGGCTATCGGCGATTTTACAAAAGTTGCCGGGAAGATTCCTTTGCCACCGAATTATGTTTTTGGTTACTGGTATAGCAGATACGCTTCTTATTCTTCTGATGATTATCGACAGATTATGACTGATTTGGAAACTAATGATATTCCGACAGACGTTATGATTCTCGATATGGACTGGCACTGGAACGGTGACGCCGCTTGCGGTTCTGCCGGTATTGGCGGTTGGACTGGTTGGTCCTGGAACACTAATCTCATACCTGATCCAGTCAAATTGCTTAATGAAATCCATGACAGGAAATTCAAGGTGTCTTTGAACCTTCACCCGGCAGATGGAGTCAACAAGATTGAGTCGCCAAAGTATTTTTCTGCAATGGATAAAGAACTTGGCGGTAAATATACAAATGGAAATGACATTGCATGGAGTATTGATTATCCGGATTTTACAAAGTCTTTTTTCAAGAATATTATAAGAGAGCGTGAAAGCGAAGGTGTTGATTTCTGGTGGCTTGACTGGCAGCAGCATCTGGTGAGCCATAACACTCCAGGTCTTGGTGAAACGTTTTGGTGTAACCATGTGTTTTTCAACGATATGAAGATAAATCGACCAAGCCGTCGTCCTGTTATTTTCCACCGTTGGGGCGGATTGGGCAGTCACCGCTATCAGATAGGTTTCTCTGGTGATGCGTTGATAAACTTCCCTACACTTGCTTTCCAGCCATACTTTACAGCGACAGCGTCAAATGTTGGCTATGCTTACTGGGGACATGACCTTGGCGGTCACGCATTTACTGATGAGAAAATTGTTAATGACCCTGAATTGATGCTACGCTGGATGCAGTTTGGAGTGTTTACTCCGATTTTCCGCAGTCACGCAACAAAAGACACGAGAATAGAACGTAGAATATGGAAGTTCAGCAACTTCCCACAGTTGCGTAACGCGGTAAAACTACGTTATGCCTTGTTTCCATATATCTATACGATGGCTCGCAAGACATACGATACTGGTATAGGAATTTGCCGTCCGTTATACTATGAATATCCTAATGCTGAAGAGGCATACAAGTATGAGGGTGAATATTTCTTCGGAGATGATATTCTTGTTGCTCCTATAACAGAGCATACGGCTGACGGAAAGACTGTTTCAAAAAAAATATGGTTTCCAGAGGGAAAGTGGTGGAGCGTTTCAGATAATTGCATTATAGAAGGTCCTTGCGAAATGACAATGACTTATGGCTTGGATGATATACCGTATTTCTTCAGGAGCGGTTCTGTAATTCCATTCAATCCGTCAAGTGTCAAGAATGTTACAGAAGTTCCTTCTGAAATTATTTTGAATGTTGTTGCAGGAGAAAGTGGTGATGGTTTTCTTTATGAAGATGCTGGAGATAATTCAGATTATGCAGAAAAGTACGCAACAACAGCTTTTCACCATACAGTTTCTGGTAACGTTGAGACTTGCGTAATTGAGCCTCGTCAATGCATTCAGGTAGGTTTGTGTCAAAACCGTGCTTGGTCTGTTAATTTGCTCAATGCCAAAGAGCCGGAGAGTGTGAAGATTGATGGAAAGCCAGTCGATTCTTCAGCATATTGCTATGATGCAAGTACAAATACTCTCAATGTTAAAGTCCCCAATACAGATTGCGGTAAAGGTGTGACGGTTACAGTTGTGTTTAAGGAAAACGGAGGTGTTGCAAGTCTTGGATCCAATCCTGTCGTCTTTTCTTTTGATAGGGTTAGTGGAGCTCTGACGGCAGACCTTGGAAATGAGCGTAAGAATGTGGATTTTTCTATTCATAATCTTTCAGGAATGGAATGCTTGCACCGTAGTTTTAGCAATGTTTCATCATTTAGCGAAAATTTGTCGCATCTTGAATCAGCGATGTATATTTGTTGCATTAAGGCGGATGATTTAATGAAGATCGGAAAAATAATCAAGTAGAAATGAAAAAGTATATATCTTTAGTAATAGTTCTTGCATTTTCTGTTTTAACAGGTACTGCAGGAATGTCGAACTCAATCGATTATACCCAACTGTATATTGTTGGAGATGCAACTCAGACTTCTTGGGATTTGGGTAAAGCCGAAAGTTTTAGCAATATTTCTGAGGGGGTTTTTGAATGGACAGGTCAACTGGAAGGTAATAAGGAATTTAAGTTTATGAATGACCGCAGTGGCTGGCACAAGCATATTGTTGCGTTAGAGGGAGGATTGACCCTTTCGATAGGCGACGAATGTGCATTGAATTTTTTTGCAAATTGGAGTCTTGACGGAAAATTGGATTGCAAAATGCGAGTTGCAGAAACAGCAATATATACAATCACTGTTGACCTTCTAAGTATGAGGATGAGAATTTCAGAACCTGTTGCTCTTGTTGAATGGCCAGAAAAACTCTATTTATATGGTTCGGCAACAGATTTTAAGGCCATAGAAATTCCTAATGCATACGGTGTGGAAAGAAAGAAGACATTAACCCTTAAGCCGGGATTCGCTAAACTGATGGATACACCGACAGTAACGGCTGAAACAAAATATTTTGTTCCGCGTTTTCCGGAAGTGGATATTACTTTTGGAAAGGGGTATATGTCAAATATCTATCCGGAGGCAAATAAAGACGCACGCGGTTGGAGCGTTATGGTTGCTGGTGATTATTCATTTTATCTTGATAACAGCAGAAAAACCTTTGCTTGTAAGAAGTATAAGCCATATACAATTCTTTATATAGTAGGAGGCTGTTGTGAGAAGGCTTGGGATTATTCAGATGCTTTTAACAATAAGTTTCGTCAAGATCCTGATAATCCTGAAATAATGGTATGGGAAGGAGAGTTGCGCATAGGATGGGATAAGAAAATCAATGGGGATGGCTCTGTTTCATTGCCAGATGAGCCTAATAAGTTCAAAATTCTAACAGCACCGGATTGGTTCAAAGACACGTTTCATCCCTATATTTCAGATATAAGTGCAGAAGGAACGAGTGATGCCCGTATTTCCGGAGGAGATGATTTGAAATGGACAATAAGCAGAGACGGTTTTTACCGATTGGAACTGAATACAAAAACGGAAACTTTGAAAGGGGTATACACTCCGTTGCCACAGCAGGCTCACAAGCCAAGCACTGAAATGGGAGGCGTCATCGCTGTTGAAATTCAGGAAGATAGAGCTTTTGAAGAATATTATAATTTGCAGGGAATAAAGATCGAAAAGCCAGATTCAGGCGTTTTCATTGTTTATGACGGTCATAAAGCAATTAAGAAGATTAAGCGATAATTAAGAATTGATTTTTATGTGTGTGGCGGAAATTTCGGTATAACCTGAGATTTCCGCCACCTTTTTTTGTGCAGTTTCTGAATTTAACATTTCAGATTTTTAAAATTGGGAAAAATTTTTGTAGATTTGTAGAAGATAGGATGTGGTCTGGCAATACCTTCGCCCAAAAGTGCCTTTTGGCTCGGTGCTGCGCACACCTTTCGCTATAATGTAAATGTAATGTTATTACCTTATCGTAAATCAATATTGATAGTGTTCTTCTTGTGTTGTCAAGTATTTCAGGTATTGGCATCGGGAGAAACAGCAACTGATTCACTAATGAAGCAGTTGGATAACATTATATCGAATCGTGAAATATATTTATCCAGGAAAAAAGCGGAACTCGACAGTTTGCATCGCCGATTTGATTTGTCAAAAGATGATGTGGAGAGGTTTAATTCATTGAATAGTCTATATGATGCCTATAACGCATTCAATGTTGATTCCGCTTACAGTATAAGCCAGAAGCAGGAGGCAATAGCCAAGCGTATAGGAGATTCCAACCTTGTTATTCATGCGAGAATGAACAAGGCTAATATATTGGGGAAGACGGGAATGTACCATGAAACGATAGAGTTGATGGATTCAATTAGGTTCAGTGATCTGCCAGATTATTTGCGGCCTTATTATTACCATATAAAGAGAACTGTGAGTGGATTGCTGGAAGATTATTCCGCTTTTGAGGAAGAGAAAAAATATTATCATGATTTGACAAATTCATACAGGGATTCCATAATGTCGGTTAACCCAGTAGGTTCACTTGCTTATGTTATAACCAAGACGGACTATTTGAACGTTAATGGTCAGCCAGGAGAAGCCTTGAAGGAAATGGAGTCATTTATATCGTCAAGTCAGTTGACAGAGCATGAGATAGCGATATGTGCATGTACGTTGGCAGAATCATACTCTCTGATTGGTGACATGGAGAAGCAGAAGGAGCAGTTGCTAATCTCTTCTATTGCAGATATGAAAGCGTCTGTCAGGGAGTATATATCGTTGAGGCAGTTGGCGTTATTGCTTTATGGTGAGGGAGATTTGGAGCGTGCCTATAGTTTCTTGTCGATAGCCATTGATGATGCAATCAAATGCAATGCCCGCCAGAGAATTGTTGAGTTAAATGCTCATTATCCCATGATTAACGATATATATGTTGGAGAAATACAGTCACAGAAGAATACATTGGGTTGGACTATTGTTATTATCACAGTTTTAACAGTTTTTCTTTTTGTCTTGTTGCTGTATACACGCAAGCAGATGAGGAAGGTAGCAGAAGCGAGAAAAACCATTCAAGAGGCATACGAGAAACTTAACGGTTTGAATGCTGAATTGCATAAATCTAATGACCGATTGCAAGAGGCTAACCGTGATATTGCAGAGATTTCCGAGTTAAAAGAGGTGTATATCGGCAGATATATGGATCAGTGTCTGGAGTATATCGACAAATTGGATTCCTATAGAAAGCAGTTGGGAAAACTTTGCAATTCTGGAAAAGAAGAGGAGTTGAAAAAGGTTTTGAAATCAACGACTGTTATTGATGAAGAATTGAAGGAGTTTTATAATCAGTTTGACAAGACTTTCCTTAGCCTTTTTCCGACATTTGTTGAAGATTTCAATAAACTCCTTATGCCGGAGGAGGTAATTATACCAAAAAAGAAAGGTTGCCTGAATACTGAATTGCGAATATTTGCCTTAATTAGGTTAGGCATTACCGATAGTGATAATATTGCAAAATTTCTGCGATATTCGCTGACAACTATCTATAATTATCGAACAAAGGTTAGAAATAAGGCTAAAGGCGACCGTAACCTTCTTGAGCAGGAAGTTGTTAAGATTGGTCGAAGTTGAGTGGTTGGTAACTGTTTTGAAAAACATTTTTTTATTGTAAATTTTTGGTAAAAAGTACTCGTAATTCACTACTTATTTGGCGGGTGTTTTTGTTGTAATTAGTTGATTTGTAGGTGATAGTATTTGCAAATTACTATATTTTCAATATGAGCCGTTGACAATGCTTTTATAATCTCTTAACTTTGCGAAAGTTAACAATTTTACCAAAATTTCAATATCAAAATCAATGGCAAATAAAGACATTTTTCGACAGTCACTATTCTTGCTGATGTTGTTGATAGCAGGTGCTCAAGTTGTGTTTGCACAGCATGTCAGTGTTAGTGGAACGGTAACTGATCCGATGGGTGAACCTCTAATAGGGGTTAGTGTTGTTGTCCCTGGAACAAAGACTGGTACTGCAACCGACATTTCCGGTAGATTCAGTTTGGAGGCTGATGCCAAGGGAAAACTCCGTTTTTCTTACGTTGGCTATAAGACAGTAGAGGAGTCAATCAATGGACGCACTAATATTAATGTGCAGATGGTTGAGGATTCCGAAGTCCTCAGTGAAGTTGTTGTAATCGGCTACGGAACTATGGATAAGAAAGAATTAACGTCGGCAATTTCACATATTAGTGAAAAGGATTTCCTTTCTGCAAGTTCCATAGACCCGACGATGATGATTCAAGGTAAGGTTCCTGGTGTTTCCATTACCAATACAGGTGCTGGTGATCCTAACAATCAGGCAAGTATTCAGATTCGAGGTGTTTCCTCACGTTCAGCAGGACTTGGCCCGCTAATTGTTATCGACGGTGTTCCGGGCGGTAATCTGACAAATGTTAATCCAAACGACATTGCGTCTTTCGATATATTGAAAGACGGTGCCGCTTCGGCTATTTATGGTACACGCGGTTCAAATGGCGTTATCCTTGTAACGACAAAGAAAGGTTCCAAAGACGGAAGAACACACACTTCATATTCAGGTAATGTTGTGTTTGATAACGCTATCCGCGAACTTGATATGATGAGTGCTCAAGATTACCGTGAAGTGCGTCTTGGCTGGGGTGACCGTGGCGTTGACCTTGGCGGTAATGAAGACTGGTTCGATGCTGTTACCCGTACTGGTATTACAACACAGCACACTTTGACAGTAAGTGGTGGTAATGACCGTAGCAATTACCGTGTCAGTGCTGATTATCGTAATGCTCACGGTATAGACCTTCGCTCAAAGCGAGAGGAATATGGAGCACGTGCTTCGGTTATGCACACAACAAAAGGAGGACTGTTTACAATCAACTTGAATGTTGCACCGCGTATCATTTATCGTGATAATGCCGATTGGAGCGTCTTCCGCAATGCGATAGAGGCAAACCCGACGACTCCTATTATGGACCCTGAAAATCCTAACCTATATTACAATTTCCAAGGTCAGGTTGTTGGAAGCAACCCTGTTGAATTGCAGAAACTCGAGAAAAACCACGCTGATACAAAACTTCTTGACTGGGACGGAACAGTTAAGTTGAACTTGCTTCCGCTGCTTGCAAAGGGAGGAATAAGCAATCATAATCTTTCAACGCAGATAATGTTTGCCGATCACCAGTATAGCAATAACGATTCATGGTTCCGCCCGTCAACAAGTACTCTTGCAATCAATAGCGGTTATGACGGAGAGGCAAGCCGTGCTTATTCAAAAGAGCGTCAGTATATTCTTGAGTGGCTTGCAAACTACAGCACAAGTATAGCCGACAAGCATAATATTAAGGCTATGGTGGGATATTCTTATCAGTATTCAAGATATGAAGGTTTTGATATGTCAAACAAGGACTTCCCAAATGATGGACTTGGTTCGGATAATATGGGTTCAGGAGAACTTGCAAAAGAAGAAGGAGAAGTTCTTATGGGCAGTTACAAGAATGATGCAAAGTTGATTTCTTTCTTTGGCAGAATAAGTTATGATTATAAAGGCAAATATCTGTTTACCGCATCATTGCGACACGAAGGTTCTTCAAAATTTGGTGCCAATCATAAGTGGGGTAACTTCCCTGCTGTTTCTGCTGGTTGGCGTATCTCGGAAGAGGAATTCCTTGACGGAGCAGAATGGATAAATGATTTGAAGATTAGAGGTGACTACGGAGTTACGGGTAATCAGGATTTTGGCAGTTATAATTCTTTGAATACAATGACAGGATTTGGCTATTATTTCTATAATGGCAAGTATTTTCAAGTTTGGGGCCCTTCAAAGAACGTTAATCCGGACTTGAAGTGGGAAAAGGGTAAAAACTGGAATATTGGTGTTGATTTCTCTTTGTTTGACAATCGCTTCTATGGTTCATTGAACTATTTTAACCGCCGTCAGCAAGATTTGCTCGGAAACTATAAGGTATCCGTTCCTCCTTATTTATTTGACGAAACATTTGTAAATGTTGGAACGATGAAGAATACCGGCTTTGAGTTTGACTTTGGGTTCAATGCAGTCAATAAGAAGGATTTCTCTTACAGTTTCAACGTTATTGGTACGGTTATGAGTAACAAGTTCGTTGATTTCAGCAACTCTAAATATGTTGGCCAGGACTTCTATAATGTTTGCAGCACTGAAGATCCGTATCCGCATTATAATTTGCAGCGTATAGAAAAAGGCAAGCCACTTGGCAACTTCTATATGTGGAAATTTGCAGGAATAACAACCGAAGGAGATTGGCTGGTTTATGATAAGGAAGGAGATATAATCCGTGCTTCACAGGCAACAGACGAGGACCGTCAGGTTGTTGGTAACGGTATGCCTAAGTTCTCAATGTCAACAAGCCATAACTTCCGTTATAAGAATTTTGATTTGGCTTTATTCTTCCGTGGGGCTTTTGGATTTGACATTTTCAACATCCATGATTTCTATTACGGAACAAGAAACTTTACCGGAAACAGGTTAAAGAAAGCATACGGCAAGAATTTTGATATCAATCCCGACGCCAATCCTGTTGTATGTGATTATTTCCTTGAAAGGGGAGATTACTTTAAACTTGATATGATTACGCTCGGTTACAATCTGTCTATTCCAAATTGCCGTTTCCTTGACGGGCTACGCGTTTACGGAACAGTCAAGAACGTATTTACAATCACTAAGTTTAGCGGAGTTGACCCGTCAACATATCAGGTAAACGGTTTGACCCCAGGCGGACAAGGTTCTCGTTCTTATTATCCGTCAACACGCCAGTTCATTTTTGGTGTTCAACTTGATTTCTAACAACTTGAAAATATAGAAAAATGAAGATATTCAAACATATAGCAGCGGCAGCAGTCCTTGCCGTAGCGTTCACAAGTTGTACAGACTTGGATGAGACCTTATATGACCAGGTAGGAACGCAAAACTACTATAATACTAAGAATGACGTTATCCGTGCGGCATTCCGTCCGTTCGAGCATGCTTTCTGGAGCATTCAGAGCCGCCATGTTCTTAATGAACTTAGTGCGGACCAGTTAATAACACCTACTCGTGACGGCTGGTGGGACGACGGAGGCAAATGGCGTCGTCTGCACTATCACCAATGGAATGTAGAGGACGGTGGTGATGCCCAGACAGAATGGAACGGTTGTTTCCAGGGGATTATGCAGTGTAATTATGTTATTGAAGACCTTGCAAAGTTGAATCCTGATAAATTTGGTTTCACACAGGTTGAATTTGACAATATTAATGCCCAGTGCCGTGCGTTGCGTGCGTGGTTCTATCTTCGTCTTCTTGACGCTTTCAGAAATATACCTTTGGCTGTCAGTTACAGTGATGTTTCTAAGAATACAGATTATCAGGTTGAGCCTAAGGTTATCTTTGAATTTATAGAAGGCGAGTTGAAGGCTTGCTCAAAGTTGCTTACAAAGAAGGAAAGTCTTGGTTCTGGCGAGAACATTCAGGGACAATGGACTCAGGCTGGTGCTGTCGCTTTATTAGTACGTCTTTATCTTAATGCTTCCGTATATATAGGAGAAGACCGCTATGCTGATTGTGAACGCGTAGCACAGGATATTCTTGACGGAGTTTATGGAGCATACGAAGTTGCTGACCGCTGGGATGCAGCCTTCGATTGGGATAACAATAAGTGTGATGAGGTAATATTCGGATTTCCAGGAGATCAAGGTTATTCATTCTGGCACTATCAGGGCGATACATTCTGGTGGACTGCTCCTGCAAAAGCCCATTTCTATTTTAATGATAGAAAAGCAAAAGGTGGAGGCCATAACACAAAATATGCAGCGTCTCCTTCATACGACCTTAATGGAGAACTTTATAAGTATGAACTTGGTATGCCAATCCAGAATTTCCGCAAATATCCGGGTGATGAGCGAATGAAACTGTACCGTAATCTCGGTAACAGCACTCGTGAGGGTATGTTCCTGTTCGGTTATCTGGAGTATATCGATGACAACGGCAAGAAGGCACGCGTTCGTGCACCAGAACAGCCGTATGACCTCTATATCCGTGATGCTGTTGGTAATTTCCAAGGAATGGCACCGGATAAGTGGCCGTCAAACAAGACAAGCAATCTTATGAATGGTGACCATAACTCAGGATGGCATTTTGCAAAATATCCGTTCTATAGCGACGATGATGCTCATCAAATGGAAAGTGACTATACGGAAATTCGCTTGCCGGAAATTATCTATTCTTTGGCGGAATGCAAATTGCGTGCCGGTAACAAGCAAGAGGCTGCAAAACTGCTTAATAGTGTTCGCAAACGCAATTATCCTGAAGAAAATTACAAACAAGTCCTTTATGCACCAGAGGGCAAAGCCCAACTTGATGAAAAGGAAATGCTTGCAGAGTGGGGACGCGAGTTCTTTGCTGAAGGCCGTCGCCGTATCGATTTGATACGATTCGGCAAGTTTTCTTCCGGTACTTGGTGGGATAAGACACCTGATGCTAACAAGAATACGGAAATATTCCCTATTATGCGTCCTATCCTTAATTCTAACCCTGCTTTGGTTCAGAACCCGGGTTACAATAAGTAATGTTCCACTACCAAAATAAAACGAAAAATGAAACTGAAAAATTTTATATATGCGATTGCCGGTCTTAGCCTTGTTGCATCTATGACTGGATGCGAGGGTGAAAAAGACCTTGTTATTATTGAAGGAAATCTGCCTATCAAGACTTCAACGCTATATATGGTCGGAGATGCAACGCCTAATGGCTGGAGCATCGATTCTCCAACTCCGTTTGAGGCAGGAACAGAAGATCCGCTTGTGTTTACTTGGGAAGGCAACTTGAACAAGGGAGAGATGAAACTTTGCCTGACAACCGGCAGTTTTGATGCTCCTTTTATCCGTCCTGCAATTAATGGAGCAGAGATAGGTAAGACTGAAATAGTTGATGCAGAGTTTAAGATGCATGCCGGTGATCCTGATGACAAGTGGAAAGTTGTTGAGCCAGGAGTATATCGCCTGTCGTTTAACTTGAGGAACTGGACAATGAGTTCTCTTTATATTAAAGGTCAGGATGAGCCCGAAAAAGAGCCTATTAAAGCAGATGCTTTATATATTGTTGGCGATGCTACCCCTAATGGTTGGAATATTGATTCCCCAACCTTGCTGAACAAGACTTCTGATTATATTTATGAATATGAGGGACTCCTAAATGCAGGAGATTTTAAGGCTTGCACATCAACAGGCAGTTGGGATGTTCCGTTCGTAAGGCCATCAACCGACGGTTGCAAGATTTCAGAAAATGGAGTTGAGAGTGCAGAGTTCCTTTATGTCACTAATCCAGACAATAAATGGAAGGTAACAACAGCCGGTACATATCATTTGACATTTGACCTTGAGAACTGGACTATAACAGCAGAGTTTAAGGGCGGATTGTCTCCAGATAAGGAGCCAATTGAAAGTAATACGCTTTATATGATTGGAGATGCAACGCCAGGTGGCTGGAGTATGGATAATGCAACGGCTCTGACACAATCCACTGACAACAAATATATATTTACTTGGGAAGGAGATCTTGTTCAGGGCAATATGAAGGCTTGTCTTGAACCTGACGGAACATTCTCCTGCCCGTTCTTGCGTCCAACATTTAGCGGATGTAAAATAAATGCAAATGGGGTTGAGGATAGCGAGTTTATATATACAACGAACCCTGATGACAAATGGAGAGTTGAAGAGGCTGGGAAGTACCGATTGGTATTTGATTTGCAAAATTGGACACTTCAAGTAACAAAACTATAAATAACAATAAAACACAATGAAAAAAATGACAATATTATCAGCAACGTTGGCTGCTGCAGCATTAATTAGTGCATGCACCGACGATATTGAAATGCGACGTCCTCCAAAATTTGAGTTGCCAGAACTGCCGGAGGTGGGAAATATCCATAACTATAAGGCTCCTCTTTACTGGAGCGTTTATGAGTATTGCTGGCTTCAGGAAAAGGCTGGCGTTGCTAACGAGGATATGGATATTACCCCGTCAGAGTGGGATAAGATTATAGATTGGGTGGCAACTGACTTGAAGCCCTATGGTTATGATATGGTATGCACAGACGGCTTTATTCCTATGCTTGCCAAGGACGAGTCTGGCTATATGACTCATTATGGTTCCATGTCAATCAAAGAACTTGTCGAGAAATGCAAGGCAAAGGGATTGAAAGTCGGAATCTATGATAATCCTCTTTGGCTTCACGGTTCTGATGATACAAAAATTGCGGGAACAGATTATACATTTGGCTCTCTAAGATATAATGGTTCAGACCAGGTTCAAAATCCGAAAGATGAAGACAAGTGGTTCGGTTGGGTTGTTGCAACGCATGCTGGTGCAAAAGAGTATATAGACGGATTTTTCAAGCACTATCATGATTTGGGCATTGATTATATCCGTATGGATTTTATGTCATGGTATGAAGACGGCAAGGACCGCAATATTGGTACTGTAGGTCGTGGGTATGGTAGAGATGTCTATGCCCGTGCTTTGAACTATATTGCCGAATCTGCCAAGAAATATGGAATTTTCACATCCGTTGTGATGCCACACTTGAATGATGATGCCCTTCTTGAGGCTAAATATGGCAATATGGTCCGTATAGTTGCAGATACAGGAGACGGTGGCTGGTGGCATTGCTCTGCATGTGACCGTGGGCAATCATTCGCAAGTTGGCCTAATTGCAACAATATGTTTGACGGTTTTACATACTGGTCACATATAGCGGGCCGAGACAAAGTTATACTTGACGGTGACTTTATCCGCCTTAACACTTTCTCAACAGATGCAGAAAAGGAATTTGTCATTTCCTTGCAACTTATGGCAGGAGGTCCGGTAACTGTTTCTGACCAATATAGCACTATCGGTGACAATACCAAGTTTTACACTAATGAGGAAATGTTAGCCTTGAATGCAGACCGCTTCGTTGGTAAGCCTATAAGTGACAAGTTGAATGATGCAAATAATCAGGTTTGGTTCGGTCAAATGTCGAATGGTGACTATGTTGTTGGTATCTTTAATAGAGATGATAGTCCTAAGTCTGTTACAGTGAACTTTTCAGATCTTGGGGTCTCTGGAGAATATAATGTTAGAGACTTGTGGAAACATGCAGATGAAGGAAAAGCGGAATCACTTACCGCAACAATACCTGCTCATGGATGTAAGATTGTAAAACTTTCAAAATAGGGTAAATGAGGTTAAATATTATAGCAACGGCACTCCTCTTGATGGGGAGTGCCTGGGGAGTAACAGCCTCTGAAGTAGTCTCTCCGAATGGAAATATTAGGGTGGATTTCAGCATTGTTGACGGCCGTCCTACATACGAAATGAGTTATAAGGGCAAGACTGTCGTAAAACCGTCACATCTTGGTCTGGAACTTATCGGCTCTACAAATTTGATGGATAAGTTTGAGGAAAAGGATGTTACTTATAGCGACTTTGACGAAACTTGGAAACCTATTTGGGGTGAGAATAAGGAAATTCGCAACAATTACCGAGAGATGCTTGTTGAACTTTCGCAACCAGCCCATGGCAGATTTATGAATATCCGTTTCCGTGTGTATGACGATGGCGTTGGTTTCCGATATGAGTTTCCTGTTCAGAAATATCTCGACTATTTTCCTGTCAAGGAGGAGCATACCCAGTTCGCAATGACTGGCGATCACATTGCGTGGTGGATTGCCGGTGACTATGATACTCAGGAGTATGACTATACTGAGTCTCGACTTTCTCAAGTGAGGAAGTTTATGGAGTCGTCGATTTGCGGTAACGCTTCGCAAAAGCAGTTCTCGCCAACAGGCGTTCAAACTTCTTTGCAGATGAAGACAGATGACGGTCTGTATATCAATATTCATGAGGCTGCTTTAGTTAATTACTCTTGTATGCACCTCAATCTTGATGATGAGAATTTTGTGTTTGAATCATGGCTTACACCAGATGCACAGGGTGTTAAGGCATACGTGCAGACACCAGACCACACACCATGGCGTACTGTTATGGTTAGTGACGATGCTCGCGATATGCTGTCTTCTAACCTTATTCTTAACTTGAATGAGCCGTGTGCTTATGATGATACATCGTGGATTAAACCTGTTAAATACATAGGCGTTTGGTGGGAGATGATTGGTGCCGGAAAGCAGTGGTCATATACCTACGATTTGCCTTCCATAAAACTGGATAATGTTGACTATTCAAAGGCGAAATGCCATGGTCAGCACCCGGCCAATACCCAAAACGTAAAGAAGTACATCGACTTTGCCGCAGAGCATGGCTTTGACCAGGTGCTGGTAGAGGGCTGGAACATCGGTTGGGAAGACTGGTTCGGAAAGTCAAAAGACTATGTCTTTGATTTCGTAACTCCTTATCCGGACTTTGATATAGATTATCTTAATAAGTATGCTCATTCTAAGGGCGTTAAGTTAATGATGCACCACGAGACTTCCGGCTCTGTCCGAAATTATGAGCGTCACATGGATGAGGCATATAGATTGATGGAAAAGTATGGCTATAATTCTGTAAAGAGCGGATATGTAGGCAATATCATTCCACGAGGAGAGCACCATTACGGTCAATGGATGGTTAACCACTATCTTTATGCCGTTACAGAGGCGGCAAAGCATAAGATTATGGTTAATGCCCATGAGGCAGTGCGTCCTACGGGTCTTTGCCGCACTTATCCTAACCTTATAGGAAATGAAAGTGCCCGTGGAACAGAATATGAGTCATTTGCAGGAAATAAGCCGTTCCATACAACCGTTTTGCCGTTTACGCGTCTTCAGGGAGGCCCGATGGATTATACTCCTGGTATATTTGAAATGGATATGAAAAAGGTAAATCCAACCAGTCCAGGGCATGTTAACAGTACTCTTGCTCGCCAATTGGCTCTATATGTAACTATGTACAGCCCGTTGCAAATGGCTGCTGACGTGCCGGAGGTATATAACCGTTTCCTTGATGCTTTCCAGTTTATTAAGGATGTTGCAGTTGACTGGGACGAAAGTCGCTATCTTGAGGCTGAGCCTGGGAGATATATTGTTGCTGCCCGTAAGGCAAAAGGGGGAGATGACTGGTATGTCGGTTGCACAGCAAGTGAGCACGGTCACGAATCAACACTAAGTCTTGACTTCCTTGATAAAGGTAGAAAATATGAAGCAATCATTTATGCAGATACCGATGATGCACACTACCTGACAAATCCACAGGCTTATAAGATAACTAAGAAAACAGTTACTTCTAAAACAAAACTAAAGATGAAGGCTGCTCCAGGAGGAGGATATGCAATTTCAATTAAACCGTTATAATTTTAAAATTTAGATAATATGAAAAACGTAAGAAGAATTATTTTGTCGTTGGCGATGATTATGTTTGCAGTATCAGCAAATGCTGGTCGCCTTTGGATTATTGGTGATGCAACACCGTATGGATGGGATTTGGATAATGCAACAGCACTATTGTCAAGTCCTAAAAACGAAACCGTTTATACCGGAACTATTCACTTGAAAGCAGGAATGGAATTTAAGTTTGCAACGGCTCCTGAATTTGGAAGCGAAGAATTTGGAGGAGCGTTGGATGCTGCTATGGTTGACGGTAAAATCAATCTTGCAACGGGTAGCAACGATAGTGGTTATGCAAAATTAAAAGTAGAGAATGACGGTAATTATTTTATTACCGTGGATACACAAAATCTTGTTGCAACGTTTGTTTTGTCGGCATATCAAGATGCAGAACTTCGACATTGTTCTTTATTTATGGTAGGCGATGCAACGGAAAATGGTTGGGATATTATGAAAGGAACGCCACTTTATCAGGACTCAGAGGAACCATATATTTATAGAGCGGAAAATCTTTCATTGAAGGTTGGTGAGTTTAAGATTGCCACTTCCTTGAGAGGTGCTTGCTCATGGGATCCGAAATATTGGTATTTTAGAGATGCCAATGACAGTGGAAAGATTGCTCTTGCTCAAGAAGGTGACTTGAAGTGGAATATCAGTGAGGAAAAACAGTATAACGTAACTGTTAATACAAAAGATTTGACAATTGTAATAGGATTACCCGCCCCGAGTGGAATAGAAAGTATTGAAGTAGAGGAGTCTGAGCAAAAAGCGGAATACTACAATCTGATGGGAGTTAGAGTGATGAATCCGCAACCTGGATTGTATATTCGCAAGACAGGCTCTAAATGTGAAAAAGTCTTTGTAACTGAGTTCAGATAAACCACTGTTCCCCTATTTGTGTATGATAAATGTTAATTTAATAAAAAAATTAACAAGGTCTTGCGGATTTTGTTGTTTATTAAATAATTCGTACCTTTGCGGTCTGAAAATTAATATATTAATTTAATAAGGCTTATGAAAGCATTTGTATTCCCTGGACAGGGCGCGCAGTTTGTAGGTATGGGTAAGGACCTGTACGAAAACAATGCAACTGCCAAAGAATTGTTTGAGAAAGCAAACGAAATTTTAGGTTTTAGAATCACAGATTTGATGTTCGAAGGAACAGAAGAAGATTTGCGCCAAACAAAGGTTACACAACCGGCAATTTTCTTGCATTCTGTAATCCTTGCCAAGACAATGGGCGAGGAATTCAAACCAGAAATGGTTGCAGGTCACTCACTTGGTGAGTTCTCAGCACTTGTAGCAGCAGGCGCACTTTCTTTTGAAGATGGCTTGAAGTTGGTTGCAACACGTGCAATGGCTATGCAAAAGGCGTGTGAGGCACAACCATCAACAATGGCTGCTATTCTTGGTTTGACTAACGAACAAGTAGAGGAAATATGCGCGTCAATCGACGCAATCGTTGCTCCGGCTAACTATAACTGCCCGGGTCAAGTTGTTATCTCAGGTACAGAAGAAGGTATCGACGCTGCATGCGAAAAGGCTACTGCTGCTGGTGCTCGCCGCGCTTTGAAATTGAAGGTTGGTGGCGCGTTCCACTCTCCGTTGATGCAACCTGCTCACGAAGAATTGGCTAACGCTATCAATGCTGCTCAATTTGCAACACCTATCTGCCCTGTTTATCAAGACGTTGACGCTAAACCTCACACAGATGCAGAGGAAATCAAGGCTAACTTGATTGCTCAGTTGACTGCTCCTGTTAAATGGACACAAATCGTTCAAGCAATGATTGCTGATGGTGCTGATGATTTTACAGAACTTGGCCCTGGCACAGTACTCCAAGGTCTTGTTAAGAAAATCGACCGTAACGTTGCTACTTCTGGCCGTCAATAAGGATATTTCAATAAATCAAAAAAAGCGAACCAATGGCGAATGCTGTTGGTTCGCTTTTTTAGTGCTTGGTAAAGATTAATCCGAGTTAGTATTGTTGTGTACTTATAGGGGAATATATGGTTATTTTCGTTTGGTTCTTAGACAACTTTTAATTGTTTTGGTATTTTTTTGTAACATTTTTTTGTTTTTCACTTGGTATTTGTAATTTTTTAGTAAATTTGCAGGTGGATATGTTCTAAATTATTAACTAAAAAAGAATAGTAATGAAAAAAATTAATCTCGTTTTGTTAACGGCATTGAGTTTGATTGCAGCACCATTGCAGGCACAGACTATTTTGTCGGAGGATTTCGAGACTGGTTCAACAGTTGATTACGACCCGAATTTTAGTTCAGGTTGGACAACTGAGGACAGTTATTTGGGGAATACAACTAAGTATCGTTGGCATGTTTATTATGCTTCTAAGGGAACGATTGGTGGTACTCATTGTGCTGCTTGTGATGCTTCTATGTTTGAAAGTTCTACAGATGGAACAGGACCGCGAGAAGAGATGCTGTTGTCACCAGAGTTGACGCTTGATGATACTTATCAGTTGTCGTTCAACTGGAAAGCAGCAAGTGCTTCCGCCTTGGATAAGCAAGAATATGATTTTCAAGTTCGAGTTGTTGAGGACGGTGATTTGATGAATGCCGTTACAGTATGGTCTTTCCAGGATGCAGAGGCTCTTAAGGAAAGTGGCGTTGCAAACTTTCCATGGACTGGTTGGACAGTCTATAATTCTAAGATTGGTCTGGAAAAATATAAAGGAAAGAAAGTTAAGTTGGCATTTGTCTATAAGATGCTAAAAAAAATTGCTAATGTTGTCTATCTTGATGATGTTAAGGTTTCGAAGTACACACCGCAAACAGCGCCTGTTGCAACATTGTCAAAGACGTTGTATAATTTTGGAGATGTATTCATTGGCGAAAAAGTTTGGTCGGAGGTTATTACTCTTAAAAATACAGGAACAAGTGGCTTGACAATCAGTGATGTAGAATTGCCGAATGGCTTTGGTACGAATTTAGACGTTTCAAAAGTTAATTTGGGAAAGAATGAGTCTGTTGATTTCCAGATTTCGTATTCATCAAATTTAACAAGTTCAACAGATGGTAAGGTTGTCATCAAGACTAATGGAGGCGATGCTTCACTTCGCGTTGTTGCCAATAAGGTAGCGTTACCGGAAGGAGCAACTTTTGAAGGCTTTGAAAAGGGTTGCCCACCAGTTGGATGGACAGCAAAGAGTTGGTCTGCAACAAACTATGCTCTTGAGGGGGATTTTTCTGCTTATGCGTCAGCAATCCTTGACGGTGCATGTGAGTTGACAACACCAAGACTTGACTTGTCACAAGGAAAACACAGTGTGTCATTTACTGGCTTTAATAATTTTGACAGTGACGTTGAAGGAGCAGCCCCTGCTAATGACGTAACTTTGCAGTTCTCAAAGGACGGTGGAGCAACATGGACAACAGTCTGGACTTCTGCTGTTATAAACGGAATGGATAATGCAAGGGTTGATTTGGGCTCTCCAGCCTCTGACAATTGCTATTTGAAGTGGGTTTACAGTGCAATTACTTATGATGAGGAATATATTCCTGAAACTTCTATTTTCTTCCTTGACCGTGTTGTTCTGCCAAAGATGTATGGCGCAGAAGGCAAACCGTCTGCATCCAAGTGCGTAACGCCTGCTAACAATGCAGTTGATGTGTTTAATAAAAATGTCGTTCTCTCTTGGGAAAGTGTCCTTTTTGCTAAAGGTTACAAACTATATGTAGGGACAGATGCAGATGCAACAAGCATTGTTAACGGAAAGGATCTTGGCGATGTGACCGAATATACATTGGAAAAGTGCGATTATGCAACAAAATATTACTGGAAGGTCGTTCCTTATAATGAAAATGGAGAAGCTGAAAATGCAGAGGTATGGAGTTTTACAACAATGGCAGACCAAACGGTTTCAACTTTCCCATATAAGGAAAGTTTTGAAGGGGTGAATTTCCCACCACTTGGATGGAACTACACTACCGACCAAGGTACTCGTTGGGATTTCAGTTCTACCAATCCTTTCGATGGTAAGTTTAGTGCCGTTGCAAGTTGCCGTGAGCCAGAAACAACAACAGTTTTGGAAACAGTTGATTTCAAGTTGCCGGCAGAACCTCTAGAAATCAGTTTCTATTGGGGCAATGATATGCCTATTGCTTTAGAAAAGGACAATACAGGTCTTGTAGAGAACACATCAAAGGCAGATGACGGTATTGATGCTTGCTTCTTTGAAATCTTTGTTGACAATGAGTGGAAGCAACTGGCAATTATGTCAGACAAGAATAACAAATTCTGGTGTCGTGAGATTGTTAACCTTAAGGATTATGCAGGAAAGACAGTTTCTTTCCGTTGGAGATATGTTGCTCACGCTTACATGCAGGCTTCAGGAGTTTGTCTTGATATGATAAATATTCAGGAAGCAGCAGACGTTAAGGCTTCTTTCAATGTGTCAAAATGGGATGCAGGAAAGGTTAACTATAACAAGTTTGTTACTTCAAGAAAACCGTTGACAGTTATTAATGACGGAACTAAGGCAATCAAGGTTTTAAAGGTTGAGTTCGGTACGGAGAACTTTACTTCTACATTGGCTGTAAATACAGTTATTGAACCGAGAAAGGCATCTCAATTCTCTATTACATTCAATGCAAAAGCAACTGCAAATGTTGTTGAAGATGCAATGAAGGTTACTTTTGATAACGGAGCAGTTATTGAATTGCCAGTGGTTGGCGAGGCATTGGCTAACGATATTGCATATTATGACTTTGAAGAAGAAGAGGCAGGAACAATGACTCCAAAGGACTTTACAACAGTTGACGTTGATAAAAAAGCGACTACTGCAATGACATCTTTGGATTACCCGATGCGTGGCGTTCCATTCGCATTCTGTGTTCAGCAAGACAAGGACTGGAACAATGTCTTTGAACCAGTATCAGGCGAAAAGGTTCTCGTTGCAATTGCTCCAGGTGATGAAAGCGAGTCAAATGACTGGATTATCAGCAAGCAGATGAAGGCAACTTCAAATTCTCGTTTCACATTCTATGGCCGCAACTGGAATAGTGTAAATTCAATTCTTCCAGAGACACCGCATAGCGTTGAGGTTTTGGTAAGCACAACAGATACGGAATTGGCTTCATTTGAAGTTGTTATGAACAAGGTTCAAATGCCGTATTACGGAGGCAAATATGAGTTTTTTGACGTTGATTTGAGCAAGTATGCAGGCCAGCAGATTTATGTTGCAGTTCATCATACAGTAACAGCGGGTCTTGCAGCCTTCTTTGATGATTTCACATTCGAGCATTTTGAAGATGTAAGCGGTGGTGTTGAAGCGTTGGATGTTAATACTGGTGTCTCTGTATATCCAAATCCAGCAGTTGATGTAGTTACAGTTGGCGGGGCAGAATCAGCCGACGTTGTTATCACAAACTTGTCAGGAGCAGTCGTTCTTAACCAGTCAGGAGTTAAGACTGTAAACGTTTCAGACTTGTCTGCAGGTATTTATTTAATGACAGTCAGAACAGAAAGTGGTGTATTCACTACAAAGTTACTCAAGAAGTAATGTTATAGGGAAGTCGGCGGGGGACTGCCGGCTTCTCACAAAGGAAATTTAAAAAAATTTAATTATGAGAAAAACAAGTTTTTTATTAACCATGATGCTGCTCGCCTTTCTTTTGCCAAAGGCGAATGCTCAAACAGTGGCAAACTATACTTGCGATTTCAGCGGGTTGGTAACAACAGAGCATGATTTCGCACCTAAGTTTTGGGGGCATATTGTTGATTCGTATATCGACTATGAGTACGGGGACGAATCCTATGTTGAATACAGTGCCGTTAAAACTGGAGGTGTTGACAACAGCGAGTACCTTAAAATCGGGTCGCAGACCATTGGTGGCTGGGCTGGTGTTACAGTGAAGGATATGCTTGTTACTCCTGCTGTTACAGGAGATGTCACCCTTCAGGTAAAGAAGACAGGTTCAAATGGAACTGTTAAGTTTTACACGTGCATCAAGCAGGAAGATGGCTCTTTCAAGGCTGGTTCTGAATATGAGATTGTTTTGCCTGAACTTTCCGACAGTGAATGGACTCTGGTTAGTCTGCCAGCCGTTCCTGCCGGTACTTATCTCGGTATTTGTGGAGATCAAGTGGGCATTGATAATTTCACAGCTGCTTCAGCGGAATTGATGTTGAGAAAAGAGTTGACAATTGAATCAGTTGCCCTTACTTCCAATCGCAATTATCTTGATGCTAATGAGCAAGGAAAAGCAACAATATCTTATGATGTTGTTGTTAAAAATAGCGGAGATGCAGAATTGAATCCTGGTGATGATAACTATTCAATCTCGGTTATTAATTATAGTAATAATAATGAGGTCTTGGGGACAGTCAACATAGACCAGCCTCTTGCTTCTGGTGCAACTTCTGCGGTTATTCCTGTAGTCGTTGAGTTCGCTGTTACTGAAAACTCGCGTTGCAGATATGATATTAAGGAAAATATTTCTGGGTCGTCAAAGTTTGGTGACTGGTTGGAGGCTTTCCCTTATTCTCCGAATTTTGTAGTGTTCCTTTCAGGCAGGAGTGATAAATTTTCTGCCGGCTCAACAATAGATTTCGGCATGCGTAACGCACCGTTTACCGTTTCATTGGATGTTGCCAATCAAGGTGCTGCACCTTCTGAAATTACAGCAATCGAACTCCCAGAAGGATTTTCTTGCAAGATAGTTGACAATGATGCATCTAAGACTTACTCTCTTCCTTGCAAGATACCGGCGCATGCCAAGTATCAACTTGACATAACAATGGATGCTGCAACGGCAGGTGACAAGTCTGGAAAGATGGCTATAAGTGTTGACGGTAATATCGTAGAATATAAGTTGTCGGGAAATGTTCTTGACAGTTCAAAATGGTATGTGAATTTTGAAGATCAGAAATATCCTGACGGCTCTTATCTTGAATCAACGTCCTGGAATATTGAAACTTACGGCGTTGGTGGAAATAATTATCAGGCAGAAAATTCTACTGCTTCTGAAATGACTAAGTTTATATCACCGAAACTAACTGTTGAGGCAGGAGAAGTGCTTACATTCCGCGCTAACCGCAGATCAAGTTCAGCGTATGCTTCTTATAAGTTGAATGTTTATTATTCAACAGACAGGAAAACATGGAATTTGGTTAAGACAATTTCTGAGGATTCTGAAGAAAATATCCCGAATGAGAAAGAGTCGGAATATCCAAACCCTATGAAGTTGAAGACATTTACGGTATCTGGCATACCAGCAGGAGAATGCTACATTGCTTTTGAGGCAGGTTATGTAGGTATTGATGATATTTATGGCTTTAAGGTTGCACCGGCTGCTGATTACGACTTTGTTTCAGAAAAATTGGAACTTGCAAATACGGCGACTGTAAACTATGAATACATTGCATCATTGAAATTCGGGAATGCTGGTACTAAAAATATTGCGGAAAATACGTTTACGGCAAACTTTATAGTTAATGGCAGCGTTGTTGATTCAAAATCTGTTCCAGCACTTGAGAGGGATTCACAGAACAGAAACACTTCATCAAGCGTTTCTTTCAGTTGGACTCCGAGAGAGTCTGGTAGTATTCCTGTTGCTATTGAAATAACAGATGGCACTTATACTTATAAGGAAGAGCAGATCGTTGAGGTTGGCGGTGAGCAAACCTTGGGATATGTTGCTGTTGGCAATCCGGCAGGAACAGATTCAAGTGCTCCGATAACTCCTAACTATAAGATGTCAGACACAGAGGCTGTATATACTGCTGATTTGATTAATCTTCCAGCCGGTACTGAAATTTACAAGATAATGTACCGCGGTTACAAGACATCTGAGGACAAGAATTTGACCCTTCAGGTTTGGGTTGAAAATACATCTGATGCAACTCCTGCCTCCGTTGATGCAAATATGGTAAGCACTGCTAATATGACTAAGGTCTATGATGGAGCATACACTTTGAAAAATGTAGGCGGTTCTTCTGCTGACCTTAAAGAGATGATGGTTATTGACTTGTCTGATAATCCGTTTGTCTATACAGGGGAAAATATCAGAATCGTTGTTTCGGCAAGGAGTGATGTCTATAAATCAAATTACTTTGAAGCGACTGATGTTGCAGGAATGTGTGTTAAGCGTTCAGCAGATAGCGGAGATCTTTCTGCTAAGTCTTTCAGTACTTCCAAGTTGCCGCTTGTCAATTTCTTTGTTGAGCAGCCTCTTTACCATATTGCTGGTAATGTTACTAATAAGACTAATTCTGCGGCTGTTGAGGGTGCTTTGGTTAAGTTGACTTCTGGTAATGTTGAATATAGTGCAACAACAAGTGCAACGGGAGAATACAGTATTGATGTTTATCAAAATACAAAAGACTATGTATTAACGGTTGACAAGGAAGGTTTCTTCCCTTATAAGGAAGAAAAGACAGTCAATGTTTCAACAGGTAGTGTTGATAATCATAATATTGTAATTGCAGAGGCAGTCGGATTTATGATTACTGAATCACATTTGCCAATTTCAGGCAGTGTTAACAGCACTTATACCGCAACAGTTAAGGTCCTTAACGGAAATAAAAATATATATGGGGGATATGAGGCTTCTTTGTATGTTAATGATGAGAAAGTTGCAGAGGCTGAATCTGTAAATGTTGAGGCAAATGCCAGTGCGGATTTCACCTTCGCTTATACTCCTCATGAGGCTGGTACTGTGAAGGCATACGTTAAGTTTGTTGCAGCAGGTATTACTACAACGACTGAAGCAGTAGATGTTGTTATTGCTGAGGAAGAGGCTGCTGGAGATGTTACTGTTGGTAACTTCGCAAATACTTTCGGATATGCTCCAGTTAACGCGTTCTTCAACTATAGTGATGCTGAAATCGTTTATCCTGCAAGTATGATTGGCTTGACGGCTGGCTCACAAATCAAGAGCATCGCTTTCAAGGGTTACAATGAAAAGGGCGACAGAACAGTGAAGGTTGAGGCTTGGATAGAAAATACTGAAGATACTGAAATAGTTGCATCATTGGCAGATTTGTCAAGCACTGCCAATATGACTCAGATATACAATGGAGAATGGACTTTGAAGAAGAGTGGTTCTGCCACTGAGCAATTTGACTTGCTCAAGTTTGACTTGTCTGATGCTCCGTTTGTATATGCTGGTAAGAATGTCCGTATTATTGTGAGAATGTCGGAAATTGCTGACTCTTACAAGCGTGTTTATTTCCAAGAGGATGTAAACCATAAATGTGCAATGAGAAATTCTGACAGTGGTCCTCTGGAAGGCGAATTGTCGTTGAGTAATATGCCTGTTGTCCATTTCGGTATTGACGCGTACAAGACAGTTAGCGGTAAGGTCACTTTGGCTGATACTCAAGCACCGGTTGCCGGTGAAAAGGTAACTGTTAAGTCTGGTGACATTGAATACTATGGCATTACAGATGATACGGGCGCTTATTCAGTAAACGTTATCAAGCATTCTCTTGACTATGTTGCTTCTGTCTCTTGTGCAGACTATTTGCCAGGTAGTGTAAATGTTTCGTTTGCAAACGGAAATGTTACTAATGCTGATATTGCTCTTCAAAAGGGCTTCGTAAAGGGTCAGGTTCTTGATGCTGATACAAATGAACCTATTCCTGGAGCATACGTTGAGTTGACTAATGCTAATTGGGAAGTTGTTGGTTCTGCGACAACTGATGACGGTAGTTTTGAATTCCCTGTTGGTGCTGGTGTATATGACCTTTGGGGCTCAATGGATGGTTATCAATTCGCATTCGCAGATGCCGCTGAGGTAACAACGGCTGGCGTTGTTGCTAATGTTTACTTGCGTGCTCGTTCATTTGCTGTTGCGGGAGTCATTACTGATGAAAAGGGTAACGTCCTTACTGATGTTACAGTTACTTTGAAGAAAGATGGAACTACTGTTAGTGAAATAACAAATGGTTCGGAAGCGGGTGACTATTATTTTGAAAATATCACACATGTTAATACTCACGTATATACTGTTGAGGCGAAAAAGTCTGGATACTTGGTTGAATCTATTACTCTTGATTTCTCATCAGTAGGCCAATGGGATTACTTGTTGATGGATCAGAATATTACTTTGAAGGTTGATCAGCAAGGTGGCGTTGACAGTGTTAGCGCAGAAGGCTTCAAGGCATTTGGCGGAAACAATTTGATAACAGTTGTTTCACCGCGTGGAGTTGTCAATGTGTATAATGAGGCAGGTGCTTTGGTCCGCAGCGTTTCTGTTGAAGAAGGTAAGACTGCAATCTATGGTTTCAATGCTGGTGTTTATATCGTCAACGGTATTAAGGTCGTTGTTCGATAACATATATTATTAATCCTATGGCGGTATGCAGAATTGGCATGCCGCCTTTTTATTATAAAGCAATGAAAAAGTCAAATCTCATTTTTATGGCGGTAGGTATGTTTGCGTTTACTATGAATCTCTCCGCAAATAGGACAGTTGAAGGTAGCCGCGTGGAATCGCTCGACCAATCTACTCAATCTGTTCCGCTTGTTGCTTTGTCGAAGACATATTGTGATTTCGGCAATGTCTATATTGGCGAAAAGGTATGGTCAGAAGTTATTACGCTTAAAAACACTGGTGCCGGTGTTTTGAAAATTACGAGTATTTTATATCCGTCAGGTTTTGATTTGTCAATGGATTTGAAAAAGGTAGAACTTAAGAAAAATGAGACGGTTAGTTTTAAGATTTCGTATAAATCACAGATGTTTAGTGATACGGACGCTATGTTTGTATTTAAGACAAACGGTGGAGATGTGCCTTTACGGGTGGTTGCTAATAAGGTTGCGTTGCCGAAAGGTGCTTCGTTTGAAGGGTTTGAGAATGGTTGCTCTCCTATTGGTTGGTCTTCAAATGGTTGGTCTTATAAAAAGTCTGCACTTGAGGGGGACCTTGCAGTATGTTCAACAGGCTCTTCAGACGGGGTGTGTGAGTTGAAAACACCTCGATTGGATTTGTCGAAAGGAGCTCACCGCGTTATATTTACTGCATTTAATAGTTTTGAATCCGATATGGAGGGTGATGCACCTGAGAATGATGTAACATTACAGTTTTCAAAGGACGGAGGATTAACATGGACAACTGTATGGGCTTCGGAAAAAGTTAATGAAATCGATAATGCTACCGTTGATTTGGGTAATCCAAAATCAGATAATTGCTATTTGAAATGGGTTTTTGGTGCTGTTGCATTCGATGCGGAAAAAATTGCAGAATCATCTACTTTCTATCTTGATAGAGTTGTTTTGCCGAAATTTTATGGCGCAGGAGGCGTGCCAGGTGCGACAAAATGTGTAACACCAGTAAATGGAGCGGTAAATGTACTCATAAGGGAAGTCGAGTTTATGTGGGAACCGGTTCTTTTTGCAACGGAATATAAAATTTATGTAGGAACAAATGCAGAAGCGAATGACATTATCAACGGAGAACCAACAGCAAATGACACAAGAGTATGGTTGAGAGGTCTTGATGGTGCAACAACATATTATTGGAGGGTTGTTCCATATAATGAAAAGGGGGAGGCACAAAATGTAGAGACATGGAGTTTTACAACGGAGGCTGCCCAAACAGTTACAAGGGAGCATTCAAGTTGCAAGTGAGCCGTTTGTAATGTAACATTAAATAGGCGTATAATATCTTAAATTTGACAATATCCAAAATTTTGTCTAATTTTGCGACCGCAAAGAACGAAACAAATTATTGTATGCCAAAGAATTTAGTGATTGTCGAGTCTCCGGCAAAAGCGAAAACCATAGAGAAGTTTTTGGGAAAGGACTATGAGGTGCTTTCAAGTTATGGACATATCCGAGACCTCAAAAAGAAGGATTTCAGTATTGATTTGGACCATAACTATGCTCCTATCTATGAGATACCGGCTGATAAAAAGGAGTTGGTAAAGACCTTAAAGGCGGAAGCCAAAAAAGCCGATATGGTGTGGCTCGCATCCGATGAGGACCGCGAGGGAGAAGCCATTGCATGGCACCTTTACGAGGTTCTTAAATTAACTCCGGAAAAGACTAAGCGTATCGTTTTCCACGAAATTACGAAAGATGCTATTCTGCATGCAATAGAGAATCCGCGAGACATTGATATCAATCAGGTAAATGCGCAGCAGGCTCGCCGCGTTCTTGACCGTATCGTTGGTTTTGAATTGTCGCCGGTTCTTTGGAAGAAAATCAAGCCTGCTCTTTCTGCCGGTCGTGTGCAGAGCGTTGCCGTGCGCCTTATCGTTGAAAGAGAGAAGGAAATAAAGAATTTCAAGTCAGAGGAGTACTACCGTGTCGTTGCTGTATTTACTGCCGACGGGGCTGCAATGCCTGTCCGTGCTGAATTGAGCAAAAGGTTGCAGAGCAGAAAGGAAGCGGAAGAGTTCTTGAACGATTGCAAGAATGCAACTTTTCAAATCACCGATTTGACTGTTAAGCCAGTTACAAAGACTCCTGCTCCTCCTTTCACAACTTCTACCTTGCAGCAGGAAGCATCGCGTAAGTTGGGCTTCTCTGTTTCGCAGACTATGGCGGTTGCTCAGCGACTTTATGAGTCTGGACACATCACTTATATGAGAACAGACTCTGTTAATCTGTCTTCTCTTGCGTTGGGAACTATCAAGCAGGAGGTTAACGATTCTCTTGGCAGCGAATACTACAAGCATAGAAACTATCATACAACTTCAAAGGGTGCACAGGAAGCGCACGAGGCTATCAGACCTACATATATCTCTAACAGAACTATTGAGGGCTCTGCTCAAGAGAAGCGTCTGTATGAGTTGATTTGGAAACGTACTATCGCTACTCAAATGGCAGATGCAAAGTTTGAGAAGACAACAGTTGACATTTCTATAAGCAACCGTTCGGAGAACTTTGTTGCAACAGGAGAAACTCTTGTTTTCGACGGTTTCTTGAATGTATATATTGAATCAAGTGATGATGAAAATTCTGTTGATTCATCTGAGGCGGGAAACTTGCCGGCTTTGAAGGCTGGTATGGCTCTTGAAATGAAGGAAGGTGAGGCTTCGCAGAGATTTACCCAGCAGCCACCGAGATATTCAGAGGCTATGCTCGTTAAGAAACTTGAGGAATTGGGTATAGGTCGACCTTCTACTTACGCTCCAACAATTTCAACAATCCAGAACCGTGAATATGTTGAAAAGGGAGAAAAGGAAGGCGTTAAGCGTACCTTTAATGTTATTACCCTCAAGAAAGGTACTGTTAAGGTAACTGAAAAACAGGAGAATGTTGGAGCGGAAAAAGGAAAGTTGATTCCTACTGATATTGGCGTTGTTGTCAATGATTTCTTGATGGACTACTTCCCGAATATCCTTGACTATAATTTTACAGCAAACGTTGAAGAAAAATTCGACCATATAGCAGAAGGAAAAACTGTTTGGAATGATGAAATATCGGCATTCTATACTCTTTTTCATCCGGAAGTTGAAAAAATTTCTAACTTGCGACTTGAGCATAAGGTTGGAGAAAGAGTTCTTGGTGTAGAACCCAAAACAGGTAAGGAAGTAAGCGTAAAGATTGGCCGCTTTGGTCCTGTTGTTCAAATAGGTTCAACCGATAGCGAAGAGAAACCTCAGTTTGCCGCTCTTCTAAAGGGTCAGTCAATTGACACTATAACTCTTGAAGAGGCACTTAAACTCTTTGATATGCCTCGTAACCTTGGCGATTATGAAGGTAAGGAAGTTGTCGTTGCAATAGGCCGTTTCGGTCCTTATGTTAAGTATGACGGCAAGTTCGTTTCTATACCAAAGACTATTTCACCACAAGAAATTAATATCGAAGAGGCGGTTGACCTTATCAAAAAGAAGGAAGAGGCAGAAAAGAAGAAACTCGTTAAGAAAATCAACGACGATATGGAAATTCTTAACGGTCCTTACGGTGTCTATATTTCCTATAAGAAGAAAAACTACAAGATTCCAAAAGGAACAGATGCGGAGGCTCTTAACGAGGAGGAGTGCATGAAGATAATTGAAGAAGCAGAGAATGCTCCTAAAAAGCCACGCCGCGTAACCCGCAAAAAGGCATAAATCATTACCATAAAAAATCGAGGATACACTTTTCGGCGTGTCCTCGATTTTTTTGTTGCGGTTTTGGTAGTATGTAATTTACGTTGCTGATAAATGAGAAATTGTGCACTATACATTATGTATAATCCATCTTCCAGAGTTTCCCCCTTCACGAGTCAATAATCCTTTTTCCCGCAATTTGTCTATCATCTTTCTAACTTGACGCTCGCTTATGTTCAATTGTTTAGAAAGATCTGCTCTTGAAATTGACGGAGACCCTGTTATGATTTTTAATAGTATTTCTTCGGCCGTTGGACCGCTTTGGATCGCCGTTGGATCACTGTTGGACCGCTTTGGATCGTTTCCGTTGTTGTCCGTTCGCCATATAACTACCCTAAAATCTTCTTCTTGATAGAACTCTGGAGTCTTCAGCCCGTAATCATGGCATTTATTAACGATATCTTCAGTTCCAGTTCCAACCTTCTCTATATATCCGTTCCAATACATTGGATCTGCAAGTAGAGGGTTGGCTGGTAGTGACTTATGCGGGCCATGTAACTTTTGTACAGTCAAACCATATGGAAGAGTCCCGGGATTCCAAATTTCCAATCTGTTCCTAAATAGCATTATTTGTACACTTGCGTTACTTGTATAATCTCGATGGCATACGGCATTAACAATCGCCTCTTTCACTGCATCGATTGGTAACTCTGGACGGGTGGGAATGTCTGCTTTCTCTCCTGATTCGCGAGTTCCGACCCAATTGTCAATACGGCTCATTACAAAACTCGTTGCTTGGTCAACAAGTTCAAAAACATCACCTCTGTAAATTTGATATGCAGGCATAGGTTTCTCAACAATATTGCCATAGAATTGTACGCATTTAACTTCTGATGTAATAAAAAACTTCTGTGGCTTCTTGCCGAATAGCAATATTGCTGCATTTGCCAATCTGCCTTTGTCGTCAATCAGATCAAGATGCGTAAGCAATGATATAGGAGATGTTTCAACAGGAAGCGGAAAGTTTCGCTTTGCTCGTGCCATGTGGATAAAATTTTTCATTTTACCCTCATCTAGGTCTTCTAGTGTTGCCTCATTGTCGTAAGATGCATCAAATGGACGCCAACGTATATATTCCTTTTCTTCCAGATAACGGATTAACGAAGCATAGACAGAAGTTCGCAAACCATCAATATCTATAAATGTTTTGCGCACAATATCTTGTTCAACTTTTCGTATTAATGCTGTCTCTTTTGGGTGTCTTTTCTCCTCATCAGTACTTTTTATATATATCAAACGGCTTTTATGAAGAGTTGCTGCCAAATCATATTCACGTTCTGTTGGTGATACCCCTTCTTTATCCTCATATCCATAAAGATTGCCATATAAACCTAAGTATATATCGCATAGTTCTACTTCCTTTAAATAAACGTGGCTGGTTGGATATTCATTGGCTGGAACTTCCTCGAAGATAAATGGCTCAAAGAATTTACCCAGCAATACATCTGTTCGTATATAATGACAAAGCATTGCTCGTTCTTCCGCAAATTCACTCTGCACACTGCTTATGAATATTTTGAATCGTTTCATTTTCCTATGTTTAATGTGAAATTTTGCAGAGTCAAACTGCAAGTGCAATATTACAAAATTAATTTGAAAATCTCTGGATTTAACGGGTAATATTTGAATTAAGGTTACATAATATATGGCTTTTCAGTATGAAATATGAGTTGAAATATCATAGTGTTGCATATGCGGAGGCTCTTCAAACCCCAAACGGCACCATCGCGGACGCTTTTATCCAAAGCGTCCCTACTGTAAATTGCGCACAACTTGTTGAATATCAATAATCTGTGCTGGGCGATGATCCATCGTCCAGCACGCGGGAACGAATGGATTTTAATTGTTTTCAATTTTGCAACCCTGGACGATGAGCCATCACCCTCTACAGTTAACATGCATATAATCAACTATTTGTGGACAAGATGCAAATTTTTCCCTGATGAGGAAATCGATATTCAATTGTATATTTGTCTAATATAAAAAACTTAAAAACTTGTGTTTTTACTTTTTTCTGCTCTCACCTTGCACTACTTTCGCTTCGCGCAAGATAGGCTACGGTTCGGCATAAAAAAATTAAAAACTTGTGTTTTTACTTTTTTCTGCTCTCACCTTGCACTATCTTTGCATATGATAAAACCATATATTATGAAGAAATTATGCTTTATGCTTTTGGCGGTTCTGCTTTTTGCAGTGCCAATGGAGGGGAAAAAGAAAGGTCAGGCTATTGCTACTTTTAAGGTGGTTTCGCATGACTTTGGTTATATCATGGAAAATAATGGTCCCGTTTCGTATGATTTTGAATTCACCAATACAGGAGAGAAACCTTTGTTGATAGTTTCTGCTCACGCTTCATGCGGTTGTACAAAACCGGCTTATCCAAAGCATCCGATTGCTCCTGGGGAATCAGGTGTCATAAAGGTTACATATAAGCCGAAAAACCGACCTGGTACATTTGATAAGGTCGTATCTGTTACAACAAACGGAAAATCTGTTTCCTTGCGTATAAAGGGTACTGTTATTCCAGGTGGAAGCAAAAAATAAGTAGAAAATGAGGGTTTTAGTGGCATTTTTAGTGGTGCTTATACCTTTTTTGTCTGAGGGACAGTTGGTTTGGAATAATCCTACTATTGACTTTGGAACGATAAGGGAAGATGACGGCATTGCTACTCGTTTTTTTACCTTTAAAAATTCGGGTGTGAAAAATGTGGCTATAAAAAGGATTATATCTTCTTGTGGATGTACGACGGTTAAACATTCAAATAAGGTTGTAAAAAAAGGGGTTAGAGATTCTTTGACAGTTGCGTATAATCCTGTTGGCAGACCCGGCTTTTTTAATAAGTTGGTTAAGGTGATAACCGCTGATTCAGTCTATCAACTGCGTATTATTGGAAATGTTATACCTTCAGAAATGACTGTTAAAAACCGTTTCCCTGTAAATAAAGGTAGTCTGGCTTTGTCGAATGGTATAATGACTTTTGATGAAGTTGCTTTGGGACAGCGTAAGTCTGTTAGATTCTTTGGTTGCAACTTATCGGAGAAAACATTACCTTTGGCGTTAGAAGGTCTTCCGAAAGGTGCTTCGTATAGTTTTTACCCTGATACGGTTGCAGCAGGCAATGTTTTTTCTATTGCTGTTACTTTTATGCCTGATACTGCCGATTTTGGGATACATCACTATTCTCCAGTTATTGTTGCGGGAGAAGAGAGGCTCGCTCTGGATATGTCAGTGACAGTTGTTGCTCCTTCAGTTTATGAGGTTTCAGGACTTGCAGAGTGCAGGCTCTTGAATGACCGAATAACTTTTGCGGATTATGGAGGTCAAGAATTTGCAAAGGCATATTTATCTGTTGAGAATGTTGGCAAAGCGGACTTGGTTGTTAAAGGCATTGCGAGTGACTGCGAGACAGTATCAGCGGTGAATGCCTTCCCAATGACAGTAAAGCCTGGCGAAAAGGCAATGATTGAGTTTGCTTTAGATGTGAAAAAAGAAAATAAAAGTATTTTAAACAATATATTAGTAATATACACCAATGACCCTAAGGCTCCTAATAGGAGAGTGAGGTTAGTTGGTTCAAAATAATAAGGACTATGGATAACAATCAACAACATCCGGAAAATAGTGCGGAGTTTTTGGGATTGACAGTAAACAGTGGAGTTGCAGAGCCGCCGAAAGTAAACCCATATTTCAAGCCTAAGAAGAGAAGAAAAGTATTCACGACTTCAGAATATGTAGAGGGTATCCTAAAGGGTGATGTAACTATGCTTAGTCGTGCCGTTACATTGGTAGAAAGCCATGCGGCAGATCATCAGGCAGTAGCGCAGGAAGTTATAGAAAAATGCCTTCCTTATGCAGGCAATTCGCGCCGTATAGGTATTACGGGCGTTCCTGGTGCCGGAAAGAGTACCTCCATCGACGTCTTCGGATTGCATGTCCTTAAAGGTGGCGGAAAATTAGCCGTACTTGCTATTGACCCGAGTAGTGAGAGAACCAAGGGTAGTATTCTTGGTGACAAAACACGTATGGAGAAATTGTCTCTTGAGCCGAATGCGTTTATTCGTCCCAGCCCGTCAGCAGGCTCTCTTGGAGGTGTTGCCCGCAAGACTCGTGAAACAATAATACTTTGCGAAGCTGCTGGTTACAATAATATCTTTGTGGAAACGGTTGGCGTTGGTCAGAGTGAGACGGCAGTTCATTCTATGGTTGACTTTTTTCTGCTGATTCAACTTGCCGGTACAGGAGACGAGTTGCAGGGTATCAAGCGAGGCATTATGGAAATGGCAGACGGCATCGTTATCAACAAGGCTGATGGCGACAATATCGACAGGGCGATGCTTGCCAAGGCTCAATTCCAAAGCGCATTGCACCTTTTCCCGCCAACAACATCAGGTTGGATGCCAGAAGTGTTGACATATTCCGGTTATTACGAACTCGGAATAGCAGAAGTCTGGGATATGATTGACCGGTATTTTGATTTTGTAAAAGGAAATGGCTTCTTTGAGCAAAGGAGAATGGAGCAGGAAAAATATTGGATGTATGAAACCATCGACGAGCAGTTGAAGGCGAATTTTTATCGCGACCCGGAAATTGAGGCGATGTTAAAAGTTAAGCAGGATAACGTTCTTGCCAGTCGTCAAAGTTCATTCGTAGCGGCAAGAGAGGTGCTTGACTTCTATTTTAATAAAATGGGGATTAAGTAAAGAATGCAGTAGTGGAAATAATGTCAAAAAGACCGAACAATAAACCAATAAATTGCCAAAATTGGATAAAGGATTTTAATTTTCGGATTTTTTGTTATAATTTTGCTTGATAAAAACAATTAATGGGAGTAAAACTACATAGAGAAGGAACCAATATTATCGGAGCATTTTTTCTGATACTTGCCGTTGTCAGCGTATCGTCGTTTATATTTATTCGACCGATAGCGATAGCGTGGGTAGTCTTTTCAGTGCTTTTCATAGGATTTTTGTTGGTGCTTAATTTCTTCCGTTCGCCACTAAGAAACTTTAAGGGCGACCGTGACGGAGTCGTTGTATCATCTGTTGACGGAACAGTAGTTGCTCTTGAAGAGGTTTATGAAGACGAATATCTTCATAGCCGAGCTATTCAGTTGTCGGTCTTTATGACAATTTTCAACGTTCATGCCAACTGGTATCCTGTTGACGGCGTTGTTGAAGTGGCAGACTATCATCCGGGTCGTTTCCGTGCGGCATATTTGCCTAAGTCAAGTTCTGAGAATGAGCATTCTTCGGTATTGATTAGAACTACAACAGGTCACAAGTTGCTTATGAGGCAAATTGCCGGTGCTATTGCCAGGAGAATAGTGACTTATGCACATCCGGGAGCAAAGGCAAATCTGTCATCGCACATGGGCTTTATCAAGTTTGGTTCAAGGGTAGATATTTATTTGCCGGTTGATTCTACAATCTTGGTGAAAATAGGTGATAAAACAACCGGTGGAATCACGCCGATTGCCTATCTAAAACAAACTAAAAAATGAAATTGCAACGTTTAATCAAACAGAATATACCGAATACCATAACATGCCTTAATCTTTTCTGCGGCTGCATGGCTATTGTCTTTGCTTTTAATTATGGCGATACATTTGGTGCTTTGAAAGGTTATGAACTTTCTTTTGTATTTATAGGACTTGCCGCTGTCTTTGATTTTTGTGACGGTTTATCTGCAAGATTGCTTCATGCGTATTCTGCGCTTGGCAAAGAATTGGATTCCCTTTCTGACCTTGTTAGTTTCGGCGTTGCTCCGGCAGCACTCGTTTACAATGCAATGACTGTTAACGGAGCAGGATGGCTCTCTTGTGCTGCGTTTTTAATCGCCGTCCTTGGTGGATTGCGGTTGGCAAAATTTAATGTTGATGATAGGCAGACAACGTCATTTATAGGATTGCCTATACCGTCAAATGCAATATTCTGGATTGGCATGGTGGCATGGATTAACCAATATTTCTATCCGGGTGATATTGTGATGATTGCTCTTATTGCTCTTATATCATTTATGATGGTTAGCAATGTCAGTATGTTTTCGCTTAAAGTTAAATCTCTTGCTTGGAAAGGCAATGCTCAAAGGTATATACTGATACTCGCCACAGTTGCGGGTGTTGCAACCTTGGGAGTAACGGCGTTCGCTTATGCCATTATCCTATATATTCTAATGTCGCTTTTTGCAGCGAAGAATGAACAATAGTCAGAGTGCTATTGTTTATATAATGTGTAATCTAAATTAGAAAGAAGTGTTTTTTTTATTAAAAATAGGAGGTCTTGTAGTTCTGGCCATAATATTCATTGTTATTTTCACTGTTGGAAGAGTGCTCTTTATGGCTAATAAAGTCAAGAGAAATTTTAAGAATACAATGAATAATGCAGGTTTTGGCGGACAGCAAAGGCAGCAGGCACAGCAACCCCAGTCAAAAAAAGTATATACTAAGGATATGGGGGAATATGTCAAATTCGAGGATGTTGAAGAAGATTTTTCTGTCGCCGAAGAGCCGAGGAAAGAACAATATAATAATAATGTAAAGGCTGAGTCTCAAATTTCCGACGTTGAGTTTGAGGAAATAAAGTAGGTCATTCCCAATCAATTTTTCAAACAAGAATTATTTGTTTTAACGGTACGGATTGCGGACACTCTGCAGAGTGTCTCTACAGTGAATGTGTTTAATTTGTTGTAAATCAAATGACTGTAGGAACGAAATGCATTTTGTCCGCCGTGCACGAATAAAATACAAATTTTTCCCTGAAGGGGAAATCGATTTCCAGCCTATGGCAGCGCCATAGGTAAGAATGAAAAAGAATTTAGCGCTCTGAAAGAGCAGGATATTCCCCTTGCTCCTACAGAGCGCTTTTATTGGTGTGTTGCATACCTGGGGCGCTGCCCGAGGCTGATAAACCATAGGGCTTTCAGCCCGCGAATTGTTTTTGATTTTGAAATCGCGGACACTCTTCAGGGTGTTCCTATAGTAGACGTGTTTAATTTGTTGTAAATCAAATGTCTGTAGGTACGAAATGTATTCGTCCGTTATGCGGAAATAACGGGGAAATGAATTGTTTTCTATTTTTTTGTTTTTTCAATTTTATATGTTTTTTACTTTTTTTTTATTCTAATTCTTGCATTATTAATTTATTCTCTCTACCTTAGCGGTGTGAAAGTAGGCTAAGCCTGCCAAACATGAAAACTAAAAACCTAAATAAATAACTTAAAACTATTAATTATGAAGAAATTATTACTTTCTGCATCTTTGCTTTTGGCTGCTTCTACAGCATTTGCTGTTACAGACGGTCAAACTTACGAAGCAAAGAAAGGCTTGACTATCACAAACCTTTGGACAATCGACCGTACTCACAATGCTGCAGACTATGAAAAATTGGCTATCGCTAACAAAAGTGCTCGTACTGCTGCTACTGACGGTAAAGTAGTTTATGTTGGTCTTTCTATGGCTGAAGGTCAAACAACTCTTGAAAGATTCGACCTTGAAACTGGTGCACTTATGGAACCTCTTGCTTTGAAACTTAACGGCGAAGCATATGTTGGTACACTTTGCGCTAACCAAGTTGGTCTTGACGATTATGGTCATCTTTATATTGCACCTTACAACGCTAACTCTGCAGGTGATGGTGCATTCCAAGTGTATCTTGTAAATACTGAAACTGGTGATTTGACATTGGTTGGTACTAATACAATGGACTTTTTGGGTGGTATTGGTCGTATCGACTACTGTGATGTTAAGGGTGACTTGACAGGTGTTGAATCATCTTGTACAGTTATCGCTGCTGCATCTACTAATGATATTGTTGTTTTTGGTTGGACAATGCCTCAAGGTTCTACAGAATGGGAAGGCGCTTTCACTGGTATGCCTTACCAACAAGTAACTGGAACTTATCCTGCTGACCAAACTATCTTCAACTATGGTTCAGTTGCTAAACACGTAAAAGACGGTACTGGTGATCTTGGTATGTTCTATATCGATGGTTTTACTACATTCCCAGCTCTTTATGGCTCTGACGGTGCGATGGTTGGTAATCTTGGTGAAGCTGACCTTATTGTAACAGATAAGGATACAGGTACAACAACAGGTACAGTTCCTGCTCCAAATGGTGCTGGTACAAACGGTATCGCTGAATTGTCTTGCGGCGCTCAAAACATTATTGGCTTTTCAGAAGGTCAATATCCAGCTGCTGGTAATGCACAAGTAATCATTACTGCTGTTGATGGTGACTATACATTCTCTTCTATGGAACACCTTTGGACTGTTCCTGCTGACGGTTTCTCTACTACATCTGATGGTGGTACACGTGTACATTGCATCCAAGGTGTTCAACTTCCTGAAGATGCTGCTGGCAAGAGCGCAACTCTTCTTGTAACATTCAAGTGCTTCAACGGTCTTGCTGTTTACCGCATTGCTGAAGAAGGTTACAACCCACAAGGTGGTGTAGCAGAAAACGTTGTTGCTAACGCACAAATCACAGTTAACGGTGATGTAATCGCTGTTTCTGAAGTTGCTGAAGCAATCGAAGTTTACAACATCGCTGGTCAAAAGGTTGCTCAAGCAAACAACGCTACAGAAGTTGTTGCTCCTGTTGCTGGTGTTTATGTTGTTAAGGCTACAGTTGCTGGCGAACAAACAGTTGCTAAAGTTGTTGTAAGATAATCAATCGCAACATAACAATAAAAGAGGCTTCCATTCGGAAGCCTTTTTTTATGCCCTTGAGAATCCCGATTTTCGCAATCGTGCACCTATCCAGGAACAGCGCAAATTTTTCCCTGAAGGGGAAATCAATTTCCAGCCTATGGCGCTGCCGCAGGCTGATGAACCATTGGACTTTCAGACCGCGAGTTGTTTTGATTTTGAAATTGCGGACACTCTGCAGAGTGTCCCTACAGTGGACGTGTTTAATTTGTTGAAAATCAAATGTATGTATGGATCAAATGTATTTCGTCCGCCTTGGGCAATGGTGTATGCATGACGGAGCGGATCGCGGACATTTTTTCAAAATGTCCCTACAGTAAATATGTTGTAAATCAAATGATTGTAGGGACACATTGCAAATGTGTCCGCCCATACGGGAACAAAACGGATTTTAAATGTTTCGGATTCTGCAAACGTGGACGCATTCGAGAAGCGCCCTGCGGATAATGTGCAGTAAATCAAATGTATTTAAATTTCTATTTTAATCGATTTGACAGATCTTTAATAGCCTTTTGAGCCTGTTCCTTATTGTAAAGGATATTGTAAACACATTCAAGGATTGGCATGTCAACGCCGTATTGCTTGTTTATTTCGTGGATGCATTTTGTTCCGTAATAACCCTCCGCAACCATCTCCATTTCCATCATAGCGGCTTTAACGGAGTATCCTCTGCCTATGTATGCACCGAAGTTATGGTTGCGGCTGAATTTGGAGTATGAAGTGACGAGCAGGTCTCCGAGATATACCGAATCGCAGATGTTTCTGTTGCCTCCGCATACCTCTTGCAGGAAATTATCCATTTCGCGGATTGCGTTGGAAACGAACATGGCAAGGAAATTGTCGCCGTTCTTCAGGCCATAGATGATTCCCGCACCAATTGCATATACGTTTTTCAGAACTGCTCCGTACTCTATTCCGTCTGTGTCGGTGGAAACTACTGTCCTGAGTTTTTTGCCTTTGAGACAGTCTGCAAAGGTTTTCGCAGTTTCAATTTCCGAGCATCCTATAGTTAGATAACTTTGCCTTCCAAGAGCCACTTCTTCAGCGTGGCATGGTCCGCCGATAACTATTTCGTTTTCTGGTTTAACTCCGTAGAAATCCGCCATATAACGCGTTACAATGGCATTTTCGTCAGGGACTATACCTTTTATGGCACTTACTATATATTTGTTGCTTATATCAACCGAAATCTTTTTAAGGTGCTCCTTTATGTATGGAGACGGCATAGCGAGCAGGAGCGTATCTGCTTCTGTGCATACTTTGTTAATGTCGGATGAAAATTCGATTCTTTCCACGTCGAACATGACATCGGAAAGGTAGGTTGGGTTGTGCCTGTCCTTAATAAAATCGGCAATGCGGTCATCTCTACGCATGTACCACATTATGGTATCTTGATTTTGAAGCAATAGTTTAGCAAGAGCCGTAGCCCAACTGCCACCGCCCATAACAGCGATTTTTCCAGGGAATTCCATTAGAATATATTTTGGTTACTAAAATGAAAAAAAATAACAACCGTTAGGCGGCTTTTGTTATGCTGCCTGAACGGTTGTTGTATTGAATGTCGTTATTATGCTTGTGCCTTAGCCACCCATTCAGTGACTTGCTCAAGAGTCGGATTGGTTAGTTCGAGTTTGAACTTTTTGTTCAGTCCGCAAAGTTCCTGTTGCATTTTTCCAGGCTTAGCGTCCTTCATGCTGTCAACAGTTAGGTAGCCGAGTTTTTGGATAGCCGGAACCCATTCAGCAGGCACGCCGATAGCAGTGTAAGCCTCTTCCTTGTCGCGCTTAACAACCTTTTCAGGACGCATTTGCGGGAAGAAAAGAACTTCCTGAATTGTTGTCTGTCCTGTCATAAGCATAACGAGACGGTCCATACCGATACCCATACCGGATGTTGGAGGCATACCGTATTCGAGGGCGCGGATAAAGTCTTTGTCGATAATCATTGCTTCGTCGTCGCCCTTTTCGCTCAGTTTCATTTGTTCTACGAAACGTTCGTACTGGTCGATTGGGTCATTAAGTTCAGAGTATGCGTTACAAAGTTCCTTACCGTTCACCATCAACTCGAATCGCTCTGTCAATTCAGGATTGTTGCGGTGACGCTTAGTAAGTGGAGACATTTCGATAGGGTAGTCGATGATGAAAGTAGGTTGGATATAGTTTCCTTCGCACTTTTCGCCGAATATTTCATCGATAAGTTTACCTTTACCCATAGTTTCGTCAACTTCTACGCCGATTTGCTTGCATACGTCGCGAAGTTGCTCTTCGCCCATGCCGGTGATGTCGATGCCGGTAAATTCCTTGATAGAGTCAATCATTGTCACGCGGCGGAATGGAGCCTTAAAGTTGATAATGTTGTCGCCAACCTTAACTTCAGTTGTGCCGTTAACATCAAGACAGATTTTCTCAATCATCTTTTCAGTAAAGTTCATCATCCAGTTGTAGTCCTTGTAAGAAACGTAGATTTCCATACAAGTGAACTCAGGGTTGTGGGTTCTGTCCATACCTTCGTTACGGAAGTTTTTAGAGAACTCATAAACGCCCTCGAAACCGCCGACGATAAGTCTTTTCAAGTAAAGTTCGTTAGCGATACGCAAGTACAAAGGAATGTCAAGAGCGTTGTGGTGAGTGATAAACGGTCTTGCAGCAGCGCCGCCAGGGATAGATTGTAGGATAGGAGTTTCCACTTCCATATATCCGTGACCGTTAAAGTATTCGCGCATAGAGTTGTAAACCTTTGTTCTCTTGATGAAGATATCTTTGATACCTTCGTTAACGACAAGGTCAACATATCTTTGACGGTAACGGAGTTCCGGGTCTTCGAAAGCATCGTATGTAACGCCGTCCTTAACCTTTACGATAGGCAGTGGGCGGAGTGATTTGCTAAGCATCTTGATAGTCTTTGCGTGAACAGTAATCTCACCCATCTGGGTTCTGAACACAAAACCTTCAATACCCACGAAGTCGCCGATATCAAGAAGTTTCTTGAAGAAGATGTTGTAGATATCCTTGTTTTCATCCGGGCAGATATCGTCGCGGCTGATATAGACTTGGATTCTTCCTTCAGCATCTTGCAATTCCATGAAAGAAGCCTTACCCATAATGCGTCGGCTCATAATACGTCCGGCAATGCTTACTTCTCTCATTTCGGCATCTTCGTCGCGGAAATTTTCCTTGATTTCCTTAGTGTGGCCAGTAACAACAAATTCTGCTGCTGGATATGGCTCGATGCCCATCTTTCTTAGTTCAGACAAACTGTTACGTCTGACAATCTCTTGTTCGCTTAGTTCAAGTATATTCATAGTGTATAACTGTTATAATCTTGACAATTTTGGTAATCATAAATGGTGCTGATTACTTCAACTTACAAAGTTAGTTATTTTTGTCCAATTAATGGCAAATAATCAGATTTTCAATGCTTTTTTAACGTAAAATTGCTATTCTGATGATTGCTTATCAAAAATGTGGTACGCATTTTTAATAAGCAATTTGGCGGTTTGATATAATGGGCTTGAAAAACTGCGAATATTTATTGTCTCGGCCATTGCCATTTGCTATCTTTGCACATAACAGGCTATTTATACTTATATGTGAAAATGAACCGTTTATGAAAAAAATTTTTTTATCCATTATGATTGTTCTTTTTGCTTGTGTTGGTGTTTAGGCGAAAAGGTTATTTGTAGAGATGGAATTTCATAGAAATTCTATAAAACTTGATGATGGCTCAAGTAAGAAGCATCAACCATTGACTAGTAAAGACGGCAAGGATTTAAAGTTTAATTCGTTGGTCGGGGCCTTGAATTACATGTCATTGCAGGGTTGGGAATTTGTTGATACAAAGTCTGTAACCGAAGGAGCAGGTGGCTTAACAGATACCAAAGTCTTTTATATTTTTTTCTAAAGAAGTTCCTGATGAAGAACTCGAACAAGCAGTCAAGGAAAGTTATAAAAACGACTAAAGGAGAGTTTTTGCGGGTTAATAAATGTTAATAAATGATATATATTCGGCGGAATTGTTAATTAAGTTTATTATTTAAACAAAGATAAATTGTATTAGCGGTATAATTTGCATATCTCGTTAATAATTAGTACCTTTGTGGTGGAATGGAATAGGAGGAGGCGGCAGTCTTCTCCTTTGTTTATGTAATTAGGAGGATATGATAGAAAAAGAAGCCGTTAAAGCGGTGCTTGAAAAAGCGATAGAAGGAACGGACCTGTTCGTAGTGGACGTTTCTGTAGATAAGAGCAACAGGATTGTTGTGGAAATCGACAGTGATACAGTAGTCGATATTGACGAGTGCGTTAGGCTGACTCGTGCGGTAGAGGCGGAATTTGACAGGGATGTTGAAGACTATGAACTTGAAATAGGTTCGGTGGGGCTGACAACTCCGTTGACGATGCCACGACAATATGCCAAGTATATAGGCAAGGATGTTGAAATCCTTACAAAGGACGGCAAGAAGTTGAAGGGTGAGTTGCGCAGTTGCGATGAGGAAGGCTTCGTTGTCGCAATCAGTAAGAAGGTTAAGCCAGAAGGGGCAAAGCGTCCGGTTATCGTTGCAGAAGACAATGCTTTTAAATACGAGGAAATAAAATATACAAAATACTTAATAGAGTTTTAGCAAAATGGCAAAGAAAGAGGAACCCATAAGCATGGTTGACAGTTTCGCAGAATTTAAAGATCTGAAAAACATTGACAAGACAACTATGATTAGTGTACTTGAGGAATCGTTCCGCAATGTACTGGCTAAAATGTTCGGTTCAGATGAGAACTTTGTGGTTATCATGAATCCGGACAAGGGCGACTGTGAGATTTATCAAAACCTTGAGGTTGTAGCCGACGGCGAAGTTGAAAATCCGAGCATGCAAATTGGATTGACAGAAGCTCGTGCTATAGATGCTGAATGTCAGATAGGAGAAGAGGTGACAAAGGAAATCGTTTTTGCGAAGTTCGGTCGTCGTGCAATCTTGACATTGCGTCAAACCCTTGCGTCAAAAATTCTTGACCTTCAGAAAGATGCCGTTTACAACAAGTTTAAGGCAATGGAAGGCGAATTGGTGTCTGGCGAAATCTACCAGGTGTGGAAACGCGAGGTGCTCGTTCTTGATGAGGATCATAATGACTTGATATTGCCTAAAGAAGAGCAGATTCCCTCTGACCGCTATCATAAAGGCGACTCTGTTAAGGCTGTTATCAAGGAAGTTCAGAATACCAATAACAATCCGAAGGTAATCATTTCCCGTACAAGTCCGGAATTTTTGCGTCGCTTGTTTGAGTTGGAAGTTCCTGAAATCCATGACGGTCTTATTGTTATCAAGGCAATTGCCCGCATCCCGGGAGAAAGAGCAAAGATTGCCGTAGAGTCATACGATGACCGCATAGACCCGGTAGGCGCATGCGTGGGTGTTAAGGGTTCACGTATTCATGGTATCGTTAGGGAATTGCGTAACGAAAATATCGACGTTATCAACTATACATCAAACATTGACTTGTTCATCCGTCGCGCATTGAGTCCTGCAAAAATATCTTCAATGAGAATCAACGAAGAAGAAAAATATGCAGAAGTAATGTTGCGTCCGGAAGAAGTTTCTCTTGCAATTGGTAAGGGCGGTTTGAATATCAAGTTGGCAACAATGCTTACAGGCTATCAAATCGACGTTTACCGCTATACAGATGATAGTGATGATATCTATCTTGACGAGTTCAACGATGAAATCGACGGATGGGTAATCGAAGCGTTGAAGAATATCGGCCTGACAACTGCCAAGAGCGTACTAAGCACGCCTCGCGAGCAGATTATGGACAAGGCAGACCTCGAAGAAGATACAGTAAACTTCGTCTTCGATGTTCTCCGTGCAGAATTTGAGGATTAATCTTTAGCATCAGCCCAAAAGTTGCGATAGTGGCTTTTGTTGGAAAAGGCGGTCTGTTTTGAAAATAGGAACTGCCAAAAAGTTAGGGTTAATTCCGTTAGTTTTTAATTACTTACAAAAGAATATGGCAATAAAGATAAGTAAAGCGGCAAAAGATTTAAATGTTGGTATTCCAACGCTGGTGGAATTCCTTCAGAAGAAAAATCAGGATGTTGAGGAAAATAACCTCAATATGCGTCTTACCGACGAGCAATATGATATGCTCGTTAAGGAGTTTAAGACCGATCAGGATTTGAAGGTCAAATCCGACAAGTATCTCTCGGAGAGACATAAAGAGAAGGCAAAGCCAGTATCAGAGTCAAAACCGGAAGAGATAAAGACTGTTGTAACTCCAGTTGTTGCACCAAAAATTATCGGAAAAATAGACCTTGACGCCCCGAAGGCGGCGAAGTCTGAGAATAAGCCGTCCCAACAAGAGCAAAAGGTTGAAGCGAAGGTTGAGCAAAAGATAGAGAAAAAAGAAGAAATAAAAATAGAACCGAAAACAACTACACAAGTAGAAAAGCCAGTGGAGAAAGTTGACGAAAAGCCATCCAAGTCGGGCGATAAGCGTGCAGAGCACAAAAAGCACGACAAGAATAAAGGCGTTAGAATCAGTGCTGACGGCACGGAAATCGCTACAGTCGTAGAAACAATTTCTGCCCCTAAGATTATTGGTAAAATCAATTTGGATGAAATCAACCAGCAGACACGTCCAAAGAAGAAATCTAAGGAAGAAAAGCGCAAAGAGCGCATGGCAAAGGAGCGTAGCGGAGCCGGAAATGACGGCGAAAAGAAAAAACGTAAGAGAATAGGAAAGGAGAAGGTTGATATTGATAATCCATCCGATAACTCTTCAAAAGGATCGAAGTCAGAAAATTCCAAGAAGAATAAGCGAGGCGGAGGTCAAGAGCGTCAGAAACCGAAGAAGCACTTCAAACCGGAAATCAGTGAAGATGATGTGCAAAAGCAGGTTAAGGAGACTCTTGCACGCTTGACAAACAAGGCTCCAAAGAAGAGTGCCAAGTGGAGAAAGGAGAAGCGTGAGGCTAATGCAGAGCGTGAACTTGCGGAAGCAGCACAGGAATTGAAAGAAAGCAAGATTTTGCGTATTACCGAGTTCGTAACTGCCAATGACCTTGCTTTGATGATGGATGTGCCAATCAACAAGATTATTGCCACTTGTATGAATCTTGGCGTTATGGTGTCAATCAACCAGCGACTTGATGCCGAGACCATCAATATTGTAGCAGAAGAATTCGGATTCAAGACAGAATATGTAAGTGCAGAGGTTTCGGAAGCAATAGCCGAGGAGGAAGATGCAGAAGAAGATTTGCAGCAACGTCCGCCAATTGTGACTGTCATGGGTCACGTTGACCACGGTAAGACATCTTTGCTTGACTATATCCGTAATGCAAACGTTATTGCCGGTGAAGCGGGTGGTATCACTCAGCACATTGGTGCGTATAACGTTAAATTATCAGACGGAAGAAGAATCACATTCCTTGACACACCAGGTCACGAGGCGTTTACAGCGATGCGTGCCCGCGGTGCAAAGGTAACGGATATTGCAATTATCATTGTTGCAGCCGATGATGATGTCATGCCGCAAACAGTAGAGGCTATCAACCACGCTTCTGCTGCAGGTGTTCCTATCGTATTTGCTATCAATAAGGTTGATAAGCCGCAGGCTAACCCAGACAAAATCAAGGAGCAGTTGGCAAATATGAATTACCTTGTTGAGGAGTGGGGCGGTAAGTACCAGTCGCAGGATATTTCAGCGAAGAAGGGTACCGGAGTAAGCGAGTTGCTTGAAAAGGTTCTTCTTGAAGCAGAGCTTCTTGACTTGAAGGCAAACCCAGACCGTAAGGCTATCGGTTCTGTTATTGAGTCATCACTTGATAAGGGTAGAGGATATACAGCAACAGTTCTCGTCAGCAACGGTACATTGCGCGTAGGTGACATTATGGTTGCAGGAACAAGTTACGGTAAGATTCGTGCTATGTTCAACGAGCGTAACCAGCGAATCAAGGAGGCAGGTCCGTCAGCACCAGCCCTTGTTCTTGGTCTAAACGGCGCTCCAACAGCGGGTGACACATTCAATATCCTTGACACAGACCGTGAGGCAAGAGAAATTGCCAACCGTCGTGAGCAGTTGCAACGCGAGTTGAAGGAAAGAACACGCCGCATGCCGGGTCTTGACGATATTGCTCGTCGCCGTGCATTGGGTGAGTTCCACGAACTTAACTTGATTGTTAAGGGTGACGTTGATGGTTCTATTGAAGCGTTGAGCGACTCACTTATCAAATTGTCAACACCAGAAGTGCAGGTAAACGTTATCCACAAGGCAGTCGGTGGTATTTCTGAGTCTGACGTAACACTTGCAGCAGCATCTGATGCCGTTATCATCGGTTTCCAAGTGCGTCCGTCAATTGCGGCAAAACGTCTTGCAGAGAACGATGGCGTAGATATCCGCTTGTACTCAATTATCTATGATGCTATTGAGGAAATCAAGGATGCTATGGAGGGTATGCTTTCACCGGACATCAAGGAAGAAGTTATCGGTACAGCAGAAGTGCTTCAGACATATAAGATTTCGCGTGTTGGAACAATTGCCGGCTGTATGGTTCGTGAAGGCAAGATTAAGAGAACAAGCAAGATACGCCTAATCCGTGACGGTATTGTTATTTACTCAGGCGACCTTGGCTCTTTGAAACGCTTCAAGGACGACGTTAAGGAAGTTGTTTCCGGATATGATTGCGGTTTGAATATTGCAGGCTACAATGATATTAGAGAAGGCGATATGGTCGAAGCCTACGAAGAAGTGGAAGTTTCCAAAAAATTGTAGAGTGAGGGAAGTTGCTGTCAATATTGGTACTAATCTTGGCAACAGACGTGAAAATTTGCGTTTTGCCTTGAATAAGATAGCCGAATTTGCAGGAACTCTACGCACTTCCAAAATATATGAAACAGAAGCATGGGGTTACACATCGTGTAACCCCTTTTATAATATAGGAGCGGTATTCAAGAGTGATTTGAGTGCGGAAGACCTTTATGACAAACTTCATCAGATAGAGTTGTTGTCAGGTTGCCAAACCCATCGTGACGGCAGTGGAAACTATATTGACAGGTTGCTGGATATTGATATTATTTATGTCGGTAATGAGGTTATTGACGGAGAATTGAGCATTCCTCATCCCAGGCTTTATCAGCGCTCATTCGTTATTCTGCCCTTGGCTGAATTGACGCCCGAATGGGTTGACCCCAGGACCAATATGCGAATATCAGATATTTTGGAGGGTTTGGATAAATCCGACGTTATTGGTGAGTATGATTTGTAGCGGCTAATATAAAAAAGGAGTGCCGTTCTTTTAACAGCACCCCAGTCATATAGTCTTTCTGGTTATTATGCTTTTCTGCGTTGAGAAAGGGCTTTTGACTTTTCTTTGGCGAATGCTTGCATGTCTATTGCAACATCGTCTTCATCAACAATCTCTACACCAGTCATGGTTTCAATAATGTCTTCCATTGAGACAACGCCTCGAAGGCATCCGTATTCATCGACGATAATCGACAGGTGCTCTCGTTTTTCAAGCATCTTTTCCCAGATGCAGTATGCTGAATCATCTTCCCTGAAGGACAGGATAGGGCGTGCAAGATTAAAAAGCGTTGTGTTAAAATTATCGTCAGAAAGTTCTTTGAGAACGTCATCCTTCATAATGTAGCCGGAGATGTATTCTTTGTCGCTTCCATATACAGGAATGCGGGAGAAATTCCAGGACTTTAAGTCGTAAAACTCTTTTACCGTCAGGTTTTCGTTTGCAGATTCAACAACAATGAAAGGGGTCATAATTTGTTCTGCTTTTACGCTCGAAAGTCTGATACAACTTTTGATAATTTTGCTTTCAGATTCTTTGAAAATTCCTTCCGAAGTGCCAACGTCCACCATTGCTGATACTTCGTCGCGGCTCATTGTTGTTTGGTTTCCTTTCGGGGAGAATATTTTAGTTATTAGTTCTGAGAGAATAACCAGAGGGTAGGTGATAAAAATTAGTATTCTGATAATTTTAGTAGAAGTCATTGCCAGTTGCCTCCAGTATGATGCTCCAATAGTTTTAGGAATAATTTCAGACAGCACCAGGATTAGCAAGGTCAGGATTGCGGATATTATCCCGAAGTATTCCTCTCCAAAAAGTTTAATTGATTCGGCACCCACTCCAGCAGAACCTATAGTGTGGGCTATAGTGTTTAGTGAGAGGATTGCGCCAACAGGTTTGTCAACATTATTCTTGTATTGTTTCATTAATGTGGCAGTTTTGTTTCCTTGGTTTTCTTTCATTGATATAAATGAAAGTGGTGTTGAAAGTAGTACTGCCTCTAAAATAGAGCATAGAAAAGAGAGTGCAAGTGCACCCAAAAAATATAATATTATAAGTATCATTTATAAATAAGTTCGTTAATAATAGATTTGTTTTTCCATATAGGAAATGTATGTGCTAAAGAACTTATTCTAAATGAGCAGATTCCTTGTGTATAAATATAATGGGATTTTGTTGTTTGATTTTTGGGAAGGTAGATTGTTGGTAGTAGCATTGTAGCAGAATGCAAGTCCGAATGCTTTGCGAGAGTTATTTTCTCTGCTAACATTGCTTTTTAAATTTCTGATTTGATTATTCCTTTTTAAACAGATGTTTCCTTTATCCTTAAATCTTGCATAGGAATCTTGATTGCTTATTGATTGCTCGTCTTCAATATTAGAGAGTAAAGAAGCGTATTCGATTGTTATATATTTTTTATGCAAAGAATTGTATCTATTGCTACAAAATAATATAGTAACAATGAAAATAACTGAAATTAGAAAAAATATGAATTTTCTTTCCATCTTATGAACAAAGATAATATAATTAGAGATAATTAAAAACAATTTTATGTGATTATTTACTGTTTTAATTCTGTTATTAAGAAAAGTAATAATGTTAAAAAGGGTATAAGTCTTTTTAAATTGTGTATTTAGTGTTATCTTTGCAGACTAATAAAATGTTTAACTATGTGGAAAAATTTGGCTGCTTGCAACCACAATAAAAAATGCTAAAACTGCGAAATCCCAACGATTTAATATGACAGTTTAGCATTTTCCACCTAAAAAAGATTGGAAAATGAATTACTTGTTTACATCCGAATCGGTGTCAGAAGGGCACCCAGACAAAGTAGCGGATCAGATTTCCGATGCTATCGTTGATAAACTTCTTGCTTATGACCCATCATCAAAAGTTGCGTGTGAAACACTTGTTACAACAGGTCAGGTAGTTATAGCCGGTGAGGTTAAGTCTGACGTATATATAGACCTGATGGATACAGCGCGCCGCGTTATCAATAAGATTGGCTACACAAAGAGCGAATATAAGTTTGACGGAGAGTCTTGCGGTATTTTGACTGCAATCCATGAGCAGTCTGGCGACATTAACCGAGGTGTTGAGCGTGAGGTTGAAGAAGAGCAGGGAGCCGGAGACCAAGGTATGATGTTTGGTTATGCTTGTAACGAGACAGAAAACTATATGCCGTTAACATTGGATTTGGCGCACTCAATCATGCGTGAATTGGCTGAAATCCGTCGAGAAGGCAAGGTTATGACTTACTTGCGTCCAGACTCAAAGAGCCAGGTTACAGTTGAGTATGATGAGAACGATAAACCGGTAAGAATCCACACTATCGTTGTCAGCACTCAGCACGATGATTTCATTCAGCCAGCCGACGGCAGTCAGGCTGCACAAGATGCTGCTGATACAGAAATGCTTCAGAAAATTAAGGATGACGTTAGAAATATCCTTCTTCCACGCGTTATTGCAAATCAGCCGGAAAGCATCCGCAGCCTCTTTGACGATAATTTTATCCTTCACGTTAATCCGACAGGAAAGTTCGTTATTGGTGGACCTCATGGAGATACCGGTCTTACAGGAAGAAAGATTATCGTTGATACTTACGGTGGCCGCGGTGCTCATGGTGGCGGTGCATTCTCTGGAAAAGACCCATCAAAGGTTGACCGCTCTGCAGCATACGCAACACGTCATATCGCAAAGAACCTTGTGGCTGCGGGTGTTGCCGACGAAGTGCTTGTTCAGGTAGCATACGCAATTGGCGAGGCAAGACCGGTAAGCCTTTGCATAAATACTTACGGAACATCTCACGTAGCACTTACCGACAGTGAGATTTCACAAAAAGTTAATGAAATTTTCGATATGCGTCCGGCTACAATAGAGAAGCGTCTAAAATTGCGTCAGCCAATTTATGAGGAGACAGCGGCATACGGTCACATGGGAAGAAAATCTGAGACAGTTAAGAAGAATTTCTACTCAAAATATAACGGAGACATTGAGGTTGAGGTGGAACTGTTTACATGGGAGAAACTCGACTACGTTGAGCAAATTAAAAAGGCATTTGATATCTAATTAGATATATCTAAAGGCACAGGCGGCTGCAAGAAATTGCGGCCGCTTTTGTTTTGTTATAAATTCTGTTTACTAACCTGAATAAATTAGAATAAAGTCATTATATTGAATTGATTTTATTGTATTTGCCCTTGAAAAAGATTAATTTTGCAAATGATGAATATAGTATTGTTAATATTAGGGATTCTGCTGCTTGCATTGTCGATATATTTATGTGTTAAGCCACATATACCGGCTGTTATTGCCTCTTATGGAGGTATGTGGATGCTCCAATGGAGTGAGTCTTTGGCATTTCCGTCGGTTATGCTTACCTATTGGGGGATAATGGTAATGTTTGTTATAATTATCGTTACAATGCTACCTCAGAACCTTGTAAAGGCAACACAGGGGACTACTCATATAACTCTTGGCTCTTTGTGTGGAATGCTTTCAGGAGCAACTCTTGGCTATGCTGCATTGATTATCGGCGCTTTTGTTGGAGCGGCAGTTGGTGGCGTTATCTTTGCAAGGACGCCAAAAGGTGCCGGGCTGAACTTCCCTTCATCACGTTTTTTACAATATGTTTGTGCAAAAGGCTTGCCTACAGTTATCGCAATATCTATTGTCGGTATAGCGATTATTGTAGCGGCTAAAGAATATTAAAGATTTGACAATGAAAAAATTAGTATATATAATTGCTTTTGTTACGCTCTGTTCGATAACTTTTACAAATATCAGTGCCAAGGAAAAATTCAAGGCAGAGAAACCTGATATGGAAGAAATAAAGAAATCCATTAGAGAGCCGAGTTCTCCATACTATTACAAGAAGCTATGGAGAAAGTTTTGTAGCAATGATACCAATATGAATATTCAGGAGTACAGGCATTTGTACTTGGGCTACGTTTTTCAAGAAGACTATAACCCTTATCGCGTGTCGGAATTTGCTACTAAGATACAGCCACTTTATTATAAAAAGACGCATACTGAAGCAGAATGCGATACCATTATCAAGTATGCTGAATTATCTTTAGGCGACAATCCTTTTGATTTGAATCAAATGCAGTTCTTTATATATGCTCTCAAGACAAAGAAAAAATTTGCCAGAGCTTCGATCTGGCAATATCGTCTAAACCACCTTTTGGAGGCAATTCTTTCAACAGGGACAGGAAAGGATGACAGTCCTTGGTACGTTATAAGTCCGGTTCATGAATACAATATAGTTAACTTTATGGGGCTTATCGCAACTGACCATAAGGAATTGGAGAATAGCATTGATTATATAGTTGTAGATCGGCAGAACGACAAATTGCCTGAAGGATATTATTTTGACGTTTCAAAAGTGTTGGAAGTTTATAATACGAAATTTCAGGAGTAGATATGAACGAAGTAAGGTTGAACAGTTTTATTAATGGTGGTTACTGTCTCGGCGTTATAGCTGTAATCTCTATTTTACTTGCTTTTTTCTATAATTCAGTTGGGCTTTATGACACCCCTTCATCGGTGGGAATATTGTTTCAATCAGATATAAGAGTGAGTGGCTGGGCTGCGTTTTTCTTTAATCTGATTTTTATCGCAGTCAACACTATTCTCATCGTGTATCTTAACAAGCGTTATGCGTTTATTCGCGAGTACACGTTACTGCATGCAACATATTTTCTTATTCTTACTTTTTCGGTATCATCGCTTGTTGCAGTTGCCAATTCATCAATTGTTCTGAGTATTGGTGTGTTGCTGTCGATGCTGGTACTGTTTGAGGGATATCAGCAAAGGCAGAGAAGGAGTTTTATATTCCTTATATCGTTTATTCTTGCCGTTGGAAGTATGTTCAATTATGCCTTTGTGTTATTGTTGCCCGTATTTTTTATTGGCTTTATCCAGATGCAGTTGATGTGCTTTAAAGGCTTTGTTGCTATGCTTATTGGTCTGTTCGTTCCTTATTGGATAGTTCTCGGTCTTGGCATAGCAGATTTGTCAGATATTGCTTTGCCAAAGTTGGCGTTTACCGCCGATGCTTATATTGATATTGTTACCAGTCCGCTTGTTTTCAATATTGCTATGACGATTTTGACCGGTGCAATTTTGAGTGCTGTCAATATGTTCCGACTGATGAGTTACAAATTGCAGTTGCGTTCATATAATGGTTTTATAACCATACTTGCGATGGTGGCTACTGTACTTTTGTTTGTTGATATAAACAATGTATATTTCTACTTGACAATATTGAATATCTGTCTTGCATTTCATGTTGCACATTTCTTTACTATAGAGAAACTGCGCCGCGGATATATCCTTTTTGCTGTATTGGCGTTGGTCAATTTGTCGGGATGGATAGGTTTTGAAGTAATAAGGTATCTGATTTAGAGATGAAAATTATTGTAGAGAAAAATATACCCTATATCAAAGGGCTTTTGGAATCATTTGGAGAAGTTTTGTACTTGCCGGCAGGTGCTATTGACAAGGAAGCGGTACGCGATGCCGATGCTTTGTTTGTCCGCACCAGAACGATTTGTAACGAAAGTTTACTGAAAGGCAGTAAAGTCAAGTTCATAGCAACGGCAACAATTGGGACCGACCATATTGATTTGGGTTATTGCCGACGCAGCGGGATTGCCGTTTTCAATGCACCTGGTTGCAATGCTCCAGCCGTTGCGCAATATGTTTTTTCTGTTATTGCCCATACTGTAGGAATGGATATTAAAGGAAAGACTCTTGGCGTTGTCGGCGTTGGTAATGTAGGTAAAATCGTTGCCCGTTGGGGTGATTTGCTTGGCATGAAGGTACTTCGTTGCGACCCTCCGCGTCAGCGTGCTGAAGGTTGCGACTTTTTTGATTTGAAAACCATTGCCAAAGAGGCTGACATAATAACATTCCACACGCCGTTGAATATGGTTGGTGACGACAAGACCTATCATCTTGCGGATAAGGCATTTCTAGAATCGCTCGGCAAGTGCGAATTGCTTATTAACAGTTCCCGCGGGGAGGTTGTTGATAACCTTGCTCTAACAGAGGCGATAAAGGAAGGCAAGATGAAATATTCCGCAGTTGACTGCTGGGAGAATGAGCCTGACATTAGCCGCGAATTGCTTGGACTTGTAGATATTGCAACTCCGCATATAGCAGGCTATTCTGCAGAAGGCAAGTCGCGAGCAACTGCTATGGCATTGGAGGCTTTTGAAAAGCATTTTGGTGTTTCCGTTGAAGGAAAACCGGTGGTTTTAGCCCCTGCGACAGGAGCAGACGTAACCGGTATGCAACAGATAGCGGATTCTTATAGTCCTTTTGTTGATACAGATAATCTCAGGAAAGCGCCGGAAAATTTTGAGGCGTTGAGAAATAATTATGACCTTCGTAAGGAGGTTATGTAATAATCCTAAAACAGTCTAAGCCATGTTATTAATCCACAAAGCATCTGCAGGTTCTGGAAAAACGTATAATCTTGTTTTTGAGTATCTTAAAATATTGTTGGGAAAGAAAACAGAAAGCGGTTACATTTTGGATGAGCATCCTAATGACAATCACAAAAAAATTCTCGCCATAACCTTCACTAATAAGGCTACTGAAGAGATGAAGAAGCGAATTGTTAAGGAACTGGACTTGATCGCTAGAAACTCAAAAAACAGCGACCATTCGGAATCGCTCTTAAAAGCGTTTGGTACTCAGCCTAACAAACTTCAAGATTCAGCAAAGAAAGCGTTGACTGATGTTCTCTTCGACTATTCAAACTTTAATGTGAGCACTATAGACTCGTTTTTCCAGATGATATTGCGCTCTTTCGCTTTTGATGTTGATTTGATAGGCAATTTCAATGTTGAGTTGAACGATGACTTTGTGTTTTCTGTTGGTGTTAGCGACTTGAAAAAGAGCCTTCATTTGAGGAACAGGGACAAGTTTGTAAAAGAGTGGATTTCAGATTTTATGGAGAATGCCATAAAAAGTGGTAAATCATGGGATGTCTTTAGAGATAATAGTGGCATAAGTTACGGAGGAGGAGAAATATCGCTAAATTCATTTGCCCAGCAGTTGAAAACAGAGAACGTCAAAAAGCACCATAATGAACTTGGAGAGTGGATAAGTAACGAAGGCGTTATGAAAAAACTCAAGGGCAGGTTGGGTGATATCCTGAAAAATGACCTTGTAGAGATTTCTAAATTGTCAAGAGAACTATATGCTTTATTATCAACAGGTAAAGGCTATAGTAGCAACGCTATTAAATTTTTTGGCAAATTTAAGGACTATAAAGGGAATGACTCTGGTATTGAAAAGTTGACACTTTATAAAGCGATGCTTAATGGAGATGTTCAGACAAAGCAACTATGCAATAAGTCGGCAGAAGACCCTGATACGGTAATTAGAAAGAGTCTTGAAATAGGAAATTTATTAAGGCATAAGGCAACAGCATCTGCTATTCTTGAAAATATCCACATGCTTGGCTTGCTTGGCGAAATAGAGGCGAATATTACGGGTTTCAGTAATGATAACAATATCATATTGCTATCTAATACAAATGAGATATTGCGTCGGATAATCAATAAAGAAGATGCTCCATATATCTATGAACGTGTTGGCACTCGCATATATAATTTCCTTATAGATGAGTTTCAAGATACATCCCGCATGCAGTGGGAGAACCTTATGCCGCTTCTTGACGAGAGCCTTTCTGGTGGTAATGACGATTTGATTATAGGCGACGTAAAGCAGAGCATCTACCGCTTCAGAAATTCTGATCCGCATTTGTTGAAGAATGAGGTAGAGGGCAATTTCTCCCATTTCATAGAGGGTGATGATACTAAGGCCAAGTCTGTTCCAAACACCAACTGGCGAAGTTGCCGTGATATAGTCCTATTCAATAATACTTTCTTTAAAGCCCTTTCTGAGGAGTTGAGAATGGGAGAGTATTATGAAAATGTTGCCCAAAAAATTAGCGAAAAGAATAGGGATAAACGCGGGTTTATAAGATTTGAAATATTAGAGCAGAACGATAAAGATAAAAGTAACAATGATACTTGCGAGAAGGTTGATTTGCATCAAGAATCAATCCGCCGTACAATTGCAACTGTTCAGGATATGTTGAATCGCAATTATTCCCAGAAAGATATTGCCATTCTGGTGAATACCAACAGTGAGGGTCGTGACATAATAAGTGCATTTATGGATTATGTTCCTCAAGAGGGAGAGAGGCAGATAAACGTTATTTCAGAAGAGTCGCTTTTTATATCAAATTCTCCTGTCGTGAGAACCGTTATCAGTGTTCTTATTTCCATAGATGCTCATTTGCAGTCTGAGAATAAGGAAGGGTGGGAAGAGTCGGAAGGAAGGAGAAGTGTTTATCTGAGTGATTTTATACATCGCTTTGAGTACAATATAAGCCAGGGTATTGAAATAGAGCAGGCTATAAGTAAAGCGGCCAGCGGTCGAGGCGAGGATTTTGATTTGGAAAATATCCTGACTAATGATAAGCCGACAACTTTGGATGATTTGGTTGATAAAATCATAAATAAATATATTACAGATAAAGACGTTCTTACAGAGCAAACGCCATTTATTCAAGCATTTCAGGATGCCGTTTTGGACTATATGGATTTTTATGGTTCTAACGTTCATGAGTTTTTGATGTGGTGGGAATTAAAAGGAAAGAAGTTGTCGATTTCATCGCCCGACAATATTGATGCTGTTAATATTATGACAATTCATAAGTCAAAAGGCTTGGAGTTTCCGTGCATTATTATTCCGTTTTGTGATTGGGAATTTGACAAGGGCGGAGGTGTTGAATGGGTTGAAGTAAATGAAAAGATACGTGATTTTCTCCACAAAGAAGGCGAGGAAGATTTGCTTCTTCCCCCGATATTGCCTATAAAAAGGAATGATGTCAATACATCATTGGAATGCTTCAAAGATTCGTTAGAGGCAGAGGAGAGAAATTCTATTATGGATACCCTTAACAAGACTTACGTTGCGTTCACTCGTGCAGAGAAGGAATTGATAATGTTTGCTCCAGAGGTTAAAAAAGACTTGAGCAAGAAGATGGTTGAAATTTTTTCGGTTGATAAGGAGCCCTCTTCTCCAGAGTTATATATTAATCTGGGAAAGCATCTTGATGGGAAGGTGTTTGAGATGGGAGAACGGGAAATTTATGTTCCGAAACAAGTGAAAGATAGTGGAGAGGAAAATGAATCGGAACCAGAAGTTTATCAAATGCCTGAATATGAACTGGTAATTGATGAAGAGCGATATAAGTATAAGGAGCAGGACTATGTTGACCGCAGCGATCCTCAGCGATATGAGGGAATAATGAAGCATCGCATTATGGAGCATATAAAAGTACCTTCAGATCTGGATAATGCTATTTATTATGCCCGTTCCAAAGGCTTTATAACAGAGGATGAAGCGAAACTCTACAAGGCAGAGATAGCAGAAGGCTTGAAAGATGCCCGCGTTCAAGAGTGGTTCTCTCCTGATGTGAAAGTTCGTAATGAAGTGGATGTTGTTACAATTGTTAGCAAGAAGGATGGGAAGAAAGCGGAGATAAGGCGGCCAGATAGAATTGTTCAGACATCTGACGGACGAACCATTGTAATTGATTATAAGTTTGGTGAGAAAGCAGAGGAGAAGCATGTCAAGCAGGTTTATGAATATGTGAAAATTTTACGAGATGCCGGGTATAATAATGTTTTCGGAAAAATCTGGTATATGTCTGAAGGGAATATACTTGATATTTAGGAAATCAAAAGCGAAAGAAATAGTAAGGATAAGAAACTATTGATAGTAAAAGCATTAAATAGTTAAAAATTTATGCTTTTCTCATATATTGTCTTATAAATAAAAAAGAATTATTACATTTGTGAATTGATAAAAAAGAACTCTATTTAATATGAAAAAACTAACTTTTCTAACGCTTATTCTATGCTCGTTTGTTGTTGCAAACGCAGAGCAGATAAGTAGAAATCAAGCAGCGGCAATCGCCGGTAAGTATCTGCCATCAATTAATAGTGAGACGGCTCAGCCTATGAAAAAGGCTGTAGGTGTTAACCAGTCAGCGCCTGAGTACTATGTCTTTAATGCAGAAGACGGTAAAGGCTTCGTTATTGTGTCTGGAGATGATGAGTTGACAGAGGTTGTAGGTTATTCAACAACAGGCACGTTCAAGGTCTCAGACGATATGCCAGTTGGCTTGAGTAATTATCTTTCTCGATATTCTAATTATGTTAAAGCAGTACGAGCAGGCGAGGCAGCGCCGATAAAGAAGGCTATTTCTAAGAAAGCAACGCCAGTTGTTGCACCGCTTGTAACAACAAAGTGGGACCAAGGTACGCCATATAATATGTTTGCTCCTTATGATAGAAATGTCAAGGAGAATTGCCCTATTGGTTGCGTAGCAACTGCATTTGCACAGATTATGAATTATCATGAATGGCCAAAAAATGGTGCTGGTTCACGCAGTTATTCATCAAACTATGGTACTCATTCAGTGAATTTCAATAATTCCAAGTATGATTGGGCAAATATGCTTGATGAGTATAACAGATACAAGGAACCTAATGGAAATATTGTTAATGAATATACAGATGCCCAGGCACGTGCCGTTGGCAAGTTGATGTGGGATTGTGCCGTTTCAGTTGGAATGCAGTTCTCTCCTGATGGTAGTGGAGCTTTGGAGCCTTCTGTCTTGTATGCTTGTACTAATTATTTCTATTATGATACAGAAGTTCTATATAGAAATGGAACAATAAAGGATCAGTTTCTTGAAAAGGCAAAGACTTGTCTTGACGAGTCAAAGCCATTAATGTTCTGTGGAGACGGAACTGCGGGGGGCCACGCCTATGTTGCCGATGGCTATGACAGCAATGGCTTCTTGAGTATCAATTGGGGCTGGAGCGGAATTTCAGACGGCTATTATAATATTGATTTGATGAATCCTGATGACCTTGGAACAGGAGGAGGTGCCGGTGGCTTTGTTGACCATCAGGTTATTATTGCCTTAACTCCAAACAAAACAGGAAATATGGGTGTTGAAGGACATATGCCTCTTGTTTTGTTGGATGAAGATTATGGCGAAAGTGGTTATTTCAATACAGACGCAACAAGTTTCAAAAAGGGAGAAACTTTTAAAGTGTTTGCGAGCCGTTTGTGGAACTTTGCATCAAGTACAAAGTCTTATGACGTTACAGTGGGTATCTTTGACTCAGAAGGTAATCGAGTTGCATTGTCACCAACTGTCTATAAAAGAATAAGAAATATGGGTTCTCAAATGCTTGACCCTAATAAACTCCAATTTGATTTGACAGAAGCAGCTAAGAATCTGGCAGACGGTTCGTACTATGTGAAACTCCTTTGCAAGGAAATACGCTCTGGTATGGATTATGACTGGATTTATGTAGTTACTCCAAATTACGTTAAAATTACAGTTAAAGGAGATAATGTTGTTTCAGGAGACTCAAGAGAGATTGAAATGGTTTCTGCAATTACATCAGATTCTCCAGAGTATTTGATTGGTGAAACTGCTAAATTTTCTGTTAAATTGAGTAATAAGGCAGATGTGCCAGCAATGGGAACTGTTAAATTCCTTCTTTCTGATGCAGAGACAGGTGCTAAGAAAAAAACATTCTCTGAAACATTGTCGTTATCTGCAAGTTCAACAGCAGATTTTGATTTTGATCTGAATATAACATCATCACCATTTACTGTTGGCAAGAAATATAAGGTCTCTTTTTATAGTTATACTTCAGTTAAGGGAGATCATAAGTTTGTATCTGTTGATGACAGTAAGTCTTGTGTGTTCTCAGTCGTTGATGAGAAGGGTGGCGTTAGCCAACTTGAGGCAAGTAGCGTGAGTGTTTATCCTAACCCTGCGAGTGACTATGTAAAGGTTAATGCAGATGGGAAAATCGTCGCTATCGAACTTTATAACGCAGGTGGTAGCCTCGTTAAGAAAGTTGCTGGTGCGGATGAAATTCCTGTTTCAGATTGCCCTGCTGGTTACTATCTTGTGAATGTTGTTACCGAAAAAGGCAGCATCCGCAAATCAGTTATCGTGAAGTAAGATCATCTTTAAGAGCACTTAGAGCACTTGGAGTTTTCCGACTACTCCAAGTGCTCTGATTTTTATGATATTCTTTCCTTGTGGACTGAAGAATTTGTTCAAGCGTTCAGCCTGCTAATTTATCGTTTCTGTTATAGTGAAGGATTTGCTTCGCGAAGAAGTTTTTTTATGCTTCTATTTTGTCGAAGTCTGAGGCGGGGTGTTTGCAAATGGGGCAAATGAAGTCTGCAGGAAGTTCTTCGCCTTCATATTCGTAACCGCAAATTCTGCATCGCCAAACGGTTTTTTTAGGTTTCTGAGGTTTTGGCTTAATGTTTTGCTGGTAGTAGTCGTATGTGGCTGTTTTATCATCGCTAATGACTTCCATTTCCGTTACTTCGGCAATGAAGATGATGTGTGTTCCAACGTCTATACTTTTGCATACGGTCGCAGAAATATAGGCATTTGTTCCGGCTGTTATTGCCATAGTTCCATTTTCAAGTCGCTTGCAGTCGGTAAAATCGGCAAATTTGTTGGTATCTCGTCCTGATTGGAAGCCGAAGTGTTTGAACAGGTCAAATGAAGCGGATTCGCTGATTATAGAAACTGTTAGTTTCATTGATTTTGCAATCATTTCAGTTGTCAGGTTTGCCTTATTTAAGGCAACAGAAATGCGGTTTGGTTCAGCAGTGACCTGAATGACTGTATTAGAGATGCAGCCATTGTCCTTTCCTTCGGAATTTGTTGTAACAACGTATAGTCCGTAAGGAATGTTAAACATTGGATTTTTCATAATTAAAGTTTTTATTGTTTTACGTTTGCTTCGCGAAGTAGTTTTCTTCCAACTTTGCAGAAGATGCACTTCTTTGGGATGCAGTACATATTGTATATCTGAATTGTTGCCTGAGAAGCGAGAGCGGAATCAATTTTCATTCCGGCAGAGGTGAATAGACCAACAATTCTATTGCTTTCAGGCTTTAGTTTTTCAAGAAGGTCTATTGCGGTCTGCACCTTGTCATAGTCTCCAACATGAGAGCCGTAGATGTAGTAAAGAGGAGCAACCATATTGATTAGAATAATATCAATGGAACTTTTTCCAAGAGCGGCAGATGACTCTTCTGATTCTCTGAAAAATGTATAGTGGTTATTCCAATATCCAGTTAGGTTTACCTGGAAAAGTTTTCTTAAAGAGTCTTCATCTCCGTTTGAATCGAGAATGTCTGAAAACAGCCTGAACCCGTTTTCAACGTAATGAGCGAGTAGGGCAATCCTTCGCCATGGGAAGTTTTGCGGACGCATGCGGAATGCTTTCCAGACCATTCCCTCCGGTTGTCGCAGGCTGTACTTGTTTTTGAGGAAGGCGTATTCTTTGCATAGTTGCTCATAGTATCTGTCGCCAGTTCCTTTTTGTGGCTCGTCGAGGAGTCCCGCCTGGCCGAATAGAAGCGCCTCCAGTTGGAAAATTGAGTCGCTGTGCTTGTGCATCATTGTCAGCGGAAGACTTTTCGCAAGCCTTTCGAAAGGGTCGCTATTAGTTCCGAATCCCAAAGCCCTTGCGAGAGTGACAAAGCATACTGATTCCCAGTCTCCCCGATAACTGTCGAGGTAGGTTTCAATTCGTTTACCTTTAGCAATAAGCCGTTCGAGCGACATTGACTGTATCCACTCTGCTTTTTCTATGCTTGAAAGGTTGGAAATGCAGCGTTTGCAGGGAAGTTCCACTTTTGCGTTTACGAGTTCGGAATATTGCCTGTTAAATTCCGGACTGCAGTGCATGATCATTTGGGGAATACGCTCCCCGTTTGTCCTGAAAACTGGGGCGTCATCCTTTTCAACGACGTGAAGGATAACCGAGTCGTATGCCGGGTCATTATCGTGACCATGCCTTTTCCAATCTGTTGCGCGGTAATGTATTTCCACATTTCCCACCCATAGGTATCCGTCAATTTCGATTTTTGCGTTAAAGAAATCCGGACCGGCATCAGAGTTCCTGTGTCCCGGGTCAATAATACGCACTTCCTTGCCGTCATTTGTTTGCATGGAGGTTGGATTCCATAGTCGGTATTCCCATATATATTGCATCAGCATTTCCATAGTATAGGTCTTTGGCTATAAAGATAATACAAACTTTGGGTATAAAGAGCCAAAATGCCGATTTTGTTCAAAAAAATTTATCAGGAATCTTAGCATAAATCAGTGCTGTTTGCATGTTTTTTATATATCATCTTAGAAAAATGTGGGATTTTACACAAAACACGTTGGAAAAATGTGATATCTCCTTGTGTTGGTATGGAACCAAGTTAGTGCATTAGCAACAGGCTTGCTGCCATTATTGCCATTCCGGCTATAACGCCCATAACGCCGTAGTGGTGATGTCCGAATCTTTCCGTTCCCGGCAGTAGTTCATCGAAAGAGATGTAAACCATAATGCCGGAAACGCAGGCAAGGAGAAGAGCGTTGAGGGTTGGCGACCACAGCGGAAGGAGAAAAAGAAATCCCAGCAAAGCACCTAACGGTTCAGCCATTCCGGAAAGGAAGGAGAACCAGAAAGCCTTTTTCTTGTTACCAGTAGCGTGGTATATAGGCACGCTTACGGCAAGCCCTTCGGGGATATTGTGGATTGCGATGGCAATGACAATAGGGATTGCTATTTCAATATCCGTTAAAGCAGCGGAGAAAGTGGCGAGGCCTTCAGGAAAGTTATGAATTCCGATTGCCAGAGCGAGCATTATGCCTGTACGCTTCAGTTGCCCGGCTTTATTGCTCTCCATAGGCTTGTGTAACTCGTGAGGGTTTTCGTCTTCGGGAACAAGGTAGTCAATAAGAGCAATCAGCCCTATCCCGATGAAAAAAGCAAGCAGCATATAAATTTCCGGCAGTTTGCCGTCGAAAGTCTGGCTAAGTTGGGCAACAGCCTCTGGCATCAGTTCCATAAACGAAACATAGAGCATAACGCCTGCCGACAATCCCATAGCGGCAGATAAAAATCTGTTGTCTGTCTTTTTTGTGGCGAATGCGATTATGCTGCCGATACCTGTTGACAGTCCGGCAACCATTGTCAATCCCAATGCTATTAGTATGTCGGTTGTATTCATTCTTTATGGTTTTTATTCAGTATTGCATTCCGAAGTTACGAAAAGAGTGTAATTTATTGGAAATGAGCGTAGGTTAATTGCTCTTGATAGTAATAGGTTACGATTTAGTTAGTTATCTACTGCATTATCCTTCTGCGCGTTGCGTAACCTTCAAAGAACTCTTCGTATGCAAAAGTAGCTATTTAATTCGAGATTTTGATATAAACTCCCGTTTTTTATCCCCTCATTCATAAGAATTTTCCGTAAAAGCGGTATTGTCCGTCGGCACACCATTGCCCAAAACGAGTTTGGAACAAACGTGTGCCGACTAATCTCAATATAGGTATGATACGGGTTACCCAAGTCAACATTGAAGATGTTTTCAAAATAGCTTACTATTTGTTTCAGGTTTGCTTTACCGAAATTAAAACAATCTGCTTCGCAAACAGCATAAATCAATTCTACAAGGTCTGTTTTAGTCCTTGTCCATGTTATTTTTGTCTTCGGAAAGCCCGAAGATTGAGTTGTTTGCTGTTCGTCTATTTTTGCAATTTCCTCATTCAGATAAATTCGCAACATTTCGTTTGCTACTATTTTTGCAACTTTAAAATCGCAAATCGTAGAAAAATTAGGGTCTCTTTCAAAATAAAATGTTTCCATTGTCATTTGAATATCTTGTTTTCCTCTCAGAAAAAAGTACTTATCCAAATGCGTACTTCCCGAACGGTAGTATTTATAGAAATCAATGTTCTTATTGTAGAAATTCTCTAACTGATTCAGTTCATTGATGAAATAATTTTTCAGCACACAATCTTGTCCGTTGGGGCGCATCATTTCGATGTTATACACTTTCCTGTAATAGATTAGTTTACTAAAAAACTTGGGTTTTATTATCTTGAAAAAGAATATTTCATCCATTTCACTTTTGAACTTATAAAACGAAACTATTTCTTTCAATTCCGAGAACCCCTGTTCCAACAGCAATATTATTTGAGGAATATCTTTAATCCTGTCATTTAAATCGAGTTCATGCATCCTGATTTGATGTTCTAATTTTTCTGCAATGTTTTTTATCTTATCTTTCATTTTTATTGATTTTGAGTAAAAAAAAGGATGATATCGTCAGTTGACGACACACAAAGGCGTTCACTGAATTCCGATAGGATTCAGTGAACGCGAAGCAACAACATGTCGCTGAAAGATAATTAGTGATAGATTTGCCAGAAATACATAATACAGAATTTGTTGAAATCAACACCTAATCTTACTTATAACTTCCTTTGATTCCGTAGTCGGTATCCTGATTATTCAGCGATTTAGTACCGACAAGATGAGTTTTTCCGAAATTAAAATTCCAAGTGAGCGTGGCAACGAGAATTCGGGATGCATCGCTAAAACTTTCTCTTCGGAAAGGCGCTTGTGCATTTTTGTTTTCCATAATGGTTCGGGAAACATTCTTAAACGGATTGAACGCACCTATGCCAAAAGAAAAATTAGTCGCATTGTACCGGATAGCCAAGTAGTGATAATTACCATCCTTTATGACGGTTTCGCCGTATAACCTTTCGTCAAAAGGCTGTAGCTGGCCTATCAGCATCCATTTCTTATACATTGCCAAAACATCTGCCCTGTAATAAAAATTAGAATGGGTATGCGAATAGTTGTTCCCACGACTGTCAAAGTGGTTGAAGCCTCCTGTAACCGAAAATTGCAGGAAGTTTTTTATCATCCCTACTTTCAATGTTATCTCCGCATTATACTTATTCCAATCTTTCATGTTTTCGGGCATTGTCAGGAACACATTTCCATGTTCTCTTTTCGATTCCATGATAGGATTTTGTTTGTAGTGATGATGCAGGCTTGCATTGAAAGCGAACAACCCTTTTCTGTTTTCGTAATATAAATTATTATTCAGATTCAGGTACGGTTGAAGCAACAGATTCCCTTTCTCGGCAAGATACGAGTCAAGACGGATTTCCGTGTCGGCCAACTCCATCAGGGTTGGATTCGTTTGACTCATCTCCGCATCATACCGGATAAAAGAATTATCACTGAACCGATAGCCAACCATCGCTTTGGGTAAGAAATGGTAATAGCTTTTGGTAACAGATACATTGGAAAAATGCAGGCGATTCAGGCGAAGTCCCAAGCTATAGCTGAATTTGCCCTTACTATAAAACCACTCTGCAAAAACCGACGATTCCGCCTGATTCAAATCCGATTTGAATTCCTCGCCCTGATTAATTGTCTGCTCTGTAAACGACTGAATATGTTTTATCCCGAATTTCAAATTTCCATGGGCAAATCCTTTTTCGTATATGCCTTCGGCAATCAGTGAATATTTATCGGAAAACAGTTCCGAACGTTCGCTGAAAAGAGTATCAACATCGTTGTATTCGCAGTAATTCCGCGAAGATGCTGCGTTCGCATAACTCCCCACCACATTAGCATATATTTTCTGATTTTTGGGTAAACCATACTGGTAATACAAGTCGATGGTAGGAACATTAATTTTTTGCTGACTTCCGTCAAAAATCAACCCTTTGTCCGTGCCATTCTCTTTTAGAAAACTGTTGAAATCGTTGTGAGGCTGATTGCTCAGATTATATTTCAACTTGGCATTGAAAAAAGCCGAATCGCTCTGCTGATAGTTGTATGTCAGCGAAAAATCATGCATTTGGTACGAATAATCACCTCCGGCACTGATTTCTTCCCTCAATATAGGGGATGAATTTTCAAACTGATAACTACCTGTGCGATTTCTGTTATTCGTGTTGATGCGTTGAAACGCTGCGGTGTAGTTCAAAGCATATTCCGATTTTCCTTTGTTGAATTTGGCAAAGAAAACATCGCCCCCTGCAAGGATATTCAGCGAGTTCATCAAATCCACACCAACAACACCGCCTTTATCATCCCTTACTACCACGTAGTTGATAACTTTGGAAGCATGTCCGTATCGGATACCTGCATAATCCGAATATTCTATCCGCTTGATTTGGCGGGGTTGCAAGGTCTGAATTTCTTCCGGCGTGGTATTTACGCCGTTAATCTGCAAAATGACTTTCCCGCCGTCGGATGATGAAATCGTATTCAGCATCGGATTGATGTTCAAGCCGGGAAGCATCATTGTATTCAGCAATTGCATTCCGTTGGCAGAATGGCTGATTTGCAATTTTGTCGGGAACACAATCCGTTGGTTAATCTTGTTTATTGTGGAAGAAGCAGAAATCACCACTTCCCCAAGTAACAAAACATTTTCATTCAAATACACATCTATTTGTGCTGATTCCGTCAGATTCTGTATCAAAATCCGCTTTGTTTCAAATCCTAAACAGGATACTGACAGCACATAATTATCTGTGGGAAGATTTTCAAATTCAAATCTTCCGATAGTGTCTGTCGTTGTTCCTTTCAGAAAGACTGAATCTTGTTTGAATAGAACGACATTAGCAAACTCAACAGGTGTTTGCGTATTTTGTTGAAGTACTCTTCCTGAAACATGAATCGATTGTCCGGACACACTTAGGCCGGAATACAGGAAAAATACGATAAGATATAATAATCGAGCTTTATTAAAGTCCATACTTGTTTTCTTATAATGGGTTACGGATACAGATATAGCATCTGCATCATAAACCTCATGAATAAATGATAATAGAAATTTTCCCCTCAAAAAGAGTTGAAGGTGATAAGAAAACTGAGATTAGGATTCCCAGTATAGACTATGCACGGATTCTAAAAATACGTGCTATTGAACAACGAATGCTCGACATGATTTGTTTTTTGTTCTAAATTTGATGCAAAGATAATGCTTTTCTAAATCTCTGGCAAGGATATCAGCCAATCACATAAGTGATTTTAACGATTCCCGAATCGTAAGCCTCACTTCCGGCGAACTTCCAAGTTGATTCTTTGGGCTGGTTCGGGAATAAAGGAATGCCATTGCCTAAAATCACGGGAATATAGCAGATTTGCATTTCATCCACCAAATCGTGATTCAGCAAAAGCGTTATCACTTGTCCACCACCAACCAACCAAATGTCTTTACCATCCTGTTGCTTTAGCGCCTTTACTGTTTCTACAACATTTTCCGTAATGAATTTTACATTCTTGGTCGGCGTAAGATTTGTGTTGCGGTGAGAAACGATATAGCACGCTTTGTCTGAATATGGCCACTCAAAGTCCATATCAAGAACTGCGCGGTAAGTCTTCCCGCCCATGATAATCGTATCAATGGAATCCATCAAATCTTTGTAGCCATATTCGGTTCCGGTAGGCATTGGGTATTTGGTTAGCCAATCTAAATTACCATCAGGGCGTGCGATGTAGCCGTCGAGCGATACAGCGATGTACAGTTTAATCTTTTTTTTCATGTCTCTAAAATTTAATTGTTTATACTCGTGTTCGCTGTACATCAAAAAAAAGCGTGGAATCCACATTGCTCCGGCATAAAGGTACTGGTATACCCGACAAACGAAACACGCAGTTCCACGCCATACTTGCGTATAGCATGAACATTGCACATTCCATCTCGTTTGTCTAAAATTACCAGTTTTATATGCCGAGACGTTCAGCGAACGTTATGTTATATGTCAACGGTACTTAGCCCGTTAAATTCTATTTTATAAATGCAAAGGTAGGAATAGTTTGGAAAAATCTGGGTATTTGCCTTCCCGAAATTTGGGAAGAATACAAATACACAAATATTTTTCACCTAACTTTACCGTCTTGGTCTATTCCTGAATGATGCTTTGAACATTATAATGTTTTAATCATGAACAAATGCGATTGTTTTTGCTCATTATTGTGAACATTCTAAAAATCACAATTTCAAATTCAGCCCTTCATTTATCATGTATAGCAACGCATGTGCATTGCCTAAAGCATCTTCAACCGGATTATGAGTATGTGGAAAACCGGTATGCAAACGTCCGTCTTTGTCTGTAAATTCCTGACTGCGCATCCATTTCCATTGCATCTTTGTGTCGTTCTTAAAACCGCACCACAAATCACTAATGCGACGGGAACTATACCCGAATGGATTCGTACCGGAATAGGTGAGAAAATACCAGTTAATCCACGAGGCATCGTATCCGTTATTATCGGCAATCAGAATCGGACGGCCTTTAAGATTGGTTTCCTCAATCCATTCGCCGAAGCGCTCAAAAACTAACTTCGGGTCGTCAAACGATTCATGTTCGCTGCGTGAAAATCCGCTCACTGCAAGCGCTTCTCCATCGTATTCTTCACTGATAGGGCGCGTTTTTCCATAAAAGGTAGTTTGCAGTTCGTTATCCAACCGGACTGCCCCAAAGCAGACCAACGAATTGCGACCAAGTATCTGCCCGTCGGATTCAACATCTATTACATAAAAACTCATTGTTTGTACCTCTTTAGTATTACTGTACCTCTATCGCTTTTTCAGGATTAAACGTGTGATGCTCGTTGTGGAATACATATCCCAATTGATTGCTCACACATTTAGTTTTTCCAATAACTTTGTCAATATTCCGGTGCGAATGACCATAAATCCAGTATTCTACCGGACTGGTTTCGATATATTGTTCCAATTCAACCGTAAAAGCACCATTTATTTTGCTTCCTGCAAAATCGGGCGAAGCTAATTGAAACGATGGGACATGATGCGTAACCACAATAATATGTACCGCCGTGCTTTTTGCCACTTTATCCTGAATAAAACGGAAACATTTGTCGTGTTCTCGGTTGAAGTTATCCCATGTCAACGTTGCACCATTAAACAAAATCCGGTGAAAATCACTAACGCCACGTTCGGTAATGTAGGCTTCTTCTAATTTGATTCTCGCCCATAAAGTTGAAATGATAAAGTCAACATTTTCTATCCGGACAACAGCATCGTAATAGCATTTCACGTTGTCCCGAATCGAACAAACCAAACCATACGGCATGTTTGCCAAATCGTAATACTTGTATAATTCGTGGTTCCCAATAGCCACAATCACTTGCTTGTAATTTTCCGAGGCCCAATCCCAAAACGGATGTTTGCCATAGTTGTCATCATTCAGATAACCGATATCACCTGCTAGAACGAGAATATCGCCCACAGGCTTCAATGGATTCCGTTTCAGATAGCTGTAATTATCCGAAAATTCCAAATGTAAATCCGATGCGTATTGAATTTTCATTTTATTCGATTCCAAATATTTCTTTCATAATGCCGAGAAAGCCACGAATGTCATCATCGGTACGCTGTAAACTGTCCCGCAAAGACTGATTCGGTAAAGATTCTTCCATTGTGTTAATGAAAACACTCACCTCATCTTTCATAGTAGCCGATAATTCAACAGGCGTAAACGGGTCGATACGCATAGCCAAGAGTTTGAAAACATCATCCCTGTGTTTTTTGATGTCGGCACTACGAACGTTCGGATTGATTTTCTTTTCTTCCGTCAAATTCAGAAATGCTTTTACTTTCAAGCATAGAAGGGACAACGGGTTGGCAATGCAAATACCTTCTTCAATGATGCTGCTATCAATGGTGTGTCGATAGTATTCTTCATCCAACAGAATTGCCGAAAGGCTTGGAATTTCTTCGCCAACCGGAATAGGGGTTAAATGAAAACCTGTAGGCACACCTAATACATCAGGATATTTGGATAACAATTCGATTTGTACAGGAAATCCATTCTTTGGCTCTAAAAAACGAAACAATTCGGTTACAGGCTCTTTGTCTTCCCGCTTTCGTTGTAGGTTCTCGTATTTACCCTCATCTATGAACTCCCAAAAGCGTTGACCAAATTCGGGTGTCATTTTTTCAATGACTAATATCATGTCAATATCGTCGGTTGCACGCGGACACATAACTGTATCCCGCAAAGCAATATCACAGGCTGTTCCACCGATGATAACATAGTTATCTTCAAATCCGGCGAAGTGTTCTTTGAATTTTTCTAATCCATTTCCTCTATCATTATTTCCAATTCTTTTTCAATTCGTGAATCCGGGTCATCCTCCATCGACAGGTACAACGAAAGTTTATCGACGATTCCACCATTCGGTTGATAAGGTATCGTTACCGGATATTTCCATATTTCGATTTTGTACAAACCTTCTACCTCGTTGTATTGTCCATCTGCCTGATTAAATTGTTTGTCCCAAATTGCCATTGTTCCGTATTGTTCGGGATTCAAGTGCGAGTGGTGCGACAAGGCATTTACTCCACTAATACCAAAGTTACCTTCGGGCACAACATCACAATATAAGACTTTCTTTACGGGTGACGACAAATAACTTTGGGCTTTTGTCCATAGTTCCCGCTTGGAATTACTAAAACGGATGAATTTGATTCCTGTATCATCTTGAATTTTTGTATCACACAATTGGCAGTTTTCAAGACTTGTAACAGCACGTGCCAGTGTTACGTAGTTGTAAGGTACAATTTCTTCCAACTTCTTAATTGTGAATTCGTTTTCGTTTTTATCATCCAAAAGATAATACAGTAGCACATATTGCGCAGCAGGGGTTAATCTCGTTGGATTCTTATCTCGCTTTTTAGCCTGAACATTCACAATTAAGGATGGCAGAAAAGCGTATTTATCCGAAATAATAAAGTACACCTCTTGATTTATGAGGCGTTCCCGTTCATAATAGGTTAATGAATCCAATAGGACAACAACAGGCATATTCATAACCGTTTCTACTTGTCGAGTAATCTTCTTATAATTACCCGGGGTTATGGATTCCTGTGCGTTTTTGGCTTGGATAACACACAAAATCTGATTATTGAAGTCTATCGTATAAAACGAAAACCTCAATAGCATATCAGCATTAAGGCCACGTAGTTTATCCCGTTTTATCGGAATCAACTCTTTCTGAACGCCTAATATTGAAATTAAATTACTCATAATAAGTCATTATCACCTAATTTTTGCACTATTATCATATATGGTGATAATGATGCAAAAATAGTGATAATAGTTGAATCTGCAAACTCATGACTGTAAATTTTGCTTTCCTTGTTATTTTTTAGTGCAAGGTGCAAGCTTATCTATATAGATACTTGCACCTTGCACTAATTTTAGAGAGCTAAGCGTTTTATATCCAAAGGATTTGTTTTAGGTTCATTTATTTTGTAACTTTGCACCATAGCCACGCGAGGACAACGATGCGACAAAAGCAGGCAAGCAATGGTCATTTTCAATCGTTACAAAATCGTTACCGCTGGTTTTGAAAAAGCTTCTAAGAAATTAATTCATACGGGATTGCGAGAAATTGGTTCCTTTACCTGTCTCTCCGCTGAACTTACTGGACAGAAATGGTCAGTAAACGGACAAAAAGCTACAAATCAATGATTTGTGGCTTTTTTTATTGCCCGAAAGTCCTGCTTCCAAGACTTCAAAAGTACGGTAAAAGACAAAGTTTCGTTACTAAATCGTTACCTATTCCCTGCCGGACAAAAACGGTAACGATTTGTCCATAAATGACCTGATAATGACTATATTAGTCCATAGTCTGCATAACTCGAAAACGAGAGGTAAAAACTAATTTTGCAACTAAAAATTTTGAGTTATGAAATCGACATTCAAGGTTCTTTTTTATTTGAAGAAAGGTTCTGAAAAGAAAAACGGCGAGGTTATGATTATGGCACGCATCACCATAGACGGCAAACTTTGCCAGTTCAGTACGAAACAGAGCATCCAGCCCGACAACTGGAGCATTACTGCGGGCAAAGCCAAAGGCAGGGATGCCGGGAGGATAAACGCCCTTTTGGACGACATACGTTCTTCCCTGAACACCATTTACCACGAAATGCAGCGGCGTGACAACTACGTGACCGCCGAGAAAGTGAAAAACGAGTTTTTAGGTCATAGCGAGAGCCACGAAACAATCCTTTCATTGTTCCAAAAGCACAATGACGATGTGAAGCAGCTTGTGGGCATATCCAAGACGATAGCGACCTACCGCAAGTATGAAGTGACCCGCCGCCACCTCGCTGAATTTATCCAAAGCAAGTACAACGTATCGGACATATCCATAAAGGAGATAAGCCCGATGTTCATTACCGATTTTGAGTTGTATTTGCGTACCGCCTGCAAGTGCGGCTACAACACCACCGCCAAGTTCATGCAGTTCTTCAAGCGTATCATCATCATTGCCCGCAACAACGGCATACTGGTGGGCGACCCGTTCGCCAGCTACAAAATCCGGCTGGAGAAAGTGGACAGGGGTTATCTGACAGAGGACGAGATAAAAATCATCCTTAAAAAGAAAATGGTTTCCGAACGGCTGGAACACGTCAGGGACTTGTTCGTCTTTTCCTGTTTCTGCGGTCTGGCATACAGCGATGTCGCCAATTTGCGGCAGGAGAATATCCAAAAGTCCTTTGACGGCAACCTTTGGATAATCACCAAGCGGGTAAAGACCAACACGGACGTGAATGTCCCCCTGCTGGATATTCCCAAGATGATTTTGAAGAAGTACAAGGGCAAGTTGCCGGACGGGAAGATACTTCCCGTAATCAGCAATCAGAAGCTAAACGCCTACTTGAAAGAGATTGCCGATATATGCGGTATTAAAAAGAACCTGACATTCCACCTTGCCCGGCACACGTTCGCCACGACCACCACGCTGTCAAAGGGCGTACCCATTGAAACGGTGTCCAAGATGCTGGGACACACAAACATAGAAACTACGCAAATCTACGCCCGCATCACCAACAGCAAGATAGGCAGCGATATGCAGGGGCTTGACAAGAAGTTTGTCGGCATCGAGAAGATTTACAAGGAAGTCGCCATGTAATCTTGATTATTGGGAACTGGTCACAATTTGTGACCAGTCCTTACTATTATTCCAACATTGCTAAATCTCCTAAAATATACGATTATGGATTTGCAGATTATCCAAAACAAGATTTTTGAGGTCAGAGGTTGCCGGGTGATGCTCGATTATCATTTGGCAGAACTCTACCAAGTGGAAACACGAGCCTTGAAGCAGGCGGTCAAGCGCAATATCGAGCGTTTTCCGGGTGATTTTATGTTTGTACTCACCCAAGAGGAAGCTAACTTACTGTTATCCATAGGGGTATCACAAAATGTGATACCCCCTGCTTACAACTTCGGCGTTGCTATGCCTATGGCTTTCACCGAGCAGGGCGTAGCCATGCTTTCTTCGGTTCTCCGCTCCAAAGTAGCCATAGAAGTAAACATTTCAATCATGCGGGCTTTTGTCCTCATGCGCCAAATGGTAATCGGTTACGAGGAACTGTTAAGGCGCATCGAGGAACTGGAGGTAAGCACCGATGCACAGTTCAACGAACTGTACCAAGCCCTTACCCAGCTTCTAAGCCAGTCGAAGCAGCAGAAAGAACGCCGTCCGGTAGGTTTCGTTACCTATAACCGTGACAAGAACGAATAGGTAACGATTTCGGTAACGAAATTCCACCTAACAACCGATATTCCAGTATTGTACATTCTTCCACCTTGCGGGCAGTCCACCGACTACCCGCATTTTTTATATCTTTATTCAGGCAATTTAGTCATAAGAACTACTTGATTATTATATTCTTCTCCTAAATGTCCTAATAGTAGTTCTTTTCTATCGTTAATCAACTTCTTATCGTGTTTATCTTTGACTATTTCTAAGGCAAGGTTGATACAAATTGATGAAATCTCATAATCATCCAAATATAATTTATGTAAAGATTGATTATGATAATCTTGTATAAAAGCATTTATAATTTTATGCAAAAACCAATCTGTATGCCCTTTATCTATATTATCAGTCAGTGTATTTCCATTAGGAGAACGATAACGGGTAATGTCTTCATCTTCATTTATTGCATAAGATAATGCGGATGGCGAATGTTGTAATAAGAAAACACAATCTTTTTTCTTTTCTTCGGGGATTTTAATGCAACATTGTATTTTGCATATTCTTTCTAAAAGTTGTTCATCTATCATCCTTAAATATAGGTTCCTACTTAAAATATATAGAGGTACAGTATTTGTAAAAATATAACGGTAAAATTCTATGAAATCAATATTTTCTATTGAGATTAGAGAATACATCCCTGAATTATTCTGAATAAATTTATTTTCCATCAAAATAGACGCAAATTCAGAAATGCTAAATTCTCGATATGAATCAGTTGCAACATTTTGAGTCTTTTTTATTAATTGTTCAATTGATAACGCTTGTTCTTCATCCATTAAAATACTTAAAGCCAATTTATCAATAGTTGAACGTCTATTTATTGCTGTGTATTCAGCCTGAATATCAATATAGTTAGAAAATGTAGTATTAGAATGTAATAATGGTAGCAAATTATCTAAGTCTGTTCGATTTAAGGTTTCAACATTGTGGGTCAACAAGGTAAAACCATCCTCTATAAAATTTACAACCCAATACACACATTTTGAGTAATATACAAGTCCTATTTCTGCTATCTTTTTACTTGTGTATTGTAATATGTATTTTTCAATATAATCGGGATGTAATAAAGAAAATTCTTCAATTAAAAGCGATACTAAATCATCATTTGCAATAAGGTGAACAAATTGGTGCTTTTTTATATCATTATAAGAACCTATTACATTGCCATTCGCACCTGAAAGAGCTATCATTAGTCCGACAGTATGTGAGTTATTTAATTTCTCAAGGTAAATTTTGCCAATAAACTTTAGCCAATCATTTATATTGATAGGTTTATTGTGAGCTCTACATTCACAAATAATAGGATATTCAATATCGTTAACACCTAAACGATTAATGTGCGTTGCAATAGCATCTATTTCGCTACCACCGCTATAAATTGCGTTAGTTGAGATGTTTATATATCCCTGTCTTTTTAAAATTGATGTTGTTAATTCTTCAAGTTGAGAACCCTTATCATCATTATTTGCTCCTATTATATATAGCTTTATATTCATAACTTATTTTTCTTTTAACAAAAGTACATAAATAACCCTAGAATAAGTTCCTATTCAATTCCTTTTTAACATTGTTTCCTGTTTCCCTATCTGTAAATCTTCCTCTTACGCAGTCCCCCAGCCGGGACAGTCGTTTTAATCATTTCAATAGGCAAAGGTAGTTACGTGTTCTTCACGATTTTGCAAGGTCGAGCCGTTCCGGTTTGGCGAAAAAATCTTCCCTGCCTTGCGAGGTATTTTTTGCCCAAAACCTTGCAAACTCTAAACACTACCCTTTTACGCCTATGTGAAACGAAAACGACCGACCCGACCGGAAGACGCATAAAAAAAAAGTCGGATTTACGGGAAACAGGAAAAAAGTTCAGTGAAACTTCAACTCCCTCACCTCTCAAATCCGCATAAAATTAAAAACTTAAAAAATTACAGCAATATGGAAGCAAAGGTATTATCGGAAGCAAAAGTTTATGTAGGCACTTATGCCAAGTACAACAACGGTTCATTGTCCGGCGCATGGCTCGACCTTTCGGACTATTCGGACAAGGAAGAATTTTATGAAGCCTGCCGGGAACTTCACAAGGACGAGGAAGATGCGGAATACATGTTTCAGGACTGGGAGAACGTGCCGGAGGGCTTAATCGGCGAAAGCTGGATTTCTGAAAACTTCTTCGCCCTGCGTGATGCGGTGGAGGATTTGAGCGACACCGAGCAGGAAGCCTTTTTCGTGTGGTGCAACTATAAAAGCCATGATTTGGGCGAGGAAGATGCGGACGACCTTGTACGTGATTTCCGGGATGAATATCAAGGGGAATATGACGATGAAGAGGATTTCGCCTATGAAATTATAGAAGAATGTTACGACCTGCCGGAGTTCGCAAAGACCTATTTCGATTATGAAAAGTTTGCCCGTGACCTGTTCATGTGCGATTACTGGTTTGATGACGGCTTTGTGTTCCGTGCGGCATAACAACCAATCCGGGCGGGGTGTCAAAGCCCTGCCCGCTAAAAACAACCAAGTTTATAACCCTAAAAAATAAGACATCATGCAGTCACTTAACAAAAACGGGGTGAGCATCACCCAAGCACCGGGAGAAGAAAAGTTCGTGAAATGCCGTTTAGGGGCTTTCAGGGGACAAATTTATTATCAATATGACTACCGCCACACGGACGGCGAACTTTTCAGCACGGTAGCCAAAACGCTGGACGAGTGCCGCCGCAGGCGTGACGAATGGGTAGCGAAGAAGAACGGAGTAATAAACAAGTAAATCTTAGGGACATGAAAACGACAGAAGTAAACAAGGAGCTTATCGGCAGGCGTTGCGAGTGTATTTTTACGGGCTTAATGGTAACGGGCGTTATCGAGGACACAGAAGAAAACGAACACACCATAGAGGTAAAAGTCCGTTTCGACCACCCGCACCAGTGGGGCGATGATTTGTATAATGATGTGTGGGCGTGGGGGCGCAAAATTGACGAGTTCGGCACGTTGCACCATTTGCAACTGCTTGAGGATAAACCGGACTTTCAGATAATGACGGTAGTTTTCGGCGAGCCAATCAGCCGGATAGACCGCAGTGTTTTTGAAGATGTGGACACGTGGGGCGTCTGTTCCCTGCAAGGCTGGGTAAACAGCTATGAAAGTGTCCGGTTTGTAGCCATAGACGACCATACGGCAATCATCACGGGCGAATATAACATGGAGCAGGTAAAGGTGTGGTTAGAGAAATACACGTCCATAAAGAGCCTTAAAACCAGTTGATAGAGGACGGCGGCTGCTTGCCGCCGTTACTTTCTTCCGTGAGCCTGCCAGCGGGTGAAGAAAGTAACAAAGAAGCCTTTCGTTTTCCCTATCATGGAAACAGCCCGCCGATGCTTCCCGGCGGGCTGTCTGCCCGATATTTACGCTTTGCGTATCATTCCATACCCGGTTTCCCAAGAGGATGATAAAAACGGATGTCGCAACTATAAATCCTCATAGTGAATAAATTTTACACCAAGTATGCACACGGTTTCTTCTTCCTCGATGTCATATTTCCATGTCCGCTTAGTGACAAGCATTTCCGTTTCGCAATCGAACCATACCATTACGGGCGCATCATCTTCTTCGTCCGCCCATTTGAAAACCTGATTGGACGGCGTTTTCCATAATTCAGCACTGTCACGTTCGGAAATACAGTCCTTGTCCACAATGATGATGTCACCTACTGCCGGAACTGTATCTGTTTCCAACGTGGTTTCTATGTACCACGAGATGCCTTCTATATCCAATTCTATTTTTACCATGTCGTTTTATTATTAGGGGGTTATTGTTTCCGTTTCTTCTTCGCTGTTGTCATTATTAAATGATAGTGTAAGTTGCTGCATCTGCCCGAAGCTGTCGATGATATAAATGTCAATCGTCTGCTGGTCGGTCGATGCCGAGGTGTAGTAGAGCCTGAACGTTTCTTTCTCCAGCGGGTAAAGGTCATTGGGCAGGAACACCGTGCCGTTATCCATTTCCAGCTTCCCTTTGCCGTCCGGCTGGAAATACCTTATCTGATAGGTAGTCGGCTGGTAATAGCCGCCACGCACCAGTCGGCAGCGTATTTCGGCGGTTTCCCCGACTTTCAGCCTTTTGGGTACTGGCAGTGTTTCGATGCTGAACGGGTACGCCTGCTGAATATCCAAGTTGTCATTACAGGCGGTGACAAGCACGAGGGCGGCCACGATGTAGCAGCCCATGATGATTTTATACATTACATTCTTCATATACATTATTATATAGCGGTCAGTTGATAATGAATTTCAGTCCCAAAGATACCTGCGTGTGGAACTTGCCTATGTCCGAGCCGAACAACGCCCGTTCCCTTGCGTTCAACAGCAGAGCCACCCGGTCGGTCAGGTAGGTTTCCAGTTCCAGCGTCAGCGCACCGCCGTAAATGAAGCAGTCCTTATCCAGCAAGGTAGAGCCGTCCGGCAGCAGCTTTTCGCTTCGGTTGCTTGTTTCGTACCCGGCGAGAGCCGACAAGCCCAATGAAAGGAAAAAGGTCTTTCGCCTGTCCGATAGGAATTTCAGGTAATAGCCGCCCTCTGCGGTGAACTGTTCTACGGGTATCTGCATATCCTTGTAGTCATACTTCTTGTGCAGGTATTCGCCGCCAATCACCCAGCGGTTGGCGTTCTTGGTGTAAACGCTGTACGCCGCCCCGATGTGGTAGGCGAAATCACTGCCAGCGTTCCAATGCACCCCGTCCGTCATGCCCGCCGTGACCTGCAAGCCTTTCATGCCCGGCAGGTATCTTTGTGCGTGTGCCTGAAACGAGGTCAGGCACAGCGCAAAGAGCATCATTATAAAGATGTGTCTTTTCATTCCCTATTTGATTTTTAGTTCGTCAATCACTTCTGCGTTCACGATGTCGGCGTTTTCCACCCGTATGGTCTGATGCCGCCCGCCGTTCTTCTCGTAGAGTTCCACGACCAGCAGCTTGTCGTCAGGAATGGTGAACTTCGGCAGGGCGTACACCGTGCGCACGGTACTTTTTCCTGCAATCTCTACCACCTCGTTGTAGCTGCGTACCGCATCCAGTACCGTTTCCTGAATAGCCGTGCGCTTCGGCACTTTCTTATCGACTATCTTAAACTTGATGAAGTCGGTATCGAAAGGCACGTTGGAACTGTTCTTTGTCTGCGTGTGCACGTAGAGCATCCCGTTATAGGTGTAAATCCCCTTGATTAAGAACTGTATGCCGAAACGCTTGCTACCCAAGTGGCGCACTTTCCGGTCATTGTTCTTGTAGATGCTCTGCATTATCAGTTTCACCAATAGCGGGCTTTCATTCCCCAGTTCCCGGAAATAGATGTTCATCCGGGTATGTGAGAAGTCGGACGTATCTTCATTCTCCAAGAAGTCCTTCATCTCGATGTTGAGCATTTCCGGTTCACGGGCGTACTTGGCGTTGAACGAAAAGAAACTGCCGTCCTCGCAGATAACGGAGAAGTTCGTTTCTCCCGGAAAGCCCTCTGTCGTGGCTTTCACCCTGATTACGTTCTCCGCACCGTCCGCCTTGCCCGCTATGATGTGGTTGCTTCCCAAATCGACATAGCGGACGGCGGCGGGGAAGATGATATGCACCGTCTTGGCAAAGGTCACTTCCACGCCGTAGGGCGTTACCATTTGTCGGTACGGGAGTTTCCGGGTAATCCCCCGGTACAAGTCGTTGCCTGCCGCATACTTTACGGTGTCGGTTTCCTGTGCGTTTGCCGCACACACGCCCAGCAAGAGGGCGAGCAATACAAAAATCTGTTTCATTGTCAATTAAAATTTTAGTGGATGAATATTTGTTAAATAATTATTGCTGTTGGGCGTAAAGCATCACCTTGTACCCGGCTTTCAGCTTCACTTTCACGGTTCGGAACTTCTTGGCGAGGTAGCCGGACGTTCCTTGCAGCAATCCCCTTGTCACGTCCATAGCCACCTGCTGCCCGGCACTTTGGGCAAAGGAAATGCTTGTACCCAGCCCGCTTCCGATATTCGCCATAGCTTCGTTGAACGCTTCCTGCTCCATAGAGGACGGGACGGACAGCCCCTTTTGCCCGTCCGTGTCGAACACGGCGAGTTCCACCGGGATGATGTTGCCAGCGTACTCAATCGAGGACACCAGTATGTCGAGCCGTTCGCCCTGCACCTTTACCGTCCCCGCCACAAGGGTATTCTTCGGCACGACTATGTTTCCCGCCTGCATGGGTTCGAGCAGCCGTAGTTTCACCGCCTGCCCGTCCACCAGCGTTTGGTCTTGGTGTATGCAGGCGGCTACCGTGTTCTTTCCCATAGCGTACCCCGTGCCTACCGCCGTGTTGAAGCCGTAGTTTCGTGGCTGGCTGTAAGCCCGGATGAAGTCGGCATCGCTCATGGGCTGCCGCAATCCCGAAACGGTCGTTTCCCTGACAGCCTGCACCGCCACCGCATCCGGCTTGCGGTCAATGCCGCCCGTTACCGGGACTTGTGCGACTTGTCCCTGCCCGCCGTTCATGTACTTTGCCGCCAGCTCGTAGGACTTTTCCAAGAGTGCCATTTGGTCGTCAGCGGTAGGCGTGGCGTTCTGCTGCTGTTTCAGTCGGTCGGTCAGTTCCGCCACCTGCCGCTTCAAGTCCTCTTTTTCCTCGTCCACCGCCGGAGTTTCATAGAACGTGCTTAACTGGCGGTTGATGTCCCGGTAAGCGTTTGCCGAATAAGAAGCCCCGCCGCCCCTTTGTGGCAGCGCATCTTCTTCCGCATCAGGTCGATTTCCGCTTGCGGTTCTTCCGTTTCATCGTCCCCCATGAAACCGAAGTCCTGTAAGGATTGTATCTTGTCCTGTTGTTTGCGGTTCAGCATCGCCTGCTCGTAAGCCTTTTGCTTGTCGGCTATAATCCCGTCCTCTGCGGGCAGGGGTATGTCGGCGTTGAAGCCGCCCACGCTTTCCACGTTCACGTCCTCTTTGCCGGAGGGTGCGAATATCAGGTACATGCACCCGGCAAAGGCAAGGAACATCAGCGGGAAGACTATCATTTTCCTGCGCTGCTGCACCTGCTGCGGGGTAAGTTCCCGTTTGGGTTTATCTTCCTTTTTCGGCTTCCCGTCCGCCTGCGGTACGGTCGTGCCGTTCTCATTCTTCTGTACTTCTTCCATATTGCGGTCTGTTTAAGGGGTTGATACTTTTGGTTGTGTCGTTGCCGTGCAACGGCAGTTGCCTGATGTGTTCTATTTGCAGCCGCCTGCCGTCCCGCTTCCCGATGTTGTAGATTGATGAAACGGTAATGTAGATAGACAAGCCGCCAAGGAAGAAGAACATCACGAGGATAACCGCCAGCCTTTTGCCCGGCGTAATCCGTCCGCACATTCGGCGCAGGCGGTCGTCCGCCCAGTCCCGCACCTTTCCGATGTAGTTTCGTTTTCTTTCCATAAGGCTATCTTTTAATGGTCTGCAAATCCTTGTTCTCGGTAATGGTGAACGCTTCGATGATGAAGCCGTGCGGGTTGTTGTCGCTCCGTGTGGCGTTGAGCAGGCGGCACGAGGTCACAAGGCTTCGCACCGTCAGGCTGCTTTCCCGGACAATCAACTGGCGGGCATACGTGTTCACCTTGTAGGGGTACTGGTCGAAGTCGCACTTCACGCTGTCAATCTCCACCGTCTGCGTGACGTTTCCGGAAATCACCCGGTTGTAGTAGCCCTTTTCCGCCAAGTCCTTGTAATAGTTGAAAGCGGTCTTGTCGGCGAGGAACAGCGAGCGTTTGATGTTGCTTTCGATAGCCCCCTTGTCGGGCGAGAGCGTGAAGAAAAGTTCGTGGAAACGCCGCACGTGCGACTTCGCTTCCACGGGTCTGTTCTGTGCCATGTCCTGCGAGAGTGCCAGCATCAGGCTTTTGCCGTTGTCGAGGACGTATATCTTCTGCCGCTGCTTTTCGGCGAAGCTGTACGAGTTCCACACGGCAAAGCCCGTCACCAGTGCGCACAGGCAGATGAATACCAGCGCAAAGAGCCTGATTTGCCGGAAACTCGTTTCGATGTTCGTTAATGACTTAAATTCCATATACTAAATATTGATGTTGGTTATTTGAGTAGTTTCCCGGTTACTTTCCCGCTTGCCGCACCGACCGCAGCCCCGGCGATTGACCCAGCCCGTGCCACGTTGCGGTTATAGGCAGACGTACCGCCAGCCGACACTATCCAGCTTGCCACCGTTGGAATGGTGAAGTAGCCCACGATGCCGATAATCATAAAGATTACATACACGGTGCTGCTCCCGTCAGGAATGAAGTTCGGGTCTGAAAGCTGCTCGATGTCTTTTTGGAGCATCAGGGTTTGTATGCGTGCCAGCACGCTGCTGAACAAGTCCGACACGGGCAGCCACAGGTAAATGGAGATATAGCGTGAAATCCATTGGGTCAGCGTGCTTTGGAAACCGTCATAGACGGAAATCGCAAACGCCAGCGGACCCAGTATGCTTAACACGATTAGGAAGAACGTGCGCAGCGTGTCTATAATCAGCCCCGCCGCCTGAAAGAGCATTTCCAGCAGTTCCCTGAACCAGTCCCGGACGGACTTCTTGATATTATAAGCCGCCCTGTCCATGTACATGCCCGTCATGGTGACCATGTCGGAGGGCGACCAGCCCAGTTCTTCCAGTTGCCTGTCAAATTCCTCGTCCGATGCGAGGTAAGCCGTTTCGGGGCTTCGCATCAGGGCTTCATATTCCAGTCGGTCTTTCTGCGCCCGGTACTCGTTCATGTCGAAAGTCTGCGTTTCCATAAGCTGGTTGCACCCTTTCACCACTGGCGACAGCACCGTGTTGATAGTCCCAAGCACGAACGTGGGAAAGAACATGATGCACAGCCCCAGCGCAAAGGGGCGCAGGAGCGGGTACACGTCTATGGGTTCGGCACGTGCGAGCGACTGCCACACTTTGGCGGCTACATAGAACAGCGCACCCAACCCGGCAATACCTTTCGCTACCCCCGTCATGTTGCTGCACAAGGGCATCATTTCATCGTACAGCACCCGCAACACTTGGTGCAGGTTGTCAAAATCCACCGCTGCTAATAACATAGGCATACCGATTTATATGTTACCAGTAGCGTTCATCCGCCGAGCCGTAGAGAGCCAGCACCCGGTCGGTGTCGTTCTTCTTCTTTGCCCGCAGGTAGGACACGGATATGTTCTTTCGGGTGTAGTAGTTCACGAGGTTGCGGTAGTTGAGCAGGCTTTTATAGGCGTTGTTGATTACCGCCAGCCTTTCGGCATCCGTCAGCGACATGCCCGTTACGTTCACTACATTCTTCAAGTCCTGCAACACGTCCGCACTTTCGGAGAGCAGCTTGGCGTACCCGGCTGAAATGGCGGTGAGTTCATCCGGCGTGTAGTTCGGGTCTGCCAGCATGTTCTGATAGTTTCGCACGTAGATTTCGGATATTTCCGCCACCAGTTCAATGGACTTCTTCACCTTGATGCCGCCCTTGACAACATCGTGTACCGCTTTGAGCGCATCGTAATAGACTTTTCCCTGCTGGAAAATCTTCTGCGCTTCCATGAAGCCGTCCAGCGTGTTCTTGGCTGTGGTGGAAGTCTGCACTATCTGCTTGGTGGTGTTGATGATGCCCTGTGCCAAATTGCCGGGGTCTGACACCACCCACTGTGCGGATGCGTTGCCGATGAAGCAAAGGCATACCGCCATAAGGAGAATTGTTTTCTTCATCTTTTTCTGTTTTTAGGGTTTGTAACTCGTTCGTATTCGCCGCCGGGTGAAAGGGTTATCCGGTCACGTCCCTTGTCATACGTCAGCAGTATGGCAAAGCCTGTTTCTATAAACAGCTTTCCGTCCCGTTCCGACACTTGATAGGCGGTTTCCAGTACCTTGCCCCTGACATTCGCTTTCCGGGTGACGGTATATCTGCCGCCCGTTTCCGAGAGCGTGAAAGCCGGGTGTCCCTTGACGTGTACCCATTCGCCACGCATCTTTTCCAGTTGTTTTTCCCCGCTGCCAGTGCAGCCAGCCAATGACAGGCAGGCGCACAGCAGCAAGGGAAGCAGTTTGTTTATCCGTTTCATATTCCTGATTTTTAAGTTGTTGATGATTGGGGATTACGTTTGCTTTCTGCAAGCCGCTTGATAGCCAGTTCAAGGTTGCCGCCCAGCTTGTCGGCAAGTGCGAACAGTTCCATTTTCTCGCTTTCCTCTGTCGTGAAGGTGTAATATTCTTCCAATGAAACTTCTGTGGCGTACACCGCCGACTGCGTGCCGCCCAGCGAGAAGAAAACTTCCTTGTACTTCCGTCCGGGGTGGTTCGCCATGTTGATAGACAATATCTGCGAACGCTCCTTGTCGGTCAGTCCCAAGAGGTTCTGTATGCTGTCGAACTTGTTCAGGTATTTTCTTTGGTCTAACAGTATTTTGCAGTCCGAGTTATTGATGATACTCTCTTTCACGATAGGGGAAGAAATAATATCCTCAATCTCTTGCGTGACTACAATCGCTTCCCCGAAATATTTTCGGACGGTTTTGTAGAGGTAGCGGATATAGTCTGCCATGTTCGCCGATGCAATCGCTTTCCACGCTTCCTCGATTAGTATTAACTTCCTTATTCCCTTTAACTTGCGCATCTTGTTTATAAAGGCTTCCATGATGATGATAGTCGTTACCGGGAATAAAATCTTGTGGTCTTTGATGTTGTCCAACTCAAAGACAATGAAGCGTTTGTGCAACAAATCCAGTTCCTTGTCGGAGTTCAGCAGGTAGTCGTACTCACCGCCACGATAGTACGGTTCAAGCACGTTCAGGAAATTGTTTATGTCAAAATCCTTTTCCCTGACGTTCTTCTGTTCAAGCTGTCGGCGGTAATCATCCCGGACAAACTCGTAGAACGTGTTGAAGCAGGGCGTTACCGAACGGTCTTTGCCTGTCAGTTCGATATAGGCACTCACCGCATTTGACAACGCCACTTCTTCCGACCGCTTCGGGGCTTCATCGTCCCGCTTCCACAGGGTGAGTATAAGGGTCTTGATACTCTCTTTCTTCTCTATGTCGAATACCCCGTCCTCGACATAGAACGGGTTGAACGCTATCGGGTTCTCGTTGGTGTAGGTGAAATAAATCCCGTCCTCGCCGTGCGTGCGGTTGTGGATAAGCTGGGACAGCCCCAAGTAACTGTTACCCGTATCTACCAGCAGCACGTGCGCACCCTGCTCGTAATACTGGCGCACCATGTGGTTGGTGAAGAAAGACTTACCCGACCCGCTCGGCCCAAGTATGAACTTGTTTCTGTTGGTCGTGATGCCTTTCTTCATGGGCAAATCCGATATGTCGATATGCAGCGGGCGACCGCTCACCCTGTCCACCATTTTGATGCCGAACGGGGAAAGCGAACTCTTGTAGTTCGTTTCTTCCACGAACAGGCAGAGAGCCTGCCCCA
>ERZ791624.8-NODE-8-length-151351-cov-7.753966_pt1 | contig 151351 bp, 184 predicted proteins | sample MGYA00510058_ERZ791624 | MGnify/ENA primary metagenome ERZ791624 (study PRJEB30046, sample SAMN00715158) | human gut metagenome | study: EMG produced TPA metagenomics assembly of the A metagenome-wide association study of gut microbiota in type 2...
ACTCTATCTGTTCTGCCCACTCTCTGTACCCTACATTAAACCAATAGGATCATACCTTTTGATCATAGTGCCATAATTCTCTCTACCGCAATACCTGTTCTTTCCTCCAATGATCCATGCCTCATCGTCTCTATCTGGAGATATTGAGTTAAGAAACTTCTCATAATCTTTTCTACTCTTTCCCATCTTTGTCTTGATTTAAGCAATAGTTAATAAAATAAGCAACCTGTTCATTTTCCCCTGTATTATCAAAATCACCTAAAGTCATATCATCATAATCCAGCAGAACCATACGAAAATCGTTTTTTTTGACATACACCTCCGTTAAAAACATAGGAATCCCAGCAATTTCTATTATCACCGGAAACTGAACATCAAAGTCAAACGCATTATTATCTTCTCCCCATTTTTTAAATTTTAGCTTTATACTTCCACCGTTCTCCACTAATGCCTCTTTGATGTACTTTAATCTTTTTGCATTCAGATCAACCTCTGCTTTTTCTATTTCTTTGTACAATTCATTCAGATCCATATTCCACTATATTTATGTTATCAAATTTTTCTTTTATAACATCCAAGGCGCCACACTCGTTTGTTACCATAACATACTTTCCTGGCTTCATTCTCCACAGATCAAAATACCTTGTCACATTTATAATGTTGTTAAATAATGATATTTCGTATCTTGTGTTCCCATTTTTATCATATCCCGCTTTTTTAAAATAACACAGGGTCGGCTTGTATTTGAAATAATTAAAAAGCCTATACCATCCCTTCCCGTTACATGTTTCACGATTCCATATTCCAACAAGCTTCCTATATCCCCTTACTGGTATTTTCTCTATTTCTTTTGGTACGATCTTGACATACTTTCCTTCTCCGATTGGTATGGTCATATTACCTGCCTCTTCAGTACAAAAGTATTCTATTTCAGATGCCATTCCTTTATACACATAGAACCGGTATAAGTTCCCGTCAGGGTCTACCCGATCCATGTAATATAATATCACTTTGTCTACTTTTATCGTTTTCATTCCTTTATTCTACTTATCTTTAAATTGTTATTCCCACAGTATTCCTTCAGCCAACTATCCGTTAGATAACGATTAACTCTATCGTATTTCTTTTTCGGACCCTTGCTCCAGAATTTCCATTCGTTTGTGATATTGTACCCATATTTATCAAACCAATAGATATAATATACTACGTTACCGTATAAATCCACTTTGTTTCTCTCCTGTATGATTACCTCGTAAGGCATTTCCTTGTCTCTTTTCTCCATCTTTATCCTCCTTTCTTAAAAAAAACGACACCTATCTTCACAGACCAGTGCCGGCAACTAACTCGCATGGAAAACTACTTAACTTCAACTAATTCTACAGATTTGTAGAATTTAGTGAAGCTACCAACAAATTCTCTTATATTTTTATATTCTTCTGGTCGTTTTCTGTTACCGTCTTTTATATAATTTACCCACAGTCTATCCTCTATGCTCTTAATCGCATTCTCTATCGTAAATTCGTCGCTGACACACATTAAGCACGAAGACCCGGTTTTCTTATGCGGTTTATACACCCTTGAAAAAGACCACATTTTTATCCTGTCGTATATATATCCGTTGTTGGGATAAACGAATCCTATCCGGCTGTCACCTTCTTTGGCGTAAAACACACCTGGCTCCTTCCCACCCTTTCTATATACTACAAATCCTTTTTCTTTTAGGATCTTAACTATCTTATTTATCTTGTTCTCTACGTTCATTGTAATGCAAGTATTTAAAAACTACCCTTATTATAGTTGCGAAGTTCTCTACCTTAACCCACTCATGAGCCACTGCTCTAAGTACAGACGTTTCATATGTTGGAATATTATCTTCTTCAACCACCTTACAAGAAGCCAGAACTCCTTCGGTCGGCTTCAGCCCACGGTCATGCAGCTCGCAGAGACCGTCCGGCCGGCGGAATGCGCACCACCCGCCCTCTTCTGCTGGCTGGATCATATCTATTGGTTTTTCTCTCACTGCAAGATACCCTACCATCCACATTGTTTCTTTTAGCCTGTCAGCGTATCCGGCATCTATGATAGCTTCTATGTCTTTTGGCGTACCAATACAAGGAACCTCACGCATGTTCTTGCATTTATCACATGTACAAGGTTGCTCCCATCTGTTATGATCTACGCCTACCAACTTCTTTATCCGTTCTACTTCTTCTTTCATATTATACTATCTCTGTTAGTTTTTCATAATACAACTTCATTTCCGGTGAAGCATATTCCATGAATGCTTCGAATAAGTGGGGTACCTCTATTATCATATTCACATTACAACCTTCTGCCTGTGAAAGCGATTCAAGATCATTACTGTATGAACATGTTACATGAGCTCCTACATTAAACACATGTAAATCTAATCTTGCATATTCCATACATAAATCTAACGCTTTAAACAAGTTCTCTACCTCAATCTCCTGAAATAGGTCTATAAACATCCTTAAATCTATCATTTTACCACCCTTTCTACGTGTTTAATTAATACTACTGCCATCCCCTTACCGGTTTTTATCGCACATTCCGATCCTTTTATCCATTCTACACACCCTACATACTTTTCTGTAGAATGAAAACCTGGATTGTATTTCCCAGATGTACTGAACTCTACCGTATCCCCTACCTTCAGATCCTCAAAAGCGACAGACCATGTGGTCCAAATTCTATCATGTCTCCCAGGCTGAATGGCTCCTATTACGCCCTTCTTGCGACCGTTTTTTATCGCCCTTAGTATTATCTTTCTATCACCTTCGATAAGGCCGCAAAAGCGCCCGTAAAAGGTCAAATCAACCTGTTTTCCTCCTATTTCTTCTCTTATTTTTGTTATTCTGTTCATTTTCTGATTTTGTTTTATTTTTTTCTTTGTTTTTTCTATCTTCTATAGAAGATGATAATAACATTATCTTTTCTATGTTACTTTTTGACTGTAAAAAAGAATCACATTTCATTACTACTACCACCTTCTTAAGTTCCCCATTATCATACAGCGATACACGCATCATGTTTTGCGCCTCGTCCACTATCAGACCTGGAGTAGTCTTAGCCATTTTGCGTAGCTTATTATACTCCGGTCTTTCCATCTCCTCTGTTTATTACTCTATAGTATTTATCTTTATCTCCCTCTTCCAACTTCTCCAGATAGAAAATTCCATCATGCAAATGAGACAAACAAAACCTGTATCCGTATTTCTGCGTTCTTCTTACATGGTCTCGCAGTCTTATTTCTTCACTTTTGTCTTGTACTTTAATCTTAATACTATCTCCTTCTTTGATTGTGTATAAAATAGTTTGAATCTCTTCTTTTTTCATATTATAAAATAATTTAACGGCAGCACCTATACTCACGCACCACTACTGCCTTATGTTTAACAATTAAATACTTAACTCTTCAATGGTCAAGCCTTTTTCTTTTGCCCATTTTAACATCGAACATAATTCTGTTTCTGATTTATATTTCGGATCACGCCACGCCCATCCGAATTTATCCAGGACATGATGATATAATTCGTCGGCCTTTGCCGTGTAAATGTCTTTGAATAAATGCTCTGAACCTTCCGGTATAAGCATCTCTGTTGTTGCAAAATCAGAATATGATAAACATTCGTAAGCATGTACTGTTATTTCACTCCACGCTTCTCCGGCTTTAAATCCAAATTCTTTTACAAAAGCCAAAGTTAGATACATATTTAATAATACTGTTACATCATATCCAGAATCCGACTTTCTTTCTATTATTTCCTTTTCAAATTCCTTTAAATCTTCAGGCCCTAAAAAGATGTATCCTGATACCGACCTATAATTAGCCTCCGCATACTTCTTGCATTTATCATCATTGATAATCTTACCAATGTTAGATAACATCTTTTGCCTCCATTCATCACAAAACTCTACCTCTACGTTCATCCAATCAGTACCATAATTATATTCTCTCGGATGTCCGACCGATGTTACCTTTATGTTATTCACGCCATATCCGTAAAGGCGTTCACTTACCTCATTCGCCCATTCCTGTACAAAAGGAATAAACTTATTGCAATAAGAATCAAAATCAAAATCCGATTCTTCCTCATATTCCGGCATCTCTTCATAATCTTGTTCAAAGAAATATCGAGGATCTGCTATTGTTTCATAGAAACTTACGCTGATGAAACAAAACTCGTTGGTTGTCGTTTTTAATATCATAGCTTTTTGTATTTACGTACATTTTTCTTGCCATAGAATCTACACATGGCACGAATCTGACTATAAAATACTTTTGTCCTCCTGGCCTCAAAGTATTTAAACATTTCTTCATTCTTTGTTTCCCACACGTAATCCGTTTGAGAACTCATGTGATTTTTGTCCTTGCGTGAATAATGATAATATGATACCACAACTCGTTTCGCACCATTCCTTACAGGTACGATATTCACATCTATGTTATTATCTGTCATATTATTATTGTTTTATGTATTATACAAATACAAAGAGCGCATACCTTCACAGGCCGGCGCTCCTTTCAATAAAAATGAAAAAACTAATATTACATAAACATATTGTTTTCTACTCTTTATTACAATACTTTTGTTCCGCAATTATTATATCTTCCGTACTCTTTTTTCGTATCATTCAAGATTTCAAAAACCATCTTCTTGTGATCTTCGTTTGGTAACTTATCCTTAACAGCCGATATTACGCCCGCTATAGACGTAAAGCCTGAATCTGTTATTGAACACAGCAACACACCTCTGTCGGCTCCGGTGCTTATTGCTGACGCCTTTATAATATCATTCTTGTATATTCTCATAATCTTTCGTTTTATTATCTACAAACTTATCTATATCGTCTCTTATCCTTTTTAGCACTCCGGCTATAATTGTCGGCATTTCTCCTCCGGTACGGTTCAGAGTTTCTATCACCCCGTCAATCTTACCCATTTGACACCATAAGAAATTGGCGTCTTTCGTATTAAATTCTCTCATCATGTCTTATTTTACAGTAAACAACTTGCTTTTTAAGGCACCAGTCTTGCGATTCTGAGAGTGAACACCGTCCTGTGTTGTTAAAAAATATACAATCTTTGCAGAACATAACAGGCTCTTCGTCGTCACTAACTACTTTGACCTCATACTCTATGCCATACAATTTTAATCTAAATACATCCCCTGCTTCTTTAGAAGACAAATCCATGTTCGGACCGAATGTTATTACTTCCATATAATTATGTTTTATTGTTTGTGAGATGCCCAGAATCGAACCAGGACCGGCACATACGCACCGGCACGCCGCGTCATCCCTCTATGATACAGAAATAGGCATGTCTATCCTCACGAACCGACATGCCAAAACCCAAAACTTAATTTGATGAATAAAATAGATTAACAAAAATATTATTCTAATTCTTTTATAATGTCTTTTACGATATTTAGCCTCACCTCCCTCGTTTCTGGACTAATACAGCCAAACCATCCATCCATACCCCATTTTCCTTCTGGTTCTGTAGCCATACTTTTCTTTTTCTCCAATTCCGGGAAATATGTTCTCACCAGTTCATATAAAGGCATCCCATAAAAAGTTCCGAAATTTTTAGGAGTTACAAAAAATTTAAATACTGCATGTTTCAATGCAACGCATATATATTCTCCAGTACGTAATTCTTCGATTTCCCTATATGCTTCTTTCCAAATAAATAATCGCTCTTCTTTTGTAAACATATCCTTCTTTATTTTTGTGGTATTATTTGACTGTATGCAGACTTTTCCATGTACACAATATTATGCCCCTGTCCAAATATCTTCTTTGCCACCTCTTTCTTTATCGCACAATATCTCCCTGTACGATACGGATTCTTTTGATCTGATCCATCCTCGACTTCGATAATAAAACAACCTCCGTCATCTATTATCTTTTTGCAATTGTCACATACTCCGCCCGTGCATATATGATGCGGTGCCTGCCCTTTGATATTATTCCCTAATAAAGCAATCCCCATCTCTTCGCCACATATCATGCAGACTTCTATAGACGGATTCAATCCGTATTCTGGATGTAATGTAATACCATCTTTCATTTTCTTTCCTCCTTTGTTTTTAATGTTGTGTGAGATCGCCGGAATCGAACCGACCTGCTGCACCATGAATCCCATAAAGCAAATGCTCCGATCTTCGCAGACGGGAGCACTCTGTCTAAAGCATAAGAAAATTAATGAAGAAAATCTTCCTCACTTACGCCATAGCATCTAAAATAGCTATCAACACTATTTCTATGACAAGCATAATAGAGAATGTCTTAAATATCTTTTTCATATCTCCTCCTTTTTTTATCTGTTCTTTTCACGTTCCACAATAAACTGTTCCGGCTCTGCTCCGACCTACGCCCTACCTACAACCGCAGGCCTTAGCCCAAGGCGCCGCCTACTCCCCCTCTATGGCAGCCTGTTCGTACCTACAAATCCAATCTCCATCTACACAACTATCACTACGCGATAACAAACATTTATCCTTATAACAATCATAAAAAATACACCTATCACAACTGTAATCCTTAACTTCTGCACAGCTAACTACCTTAGCATATACTATACTATCACTACCTTCTATTCCTCTTACCCCAAAAATAGAACCTTCTACTTCTTTACTCAAATCTAAATCGGGCGCAAAGTCATATACGTTCATGTTGTTTATGTTTTAATTGTTAAACATTCCGATTACCACTAATCTATAGAATATAGTTTTCAACTCTCAACCTATTGAATTTTGTAGAATAAACTCACATTATGCTGTTTTAAAGCACTGTAGGTCTTAATTTTGTTGGTAGAAACTACAAAATGCTGTTTTAAAGCTCTGTAGGTCTTAATTTTGTTGGTAGAAACTACAAAATGCTGTTTTAAGGCTCTGATCTATTGAATTTTGTTGGTAGGGAGTGCCCTCCATCTCCCCCTCTCCATCTCCCCCTCTCCAACTCCCGCTAATCCTCCGGCTTTCCGCATAGAACCAACGCCCTACCGCCTCACTACCGGCATACAGAGAGCGCTACAAGCTTATACTCTGGCATGAAGTGTGGGGTATTTGGGGATAATATCATTCCATAGAGAGAATAGAGAGACTTCAGCCCACGCCCTACCGCCTACTCCTCCTATCAAGATAGATATTCAGACCTATAATCAAAGCCAGAAATGAAAAGCAAAAAACCATCACAATATTATACTGATCTGGTCCGTACTCTAACATAGACCTTACTCCAACCGATAAAAAATACAGGTCAGCTACCAATAAAAACCACCACATAAAATAAAAAATTTACAATAAGTATGTCCGAAAATACGGGTATTATAAAACCTAACTAATTGATAATCAAGCATACCTTATTTTTAAGAAAAGTACAATAAGCCTAATTTTCAATCCATAGAGACGAAAAAGGCGGCATCCGAAACCCTATTTTGGGTCAGAAAACCGCCTCAAGTTTCGTTTTAGACCAATTTTAACGACATGATATAGACAAAATACCGGCATTATATCCGAATGGCCTTATTTTTGTTTCGTTTTAGACCAATTTTGTCCACGTCCGCCGTTCACTCTCAGAATACCTACCCGTAAATAGAAAGAGTAGGATACAAAAATAGGGCTGCTCCGACGTTCGGAACAACCCTACTCCTATTTAAATACTGTTTATATTTTCCTTGACGTATGTTCGTGATGTATGAACTTTACGCTTGCATTTATCCTTTCCTGTATCGGCATGATACGCTTCTTTAAGATCACGATACAACATAAATTCACGATACGCTCTTTTCCGCTTTTCTTTAGCTTCTTTCCTGGACAGACCGCGAACGTCTACCATGTGAGATTTAAATTTCCTTTCCATTTTCTTTATGCTTTAATTATGATTAACCCCAGCGGTTAAGTGCTTCAATATAGAAACCTTCCGCCTCTTTGTACTCACTTTCGCTTAGTGCTTCAACCGTCTCGATATAGTTACGCAATGTTATTTTTACGCAACTGTTTTTAGATTTATTGAACGCTTCAGTTAAAGCGTTGATCATTGCTTTCTTTCCCATGTTATTATATTGTTTATAATTTAGAGGTTGCTCCGGAATCGAACCGAACACGCATTCCTATTCTATACGAATTTTATGCTACAACCAACAGCCCGTAATTAGTACGTAGTTCTTGTGTACAGGCCCGTACTATGTTGTTATTATATTTTCCGTCTGCTACACAACTTAGCCACAAATAAAGGCGATTGTGTCCTTGCGTTTTGATATATCACGCTCCTACATGGTAGGCTACATGTTTATACCCTGTAATTTAATCTACAGCCTTGTTCTATTTTACGTGTAAGCAAGTAAGACACGTTTCGGTCTGGAGATAAACCGCGTACAACGGTATGTTTTCCAAACTGTACTAACATACCTAACATAAACAACACTTATTTAGTGCAGTTCATGCAGCAATACCGTATCTTTAATTGCCAACGGCTTCGATACCGGTATATCTATCTCCAATATGTAAAATAAATCTCTGTTTTGTCAGCTTCAGTCTAAAGCATACGCGGGACGTGCACCCACTGACAACGGCGTACAAGCGCGTTTAACGGTACGCGCCTAACCTTTTTTACTGCTGGTTGCTTTCATGCGTTAAATACTCACTCACGCACTTTGCAATGGTACGGATTGAATAAGATTTAATCCTAACGGCTACATAAGTAGCTTTATATTCATCCGTTTCTTTAACAAGCCACTTTGCGCTTTTTTTAGTCTCCAACGTTTCAGCGGTTGAAAAACCGAAAGATTTATACTCCTCGCCATAAATCACATTTTCCGCGCACCAGTCGGCCGTTTTTGCCTCGATTCCTTTCTCCTTGTCTACCTTGGTATCCTTATATACTTTAGAGTATAAAGAAAATTTAACAAAGGTATTACCCACTTTAGGCAACATTTGGCTACACACGGCAACCAGCCGTTTTTTGTCCTTTGCGAGTGCTGCAACCTTTACAGCATATTCGGTTGGTATTTCCAACGTCTTACAAATTGCTTTCAGGTCAGCACCATTTGCAAATAAAGCATTATACAACTTTACAGCACCCACCAGGTTAGAGGCATTCTCTTTAATAACAGCGTTCTGTAGCTTGTTAACATTTTTCTTTGTAATCATATCAATATGTATTTATTTGTTAAACAATATCACCTCAATATATCATCTCTTTACAACGCAAAGAGGCAAAAGGTATCACCATACAATACACCCAACGGGAGTATATATATAGCTTCATTATGTAACACCAATATTCTCGCTTGAATACGGTGCAAATATACAACCTTTTTCGGTATTACAAATATATATGCTATCTTTTTTTTGTTAATTTGTATTAATTTCGATTCTATTATCTGATTATCAGCAAGTTGCAAAACACATAAGAGTAGTACTATACACGTACATTAATATGTAGGATATATGTTTATTTAAGTAGCTTATAATCAATATGTTATAATAATACATTGATTATCAATAATTTAAATAAGTGATTGATAATCAGCGAATTTTTAGGTTTGAGGTAAAAACGCGTTTCCGGTTTTCCAGCGAAGGGGGTGTGGGGAAGAAAACGCGTTTCGGGGGCGGGAGGTTCGTGATAGGTACCCCCTCTCTCCCATCACATAAACCTCTTTCATATACCTCATGACATAAACATCTTTTACCCTCTCTCCCATCACCCACCCACCTCACACACAACAAAAAAAATAGGATTGATAGAAACCAATCCTATTTAAAACACGACATTATTAATTTATTGAATTGAAGTAAGTTTATGATTTTCAATGAAGTCCTTAAACTGGTAACTTGATACGTCTATGACGAATCCAGCAGCACCAGTATGTCCTCCACCACCGAATCTCTTACTTACCTCACAGCAATCTACGCTGTCTTCTACGCATTCATAAAGAGAGAACCTAACCTTACCACCTGGCATTATACAAAATGGCATCAGGGCTTTAATTTTCCTACCGTCTAACCAGTCTCGTGTAAGAGAATCAAATACTTTAGAACTAAATTCTGTAGTATTCATCGCCACGACCTTCACCTCATCAACATACGCTTCGAACAAGTACGCACTTACCTCTTGTTCGTTTTTACCAGCCATGTAGTTAATTATAGCACGTCCTTCTTTAGCGAGATCATAGAAAATTAAATCCACCTCATTGTCCTTCATATTTTCTTTAAAATGGTCATACAAATACGACAATGCTATTAACACATTGAGTCTTATTTTTGATCTCAAGGCATACTGGACGGCTACTACCGTATCCCAGCCTAAACCGGATTCTTTATTCCACACATCGTAGTCTGATAAGCACCTGACTATCGCCGGCACCTTCCCCATCAGCAGGTCCGAGGCCAGTGCGCACGCACCGGTACCGACTCTCCTCAACCCTGGAACTACGAACCCCCATGTCTTACTATCTTCGATAATTCCCTTGTGATGATCTATCCACATCAGGCTCTTTCCTTCATCAAGCCATTTCTTGAAAATCGTTTTAGAATCGGCTCCGAAAGACACGTCAAGAACGTAAACAACCCCACATTCATCTACTTTATCAATAACTTTCTTTACATCATCTTCATACGAATACGGGATATAAATAACATCCTTGTTTTTACTGTTTTCGTACATGGTTGCGATGGCTGCCGACACAACGCCATCTAAATCCGATTTATGATAAACTATCGCCGTTTTCTTTACTTTCATGACACAAACTCGTAAATGTAATATTATTGTCTCCTTTATCTATTCTTATAATATCGCTATATCCTCCATAATCCTGATCTTTTTTAATACGAACCTTCAAAGTAAATAAAGGAGGTTTACAAATAGGAGGAGTAACCAACTCCGAACGATAAATATCCTGTAATTCAATTTTTATGTTAAGATCAACCCCATAAGGATTACTAAAAATATAAACAAAATCGTCCCTAAACTCAACTAGTCCTTCACTTGTATGTTCTTTGGACAACACATAATTTAAATCAAGATCTTTACCAACAAACTGAATGACGTCCATATAGTCAACTCCGGCCTTCTCAGCACATACCTTATCCGAATCAGAGAACTGACCTGGCATACCACTGGCGTTTCCTACCATCAGCGTCATTTTCGTAATATCTTCATATGTTATGCCATCCATCATCAACCTACAAGCACCAAGCGCCTTATATACCATACCGGGATTAGGCTTCATCATCGGATCATGTTCATCAATTGAAAAACACTCATAATGACCATACACTACTCCTCTTATACCTCTTTTCACCGCAAGATCATGAACGCATCTAAGGACATAATTTATCTTCGCATCAATATCTTCATCGGAAACAAACCCGACACCCACATCACATTGGTTGCTTATTATACCAAAGTACTTAACGCCATTTTGCTCCATAAGATCAAGTGCCCTATTCACGACATCTTGCTTAATCTTCATATCAGTAAGATCTTTTGCAAAAAGACTACCAGATCTGGTTTCAACCAACGTCCCGTCAAAATCGAATAGCAGTATTCTTTTGTTTTTAATATCTATATTGTTCATCATTTTTCACTCCTACTCTTTTTTATTACCCTAAACTGAAGACGGAATAGATTACTGTCTTCTTTTATAATATCATACACAGCATAAGAATTTTCTCCTATATCCCATCCAAGATAATCGAGCAGGTCTTTTAAGTAAATTCTCTTGTATTTTACACCAAGGTTATTTACCTTAAACGATCTCTCGTCTTCAACATCAGAAGCAGCCAGATAAAAGACCGTATTTTCAACTCCTTCAAATATCTTCCCTTCTTCTAAGCCGATAACAACCGCATCCGTTACCCCCATCCAATTCAAATTATCGACAGAGATAGTCATTATCTTACTTTTACTGATTGACAACTTCCGGATCTTGCTTTCTTTAGTTTTAGATCCTAAAAAATCCTTACTGTTAAAAAAATCTACTTTCATGGTTATAATGTTTTATATTGATGTTGCAAATATACATAATAAATAATCAACAAAGAAATAAATAGGATTAAAACATGATAAAAAAAACCATAGCGCTACGTATTTAATAAAAATAAACCAATGACGTAAGAGAATAAAAATAATCATATATTTGTCGGTATCTTAATCAATTAAAAATAAATGCCATGGCAGAAATGAAAATAGGTTTTGTAACCTTCAATCCGGGATCAGGTGATGGTGATCAGGCGGTTACCGTATCAGGTGAAAAATACGAAGGTCGTGTACAACGCACGCAACAAGTAGAATTTGGTGCCGAATCAGGGGGTGTTAAGAAAAGTGCTACCATCAACCAATCTCCGGTAGCTGAGTTCGTAAAAATAGATCCTACTGCATCTGTAGGGAAGAAGGTGGTACTGTAACAATCAACGGTACAAGTAACTCAACTAAATTAACGTTCTCCTTAACTCCGGACGAAACTCATCCTCTGACGTTGGAAATACCTACCTCCTATCAGGCGGCAGGTAAGGCTACCAACAACGGCGCTGTTATCGCCGACGACCCTGGTGCAACAGGAGCCTTTGCTTTCAGTATCGTATTCTCCGATATTGCTGCGAACACTGATGTAAACGATCTGGTAAATACTCTTAAGGTGACGGCCGCCGGAGGTCAGACGGCTAATACGGTTATTACCCAGACAACAGGTGATCCGTTCTTGGAAATAGACAAGGAGGTAATTAACTTGGATGCAAACGGTACTCCTCAGACTATCAACGTTAATGCAAACATCAGGTGGACTATCACGCAAGCTGTTTCTAAGTTGGTAAGGAAAGTAATGAAATAACAATTACTTACAGAAAAAGAAAAGGGGCGTCTATTTGGCGTCCCTTTTTTCTATGCATTGTATGTAGTATTCATCTTTTTGCCTACTGACAAAAATCTTTTTAAAAATCATCTGTTTTATGATATGGACTCTTTTCCCGTCATCTAATTCCCTCCATATTTCATTAAAGATCAAATCTATTAATTCCATGACCTTCTTATCAGAGACAAGATTCTTTCTACCGGGGCTGATCCATCCATCGCCAGTCATCTTCGTGGCTATCCTATTAGCTATCCTGCTTAATTCACGTGGGGTGCTCATTTTAATACGTTTTTAAATATTCTACCTTTTTCACACTGAAGTATGCAGTCTCTCATGGGATGATCTTGTTCATGATCGTCACACATCGGAAATTCTTTTCCATAAGGGAAAACGATGTGCGGGCACTGTGCCCTGAACGCATCCCAGGCCGACTTCCTTACAGCCTCAGCTCCGGCACGCACGCCCTTCTCTCTTTCCTTGGCTGGGTCAGCATACACGTTTGAAATAGCTCTTTTCTTCCAAGTAAGCATATTGTAGTAAAACTTATCCACCAGTTTCCTGCCCACTACATCAAACTTCTGTCTATGAATTAAAGGTGCGACCTTAACGACGTTCTTCCTATTTTTACTAACATCGACATAAATAAGCCCGGCATAAGACGGAACTTCATTTACGTCAATCATATTAGGCGGACAGGCGTAGTAGAAATAGTTTGGAGGATAGCTTATGACACCACCTACCTTAATAATGCCGTCTTTAAGAACCTTATGTTTTTTATCCTTTTTGAAGTCGTTAAAGAAATCTTGTTTAGACATCTTGACCTCTACTTCATAAGCGTACAATGATCTTGTTATGGCCAGGAAGTCAGATTCCCAATCATATATATGAAGATTGTTAATAACATACATCGGATTACTTAACAGATCCCTATTAAGGATCTTAAGCATTTGTTGCTCTGGGTAGTTCATTGTCTTACTTTTTTTAGAGGCTTGTGGCGGAATCGAACCGCCATACGAGGTTTTGCGGACCCCTGACTAAACCACTCATCCAACAAGCCATGTAGCCCAACCGGGAGTCGAACCCGGAACTAAAGTTTAGGAAACTTTTGTTATATCCGTTTAACTACCAGGCTATTTAATGTTTGCTATGTTCACACACCGCAAACACCGAGATAATTAACATTTCCACAAAAACTTAATCGTTATCCAAGGAGGATTCGAACCTCCGATAACAGAACCAAAATCTGTTGTGTTACCACTACACCATTGGACAGTGGTCCCGGAGGGATTTGAACCCACGATCTTGCGGTTATGAGCCGCCTGCTTTCACCACTAAGCTACAGGACCTTAAAAATATGCAGGAGCCTTCACAGACGCCTGCATATAACAGCTAAATATTAACCAATAATTATCCTAAAAACTCTCTCAACGCAAAGTTAAGTACTAACCCATAATATGGCAAACATTAAAATATAAAAAGGATTAAAATACCTACTTCTTTTTTTTCTTCTTCTTTTTAGTGTCTTTTACTCGTTCAGCTTCGTTTTCGGGCTCCACAATGTCACCGGCTTCTTCCTGAATCACATCCGTCTCAGGAACAACATCAGACTTCTCCGGTTCTGCCACATCCTTATCTGACTCCTCATCTTTATCCAATTCCGGCTCAGCGACATCGTTTTTGTCTTTACCGATTATACCTATCTGGTAGCCTCTTAATTCTACTTGCATTAATTTCAGCTTCGATTCTAACTCTTGTATTGTTTTGGACCCAACAGAAACCTCGTTTTCCAAATCTCCGATTCTGATCCTGGCTTCAATCAACGCATTTGATTTCTTTTTTAATTCATATGATATACTGTTTTTCTTTTCTTCCAAGTTACTGATTTTGTAATTAGCCTCATCAAGATCAGACTTAACTTTGTCAAGATCAGCCTTGGCCGCATCAAGTTCTTCCGTTTTCTTCTTGACGCTTTTTATCAGCTTTTTCTGATTTTCCTTCAAGGCGTCAATCTTTTCCTTAGACTCAGAAAGATCTTTGCCAACAGATAAAATCTCTTTATCCTTTGAAGCGATATCTGACTTAAGTTCGGAAAGCCTTTCCTTGTAAGAAGCGGCCTTATCCTGCATTTCCTCAATTTCTTTTGCAAGATTTTCGGATTTAATAGCTTTCTCCCTGTACATTGACAGCTTGCTGTCTGTGATGAATGTAAAACCTAACATGCTCATTTTAAAAATATTTAAACATTACTTAACTCCAGAACTACCAAGACCTTTTTCTCCACGTTCATTTCCGTCTTCTACCTCAATATCTGTTACTTCTTCCAATACCATTTTGTATTGTGGAACGATTTCCATCTGAGCTATTCGATCGTTTTTGCGGATTACGGTCGGTTTTTTATTGATTTTAGTAAGATTAACCATATACTCTCCTTTGTAGATAAATTCGCATTTGCCAGGAGCGTTAGTAACTACCACTCCCTCGTCAAAAGAGAATCCAGATCTTCCTTCCACATTCACACACCAACCTTCTGGTATATTCAACTTGAATCCTGTTCCGATTCTAACAGAATAACCTTGATATAAGGTAATTGATTCAAAATCGGAAGGAACATCTATTTCTACTCCCATGTCATTCATCATCTTCACTACTCTATATGCACGAATATCACAACAGGCATCACCATCATGTTTGTATTCAGGTGCCACGACATCAGGATACAGCTTCTTAATACCTACCTGAACAGTCTTCTGATACCCTGGAGTCAAATACGATTCAGGTATTTTATTAACGACCTTATCCTCTTTTTTATGTTTGTTGTTCTTTTCAGAAACAGTATCCTTCTTATTATCTTCTTTTTCATAAAGAAGTCTTTCAATATCTTCTAACTTATCCATAATCATATTTTTATAGTACAATAAACAATACCTTCTTTTTTTATGTCCTTCGTTGATTCATAGCACTCACGAAAAGTACTTATGTCTGCATCATTAGGATCATCGACCCACTCATCTCCTTGCTTATATTTTTCTCTGGTTTCTGAGTAGATCATACATAATTTATCCCCATGCTTCGCCATAATCCTTTCTTCTGTCACTTTCCTACGAAGCTTAATAAGGGGAAATCTTGTAACTATTTCTACTGTCATTCTACACAATCTTTAAAAGCCCAAGAGATGTTATTCTCCTGGGCTGATGTTTATATTAAAATGGAAGGTCATCTTCTTCCATAGGAGGAAAGTTCGGCATCTGTGCTTGCGGCTGTGGCTGCGTCTGATGCTGAGGCTTGGTGCTCCTTGTGGTAGGTGCCGGGGCCGGGGCAGCAGGCTGAGCCGGTGCCTGATACTGTGCTGGCTGTTGAGCAGGCTGTTGGTAATTCTGATACGGAATAGCACTCGGAACAGACTGAGGTTGTTGAACCTGTTGTGTTGCAGCCGGCTGCTGGGTATAAGTCTGAGGAGTTGCCGGCTCTTGCTGAGTATTTCCCCCTAACCCTAATTTAGCCATTATACCAGCTCTGATATCTTTAATAGAAGCATTGAACCTGTTTGAATATTCAGTAATCTTCTGATAAGTAAAGTTGTTTTGAGCTGAATAATCGAGGCTTTTCTTGCCATCAAATCCTGTAACTTCAACAGGGTCAGGCCAACCATTTACGTCTTTTTTATAAAAACGTTCAACAAGCTGATCTTTTTCTCCGTCTACTCCGGCATATGCGATAATAAGCTCCGAAGATCCAAACTCGTCATCTTTCTTCTTCTTAAAGACATTGAAATAAATTTCACGACTGAAATCGATATTTTCGTAGTATTTTACGAAGCTCTTAACAAAGCCCTTGATATTTCCTTTTTGATTAACGAGAGGTATGGAAATACAATAGTTTTCATTAAGTTCGTAATCTTTTAATACGATAAGGAAATTAGTAACAGTATTTCCATTAGAGAAAGTACTTGACTTTAACCCGATGTAGTTGATGTACCCAACTACTCCATTATAATACTCTTTCCAATATCCTGCCGGCTGACCGCTATTAGGATTTATGTGCTGAACAAAACCTTCTTTTGGTTCGTTACTTTTTTCATACAAGTTACCATCTGAATTAATATACAAATAATAAGTTGTACCAAAACTTCTGTTTTCTCTAAAAGCCATATTATTAATTGTTTATAGATTATACAATGTTTGATTTAAGACGTATGTTGATTCGTATTTAGGATTGAACATCTTTATCATCTTATACTGATCAGACCAATCCATGACAGTATCTCCTTTTATAAGTGATTTTACGGAAGACAGTATATTTTCCTTACCGATAGAAAAATTAAAACACGGACCTTCGAGCGCATTCAAAGGCATTGATTCCATTATCTTTTTTCTATTTCCAAAATCCTCAGACATTACCGTTATGCCGTTTTCTTCATCTACCTTGACATTAACAACATTATCCACCAAAGTCATGGAATTAAGAACCGATATAAGTAAATCCCGGTCAAACTTAACTCTCGACGATTTTTCGAATTTGCTACATACGTATTCGTAGTTAGGATACTGTTGTTCTACGTTCATATCCGATATAATTACATTATCAAAGCATAAGAACGTCCTAACTCCATCTGTAGAAATACTGATCTCCGTATCTTTATCAGATAGAAAGCGGTATAAGATGGAAGCCGCGACCTCGCTTAGCATAATCGACCTTTCTTCTACTGAATTAGCATACTCTTTCCTGTTTATAAACAGACGGAACATATCAGTAGAAACAATGTCAATATAGTCCTTCTTCACATTAAGAAGAATCGAGCATATAGCCGGTCTAAATTCATCCGATCCAACAAACGCAAAAGATCTTTTCATAGACTGAATGAAAGACGAACTCATAACACGAATACCGTCACCTACAGGATAAAAGAAATCAGGGAAAGCCTTATCCTCAATCCAAGTAGAAGAAAAAGATCCTCTATCGTATTTAAAAACGATACTGTAATCATTTTTAATCTCTATCTCTATATCCTGGTTATGATTTTTAAAAAACGAAATAAGAGTCCCGGCATCTACTAAAAGAGAAAACTTCTGGTCACAAGAAATATCAGTATTCACATCGAAAATATCATCCGTATATGTTATACGTTCGTTCATGGCTTGTATCCGGATATGATCAAAATATAAAGTAATTTTTATATTCGATGTGACACAATCCTTTAGAACCTTATCAAACATCTTTGAAATGTTTGAAAGTTTCTCATTCATTAGTATGCCAGGAACTCTTACTTTCATTTTTTAAAACTTACGATTATGACTATCTAACACTGCAAATGTATTATTTTAAAATCTAATTACGAATTAATTGGATTTAAAATGATTTAAAATAGATTAAATGGTTCTTCTTGCGGCTTCTGCTATAAGCATCGCATCAACTATACCGTCATGGGCCGTCTTACATCTTTCGTTTTTAACGAACGTATCTGTCGGCCACAGCCTTTTAGCGCAAGCTAATGACGTTTTCTTAGTATTTACCTTACTGGCTTCCATAACCTTATCAGAATGCGTCCAAACTAATTTCTGCCATGTTTTAGGAGCTATGAAATTAACGGAACAACTTATGTCCGTAAATGCCATGCAGAGGGAGAGGAACAGCCCATGCAGTTGACCTTTGTTCTCCATGAGAGAGGCTGTAGAGGACGTGCTGACCCCGTATAGGGCGTGGACGTCCTCTATGACGAACACTACCCTATCAGGATTGTTTTCTACAATCGTATCCCGACAAAAAACATATTCTTTAGTCAAGTCTACCGGCCCTGAAGCTGATATTCTCGGAGTGGATATTCTTGATATTAGTTTGCTGTCTTGATCGATGCAGGCTATAGCTCCGTCTTTTCCAGGATCTGCTGCTATATATAATACCATAATATATCAATTTAGATTCATGTCGATTTTACCAATGCTATCGTCATTTTCAAAGCCTCCATTGTCTGTAAGTTCGTAATCAATAGCCACAGCACCATTACTAAGAATGTAAAATCCTTTAAACATCTTTCCTATTTCAATAGGATACACAACATTTACGTCCCTTCCAATATCCTCAAACGGCATAGCGATATCTTCTGTTTCAGCTTCTTTTTGTTTTGCTAATACCCCAACAGGTATATTTTCACCTTTTATAGATGCGTATGTAACCATATACAGAACATCATTATTAACAAACGCCCTATCACTACTTATCTTATCCAAGCTAACATATATAATATGTTTTATAAAACTATTGATATCCCCACATATGTTAATAGCTTCTACTTCTTTAGGAATAACGACTTCCACTTCTTCTGGTTTTATATTTTTCTTTTTCATTGCATTAACCTTTTTGTATTTTGTTTTACTTCTTCAACAAGATCCTGATCTTTCATCATCTCCTGCTTAAGTTTCTCATTCTCCTTAATTCTTTTCACCCTATCGGCAAGAATCTTCTTATATTTCTTATCCGATATTTTAATAAACCAAGGACAGTTCCTTGATGGAATCCTTTTACATGGCTAGTCAGTGAGACCGTTCGGTCCAAACTGCTCGCATCGGTTACATTTTTCTGCTCCTGTCATTGTAATTATATTTTAGGGAAACATTCTTCCAGTTCTCTATAAGAGCACTCTACTACAACAGAATCTCCTTTAGGGAGAAATACTAAAATAGAATCGATAGAAAAAACACTATCTACTTTCCTTACAAGTTGGCCATGCTTATAAGAAGATATGACCAACCTAATTCCATACGCATCTGAATAAGATCCTTTCCTACATGGAGTTATGCTTTCAACAACATAATCGAAGCCTCCGATATTAACTTCATCGCCGGCATTGATTTCCATAATAGGAATCATTTTGGCTCTTCTATCTATGCTTATTTTCATTTCGCAATCTCAAATTTTATTTGCTCCTTCGGTTCATAATTCCATACCTCAAAATCATCAGCTACAAAATCATAAAATCCTTTCCCTTCCATACGAGATGAGATAGTAACCTGCGGAACCGGGCCGAAAAGAGAGCGACGGAGGAGCTCGTTTGCTTGTTCTTCGTGACGGTCATACACATGCATATCTTGGATGAAATGAGTGAAAACTGCGGGCCTTAACCCGGCGTCGTGAGCAAACATCATCATCAACGCCGCATATTGAGCTACATTCCAGTAAGAAGCTGTAATCATATCCTGGCTGCGCTGATAAAGCGTCATATACAACTCATCTCCTTTAACAGATAAATTGATCTGAAACGCACATTCTTGAAGAGGTTTTAGTCCATTGGTTTCAGGATCGAACATGGATGCTACTATTCTTCTTGACGAACGATCATTCTTGAGTGACCAAAGAATGAAGTCTGTTTGGTTAAGAAAACCGTAAAGACCATCATGGATATCTGTCATACCCTCTGGAGCTTTTCCGGTTCCCATATAAACATGTCTGTTCACCATATCTCCATAACATCCTTCGATCTTTCCATTATCATCAGCCCACTGATCCCAGATATGAAGACCAAGATCTTTGACGTCTACCGATATTTTTTGCCAAATCCACAATATTTCTTTTATGGAATTTTTAAGATTAGTAGGTCTAAGTGAACCAAGAGGAAATTCCCGACGAAGATCGTACTGGTTACATACTTGTAGGATACGCTTCACCTTGACGCCTGTCCCGTCACCGTAGACCGGACGCTTCACTTCTTCCCACGGCTGGCTCATTATAAGAGCCAAATTGTCTTGAAATATTTTATCTACTCTTGCCATAGTTCTATTATTTAACCAACCACCATCCAGTCATCAGCCAACATATCTGATTGCGAAGCCAACCATCCGTTTACGATATTATCGTTAGCATCTTTCATGCACAGATAAGCACAAAATTTAATCATGTTGGTTTCAGTTACGTCATAATAATCGTTTACGTATTTTTTAAACGAATCCGGCAATGACTTTACTTTATTAACTATAATATCAGTAGACAACCAATCTTCCGGGCGCTGGAATACGAACATACCTTTACCATTCCATCCGGCACGTGCAATCAACGCACCTTTTTTTACTTCTTCTAAAGCTTCTCCAAATTTCATAACTATATTTTTTATAAATTAAACTCTGCAAAATCTATTTCAGATCCGGTTGACAAATTAATCATTGACTTTTCAAGCTCTTCCATTGGAACCGGTTTCACAATACCTCCATTACCAAGAGTCCTTTTATAGAAGTTTATCACCACCTGATCGCTGGTTTTTACCGTCTTAGGAATAGGTTGACGAAGATATAATCCATCAAGAGACTTTACTCTTGAAAGAGCCGTATATAGCTGTCCTGTTTCAAAAGAATTAGATACGTCCATCATAGCCGCATCCAATGTCAGGCCTTGGGATTTATGGATCGTGATAGAATAACCTATTTTTATAGGATACTGAATAATAGCTCCTACTACTTCAGATTCTATCTTATATCCGTTTCTTACATATTTTACTTTCTCAAACGAACATGGTGTTATAACAACCTTAGTATGCTCATCATCTTTTGGTTTATCAAGGACTACTTCAATCTCCCCCTTTTTTATAGATAATACAGTACCAAGAGAGCCATTGAAGTACTCTCCTCCGTTTCTTGTTATCATAACTCTTGATCCTTCTTTCAAGAAAAGAGTTTTTTCAACCGGAGCATCTTTAGGATAATCGCCGTTTATAACAGCTTCTAATTTTCTTAAAGAGCCTGGTAACGATGATATTCTCATTTCGTTAATAGCCGTAGCTTTTGAGTTGGTAGTTACAATCTCAACATATCCTTGATTATTATCAGACTGAATACATCTGCTGTTTATTGTATCAAATACATCATCATCCATCTGCCCTTCACGCACCTTATTAAGGACACTAATAAACTTCTCATCTTTCTGACGATATATTTTTTCAAAAGACACCATTTCCATACCAGAAGCCATTAGAGACTTGGAGCTAAAGAAATAAGATGTATCGTATATTTCTCTAAAAAAATCCTCTTTAATCACAGGAGGAAGCTGAAACAGGTCGCCTACCATAATAAGTTTCACGCCGCCAAACGGATCCTTGTCTCCTCTTGCATGACGAAGTATATCAGCCACGTTGTCAAGAAGATCAGGGCGAACCATAGAAATCTCGTCTATGATAAGATACTTTATATTCTGTAAAATCTTTTCCGAACCTCCGTTGAATTTATATTCGCAGTTATCCATAAACGCACCTTTTCGTATTTCAGGTATATACGGCTGCATTCCTATTCTAAAAAATGAATGAATGGTTTGACCACCTGCATTAACAGCAGCAACACCTGTAGGAGCTACAACAACCGCATTTTTTAATGCCGGTATAATACGCTTAAGGAACGTTGTTTTTCCACTTCCTCCTTTACCGGTTATAAACAGCGGTTTTGGTGACTTACAAATAGACTTAATAGCCTTTCCCTGGGCGACATTACCTTCGGACATAACTGAACGAAGAACGCATTCCATTAGTTTTTTGTTGTAATTTAATGCCATTCTATTTCTGAATTTGTTTACAAAACAAAAGTATGAAAATAAGATAAAACATAAAATATAAAATGAATTAATTAGAATTAAAAAGAAATAATAAGTTGGATAAGTAGTTTTGAATCAGACAGTAATATGGTTTCGTATAGATATGGTTATGGCATAGTGGTGGCTAACGGGTGTTTCCTCGGTGTTCTACGAGATTATCGTTTTTCGGCTCTGTCGGCGACCACTAAGAACAGACCCTCTCTCAAGTACCAAACATTATAATGATGAATACTGAGATGAAGGATATAGATAGGTATCATTATAGAATGATAATTCTTCAAATGGTATATCCTTGAATACAGATTCACCTTCTAATTCTTTATCATTACCTACTGTTGTATTGAAATTGGGTAATGACTGTATAGATATATCCATATTCCCTATCTTTTCCTTAAACTGTTCTGCTTTAACATACGTATAGATGTCTTCGCTTACCGACCCCACCGCTTTAGCCATCTCGCCGGCGAACTCAGCATACATATCCCGTACCTCATTAAAACCTGCCTTTTTGTCAGGAGCGGTATTGTTATAGGATTTCATTCTCCTACTTACCCTACCACAGACCCCGGCAACGGACGTCCCCACCTCAGCACAGCAGGCTTCCGCATCAGCCATGCCTGCCTTTACCGTGGCTAACTTCTCCTTGCTCCACCCACTAACCTTGTCGTATGATTGTTTAAGACAGTTTAAAAACATGTCCATTCTTCGCTTCTTATTTTCTGCTATGATAGCGCGATAGTACTTTCTTATAATCTGGTTTTGTGTACTTCGCTCATATCCGTCCCAGAAGTCTTTGTGCGCTTCTTTAGCCATAGAAGAAGCCAATGACCTTTCTTCTTCTTCTTTTGTCTTTTTACGATCTATTCCAAGGATTTCGCCATCTTCGGAAACAACTTCTTCTGCGTTCAGGAAACGTAGGATATGAGTATTGTCTTTTAAGAAGAAATTGAAATCGTCTTTCTTACTCACTTTTTCTTTTTCTCCTTTCTCTATATCCTTCTCTCCAAAATACCATCTGTTTGTTGCTCCTTTTTTATACAAGGTCCAAGTATTTGCTATTTGCCAGAAAACGGCTCCGTGCCTATATACCGGAATCAGCTTACCTATTGGGTAGTTATGTTCGTTTGCTTCAATGTAAGCACGAGGATTATCTACGTATGTTATAAATTGTATGTTTTCGAACCTTTTTACGAGCTTGTCTTGTATCGCCATACCGACAATCTCTTTCGCTTTTGTTAGTCCTACATTCAAATACAAGGCAATTGTTTTGTTACTTATCGTCGAATCAATTAATCCATAATACGAGTGGCTTCCGTCTACGACCTCAGCCTGAGAGTTTGTCTCTCCACTGTTCAGTACAGATTCATTGTTTCTGACTAAATTAACAAACATCGCCTCTCTTATCCTGTCAAGGACTTTTTCATGGTTTGTTATTTCGTTTTTCTTTATCTTAATTAAAATCCTATTCTTTGGAATATTTACTTTCCCGCACCCAAGAGTAAGTTGTACGCCATTAACACGATACCTTCTTGCAACGAACGTACTATCCGTCATACGGAACAGTTCGTCAAACATCGGATGTCCTGTCATGTTCTTGAACTTCGAATACCCGATTCCAAGTTTATGAAGAAGATCTTTCTGGTTTTTGAATCTTATTCTCGAATCCCGGCGGGAGATTTTTATCATACAGTATAAAGCATACAATTCCATGAACAGCGGATCATCTGACCACTGTTCCAAAAGTCTGAGACTTATGTTAATATTTCTACCTAATTGTAGCTTCATAATCTGTAACAAAAAAAAATCGGATGGATTTTTGGGGATATCCATCCGATTTGTGTCTTTTTTCAGATAATCTCCAAAACCCCGTTACAGATGATGAAGAACAAGAATCAACAAAAAACAAGACACTTAATATTTTATATTCTTGTTTTTTATTTTATCTTATTTCTACATCTGCAACGTGCTACAAATGTAGAAATAAAATTCAAGAATCAAACAACAAGAACTTATTTTTTTAATGTCACAGTGCAAATATCGGGACAAACCCTGAATCTATTGTCATAAAATACGTTAATTTTAAATTTATAAATCCTTAATCCTTATCTTTGTATCAAAACAATAATCTCATGAAAGAAAGTGATAATAAAGATGTTAGTAATAGGGCTTATAGGCTTTTAGTGCCTTATTCCAATACGGTAGATATGGCTAAGAAGATACTTCTGTTTTATAACGGATACCTAATGGCCTCCGGTAATGAGAAGAATGTCATAGATGCGAGGCACTTAAATCTTCTTGCTTATTATTTTGTGTTTGGATATTCGTATGAGACGAAGAAGAAGTTTTCTCATTGTTTCAGTACCGATCTTCAATATGTATCGGTTTTGGATACGGAGATGAAGAAGCGTGGTATTTTGATTGACCGTGAAGGGAATTACAGGACAAGGTGTTTGTGCCCGGATATAGAGAACATGCGCCGTCTTTTTGTATTGGAAGGTTCAAGAGATCAATGTGCGTTGGTTTCTTTGTTTTACAGAAAGAAAACTTTTGAAGCCGATGCCGAAGAATGATTTCCCTATATCATTTGAGTCACATATTATAGATGATGTGATGGATAAGACCGGGGGCGTTTACGACCGAAACCAAATACGTGACGTTTTCAGAGCCAGTATTTCTTACGCCAATAACTTATGTACGTACACAGATAACGTGTCTGTATCGTTCCCGTATGTAGGCGATATGGTTTGTAACCTTCATGAGATGGAGAGGCGCAAACACAATCTTGAGCGTCTTAAATCCAAGGTAGAAAAATTATCTAAGTATCAGGAAAAAGAACTTCAGTGTCTTGATATTAAGATAAGGATGATAAAGGATGCTTATGACTCAGGTGAGATAAAAGGTGGGGATATGTTGATAAAACACAACAAATTATCTATCTTTAAATCTCGTAAGGGTCATAGTTTTAGTGAAATACAAAATATTCAAGAACAGGAATTTAACAGATAAGTCATGAAAAAGATTTTGCAAGCGGAAGTTATATACGATGCTTTTATGGATACGATATTAAAAAAACTTCCAAGAAAAAAAGAAGATTATCCTGATTGGTACAAGGAACGTCTTGAAAAGTGTGAGGGATGTAAATTCAATACTAAGAACATCCCTAACTCTATGCTTCCTCTTTCTTTATACGTAAGCAAGAAAATAGGTAAAAATCGTTGTTCGGTATGTACGTGCTTCATCAAGCAGAAGGCCTGGAGCAAGACAGAGGAATGTGCGCTTGGGGAGGGGCTTCCCCGTCCTTCGTGGATGGATCGTCAGTATTCTATTGATTTTTATGATGAGAAATCAAGATGGAATAGATTGGAACTTATCACAATGGATTCTGATGAATTTAATGTTATTTCTACAGATGACAAGCAATACAATATTGACCTCTCTAAAGACGGTAAATCATTTGAAATCATTTTCGAACCGATAGAAAAAGGAAACAGTATAAAGTTTTCATTCGTTCTTGAGTCGAAGCATGATATGAAGATAACAGCATCAGAGACATCTTGTGGCTGTACGTCATCTAATTTGAATATCATAGACTCCCGTTACTTTAAGTTCAATATAGAGATACATACAGCAGGATTTGGAATAGGAAGATTCGTAAAGCACATGACTGTTCACTATCAAAAAGATGGGTCTCAAAAAGAGGAATCGATTCCGTTTAATTTTGAAGGTACTATAATTCAAAAAAGTTAAGTTATGGGCGGATGTGGTAAAGCAAGGCATTTACAATGCGAGGATAAAAGGAAGTCCTTATTTTCTATGTTGCAGGCATCTTGTGACGATCTCCCCGATTATTCTGCCGGGGACATTCTCTATGCCGTACTTAGATCTTTTGCAAAGAAAAGAGGATTGTCTGTTTCTTTTTTAAGGACGCTGACAGACAGCGAGCTTTTTGAAGTGGCTGATTATAATTTATCAATGGAGTTGATGGACGTTATTATTCATGATAAAAAGGTTCTTGACAATGAAGAAGATTGATTTTGATTCAGATATAAAACATCTTATTTCTTATTACAACCATCTACTGTCTGCGCAAGATAAGGTGGGAGAGGAGATGGAAGAGATAACTAAGGATATTATTAGGAAGAAGGATGAGGAAAACAACATAGAGTTAGAAGACTTTATTGATTTGGAGGAAAAGTCGTTTATGACCAACTTGTATCAACAAGAGATGCTGAAAGTATCTTCTTCTATAAAGGCAGTTTACAGGTTATCTATTAACGCCGGTCATAATCTTAACATAGATGATGACAGCAAGAAGGTTCTTGACAGGATAGTAAACGACGGAGAATCAGATTTTATTATGTACGTTGACAATAATACTGATTCTGTTATGTTCAAGGAAGAATCTGTTGAGGAAGGAATAAAAAACATGTGCAAGTATCGTGTTGATCCATCTTCTCTTGAAGACAGGTTTAATATGCTTAAGTCTCAGTATGAGTTTTTTTTAAAAATAGTGAATAATGAAGGTAAGAAAGCCGACTAACGATGATGTCTCTTACGTAGATCGAAAACTCCTTGTGCTAAGGGATCAGATAGATAAGGCTGAACGTTATCTATCTGAAAATTCTTGGGATAAAATAGAAGATTCCGATAAGAGGGAGAAAGAATTTAGGTTTCAAAAAAGCTTGTCTGATAGCTTAATGCAATGGACTGAATCTTATATTAAGATGTGTGGGATAATGGATGTTTATAATCAGCTTGAGGCTGCCAAAAACAAGAAAAGCCTAAAAGGAGGACAAACAGTATCAGGTATTCAGTCTTTTGTTAAGAATGAAGCTAAGAACAAGCTCGATAAATAGTTTTGTCATGAATATTAACAGTAAAGAACTTTATATAAATATGGGTAACGATATTCCGTTATGGAATGACCTTTATTCTTATGAAGAGCAAGATGATGATGTCAAGCAATTCTGGGAGAATGAGGCTATGAAACTCCTTAACGGTGTTACCATAAATGGGGTGTTTATCCATCCTTGGCTATACTGGCATATCAATTTCTGGAAGATGATGATTGACGTAGGAGAAGATCGTATTCCAGGAAATTCACAGCTTCGTGATAATGAATGGATGTTTGCCGAATTTCTAAAGCAGGCGGAAGAAGAGAATAAAGGAATATTCATGTTCGGGTGCCGTCGTTTTGGGAAAGCCCTTCTTGATTCTGAGATACTTTATCTTGAGGACCGGGAAAAGATGATAGGAAATATTGTTGTAGGGGATAAGATATATGACGATAAAGGGAATTTGGTAGAGGTCGTAGGTGTCTACCCTCAAGGGAAAGTAACCACCTACAGAGTCGTATTCGAAGACGGTCGTAACGTTATTTGTTGCGGAAATCACCAATGGCGTGTCAATCATGGCGGAAAATGGCATGTTAGGAGTCTTAGATCCATAGCCGGATTAGATTATAAGAGTATGTCTATTCCAGTAGGTGAGGCCCTGAACTACCCTACGGCAAAGCTGCCGGTTCCGCCGTCAGCCTACGCCTCGATGCTGGCGGCTTATCTCGGTGGCTATGGAGGGGATATGTTTTTTGATAAATACGTTTGTAAGAAATTTCTAAGATCGTCCATAGATCAAAAAAAAGATTTTATAGAAAACTTCATTCGTTCTTTCAGAAACGTAGTGGCCGGAGAAGAAGAACTTATGTTGTCTCATATCGACATGGATGTCATAAATTTTGTACAACGTATGTTTTGGGCTTCAGGTTGGTATGCTAAATTGGAGGGAAATAAACTTATACTATCAAGGAATCGTAAGGAATTAAAAATAAGATCCATATCAATATACGGAAAGGAGCATGCCACTTGTATAACCGTTGATAATGACTCTCATTTATTTTTGACCACCAATTACATCGTTACTCATAATACGGCCATAATGAGCTCGTTTTTGGCTCGTAATGCTACAATGACATACAATTTGACGCATAATGTTATTGGGTCAAGTAAGGAGGACCTTATGAGTCTTGGTGAGTATCTTGAGTTTGGTCTTGATAATATACATCCTTATCTAAGAATAAATAGAACAGGTAATGATTGGTTTAAAGAGGTTATTATGGGTACTAAGACGGTGAACAATATTCGTGACGTTCACGCTCGTATTCGTATTACCAATATTGATAGCGGTAAAGCAGGTGCCTCTCTTAAGACCGCATCTGGAACACCATATACATCTATTTATGATGAGGTAGGTAAATTCCCATTTTTAGCAGCATACTTACAAGGTCGTCCTGCCCATATGATGCACGGTAGAATGAGGGGGATGATGATATGCTCCGGTACGGGCGGCAACGTTGAAAAGTCTCAAGATGCTCAAAAAGTGATGAATAACCCTGCTGAATACGGGTTTATTGTCATGAATTATGATCTGCTTAATAAACGTTGTTTAAAACCAACTTGGCGTATTAGTCAATCCGGTTGTTTTGTTCCTGCTCAGATGTCTCATGCTTATGATAAGGAAACAACAACCTTAGATAAGTACCTTGGAATAGAGAAAGCTACAGGTCTTAAGAAAATAGATATTCAGGTATCAAAATTTGATGATAATACTAAGAAGATAAAATCTCGTCTTGATGAACTTGTCAAAAAGGATAGAGCTTTATACGTCCAGGAACGAATGGCATTCCCTTTGTCTATAGATGATTGTTTCCTTAATACGAACGTAAATAGGTTCCCTGTAGAAGATGCGTTGAAGCACAAAAGCCGTCTTCTTGAAGAAGGTAGGCCTGGTAAAACAGTGGATATTTATCAGATAGACGGCATGAAAATGGGGTATAATTTTAGTGATAAGCAGCTTGCTGATTATCCGTTTCAAGGTGGTAACATAGATTCTCCTGTTGTTATATATGAGGATCCACCAGAAGAAGGAGGTGTTTTTGATTACACTTATGTCTCATCTCTCGACCCCTATAAATCAGACAAGGCTGATACTGATTCTGTTGGTTCGTTTTATGTACTTAAAAGATATGTAAAAATCAACGATCCATTTGCTTATTGTATAGTAGCATCATACGCATCACGTCCTCCATCTTCTGATGATTTTTGTAGGAATTGTGAAATACTTCAAGAAGCGTATGGGGCCAAGTGTCTTATGGAGAATGCCGACCGAATGTATGAATTTTATCTTACGAGACGAAATAAGCAGCTTATGTTGCTGGAAGATGGCGAACGTCTTGCCGGTAAGATTATCCGTGCCGGCGCCCGTCAGAATAACAAGCTCGGTTTGGCTCCTACGGTTCCCAATCAGCGTATGCTTTTCAATACCGTTATTCAATATTGTTGGGAGGATGTTGTTGTTGGGTATGATGATGATGGTAATGAAATAACACAGAAAGGTATTTACCGTATCCCTGATATAGAACTTCTTGATGAGATCATAGCCTTCGGCCCCGGGACCAACACCGACCGTATCATAGCCTTCGGCCACGCTCTTCTTCTGGCTAAGTATTATGATGATATGGGTTACATGCCTGAAAGTACGACTCAGAAGGAGAATCAAAAGAAGAGAGAACGTAAAAAGATGGAACAGGTCAAAGGATTTACGGTAAGAAGACATAACCCTTACAAAATGAGGTGACGAGAACAAATTCCTTATCTTTGTGAAAAATAGGATAATAGGATGGAATATTTCAATAGAGATCAGGCTTTTCCGGCCAGAGGAGTATTTTCGGGTTTGCCGGTGCAGGCGATACCTACCAAGAGAAAAACCAAGGAGTGGTTTAAAGCCACTATGGATTCTCTTGAATTGATTGGTTTGAAGCAGCTTGATGAGAACCAAAAGTTCAAGGATTTTTATAGGATGATGGAAGGCAAGCTGTCATTTATGGAACTGAAAGACGTAATTCCTTATCTTAAGGATGTTCAGTCTATAAGGGACAACGTAAATATTCCATCATTCTTACGTCATTATGATATAATAGGTACGATCGTAAACGCTTTTGTAGGATGGTTGGGCAACCTTTCTGACAAGTATAATGTAGTGGGATTGGACGAATCTGAAGTGAATCAGTATTCTGCCACGAAGGAAAATCTTCTTCATAATTACATTAGAGAGGAATTGGACAGAAGGGTTAGGCAAGAGTTATTAAATAGAGGATTGGATCCGGATTATAATAATTTTGCCAGCGAAGAAGAAAAGCAGGCTTATGCTCAGCAGATACAAGAGGTGAAAGCATCTATGACCCCTCCTGAGATAGAGAACTTCATGAATACAAAATGGAAGACTGCCGAGGTTATATGGGGTTCTCATACGCTTGAGGCGGACAGGGGGCGTTTTTACATGGATGAGATAGATACCGAGAATTTCATTGACTATCTTCTTACTGGTCGTTGCTTTAGAAATTACCATGTAGGATACGACTATTATAAGCCGGAGAGGTGGTCTCCGTTGAATACGTTTTATTCTAAGACATTAGATAGCAAGTATCCTCAATATGGGGATTATATTGGTCGTGTTCATTATTATACTGCCAATGATATTATAGTAAGGTGGGGGCATCTTCTTACGGCAAAAGACAAGCAAAAGCTTATAGGAGGTGCTGATAATTTCAATGGTACTTATAACAATGGTGATAATGGAAGCTATGTAAGTTTATCCAAATCGGCGAGTGTAGGGATGTTATATCAGAATAAGGTAATACCTTGGAAAGGATATAATGATTATGCTTCTATAAAAGCTTATGAGGATTATTACGGTATTCCAGCCGGCACATATACCGGATACGACAGTAATGGCAATGAATATCACAGAACCAGATTCATGCCAAATTTAGAGCATGGTAATTATTATAACCGCGCCCAGAGTTTGAGCGACGAGCATGTTCGTAGTGATTTGTATCAGGTAACTGAATCATATTGGGTATCCCCGGCTCAGGTGTATGTGATTACCTACCAAACTGAAACCGGATTAGTAACTACTGAAATGGTAACCGATGAGCTTCTTCAAGACTTTTTACAGGAAAATGGTATTAAGAAAATTACCAGGACCATGAGTAAGGGCATGGAGAACCCGGAGATTAATACCTATTTCGTAGATTACGTTCCACAGGTAAGGTACGGGGTTAAAATCAGTGGAGGTGCCCTCGCTCAGGACAACCTGTATCTGGATGGAGAACCTATCGATCACCAGATAAAAGGGGATAGTAACATCTATGACTTTGTTCTACCCGTTGCAGGATATATCGGTACTTCTATGGCGAACAGGATTCAGCCGTATCAAATATTTTATAATTTCTCCATAAATCAGATAAACAATATTCTTGAAAAGGAGATCGGTAAATTCTTCTTAGGGGATATAAATCTGGTTCCAAGTGAATACAAGGATTTGGGTGAAGATGTGGCTGATATATGGGCAAACCTTCTTGATGTAGCTAAGTCTGTAGGTGCTTTGACATTAGATACCTCATCTCAAAACACGAAAGGCGGTGTTCCATTCAACCAGTTTGCCGTTTATGATTTGTCGCAGACAGAGCAGCTTAAAACAAGAATGGAGCTTGCTGAATGGTCAAGGATGAAGTGTTTTGAAATGGTTGGTATCACGCCTCAAGTAATTAACGGTCCCAACAGGTATGAGACCGCCACCGGGGTCCAGCAGGGCGTTACAGCATCTATGTTACAAACACAGATATACTTTGATAACTTCGGTTACTTCAAGAAACGTGCTTTGGATCTTCATCTGGCTGTTGCTCAACAATGTCAGGAAGAAGGAAAGGATATTTCTGTAATGTACACAAAAAGTGACCTTACCAGAGCATTCTTATCTATAGGAACCGACGGTCTTAGTCTAAGGCATCTTGGTGTTCAGGCATTATCTAATTCCAAGAAAAGGGATGAGCTTGAGAAATTTAAGACTTTTATGTTGCAGCTAAATACAGCCGGAGGCGATATTTACGATCTTGCATCTATCTTCACATCAGATTCTATGGTAGAGCTTATACAGAATGCAAGGAATACTCGGGCATACAACGAGCGTCAGATGCAGCAGCAACAACAGAATCAGATGCAGCTTAACCAGCAACAGATACAAGCTGAAGCTGCTGAGAAGGATAAGCAACGTCAGCATGAACTTGCCTTGGAAGACAAGAAAGGTCAATACAGGATACTCCAAGAGAAGATCCAGGCGGCAGGCAGGGCGGCAGACGCCAAGAGCGACGCCACCTCCCTCAACTTCCTGGCTTCTGTTTCAGATCAGACCGTAAGGCAAGCTGATATAGAAAGCAAGGAAAGGATAGAGGATAAGAAAATTGAAAACGATTCCAAACTTCATGATGATGAAATGAGAATGAAAATGGAAGAGTTAAAATTAAAATCCAAAGAGCTTGCTCAACGAGCGAGGGAAGATGCCACCAAAAGGTATGTAGCCGGAATCAATAAGAATTAAGGATTAAACATCCCCAAATTTCATTAGAAAATCTCTAATAAAATTTGGGGATGTTTAATTTTTAGTGAAGATTAAACACTTATAAGTTTTTTGTCTGAAATATAGGTATTTAAATATTTTTGCAGTATGGGAAAATTAGAAAAAAATGGAATAGTAGAATTGGACGATATTTTTAGTATCGGTCCAGTTGATGATGTTTATAATAGGGAAGAAGATATTCTGCCTATTAATGGTAATGAACCGGCTAAAAAAGATGAGAAGCCTGTAGAAGAAGGTTCTCAAATTAAAGAAGAGCCGGTTGTCGATCCTACTCCTGATCCTAAAGAGGATAAAAAAGGAGAAGAGAATGTGGTTGACGTTAAACAGGATCCGGTAGAGACCCCGGTTGTCAATTACAGAAAAGTATTGGATGCCCTTTCTTCAAGAGGGATCATTCCCGATTTGAAAGATGTGGTATTTAGCGGTGAAAACGGCGAAGAGATTACTATCAATGATCTTGATTTTAGTAAAGAAGATTCGTTGTGTGACATACTATCTACAGTCCTTGAAAGCCAGAAAGAGGATATTGTTAAGGATAAGATAGATGTTACTTCTGTTTCTGATATTACCAAGAAGCTTATTCAGGCTGATAAGGCTGGCGCTAATATCGTTGATATTCTTAAGCAATATGATACGAATGTCGCTCCGATAGAAAAGCTTGACATTGAAAACAAAGCAGATCAGATAAAGATCGTTCGCCATTATGTTGATCTTCTTGGGTTGCCTAAAGATGAAGCTGATGAGTTTTTCAAAGGCATTATCAATAAAGGTGAAGAGTATGTTGAAGCAAAGGCTATAAAGTATAAGGCTGAGCTTGATAAGAGAATGGATGATATTATCCAGCAACGTACTAAAGAGGCTGCCGAAAAGAAGGCGAAGGATGCAGAAGATTTTAGAAGGTATAAGAAAGACCTTAAGTCTTCTATCCAGGCAAAGTATCAGCTAAATGACACTATGGTATCTAAAGCTCTTGATTTTGCTCTAAAACCTTCTGAATCGAATCCCGGAATTACCAAGGCATTTAATAGGGTAAGGGAGATGATGATGAATCCGGAAGAAGCGCCAGATTTGATTATGTTTCTTATGAACCCAGGAGAGTTCATAAAACAGAAGTCGAATCAAGCTGTAGTTGATGAGAAGAAGAAAATTTATAAGCTCATCAGCCACACAAATAAAGACAAGAGGGTAGCTCCGGTAGATGATAAAGGTGATCAAGTTCAAGGTGTGAAGTTCGATGAAATCAGTATAGATTAAAAATTAAAACATTTTTTCGTTCATGGCTAATGTACTTTTAACAAAAAATTTCCCGGCCACCATGAATGGTGACACGGTGATTGGATATACCGACGCTAAAGTCGTTAAGCAAAGTATCGTAGAGCACGATCTTAGCTCTTTAGAAGATTGGTACTACGAAGATCCGGATAAGAACCATCTGGGTATGCTTGAGTTGTTTTCTAACATTACAAACTATCCTCTGCCTATGTATATGGGTATGATTAAACAGGATGCTACTATTACCGTAAATGGTATCAATGGTTCATTCCGTTATGATCTTCCGGTATCAGAAACGTATGAGGTGGTTACAGTAGAAGACACGTCTTTGAAATATGCAAAACCTGGTATTGATGAAAGCTTCTTCGAAATTGTGTTGAATGCACAATTCAAACAAGGAGATGTTATTACTTACGATGTGATTAACGGTTGCCAGGCTCTTATCTCTACAGAGCGCCCTCCGAAACAAGAAGGTGAAAACTGGAGATATTGGTGTAAGCTGTGGGGTCGTTCTCGTGCTAAATACTTCCCGAAAGACATGCTTCGTGCCGGTATTAAATATTGGAAGGTAACAAACGTTCTTGGTGAGTTCTCTACTCAGTTCTCTGGTGTAGGAGGTGCTTCTAAGGCCGGTTCTATGACTTGTGAATTTACGCTTGGTGGACACCGTGGTGTTGAAGGTGAAACGACTATGTACGCAGGTATTAAGTCTTTGGCTTATGCGGACGAACGTACACAGAATTTCATCGACAAGGCTTACCAGAAAGTTCGTCAGCTTTCTGAAATCAGAGGAGGTGATGCAAGTTATGCCATTATCGGTTCTCGTCTTGGTGACGGAAGCATTGATATGCGTACGGCACGTGTAGCCAATACAGTGTCTTTGTTCTGTTTGGCTGAGTTGGCTAAGATGGAAGCATACGAACTTATGTTCATGCGTGGAGGTAGAGTTAAGGGTCATAATGGTGTTTTGATGAAAAACGAAGGTTTGTACCATCAACTTCGCCGTGGTTTCGTTATCTCATATGCACGTCCGGGCGGTATCAAGCGCGAACACTTCCTGGCTGCTGCTGACTATATTTTCCGTGGTCGTAGCGATATGCCGATTGAAAATCGTGTAATGAAATTCAAGGTAGGTGCTATGGCTTACAAGAACATCGTTGAAATCTTCCGTGATGAGTTCTTCTCTCAATTGGGTGCCTTGGCTCCGCTTATGGGTACAGAACGTATTATCAATAATCCGGTAACAGGATCAAACGATGCTCTTGAATTAGGAACTGTAAAGATCAAGGGTGTTACTATTCCGGGTATTGGTAAGGTTATTGTAGAACACGAACCTTCTTTGGATTACGTTGATATGGTAGATAGAAGCCAGTTGGTAGACGGTATGACTCCTATCACATCATATTCATGTATTATGGAAGACTTGACCGCTCCTGAATATTCCAATGCATTCGCCGGCATCCCTGCTTCAGCCGAAGCTCGTATTGGTAATATCAACAGCAACGTATTCTACGTTAAGCCTGATATCGGTTCTATGTGGTGGGGTTACGAACAAGGTAGATGGTCATCCAGAGTATCGGCTCAAGAAATTGTATCCAGCCATCCTCGTATGTCAGAACAATTCTGGTGCCATTCTGTATCGGCTTGTTGGGTAAAAGATACCAGCCGGTTCGTAACAATTGAATTGTTACCAAGCTCTTTGTAATCATAACTTTTAATATTAACTTGCGGTCGGCTTTAAAACCGGCCGCAAATTTTGTTTCTAACATAGTCTTTTCATATATGAAAAGACGTAGGGTATATAAAAAAATGGGAAAAAAGATTTTTGAAGAAAGCCATGAGTCTAAGAAACTGCTGGCTACCGTAGGAGGAATGAAGATATATTCCGACTCTATTTATGTTATAACAGGTAAGATGGATGAAGAAGCTCCTTCCGGATATCAGGAAAGAGGCATTTCCAAGACTCCTTTCCCCGGAAACAAGACAGTATCTTGTTGTGGATGGGATAAGGATCTTAGGGTGTATGATACCGGTTTCTTCATCAATTCAGCATGTTATAAAGGTTACTCACTTGAAGACAAGAAGAATGAAATGGATATGCGTATTAAGAATATTCGGTATCCGTTTGAAGAAACTGTCAATGAGGACCTGGACCAAAAGAACTTCGATTTCTGGGATTCTTACAGAATTGACTTGTATGATGGTCGTTTGTTCTACACTAATGACGTTCGTGATTTATTTGAGCTGTATATAGCTATTTTGTCCAAGTCTCTTACTCCTAAAGAGGAAGATGGTAATCCGATGTATGTCGAATCTTATTATTGTGTAGAAGACAAGACTACGGCCGTAGATATAAGGAAACAACGTCAGATTGACAAGGCTGATATTTTATATGAGTTCATGAACAAGCTGAAAGGCTCCGAGGCTGAAAGGAAAAGCATCTACGATCTGCTTTTGTATCTTGACATCATATATAGCGTAGAGCTTGATCAGAGCATGGTTCAATACATATTCACTAATTGGATTGATGCTAAGAATACTAATGTTGACATGTATAAAGAAGCAAGCTCAAGGTTCTTGTCTGATGATGAATCTTCTGAGGGAATGCAGGTGATCAAATTCCATCGTATGATTAGGGAAATGGTTGAGGGACTGGCTGTCACCGTCAACACCGACGGACTGTATCTGAATGGCGAGCTCCTGGGCGCCGACGCCATCTCTGCGTCTATGGCTCTTGCTTCCAATAAGTCGATGTTAGAAACCAAGTCACGTGTTCTTGAAGCGTATAATGCTTTAAAGAACAAGCATAAAAAAATAGAAGGAGCTAAGTCTGACAAGAAGAAAAAGAAAGACGAAAAAGGTTTTGATATTGATCAATACGCTGATAAAAAAGAATAATTTATGAAGATTGTTGATTGTTATCTTCGGGCCTTACAGAAGGCTGAAGAAAACATGACCAACGGTGGTATAAAACTTGACAAGGCACGTTTTGTTCAGCTTTTTAATGACGAACAAAACCGCCTTGTTCGTTATATCCTTGATAAGAAAAATGAAGAGGATATACGTTATATCCAAAAGCTGGTTGTGTATTCGAAAGAACTTAATGAGAGAGGAGATAAAGATAATCCGGAAAGCACTTTGTTTTCATTGCCTTCTGATTTCTTTTCTTTTTCAAACATATCAGGCGTATTTACCAAAGGTGAATGCACGGTCACTGATTTTACCATGTGGGAGGCTAAGAACGAAAACCCGCATGAGCTTCTTGCCGACTTTTTTAACAAACCTGATTTTGATTTTAGGGAAACATTCTATACAATAGGCGAAGATTCGGTAAGGGTGTATAAGTATGGTTTTGATGTAGACACCGTTTACCTTACATATTACCGCTATCCGAAGGAAGTTGATATCGAAGGATATATTAAATCCGATGGTTCTAATTCAACTGATATAGATCCTGAATTAGATGATAAATTAATTGGTATTATCCTTAACATGATTGAAAAGCAATTTGCTTTGAATGAAAGCGAATATGGACGTTATCAAATAGATTCAAACAACGTCCAATCTCCTTTATAGCAGAATAAAGGCGTGTCCTAAATTAAAGACTATCAAAAAGCATTAAGAATTAATTAATTCATAATGCTTTTTGTTGCTTATATGACTATCACTATTTTTGAGACAGATAACAGAATATTAATTTTTAAAATATTATAAGGCTATGGCTATCCATAAACCGTATGACAGACACATTATCTGTCCTCCGCACGCTAAGTTGGCGGACGTAGATTCTTTGTTGCTTCAAGAAGGTCAGATCGCTATCTATGATTTGGATGGTGAGCAGACTAAAGATGGTTTGAAAGCGTTGAAAGACTTGAAAGGATATCGTAAGGACGAACAACGTTTCCAGATCAGAATCGGACGTAATGAGATGGTTAACGACCGTGTATCTGATGATAAATCATTCTCTACACCCACGTTTGCTATTGATGAAATTATAGAAGTGTATGCTTCTGCTCCGAAGAGCAAAGAAATTAAAGTAGATGAGGTTATTTTCGGTTATAACGGAATTGACGACAGTACCGCTATTACAGCAAGAAAAGGCGATCGTATCCCTATCCATATTAAGCTGACAGGACGTTTGTTCGAGCTTCGTGGTTATCCGATGGGTGAAGTAAATATCGATGATTACATCATTTTCGAAAACTGTCCGGGTCGTGAGGATATGTGCTCAGAATGTGATCCTTGCGAAGATGTTGATATTTTGGCTGCTATCTTGAAAACAATCGAACGTATCAAGAATCAGCCGATTGCAGGTGGTGGCAAGGTAGGTGATTTTGTAGAAATCCATCCTATCCATTCTTGCAATGAAATGGAAAAAACTCCGGTGGAAACCGACATGAATTTCTATTGCATGGAAATGTGTGATACCGGTGATGCTTATGCCTTGGCTCAGCTTAAGGCTGCTTATCCTGGTTTGGATATTAAGAGAGTTGGACGTCATCTTTCTACTTCCAAATATCAGGTGATGAAAGAAGGTGGTAAGCCTGCTGATTATACTCAAAAGCTGTCTTCTATAATGAAAGGCTGCGAAGAGTGTCCTGAAGGATATACTAAGGTAGACGGCGGTTTGATTTATGCCGTAACGTTAGAGGATGATGGCGTTGATCAGTCTACTGTAGTAGAAAGCATTAAAAATGCCGTTAGTAGCACTGCCGAGAAAACAGCAGCCCAAGATGGCGGAGTAGGTATGTACACTGTGGCCGTAAGCAAGAAACTGACGAAGGCTGATATCGATGCATTTGTAGAAACTAATCCGACAGCCACAGTAACGTTCGTTGCTAAAACAGCAGATATGTGTAGCAATCCTACTGTTACTACTGTTAGCTGGGAAGCATGTGGTTCTTGTAAGATTTCGAAAGAAGCTTATGAAATCACGTTGCCGGATGATGAATGTGGTAATAGTGCTAAAGAAGAATTGCAGGCAGCATTCCCGTATCTGACAATCGAAGATTACGGTACACCTGGTGGATGTCAACATAAATTCAAAACAACGGTCGTTACTAACATGGTTTGCGACGAATGCGATAAAATCTTCAAAGACTTCTTTGTATCGAAAGCGCCCGAATCTTATCGTGGACGTAATTGGAAACGTTTGGGTGCTGTAGCAGGAGATCAGTCTATCATCGCCGACCCGCTTCCTAAGAACTGCAAATGCGGTATTTTGTTCCGTGGTATTGACTACATGATTTCTCCGTCTGACTGTTTGATTGACCGTCTGACATTCCAAGAAGGATCTGTTCGTATTGCTGTAAATGGTGGTTATCCAGATGAACAGCGCGAGGCTATCAGCACGTACTTCAACCCGATCCATACCGAATACAAACAGCACTGGGCTCCGCGTACTCACCTCGGCGCTGAATTGCTGGATAAAGAACGCGAACAACGTATGTTCTTCGACTTCCGTAAGACTCACCAAGAACTTATGGAACGGATGTTTACCAACGAAGAAACCCGCTTAGACCTGTTGGCTCCGTATGCTGATTATTCAGTAACATTGAAGCCGGCGCGTTATTCTAACGGCTTCGGTAGGGTAATTGATGATCATATTACAGTACACTTCCATGTACCGTACGGTGCTCACGAAGGTATTCAAGACCTTATGGACTTGTTGGCTGCTTCGGCAAATATCAAGCCCTGCAAGATTTGATTTTCCTTTTTTCTATATATCCCAAGGGGGAGGAGGCTGGTCCTCCACCCCCTTTTTTGTAATAAAATAATTTGAAATAGATCAATTTCATATGAATGGCGTGGATTTTTTATCCGGTGCCTTTGGTAGGGGCATCGATAAAATAACTAACATAGTTGGAAAATGGGGTTCCTCCCAACCGGTAGATGACAGCAAATCCGGTATAAAAATAGGGGACAAAATCCACCAAGTGGTTGTGTCCTTAAATGGCTGTTATTGGTATCTTGACGAAGAAGGCAAGAAGCATCCTGTTTCTGGTATTCCGGCCACAACCGAATGGGAGTGGATTAACATAGCTGAGAAAGTTATCAAAGATTTCAAAACATGTTACCGTACACCTGGTGGAAAGGTTGAAGTATGGAGTTGGTATCTTCTTAATGATCAGATGGATGTTCTTAAAGAAACCCATAGAATTACCGACAGTACCGACATGGATAATCCGGTAGGTAAGGTTCTTACTAAAATACCGGACGAATGGGTTATGATCGACTGCGATCTTCCTGATATGACAGAACGTGACATTACGTTCGTCAACAGATGTTATAAAACTCCTGATGGTAAGGTTGAAATAGAAGGATTAGAAGCCATAGATGACAAGATAAACATCAGGGAATCTATTTATACCGTTATTCAGTCAACTGACGATAATTTCCCTGCCGGGCATGTTTTTAAGCTAATTCCAGAGAATTGGGTTCGAATGGTTTGTGACTTTCCTGACATGACAGAACGAGATGTAACTTATGTTCTTGAATGTTACACTACTAAAAAAGGGAAAGTTCAGGTAGAAGGCTTGATAGCCATAGATAATATTCTTGGATCCAGGGAAGAGGTTTACACCGTCCTTCAGTCAACCGATCCTGATATTAAGGTAGGGACCGTGCTGGATTCTATTCCCGAAGATTGGGTGAGGATGGTATGTGATTTTCCTGACATGACGGACCGGGAAATTGTTGAAGTGGATGAATGTTATAAGACGGATGGCGGTAAGGTTAATATAAAAGGTTATCAGTCTATTGATGCTGTTCTTGGTGTAAGGGAACAGTATTATTATATTGTTAAGACAACGGACGCCGCCTATCCTCAGTGGACGAGAATAGATAAGATACCTAACGAATGGACGAAAACCGAATGCGATTTTCCTGATCTTACAGAAAGACATATTATGTCCGTAGATGAATGTTATACTACTCCTGGTGGTAAAATACATCTTGGAGGATATAGGTCGGTAGATAGCATAATAGGAGTCCGGGACGAGTATCTTATTGTTATGGAAACAACCGATCCTGATATACAAAGAGGTGCCACATTCAACAAAATACAAGAAGGATGGCAGCGTGTTGTTTGTGATTTCCCTGATGCTACTACATCCGACACAGAAATAGTAGAAAACTGTTATAAGACGGAAAAGGGCAAGGTACAGATCCGGACATACATAACAATGGACGGATATGGAAATACAAGGGAATTGAGACATATGGTTCTTAAAACAACCGATCCTGATTACAATATCGGATCCAATATCGATCAGATACCGGTAGGGTGGTTAAGTATCGAGTGTGATTTTGCGTCTGCTACACAACGTCATATAAGACAGGTAAAAGACTGCTATGGTTCTGATGCAGGGAGCATTTACGTTGAGGGAGAAATTGTTTACGACAATGACCTTGACGTGGACAAGATGGCGCTTACGGTCATGGAAAGCACTGACCCGGCGATAGCCGTAGGGACGACGCTGGCTGCTATTCCCTCTGGCTACGTGAGAACAGTTTGTAGATGTAATTGTTGCAACCACTAAATCTTATTGTCATGAGCTGTAACGAATATTTTTTAGTAACACTGGAGTCTAAACCGACTCCAGTCCGTCATAAATACACGAATTTAACAGACGAATGGTATGGCCCTGATGGTGTTAAGTACGAAGATCCTGATACGATATCCAAAATAGAAGAACAAGCTACAGATAAGAATCGTATAGGGGATAACACTTTATATCAGAAACTTATTGAAATACATTCTCAAGGAGAGTCAATAAAATCAGACATCGGAGACATAGGTTCGGTATTAGATTATATAAATGGGGAGGAAGTGTAATGGGAACCATATCAGATAAGTTAATGAGGATCATAAATACCAAGGAGGATATAAGGCAAGCCCTTATATCTAAAGGGTATGATATACCTACTTCCATACCTTTTAAAGAGTATGCGAAAATGATATTAGACCTGCCATGCAATGCAGATTCCTTCCCGGATATAGAAGGTATCGTAGCCAGATATTCCGCTTCCGGTCTCACCAATGAACAGATGGCTACCAATCCTGTATGGGTAGATAAGACGGGTAATGGCCATGATCTACAGTTGAAAAACTTCTCCTGGGGTGGTATGTCTGGGGTAGGTGGATATGTAGATAATTGGAATAGTTCTGCTGATTGGGCTATAAATAGCTATTGGGTAAATAGTCATACAGATCATAAATTGCAATTTATCACAGCAAGTTTGGTTGTTCAAGCAAGATCAAATAATATTTATAATGCAGAAAATGTATATAAAAATATTTTAAATGTAAATGGATTAACTGAAGCAGTAAATAAAGGATCTGTAAAAGCTTTAAGAATAATTGCTACAGATCCTATAACGTCAAAAGCAATTAAAACATTTTCTTTTGAGACCGATGGTGTTATTCAAATATCATTTGATGATGTATTACAAGATTATTATGTAGATTATTTTCTTTATGGTAGCGATACTAAAGATATAGACATCACCATCGAACAACTACCCCTCTACCCAGGCTTTATCCTCGGTGACGGAGTAGACGACTTTGCAGTTACAGAGAAGGAACTTAACTTCGAGGATACCTATACGGTGTACACGGCGTTTATTCCGTTTCAGGATGATCCGACAAGAAATATGATTTTGTGTGGAGCTGATAGCAAAAAAACTTTTTCCATGCAATATTCGTCTTTGGTTTATGTATCTTTTATAGCGGGTAATAACTATTATATAAATGCTGATTTTGTTAATGGGCTTAATTTGTTTGCTTGTAAACGAAATGGTAATAATATATGTATTAAGAACTTATTAACTAATAAAGTTGTAACAGGTACGTGTGGGGACTGGGTGGAAAACGCTGGGCCATATTATTTATGGAAGAATGCAACTTATGCATCTTTTGCTAAAGCAGCTATTGCTGGTCAAACAATCTGCAATGGATATTTCTCTACCGATGAAGACGATGAAAAGGTTCTTGATTGGTATAAGAAGCAATATCCCTGGCTTTTCCCCGACCAGGCATGGACAGTGGTAGGCAAAACCAACGAGGACGAAGATCGTGCTACTATTGCCAACATTACGGGCAATGGTAATGATCTTGTACTGTCGAATTTTGGGTTTGCAGAAGGGAGTGGGTATGGGTTGTATGTATATAATTTCAACTCATTTAAGCTTAGAGATAATGCAGTTAAGCCCACAGATGTAAAAAAAGATTCGTTTAGAATAATCGGAACTGGTGACAGCAGTAATGTTTTAGTTTTATCAAATGTATCTAATTCTGCTGATTGGAAAATACGTATTACTGGTATGAAAGATGGTGATCATCTTTTAGCTGGAAACGCAAATAAAAGTGGCGATTATGTTAAAATAACTAAGGATGGTGTATATACTTTCCAAAAACAATATGCAGCAAATACTACGAATGGTATATGGTATAATTCTTCACAAGAAGTAGATGTTTTAGTTGAGCAAATCCCCGAATACGAAGGCTATCTGGTTACTGATGGGGTGGATGATATAGCATCTTCCAATGCTTTCGTTTACGAAGCAGATTTTACATTTATAGGTGAATGGAAATTCATTCAAAAAGATAATACTGTGGCTGGTATAAATAGTGTGTCTCATTTATATATACAAAATAGATACAATAGAGGTGCTACTGTAATGATAAATTCAACTTTTGAAAACAAGAAAAATATCACCGACTATATGACATTTAAAGCTATAACGTCTAAAGGTAAGGGTTATGATGAAAATTGGAATGAAGTTGATTTATTATATGGTGATGGAAATAAAGGAACATCTGTAGTAAATATCGGAGGACAAGGAGGTACGGAGTTTTGTCATATGTTATTTAAAAATATGGCTTTGTATATGAATAAAGTATTTTCCAAAGACGACTGTATCAAAGCATATAACTATTTACAAACCCTAAAATCAAAATAATATGAAATTTATTATCATACCAAAAGAAGTATATGATTCCGTATCTGAAGAAAAGAGACTCGAATTAGGAATAGGTAGCCCAAGAGCGAGCGTAGACGGTTCTAAAGTTATTCTACATGTAGAACATTATGACCTTCTATTTAAGTCTTTAGACGCGCAGGCTGATGATGATCCTCAATATCCGTATCCGGTATATGATAGTCCTTCTTCTGAGTTTGAATCTGTTCTTTCATCTAAAGAATGGGTGTCCGATGTTAATAACGAGCGTCTTTGATCTTGTTATGGTTGGGGTAATTACTATATTTGTAAAAAGTTGAATAATTAAAGCGTGTGGTAGCGTTATCTACCATATAATTATCATGCTTCAGATAATAATCGGATGCGTTTTGGCTAATATCCTTACGATAACAATCATCGGTTTAGCCCTGTATTTAGTGTATCGTAAAAACGAAGACCGTTTAAAGGCTTTGGATTCTAAGATTGATCAGAAGGTTGAGGACGTAAAAAACAAGGTTGGCGCGGTGATGGACATCGTAGACCAGATCAAGAAATTGTTGGATAAAATTAACAAGAAATAAAAAAATGGCAGAAGTAGGTTATAACAGTAAATTCGAAGGCCAGGAGGTTGATTCCAGACTTGAGAATGTGGTGCAGGCCGCTCCTGGAACAAGTTCGGAGTCGGGCAAGGGAGGCCTCATCCCGGCTCCCCCTGCCGGAAGTCAGGACGGTAGCAAGACTCTTCTTAGTAATATGACATGGGGAGATCATGTAACAAAACAGTACATAGATGATGCTGTTTCGGCAGCAGGGTGGAAGAAACAGATTGTTAGCAAACTTCCTACTGTTGAAGAAGCGAAGGATAATGTCATGTATCTCGTAAAAGACAATGTGGCATCTACAGAAACTAAAAACGTGTATAACGAATATATTTTGGTTACTGAAGAAGGTGGAACTAAGGTGCTTGAATCACTTGGTATGGTAAGTACCGGAGTAGATTCTGGCTATCTTGATTTATCCATATTTTCTGGTAATTCCGGATCTCTTGATGAAGGTTCGTTTGCAAAAGTTTTGGATGCATACAATAATAATATCACATTAGGTAAGTTAGATGGTGATTATTATTATTTGAATTATTTTTTAGAAGGTAATGATTTTGAAAATAATTTTAAATTAAAAATAGTATTTGCCTCATTTGCTAATACCGACTCAGCGGTAGGCGCATCTGAATATGATATAGAAATTCAGGTGGGAACTTTTGTTGTTATTCAAGATAAGACATATGAGGCTATGAACAATATGGTTACGTTGTCTAATACGATATTGTCTTATTTGAATTTTATGGCTATGCCCCCTAAGGTTGTTACAACATTGGCAAATTTACCAAAAGGTGCTCATAATATCATAGCCAACGTCGCTTCTGCTACGAATCTGTCTATGACCGTATCTTCTGAGTATGTTGGGAGGGAGTGGCAGGTGCGGGTCAACAACACCACCGGCACAGACATCACACAGCCACTTCCTACCTCTGGCCAGTTCCAGAGTATGTCAGGCGATAGCGTAATAGTACCTAAAAACAGTTTTATAGAATTAAGTATCTGGTATATCAATGATAAGTTGGTTATCAGAGTAGGTGAACAAGCTTAATAGAAAGGATAGAGTATGCTTTATGTAAATAAGAATATAAAAGGTTTTTATTGGGAAGGATACGAGTTGGACTCCTCTTCTTACGAAGTAGGGTATTCTTACCAAGATTTCTTAGATGGTAAATGGGTTCAACTTGACTCCGATCAAGAAAAATTCCATCAAAACAATCCTGATGCGAGTGTGAAAGAAGTTATTGCCATGCAGCTTGACCCGGAGCCTCCTGGACCAACTGAAGAGGAGTTGCTTGCCAAGGCTAAAGACAAGAAGGTTTCTGAGGCCAGGGAATATGCTTATTCTGATACTGTCCGCTCTTATAGCTTGGATGGTAAACAGATATGGTATAACAGCAGCATGAGACAGAAGGTTAAAAACGATATTGATGTAGCAAAAGGAAGCGGGATATACACCGTATCCGTAGCAGATTCAGAATACGAGCTTGATATTGCTAATACGGCAATGAATGAAATGCATGTATATGAATCTGAGTGCGATGATCGTACTGCTGCCATAGAAAAGGAAATAGCTTCTAAAACCGACAGGAGTGAAGTTGAGTCTATGAAAGTAGATGAAGGCTATCCTGAGAAGTTGGTAAGAACAAAGGATCAGATCATAGAAAAAAATAAGATCCTTGAAGCTAATGATCCGGAGAAGGCTACAGCCATGTACATGAGGGCGATGATCAACACGCCGGCTATGTTGGAAAATACCGACCAGAATCTTGCTCTTAAGATAAAGGGATTGTACCCTATCTGGGATAAGGATGGAGTTTACGGAGACAAAGGTCTTCCTATGGGTACGGCTGTTGTAAAAGGGCAGCGTTTCCGTAGCAAAAACAAACCTTCGGATTTGGATTGGACTCTGTTTGAAGTAAGGCAAAATCACAATCTCCAAGCCGACTGGGTTCCTGGTCATGGAGGTGGAACTGAAAGCCTGTATATGGTTGTTCAAGAAAAGCATTCAGGTACGATAGACGATCCTATTCCTTGGGTATATAATTCTATTTTAGAGAATGGAAAGTATTACATTGACAAAGAAATTAAGTATCTTTGCATAAGAGATTCAGGCATCCCTTTGGCTTACGAGAACCTTTCTGATCTTGTATCAGCAGGATATGTAAGGGTTGTTTAGGTCGTGATTTGTTGTTAATGTTATGGATAACCCCTGTATATTTATTTATGCAGGGGTTTTTCTTTAATCCATACTCTACTTATTTTTCATATCGGTAAGGTTCTGATTATCTTTGTGAAAAAGGTTAAGTTATGGAAAGAAGTGATATTATAAAAGAATTGAGTCAGTATTTTAGTATTGTTGAATTAGTTGGTCCTAAAGAATACGGTAGAGACAAAGATCTTTGCTGGAGGTATTTAAGAACTGAATTGCTTCACACGATACTGGTTTTAAGGAAAGACATTTTGAAAACGCCGATGACGGTTAATACCTGGAAGTCGGGTGGTAGGTTTGATGAGCGTGGGTTTAGGAACAATATCTCGGATATAGTAAAATCAAAGACCGTATCAGGGTCGTTGTATATCAGTCCTCATATGCTTGGGGCAGCCATCGATTTCGACGCCAAGGGTATGACGGCAGAGGAGGCAAGGAATAAAATAATTCAGTCGCAGGATTTACTTCCTTGTCCTATTAGATTAGAATCAGGTACCAATTGGGTCCATATTGACGTATATGACTCTCTTGGAAGTAACAAGAAAGTAACTATGTTCTAATATGGCTTACAGATTTGTAGGAAGGATGAATTTAGAAAGTTTCTGGGCTTTTCTCATTTCCGGATTATCAGTATTGTGGATGAATTTCCAGGAGATTCACCACCTTATATATTCTATATTGTTTATATTAGCTATAAATCTTTTGTTAGCTACTATAAAAAGTATCAAGCACTGCTATATCCGAAGAAAGAGAAAGAGACCTTTTAAGATATTGACATGCATAAGCGAAATGGGAGTTTTGAAAATTCTTCTTGAGTTCGCGGCCTGTTCTTTCGGGTTGTTTACCATATCCGGAATGGACCTTATTATGTCTATGGGAGGGCATAAATCCCCAGAGTTTATAGACATGCTTCTTCAGTGGATTACAATATTTGCCTTAATATTATACGGTGGAATGGCATTCAAGCGCCTCGGCGACCTTGCACCTGATTTGATGATAGTAAAAGGCGTTAAGTACTTCTTTAGTAAAGTAAGTTGGTGGCAAAAAGTTCCATTCGGAGAGGAGTTAAAAGAAGGTATAAAAAATGGTGAAATACAAGATCTTTTAGATAATAAAAAGGAGGGTAAGAAATGTGTTTGCAAAAAATGAGGGTAGGGCATGTGTTAGGAGTTCTTCTACTGTGTTTTATATCTTTCTTGTTTGGTAAAACATGTAAGAAGAAAGAAATAATACACGATATAGAAATAGATACGGTAATAGATACCATTATCCAACCTGTTCCTGTTCCTCAGTATATAGTTGACGTAGGGGAGGTAGAAATACCTTTCCCTATGGATGCTATAGTTAAAAAAGACACGATAAAAGACACTGTTTATATCAATATCCCAATTCAAAGAAAAACATACAGCACAGATGATTATCGGGCTGTTATAAGCGGATACAGACCTAATTTGGATACGATGATCATCTACCACAAAAAAGAAATAATATACGAAAAGAGCCGGCGCTGGGGCATAGGGCTGACGGCAGGGTATGGAGTTGGGCGCGAGGGCTTCTCTCCCTACTTAGGCGCTGGAATCTATTATCGGATATGGTAATAATCACGTCCTATTTTATTTAATACACAACATTTTAAACTTTTATCACCCCATTTACTTATCTTTGTGGAAAAAGGTAAGTTATGAATTATATCGATATTTTACCACAGATAAGAAATAACATTTTCTATGTCAGGATAGTAATGACCAATTATGATGTAGAAAATCAGATGGTTATTAGAATAGTAGCCAGAAGAAATGACGGTCTGTACAAGACGGAAGTAGTACAGTATCCAAATGAAGGAACTGATTACGGTGGAGAAATTATTGTTCCTATGTTTGGCATGGCTAAGTCGTTGGTGGCCCAAATAGTAGGAGTCAAGATAAATGGTACTGAGGTACGTGTTAATAGCACTGAGGTAGAGGGAGCCGATATAACAGCCAGATACGATGATTCCCTTACCAGAATGGGGTGGGAAGAGAGCATGAACAACATCCATCTTGATTTTGAGGTTGTAAGTACAAACAACCCTAAAACGCTTCGCATAGCCGATCAGTCGGAATGGGGGATATTGGCCGACAGACCGGCTATTATAGAGATTGTACCACCTGAAGATGAGAATAAGTATGTTTATTATCTTGGTAAGAATCAGCTGAATGTATTCAACAGTAAGACTCTTGGCATAAATCCGGGTCGCGGAAATGATTTTGAAAACCTGAAAGATGGTATATACGATATTACCATAAAAGGCAGTCCTTCCTCTTATTCATTTAACAGAAAGTATTTAAAAACAGATCTGATCCGTCTTAACATAGATAAGATATGGGCCAGGTCAACTGTGTTATGCGATCATGAGGATGATGACGTTATTGACAAAATAAAAGAAATAGAGTTTCTGCTGGCTGCGGCTGAAGCTAATATGAGATTAGGGAATTTTGAAAACGTAAAACAATTATACGAAAAAGCATCTAAATTGATTTACGTTCTCAATAATTGTGAAAATTGTGGTTGCAAAATATAATAAATTAAATATCAATAAATTATGGGATGTGGATGCGGAAGAAGCAACATTGCTTCTGTTAATAAAAGTCGGGCTATAAAGCCTCAGTCGAATACGACACCTAAAGCTGATTCTAATGCGGCTTGTATTCAGAAATATGATGAACTTGCTGTATTGGACAAGAAAATCATAGACCTTCATCGCAAGTTCAGGTTTGTAGGAGGTGTAAGTAAAAGGTATGCTGATATTCAAAAACTGGTAAGAGGCTGGATCGTTAATTTGAAGAACGAGTGCCCGGATCCGGATGATCTTGCTACTTATTCTGAATACATAAATAAAGAATACGCCAGGTATTTTACGTCAAGGTGATATGGCAGCTACCGGAAGTACACAGCAAATTCTTTTCCCTTCATCTTACTTATGTGAGTGTGCTGATCGTTTTATAGCATGTAAGGCTGATCAGTATCTACAATATCATAAGTATAAGGTAGGTATCAAGCCTGATATGGATACGGTTTTTAAAATAGATCGTATGAGAAGAATCGTCTGTGAAGGGGAATGTGGGTTGTGTCCGGACGAGATTCATAAATTCAAAGAAGAACTTAATAAGATCTTGTCATGAAAAAGATGTATTACAACAAAGAATACAGAAAAGCTTTCAAGAAATCGGATTGTCCGGAAGATCTTGGTTCTGAAGAAACGTTTATCGTTCATGAAGCTGAATTTTGTTCGGATATAAGCCAAGATGATGCAGATAGGAAAGCGGAAGAGTTTGCGGAGAAAGAAGGTCCGTTGTATGCTAATAAAGTAGGTGGATGTTGCAAGGTTTATTATAACACAAGACAGGAAGGGGATTTCTTTAAAAATGATTGCCCTGATGGTCAAAAGCAAGAACAGCCTATACATTACGTGGTAGAGGCCGGTCGTGTATGGTCTAAGTTCAGTACCGAAATAGCTAACTACGAAGCTGCGAGGATCCTTGAGCAAGAGGGGCAGGCTGCCGCTAACGAATCTGGAGTATGTAAAACCGTTTATTACAACGAAGATCAACATGGTTGGTTTAGTAAACGTTGTAAGGAAGGATGGAAGGCTCCTGAGAAATACAGGAGGATATACGCCGGTACCGTAACGTCTTTCATTAGCGTTGATGATGCCAATGAAAAGGCTAAGAAGATACTGGAAGAAGAGGGCATGAAATGGGTTAATGAAAATACCAAATGCGAGCCTGTTGTTGATGAATGCAAATTTGATTTTTGAAAATGAGCAACGTAAAATTTAATCCGACAGAAGGTGAGAATGATAAACTGGTGTCGGTGTTTTCTGAAATAAATGAAGGTCTTGATACGACTTTGAATTACACTATTTCCGATGAAGGGAATAAGGCTAAGAAGAACATCGTCGTTAATCAAGTTGGTAAAAGGGAAAAGTTTTTATCGAAGAAAGGGGAGGAATCTGAGCCTTTTGTTTTGTCTGATGGTAATACTTTCAACGTTCTTAAAGAAGGTGCTTCAGGATCGGCATCCGCTTGGGCTGAGGATCAGCTTCCTCCAGAAGCCACGGAATCAGTTGGCGACAAAAGCCTTCTCCCTTCTTGGGATTTTTACCTTATAGACATGACTCAAAATACCGGAGACAAAGTGCGTCCGGTAGGAAAGCTTCGTAAGAATAATCTCCTTAGATTTGAAAACGGAGATTTTGCTCCTACGGTGGGCATAACCGAGGAAATGAGAGCCGAATGCGATGTGGAACTGTATTTAGATAACGGTCATAAAAATAAGTATTGTGATGCCGGAGCATTTGACGCTAAGGCTTTTTATGAAGAGTATGGCATTAGTCAAAAACTTTATAATGCTTCAGGATCAGAGGTAAGGATTTTAAGACCTTGGGAGACTACTTCAAAGAATTATAGCATATTCTTAGGATGTAGCAAGAGTCTATATGTAGCTGATAAGGTAGTTGGTAAAAGCGGGAAAATATGGTCTGGTGTGTACGACGCAGACACGGTTCCTATGCTGGACGGACTTGACCTGCGCCAGACGTGCCCTGTGCTTCCGCCCACAGCCTTATCTCCTGGACCGGTATGTACAGTAGACTCCAAGGCAAGATCTTTCTTTTTCTTGTATGAAGGAGAAACAAATTGTAAATCCGGAGCCGGAGTTGGTAACGCCTGCACGATGTTTTTAAATGGAAGAACTTATCCGAGAAGCAATGATGTAAATCAAATCAATATAGCTAAGTATTCGAGGGTTAATAACGTAGATCCTGAATCTTCTTATCCTTTTTCTGAAGGTGGTTTTTTGACCTTGAATGCTTATATCATATACCTTGAAATGCTGTACGGTACTAAATACTTAGCTAATCCAGATACTTTTGGATCAGGGATATCAAGTAACTCCGGAGTAGGTAATGATGTTAATTATCGCAAATACGGAGGTGTAAAGTATCGTAAAAAAGGAGAAGAGACATGGTTGTATGGATCATGGGCTACAAATTCTTCTATTATACATTATGAACCTACTAAAAAAACTCATTTTTCTTACCTCATAAATTCAGAATATCCTAAAGAACAGTGCATGGAAAGCCAGATGGCGGCTTCTTTTGCATTTGAGGCAGGAATAGAGGAAGGATTGGAGTTCGATTTTTATGGAGGAAAATATTGGTATAAGAACGTCCAGGGAGCCAAGAGTATGGTTGAAGGTCATATGAATGTTATTGTGTTTAAGGAAATGACCGGCACTATATCGGCCTTAAACGAAAATGACGAACCGGCAGAATTTGATTTGGAAGTTATCTTAAGGATGTCTTTGTACGATGGCATGAATTTGTCTGGAGATGTCTTTAGGTATTGTGGAGGAGGATACGAACAGGTAGGGACTTGTTTAAATGATCCTAATGTCACTCGAATAGGTAATACTATTGATATTTATATAGAGCCAGATCAAAAGAAATGGACATATGAGAAAAGGTCTACTATAAATAATGGTGAGGTTTTTAATTTTGAATCTAAATATAAAAAGATAGCAACTACCCAAAATTTAGGAGATAGTTATGCTTTACACCGTATTCCTTATACCGGATGGAAGGATAAAAAAGGGGGAAGTATCGGAACAGGAGAATGTTTTTATACATGGGACAATTGCTACTGGGCTTCGTCTGTCGGTATAAAGTCCAGAGTGGCTGCTCGTTTCGGCGGTCATGCGTACACTGGCCTTTGCTCGCCTCGTCATCTGTATGCGTCTTACGCCACTTCTTATACGCTTCGCATCATTTGCGGCCTTGCCCAGTTGTTATTAGACGTCAGTCAACCGCAGGTTTGATGGGTGCAACCCATTGATGGCGCAGCCATCATAAGCGCAGCGCTAAGGCGCAGCCTTTTATACTATATCACGGCGCAGCCGTATCTTGTTAATATAATATTTTATAGCCACAAAACAAAAATTTAAAATATTTAATACAAATTGTTTTGTAGCTATAAAATATTATACATACATTTGCAATGTCATTAGACAACAGAGATAGTTAACATTATAAACAATAAAAATCTATTCAATGAAATCCGTTAGTCTGCTAACAAGTCTTACATTGGGATCTGACCTCTGAAATAGCAAATAACGGTTGAGAAAGAGGTTAAAAAGAATTGGCTGCTCGTTTCGGCGGTAATGCGAACAATGGCAATTGCTCGCCTCGTAATCTGAATGCGAATAACGCCACTTCTAATACGAATCGCAACAATTGCGGCCTTGCCCTGTGTGGGCTAAAAAAATTGGGTATATTCTTTTTAATCTTTCCCAGGAGTGGAGAATCAATAAAAGACAAGCGTATGAGGTTATATGATAAAAATATGATAGAGATGCGCGACGGTCGTAAGCCCGTCATTAGCCCACAACTGAAATCAGTTTCAAACTATATAGATATAAGTTTGGATGATATTAGAGAAGCATGCGAAGCAGCATTTAAAAACCATTCTAAAAAGAATGATGTTGTTAATTTCAATTCTGATTTTGATGGTAATTCATTAAAATTGTATGAATGGTATTTAGATGGTACTTATGTCAGCAAAATCAAATATCGCAAACTTGTAAAAGAAAACAAGAATGGTAAGGTTCGTGAAATAAACAGCCCGGATCTTACCACCAGAATCTATCAGCATCTTGTTTTAGTAAAGTTAGGTCCTTTGTATTATGAGAAGGATAATATGAATGGTCTTAATTGTAAGCCGGGATTTGGCATAACAGCATCGTCTAAATCAAGGTCTCTTATTAAAAAGATGAAGCATGTTTATTATGATAGACTTGATTTGAAGTATTGTTTGGTTATAGATCAACGTAAATGTTATAACCATGTAAAAGACAAAGTGTTTATAAAAGTACTTAAGAACTTTATTTCAAATAAAAAGTTTATAGATTTTGTAATAGACGTAAGTTTTGTATCTGGAGAGCTACCTATAGGAACCCCTACAAGTCCTTTCATTCATCATCTCCTTATGAAAGATTTTGATGATCTTGCAAAAAGAATAGCTCCTTTTTCATTGAGATATGCCGACGATAATTTCCTTGCTTTCTATACTAAGGAGGATGCTAATACTGCCAAATGGAGGATTAAGAATTATTGGTGGTATGAGCTTAAGATAAGATCTAAAAGGCATACTTGTATTATAACAGACATGGATAGACCTCTTGATTTTTGCGGGTATGTTTTCCACCGTAATAACAAAGGCGTATCTGAACACAATAAAGGTTATGTGACAATAAGGAAGAGGGTAGCCAAAGACGCGAAGAAGTGTATTACAAATGAAAGCTGGTCTTCTTACTTCGGTCTTTTAAAACACTGTGACAGTTATTAATTAATGTCAAAAATAGAAAATATCATGAAATTACGAGATTTAACAAGCACGATTCGTATTGATAAGAAAATGGATGCGGACAGCATCGATGTCAAGAACCTTGAAGGTATTGTATTTGATATCGTGAACTACGAAATACGAAGTAATAACAAGAATGAACCAAACTGGATAAAGTGCTTGATAGGTATTCCTGAAACCAATAAAGAAGGGATTCCTACTGGCAGGAAACTCGCAAGGGAATTTCATGGTAATTATCAAGGTATAGTAAATTTTATTTCAAAATGTGAACTTACTTATGGCAAAGATGCTATTCTCCCTATTACCGATGTAGAGATAGAAAACAGATGTGGATACGTTTTTAAAGGCAGCATTAACCGCTTGGAATACATTGATTGACTTCTTATTGTGATGGTGTGAATGAAAATTATTATCTTGCACCAAAAAAAAGAAAGTCATGAATTGTAACACTTGTAAAGATGACAGACCTGATATTCTGAGATCTAATATCTGTATCGGGTCTGATCCGTGTAATGACTGTACGGACAATTGCGAAATTCTTCCAAAAGAATGCGATTGCCCGTATGGTCATTTAAGCGATCATTGCATTCATTATACAGGATGCAAGACATTCATATCCAAATTAACTCCAGGCATGCCTTATAATGAGGTTATGCATAATATAGAGCTGGTTTTTGAAAACATAGATAAGTTTTTGGATAGGATGGTTGAAGAAAATACGCTTTTAAAACAAAGAGTTGAAAAACTTGAAAAACAACTTCAAAATGGAAAAGAGTGCACAAATTGGTAAGGACTTAAGTGGTAAACACGTATATGTTCCACATGTGGACGAGACGCCGGTGCCATGCCCGGACGGATATACATGCACGAACTGCGTGTACTGCGCTGACGGCATCAACGCTGGCTACTTTAGTCTGGCTCAGAAATCTGATCTTACGGCTTTAATCAATGCAATGATATGCCGTATGGAATACCAGGATAGGGAAATAGAATTTTTAAAACAAAAAATAAATATTTTGAGTAACAATGGCAATAACAGGTAACGGTTGTTTTGGCAGTCATGGTGGGTGCGAACGCCCGCATCATTGCAATATTCCTTCTTCTAACATATTCTATGATGGAGAAACTATAGAAGAAGCTGGTTTGTATCATGGTATGCCTTTAGACGGAGCTTTAGCTAATTTAGCTAAATACGTTTCAAGGGCTATTAACGTAAGTGGATCTGTCAATACAGAAGTGTTTGACGGTACTTCTCATGTGGTTCTAAAGAAAGATCCGGCAGAGATTTTGCTTGTATCTTATTGCGGGGGTGTCGTGCCTTCTGATATGTATAAAGTCCAGGGCCGTACTGTTAGGTTCTGCCGGGATATGTGTCAACAGGATGAACTTGCTGAAGTGAGGGTCGTGTACCGAGAAGAGGCAAATAGTTCTTATGGGTTCCATTGTTAATTTAGGAGGATGAGAAATGGCAGAAAAATGCAAAGGATTTATATGTGGGGGTAATCTCGTTGATGGCTCTGTGCCTTCTGATAAGTTAGATAAAGAAACCATTATCGAGCTTATTAAAGAGATTCTGAAAGAGGAAATGCACGAATCCTGGCTTAAGGAAATAATAGAAACCATACTTAAGGAATCTATTGATTCGGATTGGCTTCGTGAGTTCTTTAAAGAAGTTCTTAAAAAATATGCTAAAGAGGAATGGTTTAAGGATATCATCTGCGGCTTAGGATGTGTAGGTGTACAAGAGATATTCGACGTCATTCCTACTGACATAACATTTGAAGCTACAGGAGGTACGGCTACGGTGCAGGTGGTTGTCGATGATGGAGTTGAATGGGAGTTGACACTTTAAATTAAGGAGGATGATTATGTCGAGAGAGAAAATATATAAGATGGATGATGGTTCTTGGCTTACCTCAGATAAGAAGGAAGGTGTCGGTCGTGATAAAATGAATTTCGATGCTCCATCTTGGAAAGGGAGGGAAGACAGGATCACTATCCGAATTGTGAAGAAGTCCGATACCGAAAGCATGAAAGCCATTACTTTCAAGCAAAAAGGTATTAAGATCACAGAAGTGTCGGTTAGTAGGCTGGAGTTCCCTATATCTGGTGGAGATAAGCAGATCCTTATTACTACCAACGCCGCTTCTATCAATGCCCTTATTACAGGAGATAGTGGTATAAAGGGTGTTATAAAAGCATTTACCACCGCTTCCGGTCTAAATATTGATGTCAATGATATTAGGCTTGATTATGGTTTCCCTGGTGATCCGGGTCTTGAAGACACGTTCCAGGTTTCGATGATTGTTTCCATGCCTGGCAATGAGGATGGGAATGAAGTTAATGAGAACATAACTATAAATGGTGTACTGATTCCTATTTATCAGCCTGGAAAGGTCGCTTACATTAAATTGGATAAGGAATTTGAACAAATTGAGGGTGATGAAACAAGCACGCAGTTAAGTATAGAAAGTAATATAAAAGATTATGTTATTGAAATAGTTGAATGCGAGTCTGTGGATAAGGAGGAAATCTACCTGGACAAGGATGTTGTTGATCTTGATTCAGATGGATCACCGGAGGTAATCAACGTAAGTACAACTCCCGAAAATTTAAGATGGAGGATTAGCGAATACACAGAATAATATAAGACATATATAATTCATTCAGTTTTATACCATATCTTATATGTTGAACAAAAATTCAACCGGTGTATTAGCCTAAGTCTTAAAACAAAGACTACGTTATTAAAGAATATATAGTTACCTGTGGGTATTTATCCAAGCCCACGGCTCTAAGGCAAGTGATTAAACAGAGATTGTATTCGGGTTTCAGTGTTGCTTGCGATAAAACCTTTAATAACATTGGCGATGGGTACTAACAGGAGAAATCCCGATTTACTTCTTAATTGAAGTTTAAATTTAAAAGAATGAGTGATTAAATTGTAAGTAATTGAATTTTAAATGGTCTACGTACAGGACATAAACGGTAACCCTTTAATGCCCACAACAAGACATGGAAAGGTAAGACGATTGCTTAAAAACAACAAAGCAGTCGTAGTAAATTTATGTCCTTTCACGATACGTTTAACCTATGAAACAACAAATTATAAACAAGAAATTACGTTAGGCGTTGATACTGGAACTAAACATGTTGGTTTATCAGCAACAACGAAAAGCAAAGAACTTTACAGCAGTGAAGTTATTCTGAGAAGTGATATTGTTGATTTGTTATCAACAAGAAGGGAGCAAAGAAGAACAAGAAGAAACAGATTGCGTTATCGTAAACCTAGATTTTATAATAGAGTTGGAGCAAACAAGTCTAACTGGATTGCCCCATCAATTCAACAGAGGATTGATTCTCACATCAAAATCGTTTCCGATGTGTACAAAATCCTTCCTGTTTCAAAGTTGATTATTGAGGTAGCCCAATTTGATACTCAGAAAATAAAGAATCCTGATATTACAAATATCGAATATCAACAAGGAGATCAATTGGGTTTTTGGAATGTAAGGGAATACGTCTTGACAAGAGACAATCATAAATGTCAACATTGTAAAGGCAAATCAAAAGACAAAATTCTCAACGTTCATCATATCGAATCAAGGAAAACAGGAGGAGACTCCCCTTCAAATCTTATAACTCTTTGTGAAACTTGCCACAATGAATTTCACAAGGGTAACATAGATTTGAAAGTCAAAAGAGAAAAATCCTTACGTGATGCAGCTGTAATGGGAATTATGAAATGGAGGCTTTATGAAATCCCGAAATCAACACTCCCAAATGTCTCAATGACTTTCGGTTATATCACAAAATACAACCGGATTCATAACGACATTGAAAAATCCCATGTTTCAGATGCTTTTGTCATTTCAAAGAACTTCAATGCGAAAAGGCTAAACTTCTCGTATAAGATAAAATTGGTCAGAAGGCACAACCGTCAGATACATAAAATGAAAATCCCGAAAGGTGGAACAAAAAGACCAAATCAATCTCCTTTTGAGATTTTCGGATTCAGGTTGTTTGACAGGGTAAGGTTTGACAGCAAATTTTATTTTATCTACGGAAGACGTAAAACCGGGAGCTTTAACATCCGTGATATAAATGGAGAAAACAAGAAAGATGTTATATACAAGAAGCTAAAGCTGTCAAGGTGTAAACGTTTTATGATACAAATTGAAATGTAATAAACAAAATAAATAATTATAACAACAATGAAAGTAGGTAATTGTTGGGCGAACATAGATAAGAAAGAAGGCAGTCTTAACAGTAAGGTTAATATTTACTTTGATGAAAATGATACTGGTGCCAACAGAAGTGTCAAGATAAGGGTGTCTTCCAGGGATGGTAGCGTATCTGAAGAATGTACGGTAGTTCATAAAAAAAAAGAACAGGTAGTTTATAGAAATAAAAGGCAGTCGGCTCTTTTCACAAAAGAAGGATGTAATCCTGAGACAGAGAAAGGGGAAGAGCTTGAGTACGTTGTTGAGGCCGGAAAATACACGTCTATCATATCTCAGTCTGATGCTGATGACAAGGCTATGAGAGACATTGAGCAAAATGGTCAGAACTGGGTTAATGAGCATGGTCGTTGTATAACCATATTATGGTACAATGTCAAGAAATCAAAGTCGTTTAGAAAGAACGACTGCGATCCTGATACCGAAGAAGGAAGTTTGGTTACGATGACGATCGAAGCCGGGCAGTTCTCTTCTTTCATAAGCCAAGAGGATGCTGACCGTAAGGCTGAAGCCGAGTTGAATGCCAAAGGTCAAGACTATGCTAATTCTCATGGCATTTGCAATACCATAAAATGGTACAACGACAGGAAATCCAAAATGTTCCAAAAGACAGATTGTGAGGTAACTGAAGTTGGATCTATGGTAGAGTACGTTGTAGAAGCCGGCCGTTTCTCTTCTTCTGTTTCTAAGGAAGATGCTAATCAGAAGGCTTTGGAAGCCTTGGAAGCTGAAGGTCCAGGGTATGCTAATGAGCATGGCACCTGTGAAACCAATTTATGGTATAACGTAGAGAAGTCGAAAGTATTTTATAAGAATGACTGCGAAGATGGGTTTATCGGAGCACCTTACACTTACACGGTAGAAGCCGGTAAATACACATCAGACGTAAGTCAAGAAGATGCTGATCAGAAAGCTCTTGATGATATAGAGAAAAATGGTCAGGATCAGGCAAACCTGAATGGAGAATGCGTTACTGATCCAAATTATTTCGTTGGAAAGGCTTCGGCTCGTGTTCAGAAAAATGATTGCGATGCTGAATCTCAGACCGGAAGCTTTGTCGATTTAACTGAAAAGGATCTTGCTGGATACCCGGATGCTTTTGTATCAAGGGAAAGCCAGGAGGCGGCTAACACGCTCGCTCAGGCTGCTATGGAAGAACAGAAACAGGATCTTGCAAATAAGAAAGGTACTTGTATAGATAAAGATCAGTTTGTTGGTGTATATAGCAAGGTATTCACAAAAGACAATTGCGACGGAGAAGGCGTAGGTTCGCAGGTAACAGTAGACCAAGATGATGTAACCGGTGGTCCTTTTACTTCATACGAAAGCCAGGAGGCGGCTAACGCGCTCGCTCAGGCTGCCGTCGAGCAGCAGGGCCAGGCCATAGCCAACCGGGACGGACATTGCACGTGGACTGGTAAATACAGTGAAGAATTTACCAAAAACGATTGTGATGAAGGTCAGACAGGATCTAAGATTACTGTAACCGAACAAGACGTAGTGGGCGCCCCATTTACATCCACCGTAAGTCAAGATGATGCTAATAACAAGGCTAAAGCTGCTGTCAAAGAACAAGGACAGGCTATTGCTAACAGTAAGGGTAATTGTGAGAATATGACGGTCTATACCGGTCATTACAGCAAGAGATTCGTTCCTGAATGTGAAGCTTGCCATAAGGGTGTAGAAATGGAGGTTACGGCCGAAATGGTTAACGGTAGTCCTGTTACGTCTACAGAAAGCCAGGATGCGGCAGACGCAGAAGCTCGTAGGATCGTAGAAGAAGGAGGCCAGGCCTATGTTAATAAAAACGGCAACTGTACGCCACTTAGCACCGATCCTGTATGGGAAGACGTTGTTCCGGAAGAACTTAGATGTAATGAAGGTAAGTCCCAGAAAAAGCAACATGATACCAACGAATGTTCTGAAACCCACAATCAAGAACGTTGGGTAGATGGTGGGAACAAAGTTTGTAGCTGGACCGGTCATTACTCAGAAACGTTCCAAAAGAACGACTGTGAAATACCGGATTCAGGAACGGAAGTAGAGGTAAGTGAAGCTGATGTTGAAGGCAATCCTTTTACTTCTTTCGTAAGTCAAGAGGATGCTGATAATAAGGCTAAGGAAGCTGTTAAAGCTCAAGGACAGGCTATTGCTAACCAAAAAGGTAAATGTAGGTTTGTAGGCGTATATAGCAAGCAGTTTACAAAAGACAATTGCGGATCATGTCATCATGGTGTTCCGATGAGTGTAACACAAGATATGGTAGGCGGACCGTTCTATTCCAATGAAAGTCAGGAAGAGGCAAATAGGCTGGCTCAGGAAGCCGTAGAAGCCCAAGGTCAGGCTTATGTTAACAAGAACGGGACATGCGAAATGGACAACACCGATCCTGTATGGGTAGATTCTGAACCACTTGAAACCAAATGTGAAGGAGGCAAATCTTATAAGAAGCAAGTCAATACCAACGAATGTTATGGTGGAGCAGATGAACGCTGGGTAGAAGGTGGAGATAAGGTATGTACCTGGACCGGAACATATAGCAAGCAATTTACAAAACAGTGTGCTGACGGCGGTGTCGGGTCTAAGGTTACCATAGATCAAGATGATGTAACCGGCGGTCCTTTTACGTCTACCGTAAGTCAGGAAGATGCAAATAGCAAGGCTCAGGCTGCCGTTGAGGTCCAGGGTCAGGCTCTTGCAGATGCACAAGGCACTTGTACCTGGACCGGTAAGGCAAGTAAGGTCTTCACCAGAAACAATTGCGGAAGCTGTCAGCATGGTTCGTCTGTTACCGTAACCCAAGATCAGGTGGGTGGTCCATTTACGTCCAATATCAGTCAAGCTGATGCTAATAAGAAGGCTCAAGATGCTGTAAATTCCCAAGGTCAGGCAGTAGCTAATAAGAATGCTGATTGCTTGCCTGATAGCACAACACCTTCTTGGTCGGATACCGGAAGCACCCGTTGTGACGGGTGTACGTCTCAGAAGCAACAACGTGACACCAATCCATGCTCTTCTTCTTATAATGACACAAGATGGGTTAATGGAGGTGGAGAGTCTTGTACTGACTGGTCTTACTATGGAACAGGAGACTGCGTAGGTCATACTCAGTACAATGCTTATCGTGATAGTTGCTCTGGTAGCATAGATCGTCAATATTCTGTAAGTTGTAGAAATTGCTGTAATTGCGGATCTTACGGTTCTTGGCAAGAAAATGGATGTAATGGAACCAAAACTAAGTTTATTCGTTACGATGATTGCGGAAATTCTGATACTAAAGAAGAGTATGTTATTGGAAGTTGCGGATATGCTCCATATGAATTTCAGTTCCATGATGGAAGAACGAGCAAGTCAAGGTCTGTAACTGGAGAATCTCAGAATATTGAAGAAGTTATCATAAGTACTAAGAATGATTCATATATAGGATATTCTGTTAAATCGAAACCTTCTTGGTGTTCTGTTGATTACAGAGACAAGACATCTGAAAGCATGAAGGCTGTGGTGACATTATCTGCCAATACAACATCTTCTTCCAGATCTGGTGACATTGTTTTTGTTCAAAATGAATCTGGAAAGACTGTTACTCTTAGCATCACACAAGATGTTGCAGTTACTTACGAATTTAGTACCAACCAAAGCACTTGGAATGCCGATGCAAATGGAGGTGCAAATAACTCATATTTATGTATTCAATTAAAAAGTAAAAAGAATGGAAGTAAGATAGGATACACTGTATCATCTAAGCCAAGTTGGGTTACAGAAGTTACAGAAAAACCGTCAGGAGTAAATTGTCCTGTTTTGTCAGGCTATGATTATTCATTTGTAATAATCTCATCCGCAAACAGCTCTTCATCTTCCAGAAGTGGCACTGTGACATTGAAGCAAAATGAGTCTGGGAAGACTGTTAACATAACAGTCAACCAAGAAGGAAAGGCAGAGGCTAAACCTGTTCCGGCGCATATTACATTGAAAAACGGCTCTTGGGCTACATATAGGAAGGATAATGTTTCTTATAATCCTGGCGCCGGTAAGTGTATTGCCGGATTCGAATGGACTGGTGATGAAAATGGAAATATCCGAATCTACACCTGTGATATTAAGGTGGTGGATGCTGATTATCGTGAGATATCTGGAGCTACTATAAGCATCGGAACAACAACCCGGAGAAAACAATCCGGAAGCTCTTGTTCGTATTTCGGGGCTGTAATGGGTGGTATATTGGCAGGATATGTTCATTCTGGAGATGAGAATGGAGATACTACATGGTATATACGAACTATAAACGTGTCTTACGAAGGCAAAGTGTATAAGACCGCTACTGTTAGGCAGTATGAAAAACAAAATATCTCCAAGAAAGGTGGTGTTTTCAATGTATATAATGAATCTCCTGCTTCTTACAACTTTATCGTAGATGGAGCTGAGTGTGGTGATGAAAATGGTACTTTGAAATACGCTTATTCTCAAATGGATCTTAATCCAGCATAATTAGCAAGGGGAGGGAATTTAGTTCTCTCCCCTTGAATATTTTAGATTATAATATTGTGTTTTAAGTATTGTCTATTAGAATAAAAATGATTAATATTGCACATCATTCAATTTTAAATTTTTAGTATCATGGCTTGTAAAAAGAAAGCTCGTCAGGGTGGGGAAGTTGATAAAAAGGACAAACCCAAAATGCGTCAAGGCGGTAGTGTTGGCGGTAAGATGAAAAGAAAGAAGACGAGCACTAAAAAGTGATTGAAAACCAGGGGAAGGTGCTGATCGCCTTCCCCATTTTAATAACATAACAACAACATATTATGAGCAACAAGTTTATTAGCAAAGGACAGAGGAATGTCTGTGTGACGTTTGTGAAGTATTATCCTGTGTTGATGCAGGTTATTATGTTAGCCAGCATTTTTGATGAGTTTTATCCTTTTAGTATCACTAATTGGCTGTATCCGATATTAGGTCATTCTATATCATGGGACCTATTTCTCTTGGCTTTTTCAAGAATGTTAAGGTTTTGTATATGGCATAGGTTATTGATCTATAGCATGATTTTTAATATCTGTGTAGAATGGGTTACGGTTAATATTGAGATGCCTATTGAGCACAATATCGTAGTGTGGTCTGTTATGGCTGTTACTCTTCTGATAATCATTGCCTCTATTGTTTTAAGGTTTAAAACAGGATGTTTTGAAAATGAAAGAAATTCTGACAGAGACGCTGCGTAAAAGCGGTGCGGCGGTATGCGATAAGATAAAGGAGATGTTTTTAAGCGGGGAATATGATCATCTTACAGCCAACGATCTTGAGACATGGACGCAGCTTGCTAATCCGGCTAAGTACTATACCGGAGAAGAGGCTGTTTCTTATCTTAATGTAACTTCTAAAAGATTTTATGAATATCGTAAGGCTAAGTTAGTTCCTGATCCGGTTAAGATAAAGGGATTCCCTAAGCCTTTATATACGAAAGTCATGTTGGATGAGGCTATAAAAACCATATCCGGTATGAGTGAAAGAGATATTTATATGAGGATATTGAATGCTAAATCAAGAGAATCAAGAGCAAAAGAAAGGAGGGGAGCATGATCACTAATGGTGAATTTGTATCAAGAGTCGTAAACGGTATTCATGCCCTTGACAAAGATTCGCATGTTAGTCGGAGATGGATATTGAATATCGGTAGAACTAAAGCCGAATCTTATACGGCCCAGAGGTGGGATGATGGGACGTTACTTGGCGACCACCGGCTCCTAACTTACGTTACTTGTCTGGAGATGATTGAAGTTGATAAAATAGTTTGCTGCGATGCCGAATTTGCGTTGTGTAATACACTTATGCGTTCAAAGCATAGGCTTCCAGGACTTCTTTATTCTGCCCTCAGACCGGCTATTACTAAGGTGACTAACGTAGATAACACTATATTTTTTAAGTTCGCTGAAATAAAGTCGTATCGCAATGAACAAAAAAGACCGTATGCTAAATATGTTAAAGAACGTCGTCCTTTTTATTATGTAGAAAACGACTATATTTATATACCGGATTTCCATATAGAGCTTATTAACGTAGAGTTCTTTACAACAAGAAGAAAGAAGGCGCTGGAGTTAATGGCTTGCGATCCTACACCTAAAGGGTGCGAATCTGAATGGGAATACGAATTTATTTGCCCTATTAAGCTGATTGAGTATGTAGTGGCAGAGACGATAAAGGAAGTAGCATTCAGGCTACAGATTCCTATTGATGAAAATCCGAATCTTGATTCCAATCAGAAAAGTCAAATTGTTCAATAATAAAATATTATTTATCTTTATTTGGGTCTTAGTTGTGAAACCAAGACCCATTTTTATATAACTTAGTAACATGAAAAGAACATCAATACAATCACCGTATTTTGCAGCCTACTACCATCGTCTTATGAAGAGAAAGAATGGTTTTAAGAAAGGCATGATAAGAGATAGAGGAGAGGTTTTAAGGCTGTTGTCTATTATATGGAAAACCGTATCAGAGCATTATGTGGAAGCTGATGCTGGTGTTTACGTAGATAACGTGGGCTACTTATGCCATGTGCTTATACCGGGCCAGCGCTTTACCGTCAGGCGGGACCTGGACATCGTGAGCAGGCTCGGCACCAACGGCTACCTCTACAACCACCTGGCTATGGATTTCGCAGACTCTAAAAGATATTACCATTTTGTAATACAAGATAGCTTGAAAAAGAAGTTAAGGGTTAAAATGAATAAAGGACGAAGATATCGATTTATGTACAATGAAATACTTGCTAAAAGAAGAGTGTTTAAAGATTTCCAGATTAAGAGAGTTTTCGAAGATAAAGAATTAGGACACAGAAAGTCGTAGAAAAAAAGTAGCGATCACCCTTTGTAGATACAGGATAATCGCTACTTTTGCATATCCGTCTACTTTCTCAAGCAGGCGGATACAAAAAAAACAATTCCTATTATGGGAACAAAGGTAAACAATTTTCAAAACAATGCGAAGAACAGTAACATTATTTTGACGCAAAAATCCAGCGAAACGGAAACAAACGGGAGCGTAACAATCTTTAAAAATTCAGAATTTGGAGATATTAGAACCATAGTAGATCCAAATGGAGACGTGTGGTTCGTGGCTATAGATGTAGCTCGATCACTTGGCTATGCTACGCCTAAAAATCCAATAAAAAGACATGTTGATGAAGAAGATACCATTCTTTTGCAACTGTCTGATTTTCAGAGGGGCTCGTTTTGGGCTCCCTTGGAAATCAATGAGTTAGACAGCATACGTGTAATCAATGAATCTGGGTTATATTCTCTTGTTTTGTCATCAAAATTAGAATCGGCAAAGAAGTTTAAACGATGGGTAACATCCGAGGTTCTCCCCTCTATAAGAAAAACGGGTTCTTACTCTATAACTCCTAAAGATTATCCATCTGCCTTAAGAGCTTTAGCTGATGAGGTTGAAGCCAAGAACAGAGCCATAGCAGAGAGGGTTCAAGCTGAAGCCGAGAAACAGCAAGCTATAAAGACAATAGAAGAGCAGCGTCCCGATGTGGAGTTTGCGGAGTCGTTCAAGAAAGTTGATCATGAAAACATGTGGTTGATTAGAGATATCGCGAAGAAGCTTGAACAAAATGGTATTATCATCGCCGAGAAGAATCTTCGTTTGTTTCTTGAGGAAGTCAAGTTCATGTTCAGAAATGGGCAGGGTAGATGGGAGCTATACAGTGATATTGTCAAAAATAAGTTTGGTGTTTATCGATCATATTTTGTTGACAAATATTCTGGGGAAAGAGTTAATCAGCAAACCATCTACATGACTGGTGCCGGATATGAAGTCACACTTAAGGGGATAAAGGAAAAGTGTAGGAGCCTTTTCTTGAAGTACGGCAAGTTTGAAGATCCTAACTTTTGAAAACACAAAATATGGCGTTATACATATTATTCATATCTTTGTGGAGGTCAGGTTCGTTTCCTGTCCTCCATTTTTTTTAAGAGATGACAGTCGAAAATTATATCATAGAGTTAAAATCGTCTTTAAGATCATTTGACAAGCGTGATCTGATAGATGAGGTATCCATCTACAAATGGGTAGAAATCGCCCTGAAGAAGTTTGGAGGTGATATTACTATGCGCAAAGAAGCGGTAGTGGATGTCAAGCGAGGTCAGGCTCGTATGCCTGGTGATTACTTTGATCTTATTTTGGCTTTCAAATGTGATTTTAAAGGATATGAGGTGCCTGAAGGTGATAAGGTGATACCAGAGCTTCAAAATACAATAGCTTGGAAAGAACGCACTGAAAGGAGTTATAGGTGGTGTTCTTGCGATGAATGTTGTAAAGACGAATGCGAGAAAGTGATAGTTGAAAAATTTTATATCAATGTTCATGATCGCGATCATGAAGTTCGTTGCTATTATGACCGTCCGGTGATGTTAGGTCTTGCCAAGCCTATGCTTCGTGATTCTTGTTTGAGTAAATGCCGGAATAAGGTGATCAAGGATAGTCCGTATGAGATAAATATCGTAAACGGATTCCTGTATGCTAATTTCGATGGTCCTATTTACATGCAGTACAGGTCTCTTCCTTTTGACGGAGAATCTAATATAATTATACCAGATACGCCTCAAGGTCTGGTTTTGGATTATGTAGATAATTTTGTAAAGATGAGATTCTTTGAGGAACTGATGTATAATGGAGAAGCGCAAGGAGCAGCCGATTTGTTTAAGTTGTATGCACAGCAAGATTTGGTTAAGCTGAAAAATGCTAAGACCGAACTTAAGATGATGGGTATGACATTAAAAGGCATGTACGAACCTCTTAGGCGGCGCCGTGCTGAGTTTGAGATTTATTCTAAGGCATATCCTGTAATTGATAATATACTTAAATTGGTATGATTGAGGTAGTTTTATTTATATACTTGTCTGGCGTTATTGCATCTATGATTGTTTGGTCAATCAGGCAATTTAAAGGAGATGCGAGTTTGGTAGAGACAATGTACTGCCCGGTAGTATTTTTGTTGAGTTGGATATACGTATTTGAAATATTTAAAATGAAATAAGATGTTAGAGGTTAAAGCAAGCGAAATAGTAACCGCCGACAAAATGAGAGGCATAGGACCGGCAAACATCATCTTCACAGCCGGACCTAATCCGGTAGCCGAAGATCGCCGTGGCGTAGCTAAGGTAACGGCTGGTGGAGAGAGTAAGAACGTCACAATAACACAAGCTGCCGGCGAGCAGGTTGTTGTAATTCCTGAGTTCGATTATCTTGTTCTTAGGTACGGATGGGAATCGGAAGACGGTTCCGATTTTGATACTGCAACCGGTTTCACCAATACAGGCATCTCAGATGTAGATAATAAATACGTTGGATGGAGTAAGCAGTGGGCTACTACCCAACAACAGGTAGGTGATTACCTTGTTTATGGTGGTGATAACATGCAGTCCGGTCTTGAAGGTGCGCTTATTAAGATGAAGACCTTGTTGTCAGCGCCAGGTATGGACGAGTCAGAACCTAATATCAATGCCGACATCTATGGTAATTGGTATGGAAATAGAGGACGAGGAAATGTTGTTGTGTCTTTTACAGCCTACCTTGGAGGAGAGATGGTTAAACAAGGATTTAATTTCATTAATGAAGGAGGTACGGAAGTTTACTCCGACAGCATTACTACTAACGTTTCGGCTCATGGTGAAACCAATTACCAAAATATAAAAGGTTTGTACACTAAGATGGGTACGATGGTTTATAATAAGGAAAAGCGTGATTGTGTTATTGTTATAGGTTAAGGCGATGGAAGGTCTTTGGGATAAATACAGTAGGATTAAGGAGGTGTTTTACCGGGATTTTGTTTATGATTCCAGCTACACAGAGCAGGCCTCGTGCATCCCACTGTCGTCGGTGAAGAACGGGGCAGGCTGGGTCGGCGACGGAACTATCAACCTGGCTCATTATCTCCAGTTTATATACACGGAAATGGTTCTTGGCAGCAAGACAGAAGATGATGTGCGTAATTCCATATTGGTACTTACCCGTCTTGCCGATACTACTTATGATCTATTTTTTAATAACAACAAAGGTATTTATTTCAAATTCGAAAAAGGATTTTTCTTAAGAGACGATATCCATAGCGAAGACGCAAGCAAATTCGGTCTTACCAAGATAAGCTCCGGATATACTAATGGTATAGAGTTAAAAGACGAAGATCCATGCTTCTCGCCATTTACTTCACAAGATCAGATTTGGAATCTGGCTCCGATATTAGCTTTCTTATCAGAAAAAGGATTTGAAGAAGCCAGGCAAGCAGGATACGATATTTTTGAGTACGTTATTAGAAACAGACACAAGATATACAATCCTTATTACAGCGCCTTGCTTCATCATTGGACATTCCTTCCTGATATGGATACCGATAAGGTCAAGCCGTGGGATAGGGTTAGTAACCGGAATAAGAATCTTAAATACAAAGTTAAGGTTAAGAGAGGTGCTAACAACTGGTACTTCTCTGGAGGGTTCAGATGGGCGTTTAAGAAGTTTGGTGGCAAGTGTAGTACATTCTGGCATTGCCTATGGTATAAACCATTTATATTTTTAGCAGATAGGGTATATCATCCATATGTATGTAAATGGTTTGGCATTAAAGTCAAAAATAATTCTTACTATTGTCTTGGATCCACAAATGAAAAATCATGGTACGGTCCTAAGTTCAGAAAGAGGTTGGTTAGTAAGTTTAATAAATCTTTGGAAGGGGGAGAATTATTTATGCCGCATCTTGTTTTTCTTAAAGAGTGTGAAGATGTTGATGAAAGTAAGTTAAGATCTTATCTTGAAAAATGGGAATGGGATGGAGTTAATTCTCCTATTGAGTTTTTGATTTTGTGCAACTGGTATAAAATTGTTTTTAACAATGAAAATATATTATAAATCAAAAATAGCTAAGTTGTTTACGTTCATTGACGGCTATAAAACAATTATGCTGTTTGGAGCCGTATTTACCGAACGTGATGCTATATCATTGAAGGCCGAATATCATGAAGAGGCGCATTGTAATCAGTATCATACAATGTTTTGTTTTGGTATGTTTATATCGTTGCTTACAATAGGATTGTGTCTCTTATTCGGTAATGCAGGGTGGTGGATGCTGTGGCTGTCTCTTATTCCGATATTTTTATACTATTCATGGTATTTAATTGAGTACCTGATTAGGTTGTGCATATATCGCAATCACGATAAGGCATATCACAATATCGTATTTGAAAGAGAGGCTTTCGACTTAGAAAAGTATTGGAATAAGCATGATGTTTTGAGGAAGGAGTCGAAAGGATTTAGCTTCTTGAAATATTACGGGAAGGAGTATTATCATGAGTAGGAGAAGATATTTTGAGGAACAGAGATCTGGTAATGGAGCTATTTATCATTGTGTTGAAATCGATACCGATCATGATAATCGTTTTGAGGTACTTGATTTAATGAGTAAAGATGAATCAGATACAATTAGCCCAGATAAGGTGAATAATGTCTTGAATCAGCTTAGGCAAGGATCATGTTTTAACATTCATACTCAGAGTACAGTTTCTTTTGAGGTTATAGAAAAGAGAAGTAATGCTATATTTATCAAATTTAATCCAACTCCTGCTCCAAGTGAACAACATGGCATTATATATAGGTTTCAGATAAACAATAAAAAATATGTTTTTATGTTTTCTAACAATTATGACGGCAAGAGTGACCTTATACAAAACGCAGATGAGGATGTTGATTGTATGACATACGCGCAGGATACCAGTCTTTATTCTAATGATTCTTTCTTTGTATTTGTTTGATTATGTATGTTAAATATAATTATATGATTTACAGTAAGTTATTATATATAGGGGGGGGGTAATCCTTAGTATGTTATGAGACGTCGTTTATTGCAAAAAAATAGGGAACTTGAAGACTTTATCATAAGGTTTTATCCGGCAGGAAATTATACATGGACGGTTCCATCTGGATGTAGGGAGGTTGATGTGTTTCTTGTTGGAGCCGGTGGAGGATGTTCACATAATTCAGGATTAGGAGTTCCTGGAGGCGGTGGAGGTGGCTATACTAAAACATATAAGAAGGATACCGCTGGATATAGAGATGGCAACGCGATAACTGTTACACCAGGACAAACTATTGAAATTATAGTTGGTGCAGGAGTTCGTGGCGCAAATGGGGGATATTCACAGTTTATGAGTTCGCTTTACCGGGCTGAAGGAGGCCATCTGTCTCAATGGAATGGAGACGGAAATGGTGGTTCGGGAGGTGTAGGGGTAGGTAGATCTACTCATTCGGTCGGAGGCTCAGATGGTACAGGCAGTGGTGGAACATCGGGGCAAGGACATACGACGCGTGATTTTGGGGAATCTAATGGTAAAAGGAATGCAGCAGGTGGGGCAAGCTCCTATAATAAATCAGGCGGGGAGACATCTCAGCCGGGAACATCAGATTATACAGAAGGGAGTGGCGAAGGCAGTAATGAAAGTAGTTCTTTGGCTTCTGGCTGGAGTGCCGGACTTGGTGGTGGCGGCTACGGTGGTGGAGCTGGGGGGGAATGCATCGGGAAAATCGACGAAAGGTGGTGATGGTACTGTTTTGATTAGGGGTAGAAGATATAAATCGTAAGTAGATGTTATGAGACGAAGATTTGAAAATGTTAATATGGTGATGGGTAATTGTTTCTCTCCTGTAATGGAAGGGAGTCAATTTAAATGGAATAATATTGTAGTTAATAGTCCAGGATATATAACTCCAATAAGAAGAAAGAAATTCAAGATAAGTTTTGGAGAATTTGATTTATCCAAGGTTTTGTCTAATGTATCATCTAATTGTGATATTATAATAAGAGATAAATCTGCATATACATTTCTATTGTTACTTCTGTCTGCTGATCATTCTAAATGCAGTTTGTTTAATAATCATCTAACAGTTAATACCCAGGATTTACCAAGATATATTTTTTACATTGATTCCGAACATGAGGAACTGTATTCATACAAAGACGGGGTTTTAGAAAGTAATGTGACGATAATGGATCCAGTTGATAATTATTTCTATAATTATATTGATATTCAAATAAGAAATTTCAATGATAATCCTATCCCCGATTTTTATGTAGGTGTGGTCGATAAAGTAGGAGACTGAAAATGTATTTCTTTTCTTCACCTACTTTAGAAATCCATGATTAAATCTCTTTTGCTATCTTTGTGACAAACAGTTACAAAGATGGCATCAGAAGATAACAGAAACATAGCGGTTCCTCAAACAGGCATGAACCGCGATCTGCATCCGTCGAGTCTTACGGATCAGCATTATACGTTTGCCTTGAATGCCAACATCGAATCCGAGGATGGTAATGTTGGAATGAGATCTAACGAGCACAGTAATCTTAAATGCATTGATTTCGATGGGTTTAAAGTTATTGGTTACAAGAACGATCTTACTTCAGGCAATATCTATTTTTTTATAACAAATCCTGAAACAGGCGTATCTAAAATAACTTATTTCAAGCCTGAATCCGATACAAGTATCTTATCTGATTCTGATATAGAATCTATGGTAGAAGGATCGGAGTCGTTGTGTTCTGGCATGAAAACCCTGCTTGAAGACAACGAGCAAGATCCGTGCCTTAATTTCTCTATCTACCATCCTATAAAAACCATAGAAATAAAGACAGAGAAATGTGGTAAATGTATTTACTGGACCGACGATTATAATCCTCCCAGGTATGTTATTGTAGACAAGGCTCTGACGGCGGATGATGAAGGAGATATTTGGTATCATTATCATGGGTATAAGATATGCGATAAAGAATACGATAGGGATAAATTCATGCAGGAGAATGGATGTTTTCTGGCTTGTGAGAAACTTAGGGTGTTTCCGCTACTGGACCAGCCATGCGTGGAGCCGGTACAGATAGAGTACGGGGGCAGCCTACGCGCCGGCGTGTACCAGTTTGCTGTGGCCTTGTGCGATGAATTTGGTAACGAGAAAACTAACTATACTTCATTAACTAACCCTGTTCATGTATTTGACGAACAATATATTAGGATAAATGATGGTAAATGGGGAGAAAGGACTAATCTTGGTATAAGACTTAAGGTGTCTAACTTAGATAGGCAGGTCAGTCATTACAAGGTAGCCGTTATTCAGAATACGGTAGGATACAATGGGGAAACGCAGCCGGTAGTTGATTATTTTATAGAAGGTATTCATCCTATTACAGAGAAGACCATATACTATTATTCTGACCTTAATAATAAAAGAACCACATTTGAGCATATTTCCTTGAAAAGGGCTGTGTACAACACATCAAGAGGAATAGTGTCAGTCGGAAACCGTCTTTTGCAGTATGGTCTTACTGCGGAAAAAGAGTGGAATTTACAGCCTGTAGTTTCTCTTATGGGGCATTTTCTAAAATGGCAGGCATCTGTCGCTCATGAAGATCTGTATAAAGATGGTAATGCTTGTTCGCTGTATGTGGGATATATGAGAAATGAAGTGTATCCGTTTTCTATCTCGTTTAAGACATCCACCGGATATAAAACTCCAGCATTTGTTCTTATTCCACCTCCTTCTGATAAGGCAAGAGAAGAAATGAACAAAGACAGTATCCCATACCAGTCTATAAATGCATATGCTCCGGATTGTTCAGGAGTGGAAAGAAAATATGTATGGCAGTATAGCAATACGGCAGGAGATGGGATATTAATTGACGATGCGGTTGTTATAGATGAAGAACAAAAAGAATGTAATAATCCTGCTACCGTAGGTCAAACTGTTATAGTGGAAAGCAATTTCGCTACTTTTAAAGGGAAATCAAGATTTATTATCGATTATGATGATATTGTAGGAACCCCTATAAATTATTTGTCTGAAAATATAGGTCTTGTAGCTTGTAACAATAAGGAGAATGGAGACAATGAAAGACAGATATGTGATATAGCTACCAAATACAGAGAAGACGGAACACAGGATTATATGGAGCCAATTGATCATATTAGGTTACCAGAAATGGAAGGAGACTGCGAAGTTCCCCATCGTCAAGAATCTATATTGTCTGCTCCAGTTCCTTTAATAACTGGTATTGTAGAGGACTATATATATAAAGAATTAGAAGACATGGAGCACGTGTCTACCGACTATTTATATACAACCGGAGGTGAGAACCAGAATAAGTATTCTGTTCTATTCAATTACGATACAATGGATTCTTTGTCTGAATGGATGGATGAAGCATTTTTTGGTGACGACGCAGGTAAGATATCCGGCGATGGCGAACGGCATCTTTGTTCTGAGTTCTATCCGTATTTACAACCAGGGAGTATATTAAAGACCGTATCTGATGCTATATACATTCTTGATACAATGCCTTGTACATGTGGTTGTTATATTGAAAATTATTGTTCTGATCCTACTGTTTCAAGGTCCGATTATAATAACTTTCAAAACAACAATTACATCCTTGGAGGATATATTTTACATATAGATGGGTGGAGTGAAAAGATAAATGGAAAAGGTAATTGGAGGGCTGGTAGATCAACGAGTACGGTAATAAATGATCAATACCGGTCAAAGAACGGACCGGAATATTGCATTGAACAGTTCTGGCCTGATGCGTCCAATAAGCTCCAGAATATGATATACAAAAATTCGGACACCGGAATACCTGAAACCGATTGGGAATTTGAGGGATATGTAAATAATGCCACATTCGAAAATCCTACTGGAGATAAACTTAATATAGGATTTGCTTCTGAGTTTGTAGTTCGTAAGTTCGTGAGGAATGTAATGACCAATGCCAGGTTTATTAGAATCAATAGACCGGAGGAATGGGATATAGAAGGATATAAGGAAGAAAATAAGGTCCTTTATCTTGAAGCCCTTGGGAAGATAGATGGTATAATGGATGCTGTGTCTACCAATTACGTTCGTGTTTCTTTTTGGAAGGATATAGAGACATGGAATCCACTTGGCACAATACCGGTAGATTTCGATAGGCCTGAACATGCTTCAGGACATTCGGTTATTATTAATATAGCAAGACCTGCATGGGGAACTATAGATGATAAATTCTTTAAAGAAACGATAAAGCAAGATTATTTTTATGTAACAATAGAATCGCCGGTTGTAGCTGTTCCTTGGATAATGACATTCAGGCAAATACAATTCTGTGAATATAAGAATAAGGATACTCCAGACGAGGAGGAGGAACCAAGCAAGAAGCCGTCTCGTGCTATTTTAGGCGTTTCTTTTGCTACAGGTAAAACTATATATCCGTATATTTTTGGTATAAGAGAAAAGGAGGTAAATAAGATTGATTTGTCTGTGGATTCTATAACACTTAGATCAACTGTCTTATTTGCATCAAAATGTCAGACATGTGGAGATAGGCCCATCAATTGCAAGCCTCGTCCTTATAAATACGGGGATTTTGCATATTGGGAATCATCTGAGAAATATCCTGCTAATTTTGAACTTTATGATAGTAGTAGGATGAAAATAGACACAGGCAGATCTTATGATGATCCAAAAAAAACAGAAGCTTATTCTAATATTATGAATAAGTTAACAGAATATTATGGTGCTCCTTTGTCAGACAAAAATGGATTATCTTATTTCAAGGGTCATTCTTATGGAGGGGTAGATACTTCTACCGTATTTTGCCAGCAACATATACGTCATTACCGGTTTCCAGATAATAAGCATATACCATTCATGAACAGTGATGAACGTGGATATGACATAGCTTCTGAAATATATCCGGTAGGTATTATGGTAGATGAGAACACCATACAAGTGTTTTTGGATTTTGCAGTGGATTCTGGTTTGATTACGCAACAACAAAGAAATACGATTGTAGGATATGAACTGTATCGTGGAGATAGGAGACTAAATAGGTCGGTTGTGGCTTCAGGATTAGCCTATGATATGCTTAGATACATAGGAGACGATGGTAATGTGAATATCTATCCTAATTACCCATATAATGACCTGTCACAAGATCAATATAATTATACGTCTGGCAAAAGAGACGAGTTTATATCCCATCCTTTCGACAAAGGAGGAAACGTGTGGTATTCATTCTGTTCACCTGATATTTATTTCAACAAGCCAGAACTTCCAAATGAAGTATGTATAGACGGGTTTCAAAGAGGAATGTCTGTGGGCAGTTTCGTACCTGTAGAAGATCATCCAAAATGGACTATCTTAGGTCCTGCCGCATACACGATGGCTGCGTCGCTTGCCGCAGTTGAATCAAGTGCCACAATAGCAGCTATGATAGCAGAAGAGCTTCAGATAAGGGCGCAGTCTGGATACATAGGAGGGTCGGCCGGTCTTACCGGAGGAGGATTCCTGACTAATTTAAGTGTGGCCATGCTGTTTTCTTCAATGGTGTCAACCATCAGTCAGACTCTTGCTAAAGGCCCGATATTGTACGGTAAGTACCGTTATGATTGGCTTAATACGTTTATAAACAATGGACCAAGACGTAATCATGCATGGTATTATACTTCTGTGGGATTATATAATTCAATGATAGGCATAACAGATCAGGATAAGTATGAACGAAATTTTGCCCGTGGTTTATCTTCTGTTAAGTACATTAAGTCTGGCGTATATCCGATGATGGATGCCAGTATGTCTTCTAAATGGGGAACCGGTAGAAATGATAATGAGGGACGTTTCTTATTCGTTAATAATATAGATCGTGAATCTTCGTTATTTTTATCATTTGGTGATCCAGGTGAAAAAGGAGATGGTAAATCGAAATATTTATTGGAATATCCGAACTATGTTTACAATTACGACAGTAGCCGCATAGATGATTCGGTTATTGCTGGAAGTGATGTTGTAGCAGGAAGAACATTCGAGCAATCCAAAACAGTATCGTACATCTGTTCTCCGTATATGAGACTTATGCGATATAGGCCGGATCAATATGGACAGATAGAAGATATAAAATGGATTTCCATAGGCGGATGTGGCTTTTTCACTAATGAAAAGAAACTGATATTCGGTGGCGATACGGTGATAACCAGATTTTCATTAAAGAGAAAATTTCCTGTTTTTTATAATAGCGCTTTTGGTATTGGAGACATGATACCATTCCCATACATGGATTACAGAAATGTAGGGTATCCAAGATATTTTGTTAATTATGATACTGGAGAAGACGCTCTTGAGACAATAGATAACGAACGTTTCAATAGCTGGACATCATCTAATAAAGGAAGATACGCTTTTTATCCAAACAGGAAGAGCTTATACGAATTAAATGGTGACACATCCGGCAAGTACGTTAATGGAAGATTTTATACATGGTTCTATGGCATTCCTCAGTTCCTTGTAGAGTCTGAAATAAATTGTAATTTCAGATTAGAGGGCCCTCAGCCTCATGAACTATTCTATCCAAAAGTAGGAGATTTTGTTTGGTGGACACAAGAAAAGAACGTATCTATCCATAGGGATAATGATTACAAGATAAGTCCTATCTATTCGTCGAGGATGACACTAACACCAAATGTATTGCCGGCAACATACGAACGACGTTTTTATGACTGTGCTTACCAGCGTCCTAATGGTGTTATATGGAGTAGGGCTGACGTATCTGAAAACAGTCAAACAGATCCGTGGCTGACGTACAAGCCTATGGACTATCATGAGTTCCCAACCAACAACGGGAAGCTTATTCACATGAAGCGTATTGAATCCGATCAGATTCTTGTTAGGTTCGAGGATCAGGTTTCACTCCATAACGCCATAGACGTAATCAAGGAGCGCACCTCCCCAGGGCAGGCCGAGATGGGCACCGGCGGTCTGTTCGCGTCCCGGCCTCTGGAGTACAACACGACCGACCTCGGTTATTCTGGAACCCAGAGCACTGAAATAATTAGTTCAGAATTTGGTCACTTCTGGGTAGATACTAAAAGAGCACAGGTGTTTATGACCGATCCTAATGGACGTAATCTTAAGGAACTTAGTGTAGGTATCAGACATTGGCTTAAGCGTCATCTTCCGTTTAAGATTCTTAGATACGGAATAACTAATATCTTAACCGGTACAGAGATGACAGAAGAAGATACAGATAATAAATTTATCGGTCTTGGTCTGTCTCTTGGATGGGATAACAGGTATAAGAGAGTACTTATCACGAAAAAAGATTATATACCTGTTAAGAACCCGGCATATTATAAATATGATGGTGGAAGGTTCTTGTACAATGAAACAGAGGTGCTGTCAAACGATAAGGAAATATCTTTAAAAGACGAACAGTATTTCAAGGACGTGTCGTTCACTATCGGATATTCGTGCTTGAAGCAGGAATGGATATCGTATTATTCATTCTGTCCTGACTATTATATAGAACAGCAACAATATTTCCAGACAGGAATAAACTTCCCGGCATCGGATGAAGAAGGTGGCTTATGGAGCCATTTGCTGACGAATAAGAGCTTTCAGACATTTTACGGAGCAACATATCCATTTATATTAGAAGTGCCGATAAAAGAGAAATATAACGGTTCTACGCTGGCTTCTGTAGAATACGAGCTTGATGCAAGGAAATACGTAGATGATGTGAATTACACTCTTGACAGGAAAGTAGGTTTAGATACGATAACTATCTACAACGACACAAACAACTCAGGCGAAATTCATCTTGTTCCAGAAGAAAAGAATAATTTAGCACAACGTATATCATATCCGAAGATCGTAGGTGACCATACTGAGGTCCTGGATACTGAGGTATATAGAAGACATAAGTTAAATGACTTCTTCAACAGGGTTGACGATGACCGATCTGAAACACCTATCTGGATCAAGGACGATAACGATATAAATAAGTCAGTTAATCCTGATTCTCTTAATTTCAGACGGTCATGGCTGGATAGGTTAAGAGGAAGTTGGATGCTGATGAGGATAAAGAAAGTAATTAGCAACCGAAAGATTATATTCCAGTGGTTGATTTCTGAAGATAAGATTAAGAATAGATAAATTACAATATTTAACAAGTTGAAAATAAGTAGTTTTTATTTTGTGATTTAATAATAGTTGAATATATTTGTAGCGCCTATCGATCCATCGCGGACAGGTAGGCGCTTATTTATTAACAATAAAACGGTGTAAAATTATGAAAAGTAACGTATTATTACAATCAGAAAGTAGAGAATTATTAGGTAGAAACATTTCTGTTATGTCAAAAGATGGTTTTGTGTGTATAACAGAGGTTATGGATGTATTGTCACAGAAAAGAGCGGCTATGGGGTTGGAGCCTAAAAGACTCGACCATTTAATGTCTACGTCGTCTTTTCAAGAGAAAATGAATGCATTAATTAAAGAATTGAATATCAATGAATTGACTTGTACTGTACGATATCGTACACTCAAAGATAATTCATTGAATATAAGTAAATTAACTGATTTGAAGAAATACGGGATGGCATACAGGAGAGGAAAAGGAAAAGATCAAAAATGGTTTGTTAATCCGTATTTTTTCGTTATGATAGCCTTAGAGTTAGATCCTGAAATATATGCTAAGGTTATATTATGGCTTACCGACAATTTTATAGAAAATAGAAATATAGCTGGTGAAGCTTACATTAAGATGTGCAAATCTGTTTCCTCTTTAATAAAAAACAAAAGCGAATTATCTGATAAGATAAAAATAGTAGCCAAAGCCATAAATTTTATTGTTTTTAATAAACATGAAGATGGGATTAGAAATTTTGCAACGAAGAATGAGTTAAATGAAATAATATCAATAGAGAATGCAGTTGGAGCTATAATCGATGGAGAGTTTGTTCATTCATTCGAAGAATTAAGAATGTATTTAGGTAAAGAGTGGAAAAAGAGATGGGGTAATCCAATTATGACTCTAAAATAATTTATTCAAATTAATACATTTTAAATCATTTTAATTTGTAAATCATATTTTAGTGTCTATATTTGCATCGTAATCAAGAGAGATTATAATATAAGACAGTGGTGATGGAAGGTGATACTTCGGTTTGTGTCACAGGTTCGAGTCCTGTATTTTTCATGCAAGAAAGATTAGATCAGTTGGTAGATTAAAACCTCCTTTCAAACACCTTCCAAATTATCCCTGTTTTAACAACATATACGGATGGTGAGGAGTTCGGTTACTTCGAAAATTAGTGTAGTGGGTAACACGGCTTTAGGTAAAAAAGTTTTTCATTGGTTCGAATCCAATATTTTCATTTTAGATCCGGCTCCGCTTTTCCTCTGTTTGAAATATATAAAAACTAATGAGTGGTGATGGGGTTAGTTACTTCGAATTTAGCTCAGATGGATAGAGCGATACTCTTTTAAAGTATAGGTCGATGGTTCAAATCCATTATTTCATTGTTTACACTAACTTCAGCTTTTCCCTCATTGAGTATTCATTTTGATATATTTTTTTTCAAGCAGTGGTAGTAATATCACTGCTTTTTTTGTATAATATTTTAAAGAAAACAACAAATGGGAAAGTTTAACAAAAAGGATGAAGGTGTTAAACCTACGATCGTGAATCACATGGGCGAGAAGGCGTATAAGCCTAACGCAGAAGAAGAGTTGGTATCTACGGTAATGACTACCATGTTGTCTGATTCTTATTATGAGAAAGAAAAAGACAAAGTAGAAAGAATTAAGAATCTTATGGACCAAGTGGATCCGTATTTTGCAGCACAGACGGCATTGTATGTCCGGAAGGAAGGGAAGCTGCGGTCTGTTACGCATCTTATGGCTTCTGTCCTTGCCAGCAAAGCATCGGGTAAGGAATGGGCTTCAAGGTTCTATAATAAGATCGTTATGCGTCCTGATGATATGAGCGAAATCCTTGGCTGTTATGCGGCTCTTAACGACAAAAATCCAAAGAAGTTAAGAGGTATATCCAGCGCTATTAAGAAAGGATTTAAGACGGCTTTAGAAGGTCTTGATCCGTATCGGATTGATAAGTATAAGATGGACAGTAGGGTTATTACTATGGTTGACCTCGTAAACTTATTTCACCCCAAAGGCAATCAGGCTAACAAAACGGCTTTCCAGTACCTTATAGAAGGTCGATCTTTGTCTGGATTATACGAAAGCAAGATTCTTGAAAAAGAAATGTCTAAAGCCGGACAGGATAAGAAAGACAATAAGGAAAAGAAAGAAGCTTTAGGTGACGCTATTCGGGACGTGGTTTCTAATGTGAAAGGTATGCCTATTTTTAATATGGTTCGTAACCTTGTAAACATAATCAAATACGCACCTGATCAAATAGATGAAGTTTGTAGGCAGCTTACAATAGAAGAGAAGGTGCTTAATTCGAAGATGCTTCCTTTCCGTTTTGCTTCAGCTTTCAAAGAGGTTGAAAATATGGGCACTGATGGTTCCGAAAATGATATCGTATTTGAGTCGGATAAAAAACGTGCTAAATTAACAGTGCGTAACAAAGATAAGATTTTAGATGCGTTGGAGAAAGCCATAACCATCTCCTGCAAGAACCTTCCGGTATTGGAGGGGCGGTCGGCTATCCTGATTGACCACTCTGGCTCTGTACGTGGAGATATGGGAGGATCTTCTGAAGTGTCTGCCTTTAGCAAAACAAATACGGCTGTCATTGGTAACTTGTTTGGCTGTATGATTGCTTCTGTGCTTCCTGACGTATTTATTGGTATGTTTGGTGACAAACTTATCAACTACGAATATGATAGAAGTAAAGGTGTTTTATGGAACAACAAAAAATCTTTTACTGCCGGAGTAAAATGCGGTGGTGCCACTGAAAACGGTCTTTTTGCATTCTTGGATAAGTGCGTTAAAGATAAGATCAAAATAGATAACTTGTACGTTATTTCAGATATGCAGATAGGAGACGGTGAATCTGTTGTATGGGAGAAAAGCTCCAGTTATGGATATGGCAAATTCGCCGAACTTTTGAAAGAGTTCAAGAAAGTAAATCCAAATTGCAAGATCGTTTCTATTTCTATTCAAGGATATGGAAGTGAGATGTTTTACAGAGGATCTAATATCTTGAACATAGCTGGCTGGTCAGAATCTATCTTCGATGTTATTAACAGCAAGTTCTGCGGATATAAGAATATGATTGAGGAAATTAAGAAGATTAAGATTTAAATCTTACATTCGTACTGTTTTCATAAGAAGAGATTTATCATAACAAGCCGGAGAATGAATGGTGGCATTCTTCGGCTATTTTGTTTACATTTGTTGAAAAAAAAAGAATGAAAGAAAAAGAATTTGATTTTGTGATATATCCACTAAAGTTGATTATCACCATAGGGTTAGATTACAAAACACTGTGTGATCGTTTTGAGAATGCAGAACCGGATCATGAAGGAGAATGGGGAAATGAAGGTGATTTAGATTCAGAAGTCTCTTTTATGAATCTTGTTCGTGATAAGAGAGATGATAGAGCTTTTAAGTTATTATGGAATTTTCAAAGTGAGAATGATATGACTACACAAAACATCTGTCATGAATCATTTCATGCAGCTATGTCGGTATGTCAACATTGTAATATGTCTCTTGGCTTTAAGGTGGGAGAAGATGAACACGCAGCTTACATAGCCGGATTTATTGGTAATTGCGCAGATGAAATGTTTGGATTCTTAGAGGAAGAAAAAGATGGCAAAGAAAAATAAAAATTATGTAAAGGACAAACAACCAAAAACATTATGGAATAAAATTGGTCCGTTTGTAAGACTTAGAGAATATCTGGCATCTAATATAACACCTGATGTATATGCCAATGAAAGAGGATTAAAAACCAAAATAATGGAATTTTTTGGTCAAGATGTTCCGAAAGCCAATGTAGATGATTTTAGTCAAAATCTTTGGTTTAGATTTTTAAACCAACCAAATAACCTGAAAGAGGAAAACGGGATTGTTAGAATACCAGACAATATCAAATCCATTATATCTGACAGGATAAATGGTGGGTGGGAGAAAATGGCTAAAAAATATGGAAAGGAGCTTGATTCCTTAGATAATAAGATAATTGATGGAAAAGTTGCAGGCAAGGACGTATCTGATTTGGAGGAGTTAAGGGATGTAACAAGTAGGAAACTTGGAATGGTAGAAGAGGGTATAGATCTCTTAAAAAAAGCCAGAACCGGGGAACATCAGGTATTTAACGAATATAATTTTATACCGGATGCTTACGGAGATTTAAATGATTTATCAGGCTTATCAAGTTTTACCATGTACCGTGATGATAGAGGTAGGATGGTTGTAAAAGATAAGTATGATTTTTATAGAAGCGATCAACCTCTTGGTGTAGGGATTGTTACTAAGATTCTTGATACAATAGGATACCCGTTTGATATTCTGGATTATGTAGAAGATAAGAATCCATATGAAGAGAATGATCCAAACAAGGTTTTGTTGAAATCCGCCATTGATTCCAAGAATGATCTGGATAAAAAAATGAAGATAAGATCTAAAAAACAAGGAGGGGATTCTTCTAAGCCGGAAATAGATTGGGATTTATTCAAATCCAAATATGAAAATATGAAGCGCGTGGGTAAGGGTACGCACCGCACTATGGACGTAGATGGAATGAATATGATCTATGATGCTTTATATGATAAAGGTTTCAATCAACGCCAGATAGAAGCCGTACTTGGAAATATTATTGAAGAATCTGGTGGAAACCCCTACGCTGTATCTGAGGATGGAAAATTTAGGGGACTTTTTCAAGAATATTACAAAAGATATCCGCCAAAAGAGTTTGAAAGAGATAAAGAGAGATTTAAGAGCGATAAGCGTGGATATATCAACTATATGATAGACAGATTTTATGATCATGTTCAAGATGCTGGGAAGTATAGTATAAAAGATACTAAATACAAAAAAGCTATTCATGCAGTAAACGAATTTATGTCAGAAGATCCAGATACGGATTATTCGTATCCACTTGTATATGCTTTTGAAGCTCCATCAGATAAAGAAGGAACTTATAAAAACAGAAAGAGCGTATCAAATTTGATAAGTCAATCTTATGTTTTGGATAATGTTGATAAAAATGATAATACTATTGTTGATGCTATTCTTGGAATAAAAAATGATCTTGAGCTACAAGACTCTATTTCCACTACAAGAGGTGAAGCCTTTAAAGAAGCCAGGAAAAGAGGTCTTAAGGAATTTACATGGAATGGAAAGAGATACAATACCAACATCAAGAAGGAAGGTGGCGTAGTTGGCAAGCAGCGTGAAGCATATGAATACTTTACTAATAAGCGCGGCATGTCCAAGATACAGGCGCTCGCCATCATAGGTAACCTCATGGCTGAATCCGGCCTTAAAGATGACATATACGGAGACAACAGAACGTCATACGGCATACAGCAATGGCACAACGAACGCATGGATAAGCTATTCAAGCACGCCAAAAAGAAAGGACATTCTACACCCACATTCAAAGACCAACTTGAGTTCTTGGCTGACGAATACGAAGGGAAAACCGGATATTCTAATTTCTTGTACACAAGAAAAGGAAAAGAAGGACCAGGGTATTACAACTACAGCCGGCAGGATTTCATGAACGCCGATAACCTTAAGGATGCTGTAGTAGCTTGGAACCAAGGAGCAGGACGTCCTCATAAGAGTGTTATAAGAAATGATGATCGTTATGACTATGCTATGGAAGTTGCTAAAAATCTTGGTTTGGAAATTGAAGAAAATTCCGTATCTTTGTATGGTCAAATGGGATTCGGAGATGATGGAGAAATAGCAGCATCGGTAACACTTCCAGAGGTAGAAGTGGCAGCCGCCCTCCCTAACCCGGAAGCCCAGTCCCAGGAGAGACAGTCCGAGGAAGAGAGATTCCGTACATGGACTGAAACGTATGGTAAAGACATCGTAAATCATTTACTGACGTTAGACGGGAAAAAGGATGGTGATGACAGTGATTACAGCATGATGTATAAACAGCATGAAAAAGAAAGCGAAGAGGATAAGAAAATGGCTTTGATTAATGCCGTGCTTCCCAATATACAACTTCGCATTAAAGGCGTCACTGATAATTAGAACAAGATTGTTTTATTTCTCATGTTAATAAAGCGAAGCCGGATTTGAGACTCGTTATGCGGATACCGAAGGTTGAAGAACGATGTTATGAAAAATATTAAATTAAATAAAACTTATTACATTTCTTTATAAGTTTCAAAATGTACTTCTTAGCAAAATACATTCGTAATCCTTACCGGGTTAAACAATAACCCTCTATCGATTATCCTACGAATTGATTCACAGGAATCACCGACTACTTTTCTCATAATGTTTAATGCTCCATTTACATCTGCATTTATGAGTTTTCCTACCGAGGATTGAAACAATCCTCGGTTCTTCCTTTTTCCTAAATAGTTTTCATGTTTTCCTATCTTCTCAAATGCAAGAAAATCACATTTTGAAGTATATGACTCTTCATGAATAACTATTTCAATACCAGCTAATTCACATTTATATTCTAAGTAACTAACCAATCTCGCAAAAGGGATTTGTGTAAACTTTTGATTATTCTTTTTACCCATGTTTACTCCAGTTTTCCATCCCTTATTATAACCTACAACTAATTTTGTTATCTTGGAATCGATAAGCAAATCAACTATCTTTCTACTGATTTTATGAAAGACATCTTCTATGTACTGTTCTCTATCATAATATAATTTCTTTATTCGTTTTGTTGTTCCTTTTATCTTTTGTAAATCTTTGATACTATTTAATTTAGCAAGTGTTTTATTAAATAATTGATTGTGTGATTTAACAAATTTACCACTAAAAATGATAGTAAAATCCTCACTGACAATAGTCGCCAGATTGTCTATTCCTAAATCAATGGAAGCTATTTTCTCTTCCTTCCTTTTAGGGATTTCAACATCTTCCACCTCATAGATAACTTCAATCCTGTATCCTATGTGATTAGGTAATATTCTGATTTGTTTGAAATTTTCAAGCAAATCAGAATACTTTTCATATTGAGGAATATCTATCGAAAGTTCCTTTGAAAGAACAATTTTCCCATCTTTAATCTTACAATTCTGATTCGTGTAATACATGTTAAACTCGGAACCTCTTTTTCTATATTTAGGAAGACCCGGTTTTTCCTTATACTTATTTGGATGCTTCTTATAATCCTGAACAGATTTGTAATAGCTTTTTATATTCTTATCAAGTAGTTTAAGTATCTGTTGAGAACATTGAGCCTTTAGCAATCTGTAATTTATTTCTCCATCCAAGTTTTTTGTATCCTTCAAGATTTTGTCAAGTTCAAAATATGAAAGCCATTTGGATTCATTTTTCAATGTTTCCCGAAAGACATACAAAGCTTGGTTATACAGGTTGTTACTAACCTTGCACAGCTTCGATATCTCTTCATTATTCCCTATGTTGAACTTATAGACTAATCTCATTTTCTAAATCCTTACTTATGATTTCAAGTTTATTTTTTCTTCTTTTCGAGTACATTTTCATAGCAAAACAATGAAGCATGGAAATAATTTCTCCAAATATCTCTGATTCATTTGTTTCTTTATCTTCCGTATTGTTTATTACAATAATCTCACACCCAAACTCCCTGAAAAGTTTTTCGAACAGATCAAAAGAAATTCTTGACAACCTATCCTTATATGTTATATAAACAGTCTGTATTTTTCTATCTATGATATCGTTAAACATTTCAAGGAACTGCTTCCTATCGAAGTTCATTCCACTTGCAATATCTTTGTATGATTTATCAACTCTTATCCCATTGTTATTACAATAAGATACGATTGATTTTTCTTGGTTTTCAAGGTATTTCTTTTGCTTGTTTGTAGAAACTCTTGAGTACGCAACCGTTAACCTTCTTGTTGAATAACCGGCGAGTGAATATACATCATCTTCGTTGTAATCATAAAAACCATTCGGTTTTGTGATTACTCTGATTTTACCTACTTTGACATATTTAGTCAAAGTAGGTCTTGTGATTTGTAATATCTTTAATACTTTATTTGTTTTCATGTCGCAAATATGCTATATTATTTCAAATACAATATACTATTAATCATATTTAACTATTTTATTTATCATATCAAGATAATCCGGCTTTTTTGTGCGATTTCGTGAAGGATGGAACTATCATCGCCTTGGTTGGACGGAACAGACCTACGTACTTTCACTGTCCTGACGGGCATGGGCGCTCGTCTCGCCTACTCCCTGCCTAATTCTCCACTGGCTACCTAATATAACTATTAACGTCACTCCATCACCTATCTCCTTCGTCGATAGGTTCAGTCGTTTTTAAATATTATAAGTTCTTTCGCATCGTTCCCTTCGGTCACGATACTCAATCTTTTCACACAATTAGGCAAACAATACAATAGACGGAAAAAGTAATTTGTTAATCCGTTCACTCACTTAACTCCCTTCGGTCGTTAAGTTCATTCACTGTAAACAATTATATGAATAAATGGTAAAGTATATAAAATAATATAAATAATATAATGAGTAAGATCATTGAAAATGGTCTTAATATTAAGGAAAACGGAGACTATTTATAGGCGTAGTTTTAATTCAAGATTTGTTGTCCCACCCCTGACGGTCAGCCGTTTACGTTTCGAGCCGTTCTTTTGTCTCTTATCCAAACCGTCATAAAACAAAAAAACCTTGTATCCTATTTCTCTCAAACCGGATACAAGGCCGTGCATTTTCTTCTTTGAGCGTATGATGAAAAACCATATCTTTGCACTAAAACAAAATCAATATGGACACAAAGTTAAAAGAAATAACAGATCCTCACAAGTTACACGACAAGCTCTTTAAGAAAGAGCAGGTCTCTCCGATAGAAGTCATATACAATAGCTTCAGCAACTTAGGGTACAATGTAGTACGCCGTCCAGCCGGTCAGTGTTTAGGAAATTTGAGATATTTTAATCTATTTTATGACAAACATACTCATCATTTTTATCAGAAAGACAGGAAGTTGAGATATTGTAGCAATTTTCTCATATCTGATTATTGGAAAGATAGAGTGCGATGTTTCATAGTTTGGAACTTTGGTTTTGGAAGATTCTTCCCATACAATGACTTCATAGAGGCTATGGTTTATGACTATCTTCGATATGGAAGAATGTCAGTTCCTTATCTTAAAAGCGTGCAAGAGGCTGAAGAAAAGTGTGTAAGGTTCTATATCCGGTCTCAGATAGATATGCTTCGTAAGGAAGGATATGCCGCTTATCGGGCTAAGTTCAAGGAAGAACGTCCTCAGTATTTCATCGGATACGATAGGACGGTGTTTAGATGCCTTGACAGCTCTTTAAAAAGAGAAGAGAAGATTGCTGCATGCGTAGCCCACAAAAGGGCTTTAAAAGAAGGGATAATGACTTCCTTCATTAATCACCTTAAGAAACATCCTACCACTTTATATTCGTGGTTTTCATCAGAGGTAGATAGCGAAGGAAAGAATAGGCTCTGTCTATCTGAAAAGGCTGTTTCGTATTTGAATAAGAGACTGGTTCGCAATGGGTTAAAGTCTCTTTCTGCATCATATCTTTTTAGAACGTTTAGAAAAATGGTGAAGATCTTGTTCGGTTCCAATGTCAGGTCGTTTTTGAATAGCTGTCTGATGTCTGTTTCAACAGAAGAGGTTTTAACCAAATCTATGAAGAAAATAGTTTCCAAGACAGTGCTGTTTTTGTACAAGAGAGCGCTTAAGAACTATCGCCGGGCATGCGGTCTTAAGTACGACCCTGATTCGGGCGGTTTGTCTGCCGTACATGATTGATTTTTAAACGTATCCCATAACGTTGGATTTTCTCGTTCGTTTCTCTTATCTTTGTGAAAAAAGATAGTATGAAATTACGAATCATAAAAAATCGTCCGATATTCGCTCCTGGCGGTAGTGTTCAGGATAAGAAACAGGATATTAATGTATCCTCTACTCAGTCTATTCTTGATTATGGAACGCCTGTTAATAAATGGGGTGAATCTGATATTCAGAATATATATATGCCTTCTGATGTGATTTTAGAAACAGAGGAGGGGGAGATAAATCCATTTAGTAGTATGCCTACATCCGATCCGTTTTTTGAAAACAATGATGCAGGATATGCAGGATATCTCGCTGATAATAGGGGTATGGTTAAAAACGTAGAGAAATCAGTCGTTGATAATACAATGAATGTAGGTGGTGTTGATGCTGATTCCTCTAAAGAAAAACGTTCCCAAGATGGTAATCCTCTTGATCCTATGACTACCCCATATTATTCACCCGATCTAACCGGCAGAGCTCAAATGTTCGGTACAAGTCTTGGCCGGATAAGAGCCGGTAATAAGGTCGGTGCTAATGTGGCTCAAGCTGCCTTGTCTGGTGTTAGTTTAGGATTAGGTCTTACCCGTAATATCATGGGAGCTTCATCTGCTGCGTATGCAGCCAGCAGAGACGAGCAGGCAGCGAGGGAAAAACTTGCCAAGGAGCGCCGGCAGCAATTCATCAAGTGGGAACGTGAAGGTGGTGGCGTGAATTTAGGTAACGGTCAGAAGATAGATACGTCTGATATGACCGGCGAATATATTTATCCTCTTCCCAAGTCTATGGAAGATGCTGCGAATGTAGAGATAGAGAAAGGCGAGTACGTGCTGACTCCTGACTCCGTAGGGCCTATGGAAGCCAAAGGGAACAGACATGAAAATGGTGGCACTCCGGTTGATTTGCCAGAGGCTTATATTGTTTCCGATTATCGTAAGATAGATGATGAGTTTGCCTCTTACGTTAGAGAAAATTATGGTATTAAGGCAACGTCAAAAGATACGTATGCTACACTCCTTGATCGATATAAGAAGAAGATTGGTTTGTCTGATAAGTACGAAGATCAGGAGCGTGTATATAAGAGATTAGAGAAAAATGAAGATGTAAAAGACAAAAACACATCTAATCTTAATGCTTCTATTCTTTCCAAGTACGTCAATGAAAACCAGAAAGAGATAGACGAGCTTGAAGCACAATTTCGTTCTTTCGCTGAAATCGTTTATGGCAAACAGGAAGAATCTAAGCGTAACGAGAAGATGGATGCTTTTTTCAGGGATGGCGGGGTTGTTGATCTGAATCAGGTAAAGAAACAAGCTAAGGCTTTTAATATTGCAGAATCAGATGCTAAGAACTGGATATATGACGAGTATGTTAAGCAAACCAGGAAAATGGCTGAAGGTGGACCTACTCAGAAGGAGCTGGAGGAACTTAGAAAGAATGCTATCGGCTACAATAAGCTTATCAATCAGTTATTTGGACGAACTCTTAATATGACTGTATCTGATGTTAGTGGTCGTGAGCAGATTCTTAATCCTGATTCCAGTGTCAATGCCAACCAGAATCTCCAACATAGAAGCAATTTAGGATACGGCAGGGTAAATGATAAGGCGGTATCTAATTTGCTCGACATAAACCGATGGGCTAACAAGTACAATACGGATGGTGATTTTGATACAGAAGGTTTCCAGAAAGGATACAACAGGCAATTAAATGCATTGTGGGCGTTGGCTGATGTAGGTGCTATCACGAATGCTGATGCAGCCAAGAAATTCAGAGATGAGTACGGATTCTGGGGCCAGGATGCCGGAAGCTACGGAGGTAATCAGGCTTATAATTCATTTGCCGTAGATGATAAGTTTGGTCAGACAACAGCCACCCGTTCTTATTATGGATTGGACGTTGTTTCGGCAGAGCAAAAAAGATTGTTAAACGAAAAAGGGATAAAGAATTATGTTGACTTATTTGGTGATAAATCTGATGCCGCTAAGAAGATTCTGGGCTCCGATTATAATAAGTTTGTTGCTTTAAGAGATAGTGGGTTAATGCCGGAAATAGACTTCGTTCTTGAGTCTGTTAAACCAGAAATGAAGCCTATTGAGGCCGGTCCCATAGCACCAGGCCTTACACCGCCTAAGATTGGATCTCCTGGAAGGATAGAGGTAAAACCGAAAGCAAGTACGCCTGCGACTGCAACCGACACCGATACAGAGGAGGTGGTTGAAGACAACGGACCTAAAGGACAGGGCAGACCGGCGGCGTTCGGTCCTATCTTCCCGGAAATGCTAAGAACCCTTGACACTGGCTTGGAGATAGAAGGCCTGGAAAGACATCAGGCTCCGAGAATAGACCCGGTTCTTCAATCTGCTGATCAGTATATCAACGAGCTCAACCGTGCGACATCGGCTCAGTTAGACGCAGTAGGTGACGTGCCCGACTCCCAGCGGGCTGCTATTCTGGCTAATATGAACGCCATAGCTGGAAGCAATATAGCCAAGTATGTTAATGAAGTAAATTTCAATAACGCAAGGCAAATAAACGAAGCTGATAGGTTTAATGAAATGGCTTATGTTCAGACAGATGATAAGAACATAGCAGAAAGGCAACGTTATGAATCTGGGTTGTTGAAAGCTATGGCTATAAGGGATGAAAATCTTGCTCGTTATTATGATAGTATAAACAGCGAGATACAGAATAAGTTTAATGTTCGTACATCGTTGAATACCATAGCTTCCATAGCCCCGAATATGAGAATGCTTCCAAGTGGTCAAATTATTTACGTTCAAGGCAATCAGGATGTGATGAATATGGGTGATTATTCTACACCTTATTTGAAGAGCTTGGAGGATGATGAAGAAGATAAATATAAAAAGAGAAGGAGAAATAGCTGATGGCTTCACAATATAGTATTTTAAGGCAATATGCCCCGTATGTTAGTCCTTACAACATAGATCTTGTTAAGGACGTCATGATGTACAAACAGCAGAAGGTTGATGCTGCTCGTGAAAAGATCTATACCCAGGTAGATTATCTTATGGGTCAAGAGATAGATAAGCCTGAAGCCCGCGCTTATATGGAAGATAAGATGTCAGGTGTGATTGCTAACATCAATCAAAAATTCAAAGGCGTGGATCTTTCTTCTGATGGTGTTACGAGAGCCATACAAGGAGAGATCAGTTCGGTGTTGGATGATACGGTCATTAACGCGATTGCCGGCACAAAAGAAGGCAGGAGAATGCATAAAATGCTATCTGATTTACAAATAAATAATCCAGAACTTTATTCTGCTGCGAATGCTTATGCGGCTTTAAAGCCGTATAATGAATGGGTGAATGATGGAAAGGCTGGTTCCCGTCTTGCTCCTCTTCAATATACTCCTTATACTGATTATAATAAGGAATTAAAAGATAGGATAGATTTTATAAGCAAGCTTCATAAAGGAGCTAAAGTTCAGATTCCTATTCTTGACAAGGATGGTCATCCTACCGGGGCAGTACAAGAAGTAACTAAGGATATGCTTACTCCTGAACAGATAGCTTCTTTTGCATTGTCAGGGTTATCAGATAAAGCAAGGCAGCAGATGCAGGTGGAGGCTATTTACATGGTAGACTCTAATCCCTCTTTATATTCGTATGATTCTGTTCTTGGTTTTATGAATAAGCAGATAAGTGATAAGCAGAGGTATGTTGATGCTCTTACTGCCGATCTTTCCGGTTTGGGTTCTGATCCTGCAAAGAAAGAAATGGTTGAAAATGAAATAAAGAGAGCCAAATCTGAAATAGCTTCCATGAAATCTGAATTTAGCAGAATGGATGAAAGGGCTTACGATCCGTATCTTGGAGCGATGAAGGTTATTGAAAATAATTTTATTAATAATGCTGCTGCTTCATATGCTTATGATAATTCGTCTTTCATAATCAAAGCCGACGAGCTTTACTGGAAAACCAAAGAATATAATCAGAGGGAAAGATTAGCTAATTTGAATTTCGAAAAATGGAAGATAGAATTTGAATATGAAAGAAATAGGGATATTGCAGAGTTTGAATATGGTAAGAATAAGGATGAAGCCAGATTTGGATTAGACGAAGAACGTCTGAAGATGCAGAATAGGCTTAATGAAGCCAGAATAGCAAAACTTATGTCCTCTGGTGCAGGAGCGGCAGGCGGCAGAGCTGGAAGCCGAGCCATGCAGGTGGGCGTTGGCACAAACTCTGGTGGAACTATTTCAGCTAATCCTATCGAAACTAAAAATATTAGCATATCAGAAGAAACTCATAAGAAGTTTAATAAGGCATATACAGATCTTGTAACATCCGGAAGTAGACTATCTACAGCCCTTGGTGCTGAAAACATGAAAAATATTCAAGCTGCCATATCAAGAAATATGACGGATGAAACATCAGGATACAAGTATCTTATGGATGAAGAAAAACTTCTTAAGTATATAAAGGACAATGGAGGTCTCTCTAATGATATGTTTGACAAGCTACCTATGGCAGAGAGAAAAGCTGCCACAGATGCTTATATGCAGCTTAATAGCGCTGTAGACAAGATGGATATAGAGAATGATAGAATTAAGAAGGAGAATAAGATTTATGATAATATTGTATCTGAAATAGCAAATGCGATCGCGCAGAAGGAAGGAGGTAAACCCGAAGAATATATAGCCTATGCTACAGCGTTATCCCTTAATGATATTTTAAGAAAAAATAGAGGTACAGTCGGCGATGTAGAATCTGGAGTAAGATATTATGAAAAAGGATTCTCGCCTGCTGATATAGCTACTATAAGAAAGAGGGTGAAAAATGATGGCATTGATTTATCTAAAGTATTTGAGAGGGATAGCAAAAGTGGCAGGTATTTCTTAAAAAAATACGATGATGTAAAAAATAGTTTCTCGGATGGTGAAGAAAAGGTGTTTTTTAATACACTGTATTCTATTAGCGGAATGGAGAGCGTTGGAGGTGATGTAGTAAGCGATATTAATATAGCCAATCAAATAACTAAGGTTCAAGATGATGGTATAAATGAGATACGTAAAGAATATCTCGAACTGTATTCACCTAACACAGTAACGTATTCAACCAAATTAACCTCCAAGGAGGCTGGTTATAGAGAGATGGGTGTTCTCAGGGATCTATTTACTAAAAAAATGGCAGAGCATCCTGTTGGTAAATCTAAATCATCATCGGCAACTATTGAATCATTTTCTTTGACAGAATCGGGAATAGCCGACAATGGAGAGAAGACTTACAGTTTGGTTGCTAATCATACTGGTGAAAGAGAGGAAATAGATATTGTTGAGGTATCTGAAACAGAGTTGATAAATAATGGCATAGATCCTGGTATTAATACTCCTTCCGTCGATATAGGTGGATATGAAAGTGGTATTATAAGACCTACATTTGGAAGTGATACCAATATGTGGTATCCGAAGATGCTTGAAAATTCAGATATATCACCCGCTTATGCTTCTGTATCTTCAATGATGAAAGTGTTATCAGATATGATAAATGAATCTGGTAATAATTTAGATGATATGCCAGAACAAAAGGTTTGGCTTCTTAATGCAGCTAAAGATATATTGGATAACAGTGGAAAGCTTGGTGTAAAGGTTGAAGGTTATGATCCTAAGACAAGTTACGGTTATGGATATGAGACAAGGCTTTATCTTATGGAGAATGGTAAACCTGAGTTAATAGATTCGTTTGATACTCCTAATGTATGGTTTGCGGATAATGTGTCTAAAGAACTTGCTGTTGCGCCTCAGAAAAAAATAGTTGATTTTGTTGTGCCAGCCATAACAGAGGAGATTAAGGATATGGTGGCGGCAAAAGAAGGAGGTAATTTACCTGCGTCTTTGAATAAAAACGGCAAGTTGATGAAGTTGTTGAATAGTGTAAATAGGGAATAATATATGGAAAATAAGGAACAGACATTGGTAGAGAAATCAGGTTTCTTACCATCTACTGGATTAAGAGGGTATAATGCCGTAGTTCCTACGCGATATGAAGAAGAATCTTCTCTTATTGAGGGAGCAAAAAGAGAGATGGAGAGGATGAAAGTAGGTTCATATACTCCCCCGGTATCAGCCATAAATCCTGATGATGATTCAGAAAAAGGGTCTGATATTAGCGGAATAGATACTTCTTTTGATGTAGACACATCTTTTTCTGGACTAAAATCGGCTCTGAATGGTGGAGATGATCCAAGAAAGAAGAAAGAGGAGTCTTATAATAAGTTAAATTCCATGATAAAATCTATTCAAGATAAATCAAGGAATACTTATTCTGGTAAACAAACGTCTTATGGTGAGGTTATAGCTGGTAATCAACAGTCATCTGCTGTTGATTTTGGTGTATTTGGTAAAGGAAGAACTATTAAGTTAGATGAAGCATATGACTTTTTATCCGATGGGAACATCGGTCTTGCAAAGTTTAAAAGTTATATGCCAGGAAGGGATAATGAAGATTATTACGGAAGAAGGCAAACTACTTGGAATAAGGCTGTTAATGGTATAGGGAAACTTGTCACAAAAACAGCATTATATGGTGTATCAGGAGTAGTAGGTATTATCCCGGCTGCGTATAATCTTATAAAGACTGGTACGTTATCTTCTGCATTTGACAATGATTTTACACGGACCATAAATGATATAGATGAAAGAATAAACCACTCTCTTCCTCATTATTATACAAGAGAAGAGCGTGATATGGGATTTTTGCAGAGTCTTGGAACTGCAAATTTTATTTTTAATGATGTTATTGGAAATGGTCTATCGTTTACGACAGGAGCTATTCTGTCTGCCTACCTTACAGGTGGGATGGGCGTGTCAAGTCTTGGAGCTGTTGGCGCTAAAGTAGGGATGAGAGTGGCCGGAAAGATGGCGGCGTCTAAGATTGCGGCAAGTGCTGTAAAATCAGCTTTTGGAGCGTATAGAGCAGGAGCGATGTACGGCAGGGCTATAGGTAATATGGCCAAGGTAGGAGTAAATACGTTCGTGGGCGCCGGCTGGGAGTCTGCCGTGGAGGCTCAGTCCTTCATGAAAGACTCTGAAAGTAAATACAAGGAATATTTTAAAAATATGTATGGTCGGAATCCTAATCAGTCTGAGATGGCTGAATTTAAGAGTTCTATTTCCGATACGGCAAATAGCATATTTTTAGCTAATATGGGTATAGTTGGATTATCCAATTATCTTCTTCTGGGAAAATATCTTGGAGTAGACACTGGTTTTGCTTCTAAATACATACCTGGATTAAAGGGTGTATCAAACACATATAGGGGATCAAAGAGTTTTGTAGATCGCTATTTGTTTGGATTAGGGACTAAGAAGGTAGCGGGTGATGCTGGAAGATTACAGACGGTAAAAGCAAATTTATTCCAGAAATCCTTAGCTACTGTTTGGAATGTATCTAAAAGACCCATATCTGAAGGTGTATGGGAGGAAGGCATGCAAGGTGTTGCTCAGCGCATGGGGGAAGATTTTATTAGATCAAGATATGATAAGACGTATCTTGATGCTACGTCTTCTATAGTTGATTCTTTTTCTAAGGCCATAGCTGAACAATTTACAACCAAAGAAGGATTGAAAGAGATTGGCATAGGAGCCCTGATTGGTGGTTTATTTGGAGCCAGAAATGGTGCTTTTGGTTTATATGAAAGGAGAAATAAAGAGCGTACTATTAATACTGATGTTGAGAAATTTAATAGTAATAATGCTTTTACTTCTCAATCTGTAAAAGACTCTATGCGAAATTTAGCCGAATTTAATGCTCAAATGAATGATCCTGAATCAGATTATTATTCTAAATTTGAATTATCTGACAGAATGGGAATGTTAGAGGATACGGCTAACAATTTCAGGTCAATGGTTAAAAGCCTTGACGAAAGTGAGTTGGCTTCTGAAATGAAAGTAGATGAAGAAACTGTTAAAAAATACAAGGAAGATATTATAAAAGATTTTGATAAGAAGTTAGCCAATTATAAAAAAGCTTCTTCTTTTGCTGAGGCTATTACTGCTGAGACTTCATCCGATCTTTATCGATCTAATGTTGCTAATGCTGTGTTTAAGGGGTTGGATGCAGAGGATATAGCAATGGAAGCATCAAATGATATTGCTGATTATGTAAATGACAATAATTTGTTTGATGATATAAATACGTTTTATTCATTATCAAGTCAAGCTTTTGATACAGCTAATCAGTTAAGGGAATTGCGTAATGAGATCAATGATCTGAATGCTGAAATAGAGAGGTTGGCTACAACTCCGAGAAGAGTAGAGGATGGCAATGATACCGAAGCAGAGGCTATAAAACAAAAAACTATTAAATACGATAATCTTAATAAGGAATATAGAAGGTTGTCAGAAGATCTTCTTAGTAGTTATAAAGAAGTATTTTATTCTTTTGATCCTGGAGTATCAGCTCTTGAGTTGTTTAAATCCGAAACAATAACTGCTGAAGATATATTGAAGGCTTATGACTCTGTTGCTTCTTTAAGCACTTATATCGAGAACAATAAGGGGAAGAAAGAAGCAGAGGATTTAAGAAAGATGGTGGTAAAATACCAGCAAGCTATTACCCAATATAAGGTTCTACGGTCATTCATGAACTCCATGCAGGATAAGAAATTTATGAGACACGATTTTTCTTTATTCTCTAAGTTCTTAAATGATATGGTGTCATCCGATACCAAGCCTATAGAAAGTGATCGTTTTTATCAGAACCAGGAAGGAAACAATATCAGTTTAGATGAAAAAATAAATGAACTCCTGAATAATGGTGAAATAGATTCAGATGAGGCATTTACAATGAAAGTATTTGGTCATTTAAATGATGGTATAATTCAGAAGCCGAAAGAGGATATATTGTCTGATTTTGATTATGAGTTGGCTATGGAAGATCTTTCGTCTGCACCTATAGAGGTTAGAGAACGTATAGTAGACAAGATATATACAGGTAATCAAGATCTTTTATCTCCAAGAGAGAAGGAGATATATGAAAAGTATAAACAGGATATTGATGATTATATATCAAATCTTGGTGATAGTCCGGCTAAGATGATAAAAGATTTATCAGATAAAGTTAGGAGACTTACTGAGCCTCGATCTGTGTATGAGGATAATAAAGCTATTATTGATATGGCTAAATCCAATTTGGAACCAGATCAAAGGAAGGAACTTGATGATGCTATTTCTTTGTATGTTGATATAATGAACAGACGAGATAAAGGGGAGAAAGTTGACGAAGATAAGCTTGCCGATTCGGTATTTACCATAGAAGATCTTGGCCAGGTTGGAAACATCACGGATCTCCTTCCTTATATCGAACAGAACAGGATTATTGATAAAGGTCGTATTTCCGAATCTACGTTAAGTAATTTTGGGGAGGATGATGCTAATATAGATTCTCTTGTAAATGAATTAGACGAATCTGATAATACGCCGGGAGCCAATATAGATAGCGCCCAGAATCCAGAGACGTTGATGGTAAGAAGAATCTCCAACGACGGCAATGAAAGGTATGAAATTGCCGGTCTTAGAGCCGATAAATTTATATCTTCTATAAAATCATTGGTTCCTATTCAAATAAGCTCTGAAACGAACGCTAATGGTACTAAAAGGTATTCTCTTAACATAGGTGGAGAAACGGCTACTATAATTGAACTTCCTTATCATGCGAGATGGTCTATAGATAAAGAATCGGCTCGTGTTCTTAACCGTTACACAGATGTGTCTATTCAGGACGTGGGTAATTCCTATTCTTTGGTTTATAAGCGTCTTGATTCAGATGAGTTGGTTCCGTACAGAACGGGTGTCGGATTCGGAGAGAATGAAGTAGATAAAATAGATCAGGAAGCATTATCTTCTTTGAAAAAAGGAGATAAGGTTAATCTCGAAATAGATGTAAATGATACCTATAATCAGTCTCTTTTTGCCGAATACAATGATGCTGTTCAGTCCGGCGATAAAAAAAGAATAGAATCTGCTGAAAATAAACTGGTATCCAATATGGTTATTAAGGTTATGAGTGGGAATAGATTCGTTTCTGTTGTAAAAGCTGACACAGGGGGCATAGATGGTATAAGTAAGATAAGAAGAACGGCTTTCAACAAGTGGAAGAAGGACGCCGGCCGGTCGGCTACCATCAGCGTCGGCACGCATGTTGTTGCCCAGACCCTTCCCGGAAGACCGGTGTTTAACATGAAGGTGAACGGTCAAGGATATGGCCAGGTAGAAAATCTCCCTATTACCGAAAAAGGTGCTGAAAAAGTATCTGATGTCGGATATGTATTAAATGGCAAAGTCGTGCTTAAGAACGGCTCTAAATACACAGGCTTCCCATTTGCTTATTCTATATTAAATGACAAGGGGAATAATTACAAAAATGTAAGAGTTCCGGTAGTTGTCATCAAAGGCAAAAACGGTCTTAATTATCTTTTCCCGGTTAGTCTACGTTCTGTGGAATCAGAGGAAGGAAAGAAATGGATTTCTTTTATAGATATGCTGCTTGAATCCGGTGACTCTGAATTGTTACAGATGGGTCAAGATGACATACAAGATCTTAATGCGTATCTAACCAAGTTAGGTCTTGATCCAGCTTCGTATCAAGTATCGTATTTGAATCCTATTTCAGGTCTTAGAAAAGCTCGTGAGGCTATAGAAAAATTATCTACAGTTCCTGATGTTGTTAAGTGGGTAGAAGATGAAAGTAGGAGTGTGAAAGACATTGTGACGTCTGAAGTAGAATCTGGAATAGATTTCGAAGGTGAGATGTTTGTTGCTCCTAAGATCAGGATTCAGTTTGGTAAATCATCTTCCAGACCTAAATCACTTATAGAAGATGATCTCCCTTTCTCCGATGAGGGTAAGACCGTTACTTCCAAGGAAGATGTGGATATTTACGAAGAGGAAATGCCAGAGGAAGACCCTGTCCGGGGGACTCGGCCGGCGCCACCAGCTCAGCCGGCTCCTGCGGCACAAGCTACGCAGTCCTTACATGGCAAGAAGCGCACCTCCAGAAAAAACTTCTCTCTTATGTTAAACGAAATGGAATCTCATATAGAAAAAGAAGGGTTGCCGCCTTATGCTAATATTTTTGATTTTATAGCAAGGAAGATTGTAGGAGGTGATTTGAGATTTCTTCGTGAGAGAGGTAATCCTAAAAGTCTTAAGGAGGAAATGGGATTAGAACCTAAAGGAACAGTAGGTGATAAAATATCCACTCCTTCTAAAAAGGGAGGTAAGACCTTAGAAGAATATGTTTCTTGGCTTCGTTCTCAAACGGATCAGGTAGTAGCGGATTATGTTGGTCCAAGATCTGACGAACAAATTATATCAGAGTTGAAAAACTTTTTGAAATATATTAATTTTGTTCCAAGCAAGGCTTTGAATTATTCTCTTAGAATCAATGGCATGGATACCCTAAAAGAATATGGCACAAAAGAGGAAGTAGAAAAAATGGAATCTGACATCAATAGTTTGGTTTCTGAAGTTTTGCCTACGGTAGATAATCAAACTGTAGAAGATGTTTCTACTGCAATAGAATCAAATAACTTGCCTGCCATATGGGAGCCCATGGAAAGCCTTGATATGACAAACGAGGAAAAAATAGAGTTTTTGAATAACGTAGCAGATTTCCTTAGCGGCATTCCAGAGTATGACGCTGTTGTGGAGTCTATAGAGTCAGAATCAGATAATATTTCAAATAATGGAAAAGAAGGAAGTGCAGAAGGCGGTGCAGTACGCACTGAGGAAGATGGCGATAAAAAGGGAGATGGAGAAGGCAAAGGACAATCCAGAACAAATGTCGAAGTTAAAGGAAATGTCGAATTACCTGGATCTAAAGAAGGAAGAGTAGATAACTATAGGAAGAACGGAGATAAGTTCTCTGACATTGCTGAAGTTACCTTATGGTTACTTAGAAGGGCTGCCGGCATAACCTCTATCCCGGAAGGAGAAGAGGTTTATGTAGAGGGAGATGAGGTTAATAGCATTATGACCGATATGGAATCAAGGTACGGGATAGACACCATCAACCACTCGCATACGACTAAGGCTATAAGGGATCTTAACGGCGTATCAGGTTATAAAGTAGAATACGGCTTAACCTTTTTAACATACGATCCTTTTATTAGGATATCCAATCCAAGGAAAGAATCTAAGACTGCAAAAAACGAACCTCGTATATCCGAAGAGCCGCTTATTCACATATCAAGGGTAACAACCCCTTATTTCCTGTACGGCGGTGATGAAGCATATACATCTGTTCCGGCTAAGGTAGAACCTATACCAGAGAAGATAATGGGTCGTAATGGCATTAAATTTGGTATGAGCGTAGTCGAGCTGACCAAATTAGGGTACAAAAAAGCTGGTGGAAACTGGATATACAAATTCTACATGAACTCAGGTGTTTATGATTTGTATAATATCAGTACCGGCGAAGCGTTTAGAGCAAAACCGGATCTTGGAGTTAAGATAAGTTCCAGCGCATTCATCCGTTCTTTATCTCAATCTGGTAGAAAAATACAAAATATGATGAGTAACATGAGCCAGGAAGAGATAGATAGGAATAAGAATCTTGTAGAAGGTTCTGATAATTCGGATTCGATAAATGAGTTAAATAAGGAGTGTTGAGTATGAGAAGGAGATTTTTTAATGCTGCGGATAATTTTGTGGGAGGATGTTATAATAAGTTATCTAATGAAGATATAAAAAGGCTTGGAGGAAAAAGACCTTATGTATGTCAGTTTAATAAAATTCATATACATATAGGGCCTGTATTAAAAGATTATGATTCCGAAGAAAGTTATATAATGTTTAATAGTGATTGGAATCATGGTGGTTATGAATCTATGGTTTATCATCATAGCAATAATGGCATTTTTATATTAGGTGAAAACAAAATTGGTAATATAGAAGATCATATACAGGATCTAACATATTGGTACGAATATGATCCAAACATTAATGAAAATTATTGTTATTGTTATTATGAAGCTGATAACAGCGGAAATGCTATTAAGTTGAGCCGTGAGTTTGGTGATGTTTGCACTGTTTTTAATATTCCCAGTTTGAAAGTTACTACTCTTCGTGATGGCGGTTTGAGTTTCCCAGAGATTTATATAGAAGGAGTTTGGGATTCGTCATTGTATAAGTCGGTTTTATAATTAACTTTGCAAAAAAGTTAATTATTATGGGTGTCAAATGTCAGATAGAAAAAAAGGAAAATGAAATAAAACGGGTTAAGGCTCCTAACGGGGAGCCTTCCGTTCTTTACGAAAGTGCTTTAAAGGTATTAGGAAACAGTGAGCGGGCTCTTCAGGTATGGGCTAAGGCTTACACTCCTGGTTTTTTGTCGTATTACGGTCATTGGAATAACCCGGCTCCAGGGGAGATGTTTAATACCGATCCCAATGGCGAACCTCTTTTAGAAGACGTGCTGTCGTATATGAAGCGTCAGACTTATTTTGCTGATCCTTTAACGGCTCAGGACATTAAGGATGTAAGGGATTTCCTTTTGTCTACTCATTATTTTTTCAATGCGTCTTCATTGTCTAATGCTATCCTCTTCGATTTTTATGTAGATGGCAGTTTGATACTGAATGAGCAGAAATTAAGGAGATCCGGTTTGTATGATGAAACAGAGATAAGTCGTATCTTATCCGATCCTTCTGTTTTAAATGAGGTTTCGACTTCCATGAGAAAGTTAATAGATTGTTCTATTAACGAACATGATAGGGAAAAGGATAATTATTTTATGTCTGTTGACTATCAGTATGGTCCTATTGTTTACAAGGAGGGAGTGTTTAACCAATTTGGTAAAAAAGTGCCATATAATCCTTCTGAGCTTTATTATGCTATGCGTAAAACAGTAGCCGGCATAAAAAACTTTTCTGAATTTTCATCTGCTTTTGAATCGTTGAGAAACTCATATCCTGAACTGGTTGAGAAATTCGTTTCTGATAAAGAATTTGCCGAATCTATGTTTGATGAGTTTTCATCTACGAATAAGATTCCGGTAATAAACATAGAAGGGGATGATATGGTAGAAGGCAAGAGAAGATCCTTGTCTAAGCTACAAGATCTGTCTTATTACAATCCTGGCAAAATAGAGTTCCTAAGAGCTCGTATATCAGCTTATTTACATAGGGTTAATGCCGACACCGAATCCGATTTAAGAAGCATGATATGGGATATAGAAGAGGCTTGTACGTGGTTTGGCATAGATATAATAGGGACATCGGAAACTTATGATGGCACAGAAGAATCTTTGAATAAGATAGATAATTTGATGCTGGATCTTGATATTTATGTGGCCAGGCACAATGATGTAAATTATGCTCCTACGTTGGCATCTTCTATTGATGATGTTCTTGGTGATAGTACAGACTATTATTTTGGATTATTGCCGGAGTATATGGATAATTTGAATATCGTTTATTCTGAATCCAATATAGACCCAGTAGAAGCATTTGAGAAACATTCATTGCTTAAGGTAGGAGATAATCTATATCAAAGGATCAGCAAAGATGATCTTAACGAGATGTATCAAATATCAACAGTGTTAGCCAAGCACAACCTAACTCACTTTCCTGCTAAAATATATCCTGAATCTTGTTTTAAGAACGGCGTTTTGGATAAAGAGAAAGTACGGAACGTAGATGATAATACGCTCATGGATTCCATTAAAAAATACGTCAGATCGTTCATGGATTCTCAGAACACGGAGGACATGGTAATGACCAGGATGGCGTTTGGGCATCCGGCGGTACTTGATGTTTCTTACGCGGATGTGGATCGGGAATTTAGTCGGTACATGAACAAAAAACAAGATAGCGAAAACCCATTATCCTTATTCGATTTATACCAATATTACCTTGACAACAAACTCCATAAAACAAAATTATATGATAATGCCTATAAGTATCTTGACTTCAAATCTGGTCCATCTTTGGGTCTTATTTCTGATGATCCTGATATTTTGAAATCAATAGAATTATCTTTATCTGGAAAAGACAGGTTGATGTTGTTTGATTATAGCATGACCAGCACCGACCCTTTTTTATCAAAATTGTTTTATTTGGATAGGTATGACTCTTCGTATGCCGAGAATGATTTTGAACACTATTTTTACACCAGGCACCCGTATCTGTTAAAAGAAAAATCGGGCCCTAATATCGTAGAGCAAGATGGTGTTATAACAGCCGAAGGTATTTATGATAATTTTATAAGAGTAGGTAATAAGATATGGTCTAAAGTAAGCGAAAGTAGTTCCGGCTCTATCTACCAAAATCTGACAGGGACCGAATCGGAGGTGAAATACGATTCTACCCAGAAGGCTAAGACAGTAGAAACCGATTACGCTCCATACCAAAACAGATCTGGCTTGACGCAAGATATGACCATAAGCAAGTCTGAATTGGATGATCTTAACAAATTAGAATGCAAATAATTTTTGTATATATATAATATAGTTTTTTCATAGTTATAATTTGGGAAGTGAGGCTTGTGAAAGTCTCACTTTTCTTATATATGCACATATATCAGCAACATACAAGAAAAGTCAGACTTTCGTTGTTTTTGGATTATTTTTATTAAGTTTGCAATATTAGTTTCAGGAAGGGATTATAGAAAAAAAGGAAGGTAAGAACAGAACGTAACTAATAACGGTAGGAAATGAGAATCAGTACCATCAAACGTAATAACAGCATTCATCTTATGTATAAAAACATTATGAATGATTTAGGTCAATTAAGAACTGTAGTTTCAAAATCCTATATTTATAATCTGATACGAAATCAAACCGGATTAAGTATCAGAACTATATCCCATGTCTTGAATCACACGAAAGAACAGGATACAGATTCTTTGTGAAAACCATACATTTTCATACATTTGTGTGTTCTTTAGTTTTTAGATTTAAGTTTTTCATGGTATTAGTTTAGATTAGTGTAGATCAGGGTTCGCAGTGATGCGGGCCCTGGTTTGTTTTACAGTGCTTTACCCAAAATGGGAAAAGCGTAAGTTTATGATTATCAGGTTTTCCCCTTAAATGGGGGAAAATTAATTATTGTGTATTATACTTCCGTTTTTGCTGAAAATACTTCTCTTCTATAGGAAACAAACACACCTGTATTCCACCCTGCAATCATGATCTTTGTTACGTGCTTCATGCACGTATGTTTAACAATTAAATACTATAAAATTATGGGTGGTGATAAAATCGTCCTTTTAGATGGAGCCGGGGCTAACGGTGGTGGTGCAGCCACTAACGGTCTTCTTTCAATGATTCCCGGCATGTTTGCTAATTTGATAGGTGGTAATAAAATGGATCCGAATCTGGTGGCGGCTTTGATGAACGGTCGTAATAACCAGGACGGTTTCGGTGGGGCTAACGGTTGGTGGCTCTGGATAATTGTTTTGTTCTGGCTGTGGGGTGGACGCGGCTTCGGTAACGGTTTTGGAAATGGTGGTGATTGTTGCGCCAATGGTTTACCCGCTCAGTTGAATAACGATTACGGTCGTGAACTTTTGATGCAGGCAATTCAAGGTAATCGTAGCGCTATAGATCATATCGCTTCTGCTTTGAACTGCTCTACTACTCAACTTCAGAACGCTATCTGCAACGTACAGGGTGCTATTGATAAAGTAGCTGGTCAGGTAGGTATGACTTCTCAGGCTGTTATCAACGCAGTTCAACAACAAGGTTGTGAAATCGGAAATCAAATCAGCTCTTGCTGCTGCAATCTGAGTTCGTTGATCAATCAAAGCACTTGCCAGACTCAGGGAATGATTACTCAGCAAGGTTTTGATAACCAGCTTCGCACGTTGGAACAAACCAATATCTTGCAGAACGGTCTCAACCAAGGTCTGGCTAACAATCGTGAGCAAGCTACAAGCCAATTCAATATCTTGTCTGCGAAACTTGACGCTCAAACCGTTATGATCAACGACAAATTCTGTCAGTTGGAAATGAGGGAGATGCAGAACACTATTGCTCAACTTCGTGAAGAAAAAGCGGCTTTGACAGCTTCGGCATTATCTCAGCAACAAACCCAGAATATCGTTGGTCAATTACGCCCGACGGCCGTCCCAGCCTACCCCTCTTGTTCTCCTTACCAGGCTTATTCTTGGGGACAGGTATTCGGAGGAGGTTACTGCAATAACGGATGTGGATGTAACAACGGATGTTGCAATAACAACGCTGCTGTCTGATTTTATTAAGAGAGGAGGCTAATATGGCTTGTGTTTCTAAAATAGGATCGTTGTATGAGATGGTTACGAAGAATGTTATTGTCAGTACGACAAATACAATCTTCGGTATTAACCCACGGGCTTGGATCGCCCTTCCGTGTGAGGGTCTTATCCTTCTTAAGATAAGGCAAGTAGTCCCCACAGCCGGAAGTGCTCTACCGGTACAGATTGCGGTCCCGGCAAACAGCACAGTTTCAACAGTAGGAGCCGACACCTGTTGCTCGGTTACGGGAGTGAATGTCGTGAACCCTATTAACGTAGCTGTAACGGGTGCTGCTATGGTAAATGGCACAGAACGCCTTCTGTACTTCAATAAAGTTCGTGGCGTGTTAAGATTAATGGATTGCTGTGTTCCAGTAGCGGCAGCCCAGGCGTCTGAAGTTAAAGCAGGTAAATGATTTCAGTAGGGTGATGGAGATCATCACCCTATTTTCACCTAAATAATATTTTGATCATGTTTTCAGATTTGAAGAAGGGGTTTCAGGTACATACCCTTGATACTAATACAGTACCTAAATACGAATTGGGAAAGGTAGTAGCCGTATCCGAACCCAGGTATCTTCCTCCTCAGCCGGGTCAGTATCAGGCGATGCAGACCCGCGTGGTGGATCTGACGGTAGAGCTCACTGGCGAAACCAAGACCTATACGGTCCCGGAATCCCAGAATGTGGCTAAGGCTATGGGTATAACATTATCTACCAGCATAGATCCGATTATGAACGAACTGAATGCTATAAAAAGCACCAGTCAAGACATAATAGACAGCGTAGATACCCATCGTGCCAAGATAGAGGCTTGTGAATCTATATTAGAAGACATCAATCCGGCATTCAAACAAACGAGAGAGCAGGATCGTAAAATAGCTGGTATAGAAAATAAGGTGAATGACCTTACTGATTCATTCGAAGATTTAAAGAAGTTAATTGTAGAACGTTTGAAATAAGTATAATATGATAGTATATGATTTAAATTCAGGACACAGAGAATATCCTGGATATGACGAGATAGAAGACAGACGAGGCAGAGGCAGAAGCCGGCGTGCTGATGGAACGTACATGGAGTACGGACATGGGTTCCTTCCTCCTTATGATCATTACGGTATGCATGAGAAGATGAAGGAAATGGAAGAACGCGAAAACGAGCTGGAAGAAAGGGAAAGAAGGCTTGAGGAGCGCGAACGTCGTCATGAAATGGAGGACCGGGAATACCGGAGGATGGGTTACGAATCCTACCCGACCGATTACTATGGAGACGACAGATACTACGGTGACGGACCTCAGATGCGTAGAGGTCGCGGACGTGGCAGAGGTCGTTCTTATTGAGGAGCAGACGCAGAGGATCCAGCTTATCAGAAATATGTAGATACTTACGGCTACCATTTTTCTAATGCTCTTGCTGATGAGGCGGTAAAGAAGATGGTCAACGTCGATGGATCCAAGAGGATCTGGAAGCAGCCGGAAATAAAAGATATTTTTGAAAAGTGCGGAGCGAAGAAGCCGGATAAAGCGACATGGGGCGATGTCCAATATGTCTTTGCAATGTACTATTCGGATGGTTTTCCGAAGGTCTTCAAATGTGAGAACGAGTTGGTGAAAGCTACGTTAATGTATTTGGATGATCCGGATGCTCCCGAAGGAGTAGCCTTTATAAGATGGCTTGCCGTGCAAGATTACCTCGGCGAAAAAATAAACTGGAAGGATCTGACCTGAGATCCAGGCCCAGGCCCTTCCGGTGGTGCGGGAGCCATAGTAAAAAATATGATTCCCGCATTCCCGTTTTTCCCGTTTGGAAAAAAAGGAATAAAAAAAATGTTATACCGGTCGGCGGGCAATAGAATACCCGTGGCCGGTTTGTTTCACATAACTTTTTTTTGGACATGAATATGGCACACGAATCTAAATCAAATAAAACCCCATTGTATTTAATAGGAGAGTTGATTGGCGTACCGAATACGGTTATGGACTCAGCATTGCATGAACTGAGAGATAGAATAGACAAAGACCCTAAATATAAAGATGTTAAAAATTGGCTCGAATCTTTACCCAAGATCTGAACCTATTTTTTTCAATACCAGGCCCGATGCGATTTTAACGTATCGGGTTTTTATTTTAATTCATATTGTTTTATTTTAAATCTAATTAATTAATGAATGTCGTACATTTGTTGAAAAACTATTCTATATGGAAAATAAGGAAGATTACGTTGGTTACGAAGATCAAGAACTGTGTAACCGGTATTACAAAGAGGCTGACGCCATGAGACAAAAGCAGGACTGGTCTCGGCTTAGGGCTGTCCCTGCTCCGGCTAAGGGAACGCCATCGCCCGGCTGGGGTCAGCTTGGACGTGGAAATGATGTCCGTGTCAAGTATGTTAGCATCAATTCAGGATTAGGAGGGGACAGATTATGACCGTAGAAGAATTGGCTAATAAAAGATACGGTGGCGAATTTGTTTTCATGTTTGGTCATCTTGAAGGTAGAACAAGATTCGTTTTTAAATGCTTTAATCCAAGACCTGATCATGAAGGTAAAAACACTTATATAGTTTCTTATTTTGATAAGGGACTTCGTAGAAGAGATGTGGTAGATGTGCCATGTTATATGAATGTTTTAGCAAAATAAATTAAAATATTGTAAATATCGTGGTTAGAATCGCATATTTCGGAACCGATGGCTGCCCCGGTCATCACGTTATTCCAATACGAGGTAAATTCACAGAAGAGGATATTAAGGTAATAGAATCTGTAGATTGTGATGATTTCTATAAGGTGTTTGATGTCATGCGTTTTAAGATAGCTGAGTTTAAAGGATGGACGATATTGGGAATCCCGGCAAGCTTAGACGATCATAGACCTGGAAGCAAAACCGTTATCTTCATAGAGGGTGAAGCTAACGAAGCTGATTTTATAGAAGTCACACAAGAGTATTCTTTTCTTAAAAATAAGGTAAAGAAACTTGCCGAATTGTATCATGATGGAGAATGGCTTGCGACTGGTAAATTGAATCAAGATCCGCCTACTAACAAGGAGCGGTTTCAATTTACGTTAGACAAGGATGATATTATTAACATGATTAGGGGAGTCGATTTAGATCCTTATTCTGATGTGGCGAATGAAATGGAGAAAATCGGATTGGGATCATCATCTGATTCTTCATATGAGGGTCCCACATGGTCTTGGTTTGTTAACAAAGTAGAACTTTGGCAGAAGAATAATGTATGGGATAGTTTCTCCGCTGAGTTTTTGTGGGGTTTGTATTGTAGGATAAAGAAAGTATAGTAACAATTAATTTAAAACAAATCATGGAATTAAAAGATTTTAAAGATGTGGTTAGAGTAATGACAAAAGAAGAGTTCGAATCAACAATCGAAGAAGATATTAAATTCGTTGAGGGATTCAAGAATTTCTTAAAACATGATGATGCCACGAGGATAGTAGAGCATATCAAGTCTGTGTTAGAAGCATCAGTAGATTACTACTATCCTAATCATCCTGAAGTAGAATTTGAAAAAGATTTTAATATACAATACGATGTCAATAATATCTTGAACAAATACGGCCACACCGAAATGGGTATGTATAAAATACAGCTCTATATAGAGGATATTTTGGGTAGTATTCAAAACAAGAAGCCTGTAGACGTGGGAGAAGTCTCTGACGGATACCACACTTTCAATGAATTGTATCGGTATCGCATGTTGTATAACGCTGCCTTCTTTAATCTATTAGCCAGAAGCGGACAGGTTGAAGTTTGCAAATCAAGGAGACACAGCGACGGAGAAAAATGCTTCGGTTCTGATGATTGGTTTATTGTGATGGCGATCCTGCCTACCGGTCAGGTATCTAATCACTATGAAAGCAAATACTGGGATTTGTTTGATGTTCCTGAAAGAAAAACCGCTTTCGAATACGATAGCCATACACCAAATGAAGCCGCCGACAGACTTGAAAAGTATCTCAAACTGCCTCGTCATGGCATGACATTCGAAAAGGCTTTAGAATAGCTTAAATTAGGTCGTAAGATAAAAAGAATCGATTGGGGTAAAAAGTATATCTGTATGTTTATTGTAGAATCTGACGTAAATATATTGATGGTAGATACAGGTCAAAAAGTAGCATCAAATTGGAATCCAACCGAACATGATATTATGTCTAATGACTGGGAGATTGCGGGATGAGTTTGTTTGTATGTTCAAAATGTGGCTGTATAGATAATACAGCCACGTCCTGTTACTGGGCTCTTGTGAGACCTTGTAAGAATCGTGTCTATGATGAGTCGCTAAAGGGATATGAAGGCAAGCCTCTTTGTTCTGAATGTGCCGCTATTGAATATCATAAGGATGATAAGCCGGTGGTGGTTCCTGGAACGTGGCATGGTAATTTCAAGAAGGAATGGCCTACTGAAGAAGAAAAGAAGCATATTGGTAAAAATGGTATTTTAAATTATTGATTTATGTGTGATAAGGAAATTGTTATATGCGCAGCTATCTGGGTTCAAGATTACAAGAACAAGCCTCACGGTCCAGTAAATATACCATCTGGAACCGTATTTTGTGGATTGAGACACTGTTCCATAATATCGCAACTTGCGGCATACGGTATAGCTCATAAAAACCGCAGTGTTCAAGGATTTTTGACAAGCAAGAACCGGTTTCTGACGAGAGAAGAAGCGTCTGAGCTTGTTAAGAACAATAATCAGGAGATGGTAGTAGATAGGAATGCTATTAGAGAACAATTGTATTCAGAAGATTTATATTAACTAAAAAACAAAACAACATGGGGTTTAAAATCAAAAAGTCAATCATTTATAATATGATGAACGGCAGTCGGGTAGAGTACGAATTTGACAATACCAAGGATTTTGATTATATTACATTTAAGGGTGATGGCAAAGAGTCTTTTTCATTTAACGTAATCCTTGTTAAACAATTAATTGAAGCATTTGAAATCATGTTGCAGGATATATATTCTGATAATTATAAGCTTAAGGTTTATGCTGGTAATTGCATAGCTCAATTGAACGTAAATCCAAAGGACTCAAGTGAACCCTTTTTTGACGTATATGATAAAGATGAAACGAAACTGATATATGGAATAGAGATCGGTATTCTGAAAGGAATGTTTGGCATATGATTACTAAACAAGATATACAAGCAGCAGCATCGTATATTTTCCGAAGCAGTTTTGTCTCAGAAGACCAGGCAAGGAAAGTAACGATAAGAGCCGGTAATAACGCTACCAAGAACCTTGTCAAGACCTTCAGAGGAAAGTTGTTCAAGAAGGCTTTTGGAAGAGCTCGTAGAGGGAAGGATATCAGTTCTTTTGAAAGACAAGAAAAAGAAAGTGGTTTTAATTTTCTTTATAATCCTAATAATGGTCGTATGCGAAGCGGTCATATTATAATAGACGGAATTGGTCTGTTTAAACAAATAATAGAGTCGGGTACGTAAGTTATCCGACTTTTTTATATATTTGTGGCATGGCAAGAGGTTATTATTGGATACCACAAACAGATGAAACGTTAAATGGCAGAAGCTATTACGTAACTAAGGTAGTAGGAGATATAGTGTTTGATACTAAACGAAAAAGAATAGTGTTTCAAACTACCAGGTATTTCCCAGTAGGCTCCGTATTCCATTTTACTCACAACTGTTTTAAATACGTCATAACCTGCCGGATCCGTAAGCCTGGGCTGTGGTATGAGGCAAGGAGGGAAGACTGCGGACCTATTGGACCGGATGATGTGGAAAGGTTCGAATCAGGAAGGTTTATTCATAGAAATGGGTACAAATACAATGCATAAGCGTAACTTGACGATTTGCGTCAGATTATAATTTTTTTTCATATTATTTTTAAGCCATCAGACTGAGAAGTTAGATGGCTTAATTTTTTATGATATGCTTGATTTTTAGCTACCTTTGTCTCATAACAAAAATGTTTTATCATGGTATCAACGTGTATTATTAAAAGAGATAATAAAAAGAAAGTTGTTTCTGTCTCTACCAGATCAGGGGACAGGTCTATGTTATTCGATAAGATAGCATCTATTCCTCTTATGGAAAATAGGGAACGGGCTACTACTGTTTTTAAAACCGTATTTTCTAATAAGTTCTTAAAGGCTTTTGGTGACTGGAGAAGGAATGTGCCTATCAACAAACAGGCTTACAATAAGGTAAAATCCAATATCGACCTTATTCCGGAAGCCTATAGAGAAAGGGTGCTGGATAAGGCTTCTAAGATGAGCAACCCTATTCTTGTGTCGAAATCAGATGCACCTTATGGGATTCAAGAATCAGGCTTTGGATTCTATAGCCAGGATCTGGGTGATAATATTATGTTGGTGGATGCTATGGTTCCGTCAGGTATTTCCATACCGGAAGGACCGGGAATAGACGCCGGCCAGTATCTACAAGATGCTATATCTTCAGACTTCACTCCCGTATCTATGGTACAGGATAAGGGTGTTGATTATATGGTCATAAAAGACGGTCTTAAGATATTTAGCCCAGAAGAGCTACCAGAGGCAGATTCTAATCCTGTGGGTGTAACGTATCAGACTGGAGAGCCTCGTTTGTTTTTCATGAACGATCGTAATCAATTATTTGAAGATTACGGAGAAGCTCTTCGCTCTGGAGGGAATGATATTAGAATAGGATTCTTATCAGGCATCGTTCAAGAATCTACCGTGGATGGAGTGGCAGACATTACTTACAAGGCTGGAAAGTATGTTCTTAATAATTCCAAGTCTTTTATACCGGTCATGACCGCTTCCGCTTCTACTTCTTTATCAACAAAAGGCGGTATAATTAACTACCTTATAAAGAAAGGTCTTGTTTCCGGATCCAAGATATTCGATCCGGAAACAAGAAGCTATTATATTACAGGAGAAGGACATACAGGACAAATTAGACTTTTCAATTCAGCATTATCCTACACTGAGCTCCGTAATCATTTTGGTTCTGATGTTTCCATGAATGATCAAGGCATGATAACCATAAATTCATTGGATAATAGTAAGGTAACTATGAGACTCGCCACCGGAGGAACGGAAAGGGTTAGCAGGGGGCAGATAAAGAACGATCTCAAGTCAGGAAGATACAATGAATTGGACGCCAAGTACGATCATTTTGATGCGCTTGTAGTTTCATTCATATTAGAAGACAACGATCTTTATGCTGATACTAAAGCTAAGATCGTATCGGATTATAGCCAAGAGGAACGTAATCAACGAAATTCTATTGTTGAGATACTGAAAACGCTGGGCGTTAGTGTCGTTGGCATGACCGATTATATAGAGAAGTACCAAACTAAATACGGACACGAACCTTCTGCTAAAGCATTGGCGGATATTGCCAATAACGTAATAGCAGTCGGTGAAGATGCTACTTTGTCTGACTTAGTAGAAGAAACAGCACACTTTCTCGTAGAGGCGTACAGAGATCAGAATGCTGTTGAGGCTGTTCTGCAAGATGTAGAAGGCACTGAAGAATGGAATCAGTATGCAGGTCAGTATTATAATACATACGGTAAGGTATATGAAGGCTCTGAACTTGATAATGCTGTTAGGAGAGAAATTCTTGGAAAGATCCTCGCCAGGGAGATGCAGACCGGAACAGCACAGGCGCCGGTAGAGCCTACCTCCTTCCTGGGGCGCGTCCGGCAGCTTCTCTCTGGAATTGTAAACTGGCTTAAATCAGCTTTATCAACCCAAAGACAGGATTTGAATAACGTTATTAAAAATATTCGTGATCTTGCTATTACCGACATAGATAAAGGATTTGATACTTCTCTTTTGAAGGATAATGACTTTACATTATACTCCCTTTCTTCTATGAACAAGAACAAGTTTCTTGAGTCTAAGATCCGGGCATTGAGAAAAACGTTAAGAGACTTACGTCAGATAAGCTCTGATAGGGCTGTAACTACGTCTATGACCCTTGCCCAGCTTAAGACCATAGAAGATAAGATAAATAAGGTAGAGACCGAAATAGACAAGAATGAGATGGCGGCCGCCATGAACAGCATGATCTCCACAGCCGAAGCTCAGGTTAGATACTTAAGCAACGTAGTAAATACTATCCTTCATGGTGATACCAAAGACGGTAAGCTTCATTTCAATACCAATGATCGAAAGAACGTAGATATTATCAACAATCAGGTTCTTCCGATCATGAACGATCTTCGAGGATATATCCGTAACAGAAGTACCGAATTTGATGAGCGTGAAAAGCAGGATTATACAAATAGGATCAATACCGTCATTGCCGACATCAACGGTATTCAGTCTGATATTAAATCAGTACAAGATCTTGATGAAAGTACGTTGCTTGACAAGTTAATGAACGAACTTCATGTGCCGGCAGATAAGGTAAAGAGAGTAAAAGAGTTCTTTGATAAGGTTCAACACGATGTTTCTTGGATAAGTAGGTGGTTCGGTATATTAGAGCATTCTTCCAGCCCGTTCAACAACGCTCTTGGAGCTATGATTGCCAAAGACAATTACAATGCGATGGTGAATGCCCAGCCCGCTATATCCGATTTTCTGGCATATGCGAAAAAGCATGGTTTTAACAAATCTGAATTTGAAAAACTGCTTCAGAAAGTAGACGGCAAAACTTCTAATTACCTTCGTAGTGCCCTTGATATGGCTAAATACGATCGTAATAAGAAGCTGGCGCAGATGCGAGCGTTTGCGACCGCCATGAACATAGAGATATCAGAAGAAGAAATCAATGATGTGGTTGACAATAACCGTAATTACGTATTTAAAAGAGAAGTAGTTGACAAGGACGGAAATACGGTTACCGAGAACGCTAAATTTAAACCGTCGTCCGATAGGGTTAATACCGATATTTTTACCATCGAGCAGGAAAAGATTTATACAGAACAGATGGAGAAGTGGGATGCTGAAAATTCAGAACTGGAATTTAGTGAAAGTTATGCCACAAGAATGGAATCCATATACAAAAAGGCCGAAGAAGAATTAGGGCATCCGGTTTCTCAAACAACCAAAGAATACCTTAATGCTCTTTCTCGGCAGAAGCGGATATTGAGGCAGCCTTTTATTGATAGCAATGGTAATTTTGATGAGGTTGCTTACTATAAGAGTAGTAACTACGAAGAAGAAGGACTGCTTCGTAAACAACGTAAGGAAGCAGCTTCAGAATACATATATGTAGGAACCAGGAGAGTGGAAAAAACCGGCGACCAACTTAAGATGGCCAAAGAAATACAAGCTATAAATGAAGTTTGGAGAAAGGAATCAAATAATGTCACTAATGTCATATCAGAATCGTTTTTGCAAAAATTGAGAACGATTCAGAACGAGTCAGGAGGAGAAGCTGCGCTGAAGACACTTATGTTGGGGGGGCACCTGTCATTCAACGATCGGTTTTGGAATGACGTAGAATCAGAACAATCGGCGCGTACCGAATCAAATAACAAGGCTTCGTATCTTAAAATGGCACAAGACATCATTAGTTCTACGACAAGTGATAGAGATGCAACTGACGTGGATTCGATTGTAAAAGATATAGAAAAAAATAAGGCTATTATAAAGGAAATAATCGGAAACAATCGCGATGTGGCTGATATCGGAGAAATTAATGAAGCGACATTTACCTCATCTGAAAGAGATGCTTTTAGGGCCGCATCTGAAGCTATTGAAGCCGATTACGCTATCTTAATAGATTATGCTAAGATGGTGGGTCTTGAAGATATTGATAAGTACCTTACTAAAAGCAGTAAGGCTGAAAACGAAGTAAATCAGTCTTATTTAAATGCTCTTGCTGACTCCAAGGAAGTGGAATGGAAGTTCGTACAACGTCATACTACGGCGAAGAAAGCAAAAAGGATTCAAGCCTTAAGGGATAAGTTATTCAAAGCTGCTGATAACCGGTATCTGTTTACCGTATCTGAAACCAACTACTTGTCAGAAAAGCTTGGAATAAGCAAAGAATTAGACGGTAGAGATTTTAGGAATGCCGTCAATGCTAAAATGGCCAGCTTGTTTTTAAATAACACAAGAGAATCAGGTATAGAAGAGGCTAATGCTATTGTTAATGAATTTGCCAGGAGCCAGGTCTTTTCATACTATAAACGCATGGCACCTACCGGATATGCGGCTATGATCGACAAAATTGGTCGAGGTGAGATAGATGTGGCGCAGATGGTTAAAGACGTACAGAACGGAACATCCACCCAAGATTATGGCATGGACATATCGTACCTTTCTTTCGACCCTGCAAGGGCATGGGTGGCTGAATCTGAAGCCGAAAATAGCGGCCGTAATCCTGATTATGTAAAAGATCATGGGTATGGTCATCGCATGCCTAAGAAAAGCCTGTATCGTGACGAATCGTATTTCAATGACTTTGGTATCAAGTATGATGCTGACGGTAATGAAGTTGCTACTAAAAACGTAGATCAGTGGAATATGATTCAAAAACTCAAGGAAATAAAAAGACAATCACTTGATCTATACAAAGAGCAGAGCCCGAACCTGTATGCTATTCCACAGATATCAAAACAAGATATAGAACGTATAGAAGGATTGGGTATTAACTTCAAAAATACGGTTCGTAATTTTGTATCAGATCTGTGCCTGGACAGAGTAGACGATTCTTTATACGGTAAAACCAGACAAGGGGAAGTATATGATCCGGAAGACAGACTTAGGTCTATACCCAAATACTACATATATGAATTGGAGAACCAAGATGATGTATCTCACGATTTTGGCTACTCTTATTCTATGCTTATGATGCAGTCATCGTTATACAACGAAAAGCAGAAGTCTATAGAGCTCGCTCAAGGACTGGAGCAGATGTTACTGAATAAACAATTTGAAGGTGGTAAAAAGGCTGAAGCAACCCAAGCATATCAGATGTTCAGGGACTTCTTCAACGATCATTATTATGGCATTAGGATGAACACCAAAAAACTTACGGTGAACATCGGAGGATATACGGTAGACCTTACAAGAATTATGATGGCTGTTGAAAGATTTATGTCGGTCATGAACTTGGCACTGTCTCCGTTTGTGGCAGCTACCGGCGCCTTAACAGGTCATATCAACCTCATCATGGAATCTGCCGTAGGACAGTATATAAGCAAAGACTCCCTTAAATACGCATCGGCTGAATTTTCACGCCTTGCTCCATCTTGTATAGCAGAAACCGGAGACATAGATAGGAAAAGCAAATTATATGTCATAGGTGAGAGAATGGGGATATTCAATATCCGAAATCGTATGTATGGTGCCGGATACAATAGAGTGGCCAGGACCTTAATGCGTTCGCCTATGTATGCTTTTATGGAAATCCTGAACTACCCTCTTGATCCGCAGGTTATGATTGCTACTATGGACAATGTTCGTTATTACAAAGGTCGGTTCTACACGTTCCAAGATTTCAAGATGGAAAAAGAACGTAATAAAGAACAGAGTACCATAAAAAGAGAATGGAATGCATTAAAAGATCGTACTTTATGGAGTATGGTAGATGTCGTGGATGGGAAGGTGGTTGTAAAGCCCGGATCAGGTGTTACTGTTGAGGAAGTTGAAACCCAGATGGCTATAACCAGAAATCAAGTTCGTAGCTTGTCGCAGATATGTAACGGTTCTTTGAATGAAGAAAACCGAACTGCCGCATCGCGCAACTGGATAGCCAGGTTCATGACCGCCCACCGAGGATGGTTGGTGCTGGCGGCTCAACGTCTGTGGAAAAGAAGGGGATTCAATTTCCAGACAATGCAAGAAGAGGAAGGGCTGTCAATTACGTTAAAGAATATGATAGCTAAAACATTTAGCTTAGCTTCCGAGCCTGGTATGAAAAATATCATAGATGCCTGGAACGAAAATAAAGATAAGATGGGTGAGGTGGAAAAGACTAATCTTAAACGCCTCAGTGTTTATGCCGGCACGTTCCTCATCATGCAGGCCGTGTCTATGCTTCTTGCCGGATGGCGTGATGATGATGAAAACGAGGAAAGCTGGCTTACTCAATTCGGATCTTATGTAGGATTTAGAACCATAAATGAAATAGCTTCACAGATGCCGTTTATTATGGAGCTTAACGTGGTAGATATCATTAACGATCCGTTCGTCATGGGACGGAAGCTGAAGGATCTTACCGATCTTAGGAATTACTCACTTGATAAAGTAACATCCGGCACATACAAAGGAGAGTCTAAGTTATTTAGGCAACTCGCCAAACAGACGTTTATCAAACAATGGTATAATATCAAGACGCCGGAAGACATAGCGCGCGCCTATAATTGGTGGCAGCAGACAAACAACAAGTCAATGATGTTCTTCATCGGCGCTACTCCTGATTCGGAAGGGGACGATGACGTTAGTTACAAATAGACGAAGAATATCGGACTTGCATTGTTTTTGTATGATTCCAATATGTTATATTAGCATCGTCAAAGAGTAGATTGTACGTTTTTTTGTTCTTACTTGAAAGATTATGTAGGTTTAATTTTTTCTGAAATTGTTTTCTTACCGGTTCTCAGTCAGAGATGATAGAGAACCGGTTTCTTTTATGTTGTCAATTATTGCTATCTTGCAAACAAAAATCATGAGACGAAGATTTCAAATAGGGATGGGGGTAAATCCCTCGCTTATAATCAATAAAGGCATATACATCCAACATGTAGATGGAGGATTATATACAAAAGAAAATTGGTCTAATAAAGGATATTCCAATGATCTATGCAATGGAATAGCTCTTGTAGATAAAGTGTGTTTTGTTATAGCCACCGAATATATTGGCACATTTCGTTGGGGTAAGGATGGAGAAATAGACAATATATTTGCACAAGATAGTTCTCATATGGGAACTATTAAAAAGGATTATTGGGGGCGTGAAAATCAGAATGCGTATCTTGAATATGATACCAGTAATACAGATTACGCTTTTAATAAAGCTAATAGCTATTTATTTAAAAATGGTCAAAATGGATATGTAGGTGGCGCCGGAGAGTTTTTTTTTGATATCTTTGTATGCGAATGAAATAAACGAATGCCTTTTAATGGTAGGAGGTACGATAATGAGTAATAGAATGTGGACATCCACTCGAAATACAAAATTTTCCTATTCGTGGTATTATGATATAAACATCCAAGGAGATCATTTGAGTACAGGTTCAAGGGATAGTTCACATTATGTCCGTCCTTTTACTGAATTAATTTTATGAAATTATGAGAAGAAGATTTGAAAATATTAAGACAGTTGCCGTCGGCAAGATCCCTGTTTTTGCTTGTTCGATTTCGGCCCCTACAACCACATGGCGAAATCCTGTACCTATTCTTGGTTGTAGATACCGATCTAATGGAGAAACTATGGCGTCTTCTTATGTCTTAGATGAAATTAATAATAGCAAGGTATGTACGATGGGCGGTAATCCTATAAGTTGTACGATATCAAATTCTGGACAATATATCCAGGCTTACTTTAATGAAGGACAGGTAACAGGTGATATTATATTACAGTTTACGATTGGAGACGTTTTTTATTATTTCTTTATTACAGAAGGGTCCAATCAAGTACCTCAACTGAAATTAAGTCCAAGTACTCACCTTATTCATTCAATATATAAGATAAGTACAATTGGCAGCTTTGTTCCTATTGACACTTATATAGAATTGCAATGAGAAGAAGATACGAAAACAACGCTAAATTATATGATTATAAGATAGTTAGCAACTGTATAGGGGGGGGGTAATCATAGACGATGAAATAGTTGGGACCGTTCCACAAAGTGGTGTATTTACCTTTCTTTCCACAAAACAACGTCTGAGTTCTATAAGTATCCAAGGAGGATTCCCATCTAATACAAAAGAGACTATCAGCGAACAAACAGAATCCACGAAAGAGCTTGTAGAGAAGGATGACATTAAACTTATTATAGGTAGAGTAGAATCTCCTTCTTTAGGTTTTTTGATACGTCTTTATTTGCCTGACCAGTTTACAGTGAGAGAACAAGAAAAGAAATATGTAACATATCGTGAAATACTATATACTGCTCCTGGTAAAAAATACAATGTAAACAATGATAATCCTATTGTAATGAATTACACCAGTGATCAACATGAGTACCCAGATACGATAATAGGAGATCCTGTAGATAAGATCTACGAAACCGGCTCAGATACATCATGGAGTTGCGAACTTGTTGAAACTAATATCGAACCAGAGCCTTCTCCTACATCTTTTCAATATTTGACCCTAACATCAATAGTCAGACCTATTATAACCAGGTTGGGTCAAGGCACTTTATATGCCACCTATTCCGCTCATATAAAACTTGAATTATATTCTAAAACACATGGAAGTATAGGTGAATATGCGGTAACATCGGAGACAGTTACGTTCGACAATTAAAACAATTCTGCATATAGACTCTATACTATCGTCTATATGCAGAATTGCATATAACTTCCTAAAGTAATAGCGGATCTATATATGCATTACCTCGTAATACGGATAAAGAATCATTTTTGTCTTTAATTATTAATGCTACACCTCTACCTTTAAATATAAATTCTTTTTGTGTATCATTATTTAGAAATTGCTTAAATTCTTCTATTTCTTTATTAGAAGGTCTAAACTCTTTTGCAAATGCATAAACTTTTTGTTCGAATGTTAACTTTTCGTTCATAACTCTAATTTTTAAAAGTGAATAATTAATTAAGGTTGCCAAAAGAAAGGAAAATAAGTTCTTTAATACAAGCTTTTGGTATGGTCATTATACCAGAAGCTTGTTCTAATGTATTGGAATTACCAACAGCATAATGACCAGCTACAGATATAGATCTCTCATTTTCATGTACAACAATACCATAGCTCTCTATTTCTGATATATCTGTTTCGTAATCCTCCAGATCTACCCATGTTCTTTCTGATAGGTTGGAATCTATCCATTTGACTAATACCCGTTTATTTAAAAGCGATTCTTTTCTTTTATTTCTACTCTTTTTCATAACTTGTTATATTGATTTTTTAGTAAACGAAAAGAGATTGTGCCAGCATTTTGACACAATCTCAATTATATGAGAATAATACTAAGAAAAGGTGTAAAGTGGTATATAATTACCATTTAGAATAAATGAGATTTTAAACATTCCTAATGCTTATCCTTCTCAAAACATTTCATTGGATATCGCTATGATGTTGCTTTCTTTGCGATTAGATCATTGATAGAATCAAGCAGTTTTCGGTCGTGAGGAGAATCGTAATTTTTAAGTTTTTCCTTACAAATTTCTCTCATTTTGATAAGACGATTCAATTCTTGTTGTCCATTTTCTTTTGATGTTTTCATAATTGTAACTTTTAAAAGTGAATAATTAATTGATTTATAAAAAATGTACCCTATCCGTAAAAACTAAACCAACGCCATTCATAATATATCCTACTACAGGGGCTTTGTCAAATTCCTCCTTCGTAGCCCAAGTAGCATTATCAGGCATCAGATCCTTAAATGCATCCGAAACATCACCCTGACACCAGCAATTGTTTGATGCAACAATACCCTTCCCTTCGATATTGACATACATTTTTCTTCCACCGCATCCAAGGCTATTCCATCCTCTTGGTACGTTTTCTACCATAGGCTTAAGCACCCAGCTTTCACCGTCTATCCTAATCCATCCAGGATCGTCTTTGTGCTTGTCGTACATATTTTGCCAAAAAGAGCATTCGTAACACCATCCCTTGTCTTCCATGATAGTTCTTATCTCACACCTTTCAAATCCATCTGCATCCATCGTGTGCGGAGAATGAGGCTGGTGAGGGGTGCCACATTTCGGACATACGAGTTTTAAATTATTTTCCATATTATTTCACTTTTACGATCTTAATAGAATCTCCGATATTGTATTCCCCTTGGCGTCCAATGAATTTGATGTATTTGGTACCACGAACACATGTAATGCCATTATCTTCTCCTTTGTATAACACACGCCCATCATTCAAAGGTTCTAAATTATATATAACCCATCCAGTATTAACATTGTCAATATCACATGATGACAATAACAATATTATCAATAAAATAAAGTACTTCATAATCACATCCCAATATCATTAACACAAAAATTTATAACCTGGTTTTACCGCTTCCGCTTCTTCTTTTGTATCAAACATTAAGGTAGTAACGGCTCCCATGCCATAACAAATGTAAGATACTTTCACCCACCACCTGAAAATTCCCGATCCGTAATCATCATAATACGGTTCGGAAAGAACCTCTTCTACGTACCCATCTAAGTAATTCATGATCGTTCCTCCTTATTTTTAGATTCTGCTTCTTCGAGTATGCTGATTACCTTGTCAACAATATCCGAATCAGACATTTTCTCAATAAAAACATCCATTGCCTTAGTTATGTCATTGGCTTCTTTTTCTTCAAGAGCTATTTCTCCACCGGTAATAGCATCAGATAATGATGTAGATAAGTGTCTTATCTTATCAATGCTCATAAACGTAAATGGATTACCACCTTGACCACCACCCATTTCTTTCATAATCTGATATCCACCTGAAATAAGTCTGCCGGATGTCAGAGCCAAGGAAGACACGATGAGGGACAGTACCGCCGCTTCCGTCCGCTCCTCGGACACGCCCTTCGACCACACGGCTGCCTTTATAGAGCCGGCCAGGTTGTCTATGTATGGCATGAGGCAGTCTTCCATTACCTGTGTTATATCAGCTATAACCTCACTACGCTCTTTATTTATGTAGTAGATAGAAGCATTGTACCTCTTTATCTCTTTGTCCATATCATTTAAAAGACGCTTGATATTGTGCTTATACATAGGACTGGTTTTAATTACTTCCTTTAGCTTAAGAATGTAATTATAAGCCTGGTCGTTTACAAATAATGTCATGGTCTCAACCGTCGAATGAAGCGTGTTAAGACTGTTAAGAATCTTATCGAAATTGTTTATCAAATAAGCCTTCCTGGCTTTTGCTGCGTAGTTAATCATCACATTCGAATTTTAGATTTTCAAGTTCATTCAATTGTTTCTTAATTGACTCGATCAGGTGCGTTCTCCGTTCCTCCGCATGTTTTAAAGCTTCTTCTTTGCTCTCAAAAGCATCCCTTCCTATTTCATAAGAAGTGATCCTATCAGGAATGTCGGCTAACAAAAGACCACCATACTCTTCTATTTTAGCTTTTACTTTTCTTATTACACCGTCTCTCATGCACGCATCTGTAATCCATATAAACCTATCACATTCTTCTAATTCCCTTTCGTGCAATTCATACCATTCCGGCTTAGGAAATCTTAATGTGAATCTAATTTCGGTATCTTTCTCTAAGATATTAATATCATACGCCTCCGGCCACAGTTCTTTTATGCTGTCTTCATCTTCAGCATACGCCACCAATACAAATGAATTACTGGATTCTGCACTACACCAATATGGATATTTTATAGGCCATTTGACTGGACGGTAGTCGTTACCGCAGTCGGATTTTTTAATGTAAAATCTTGCTCTAATCATATCGTTATTAATCTAATAATTTTTCTATTTTAATTGATTTTGATGATAGATACATATTCCATGTTCCTCTGCCTCTGTCACCTTTTTCGTTTTGTTTTTGGATTGTCAAGTACAGATCTCCGTCTTCACATACTTCAACTTTTTTCAAGAAGCCTATCATTTCATCTCCTGCTTCGTGTAAAATACGGATCTTATCTCCTTCTTTTAACCCATAATTGGAATCAAAATATTCTTTTTTGATTCTATCAATATTGTCTTTATGGTTTTTTATAGCATAAAGCTCTTTTCTTAATAAATAATTTAGTTGTTCTGTTGTCATTTCTTTTCCTCCTTATTTAATGGTATCAACCCTTTTCCATGCTTGTCATACCACAGCATAGCTATGCAGTTCCATGCACATTGTGCAAGATGAAAACATCCTGTATCGGAATCCACTCTTTCTCCTTTCATGTATTCCATCAGGTGTCGAAACATTGCAGCTCGATACCGTTCAAATCCGTTGTCAAGATTCTGCCAATTATTAGATCCATATTTCTTGGCTCCGGCATGATAGACTCTTACAATGTCTTCAATCTCTTCCATCGGAAGCAAATCCCATCGTAGTTTATCGTCAATGATGTCATTCTTCACCGATTCCCCTTCTTTTTTATTATTGTCTTTTTTTGAACTAACAGGTTCTAACAAATCCAAGGGTATGCTAAACTGTTTCCCTTCGTAGTATATGACAGCCATAACATCTACATTGTAGACCTCTTTTGCCAATTCGACCATAGCTCCCCCAGGAACAATATCATCTTTAAAAAAATAATCTTTTTTAACAAAAAGCAATTCTCCTTCTTTGAAAAGGACATCATCATTCTTTAGTATATAATCAACTGGTATATCGATCTCCATACGACCTTCATACGACAGCGTGGCCTCCTTATCTCCTTTTTTGATATCTTTTTCACACACAACCTTAAGCCCTTTTTTGGCTACTAACGTTTTATAAGCATAAACATCTTTGTTAATAACCACATTTGTCCCCTTCAGGATAATAATATTGTCCATCTTTTTCATTGTTTTATCGTTGCTTTAATTAATATAGTCCATCACTATTTTTTTTTACAAAGCGATCAAATTCTTCTCCGCTCATAACAATGCGGTTAATGATAATTATGCCGCTATCGCTATAATCATCATCTTTAATTCCCATGTCATCAAGCTCCTTCTTTAAGTCTTCAAATGTAGGGCCTGTATTGCTTTTAAAAAATAAAGTAGCATGTGCAAGACTTCCGTTGTTTAGTTTTACTCTCACGGTATAGAGATACCCTTTTTCATCTTCATCCTTTTTGTTGACACCATCAAGGATGCTATTTATCATATCCTTGTCCTCACGTGATAGGTTGGATATAGCTATTCTGCCCTTTAATCTAAATACTTCGTTTTCGTTCATGACTTTCTGTTTTATTGTTTTCAAAATATTGTCTTACGGCTTCTATGGCTTTATCGTCATCAAAAGCTTCTTCAAACTCCGTGTAGAACCTATCTCGCTCCATGCAGAATGTGTTTTTCCCTTCCGGTATAGGACGGAACACAACCACCCTCTCTTTGTCGTGATTGGTTCCTATTATGTTATTATCTAAGATAATAGAATACCTTCTTGAACTCTTGTTGATAACAACATCATGTTGAAGACCATACAATTTAAGTATTTCCCTTAATTCATTTGTTTCCATTTATATTATTCCTTCCAAATTTACTTTAATAGAACCATTTATAGTTTTAATGCTCCCATCTATGGTTGAAATCACATCATCTAAATCATTTATAATACCTTCCATGTCATCAACCACCTCCTCCATATAAGTTACAGCCTGATCTGATTCCCAATATCTTTCTGAGTCTTGTAACGATTCAGGTATATTATCTCTCGCCTCAGTCTCTTCGTCTAAAATCATATCAACATCATCTTTGGCCGAATTTATGTTGTGCTTTAACTCTGACAACTTTGATTTGATGTATTCAAAATCCGTTTTATACTTATTTACATTGTTAATAACATCCGATATTTTTTTTCTTCTCTTGTTGTTCATGCCTTTATCCTATTATAATATTCGATAATCTTTTCTTTTCTATCTCCTGGTTTTACTGCCATATTCTCAGCCAAGAACCTAAAATACGACACCGGTATGTCCTTGAATCTAATTCCTTCATATTTTCCAAACCACATTATTATACTGTCAAGATCGTCTTCTCTCCTACCATCTCCATTCACAGATTTAAGCGAGGCTGCCCGGCGAAGGATCTCGTCTTTGGTAATAATATCACCCATCCTTATATTGGACAGAAGTTGATCTCCGGCAAACATACACCAGCCCTTAGAAGGGAATTGCTCGATTGTCAAGTCTTCTATCCGACCGAAACGCCTCATGTTGTCGCAGCAATCAATAATCAGCGCCTCTTTCTTGTCAGGATGGATGCGGACGGCGCGGCCTAATATTTGGTAATACGTTGAATATGAGAAAGTCGGTCGACCAAACATCACACAATCAAGTTCAGGAAAATCAAATCCGGTAGCAAGCGTTGAATAATTAAAAACCACCTTCAACTTACCTTCTTTGAAATCTGATATGATTTGCTCTCTTTTCTTTTTGGTTGTTAGCGATGTTACGACACCGGTTATGGCTCCCATCCTGGCATTCATGAACTCTGATATTCTATTACATGATTCGATAGAATCCATGCAAACCAAAATGGCTTTACGCTCGTTCATAAGTTGAAGAAGGCGCTTGTAGATAGAGTTGTTTAAGCCGTTTCGTACAATACTTTCTTTAATAGATTCGTTGGTGTATTCGGCTCCAGTGCTGTTTAACATCAGAGCCGATTCATCAAACGACCATCGTTCGTACTTAAGTGGACACCAAAACCCTTGAGAAGTTAGTTCTTGTATTTGAGTTACATGAACTATTTTCTTGAAGAAGTTATGTTCGTCTTTCGTCAGCATATTGAGTTTGCTGTAGTTTCCTTCCAGCATGGAACTGTAGGTTCGGAGGCGGCAGGGAGTGGCGGTGAAGCCCAGCACCTTCGCCTCTGGGAACCTGTTCATAAACTCCATAAATTCAGAACCTTCTTCAGGAGAATATCCTGAATGACATTCGTCTATCAATAAGGTATCTATCCCTATATCTTTCAACCTTGCTACGTCTTTCTTTATGCTTTTAAGTGTAGCATAAGTCATAGCCGATAATTCCTTTACGCCACATGAAGCAGAATATATGGTAGGTTTAGAACCGAATGATACAGCCTTTGCATAATTCTGCTCCAGAATCTCTTTTGAGGGCTGTAATACTAATGTCGGTCTATTTATTTCATGTGCTATCTTGGATATCAGAAGGCTCTTTCCACATCCGCATGGAGCTACGATTATGCCAGGCTTCTTAGATCTTCCTGTAAGAAACTTAAGCCCGGCATCTACTGCCTCTTTCTGGTAAGGTCTAAGTTCAAAGCCCATCACAATCTATTATATTATTTTTTGAAAGTTCTATTATCGCCTCTTTCAACATCTCCCTTGCTTTATTCTCATTATCTTCAAACAGGCATACACTGCATGTAGCACCTTTGGAGGGGTAGTCTCTGTAGGCTTCTGCTCTTTCTACAACGTACTCACAACAATAGTCGTGACTCATGTCTTTTGCTATACTTATGAAATGATCTTCTCCATCCATCAACACGCAATATTCAGCATCGTTTTCGCATGCAATAACACCTTTGTTTTTTAAAATGGATAGCACTTTATTTCCAAAAAGTCCAATATAGACCCATATACCTTTCCCTGCATTTTTGTAAAAAATATCCATCCCTTCTTTGATTGTGACTTTCTTTTCCATAATCCCTTATTTTATATCAGTAATTAAAACATATCTTTTAGCAATATCTTCAAGACTCACAGAAGAACGTATATATATTTTTTTTTCGTACTCATATAGAGCGTACTCTTCTTTTATGTCTAATATCTTAATCACATGCTTGCCTCTTTCAAATGGATCCTCAAAGTAGTTCTTATGTTCGTATCTTTGACCTACTTTGATTTTGTCAGTTTTCTTCTTCATCTTATAACGATCTACTGCTCTACCTGTTTTTATGAAAGCTGTTGTGAGTAAGTATAATAAAACTAAATACAAAAGGATCGCTACTCCACATATTAGATCTTCTTTCATTACACTCCTTTTAAATAGTTGAACCATATATCCTCCAGCTTCTCCTGAAGCTCAAACGCTTTCTTGAAATTCCCGCATCGTACAGCAACGTCTCTCATGTATGTCAAGTTTATAACTTCCGGATCTTGCCGGTATTTTGTTCTTAACTTTTGAACGTCCTCGTATTTCATCGTTTTATCTTTTTAGACGGATCCCAATCCGAAGAGAAAGGGCATTCGTTTTTGTTATGTAATCCAAAGTCACAATAGTAACACAGTGCTGACGGGCAGGGTAGCTTGTTTTGTGGAACAGGCTGGCTTAGGGTGGCACGCCGCTTGCTATACCTGGCTCCTTCTGCTCCCTGGATGTACGCTTGAAATAATTTTACACTATTATCTTCAAAATCATACATTTTAGACAAAGTGTCATTTAGCATCTCTATAGATTTTGTTTTACGTTCCTCATCCACCTTAACCTTTTGGTACTGCCTGGTCCTGGTAAAGAAATAGATGTTCATATCTGGAAGAACTCCACCATATTTTCTATAGATGTAAAATGAATATATAGGATGCTGTAAATTCGTTTCCAACTTCTTAGAATCAAAAACCTTATTACCTGATTTCCAATCTATGACATAATGGTGAACTACGTTCTTGCTTTTTATAGCCAGATGAAGGTCTACCGATCCTACTATGTACACATGAGTATGAATTACTCCATTTATGTTAACAGGCTTAGGAAGACGGTACGGCAGCACAAAATCTTCTTCGACTCCAACTATAGCGCCGTGTCTGATAAGTTTCTCGCAGGGATTAAGATCACTATCAGCTATCATAAACCTATTGCCGTCTTTTTTGAACAGATCCACAATCCAAGCAAGAAGCTCTCCAGATTGCTTCATGGCTATCATCATATTTTCCGGTGATTGCCAAGGTATGTCTTCTTGGTAAGCATAGTAACTTATAGCTTCCCCCAGGTCTTTGCCAGAAGGCTGTCTTCCGTTCTTGAAGAAGTATTCCAGTGTCTTATGAATAACCGTACCATAAGACGTAGCTTCTTGTTTTTCCGTAGACCTTTTGCCCTCCACGTAAGTCTTATACCATTTCATTGGACAAGTAAGAAACGTATCTATCTGGGAATAAGATATGGCAAGACGTTTCACGCCATTAAACTCCTTATATAGCAAATGCGTTTCCGGGACCATCATAAGTCATTGTCTTTAAATCCTTCCGGGTAATATACGACATACTTCTTACCGTCCTCCGGCGTCATGGCGAACTGCATGTAGTTATTACGATTACGATGCTTGCCATCTAATCCTCGTTTCCAATACAGGATACCGTCTATATCCACATAAGACCGTCCGCGTTCGGCTCTAACCACGTCCGTGTGTAGCAGATACCCGTCGGAAGACACAATCCACACTTTATCCCCTTTGTTTAAATAAGATATTCTTTTTCTTACTATAATCTTTTTCTTATTATCCAATACAAATTCCTCGTCAGTCATACTCTTCATCCTCCTCTTCTTCTGTTTCAAAATCAATTCCATAACACTGATCATAATGCTTGGTCAGTTCTTCTGGTTCTAAATCTTGTCCAAAATCCATGTTAAAAATATCGTAATTAGTAAAGCACTGTTCCTGCCGGCAGGAAATCTATGAATGCTGCTTTTATTTCTTCAATTAGGCCCAAGTGTAACCTTGGGCCATTGTATTTATTTTTTGTCATCTCCTTTTAGCTTCTTTAAAGTATCTGCAATCGGAAGCTGATCAATGACTCCCAATGCCGGAGCGACGGTCTTAACAACATTGTTAAGGAAATTACCGGTACTGTTCTGACCGCCGTCAAATACCGTGATATTTCCGAGGTTAATGTGCTCGAACGCCTTAACCTGTTCTCCAGCAATTTCTTTCCACTGATTAACCATCTTGTACTGGATGGCTATCTGAGGATTGGATTCTGCTGCTTCCACCATAGCCTTAAATCCGTCGGCTTCTGCCATCAACGACTTTTTCTTACCTTCGGCTTCTGCCTCCAGCTTCATCTGAATAGCTTTTGCTTCCGCTTCTGCTTTTGCCAAATGTGCTGCTGCTTCGGCATCAGCCCGGCGTTTGATCTTCTCAGCTTCAGCATCAGCTTGCAACATAGCCTCCTGCTTCTGAATTTCAGCCGGCACAATCTTTTCAGCTTTAAGCGCAGCTTGAACCTTCTTAGCTTTAGCTTCTTCCACTTCTTTATCAGCAAGCTCTTTTGCCGTTTTCACAGCCGCTTCCGATTTAACTCTCTCTTCTCCGGCTTTCTTTTCTGATTGAGCTTTGATAACCTGTAGCTCTGATTCTGATACAGCAACCTCTTTCTGAGCATTGTTGTAGCCTACAGAAGCATTTTTCTCAGCCTCAGCTTTCTTAATCTGAGCTTCAGAGTCTTGTATTGCTATAGCTGCTTGTTTATCAGCTTCAGCTTTATTCTTCCCGACTTCTTCCATTCTTTCGGCTTCAGCTTTGTTTACTTCAAGTTCTGCCTTAGATCTTGCGATCGCTGATTCCTTATCAGCCAAAGTCTTTGCAATAACCGCAGCCCTATCTCTATCGGCTTGAGCTACACCGATCTGTTTTTCTTTATCGGTTAAAGCCAAAGCTACTTCTTTTTCTTTCTTTGTTTCAGCTACTACCGTTTCCTTTTCTTTTTCAGTATAGGCAATTTGAATCTCTTGCTCTTTTTGGGTATTAGCTACAGCCGTTTCTTTTTCCTTTTGCTGTACAGCAATCTTAATAGCACCCAGCTTTTCCTGTTCTTCGATATTAGCCTGTGCTTCGTTCAGGGCCTTACTTTCAGCTTCTTTGCCAAGATTCATGATATAGCCGGCTTCGTCTCTGATGTCACTGATGTTGATATTTAGGAGGTAAAGGCCTAACTTATTAAGTTCGTTATCAATGTTTTTTCTTGCCTTATCCAAAAACTCATCCCTGTCAGAATTAAGTTTTTCAATCGTCATTTCAGCAATGATCAAACGCATTTGGCCATAAACAATATCCGTAATAAGATTTTCAGTAGATTCAGTATCCATCCCCAAAAGCCTTTCTGCTGCATTCTGCATAATTTCAGGATTTGTGCTGATTGCTACTGTAATAGTAGTAGGTACATCCACTCTGATATTTTGAGACGACAAAGCACCGGTGAGCCTACAATCTATTTGCATAGGCTCCATAGACAAAATATCATAGCTTTGAATAATAGGCAAGACGAATGCCGCTCCACCATGATATAATTTCGCCGATTTCTTTTCCCCACCTGTCTTACCATAAACGACCAAGACTTGATTAGGCTTACATCTACGATACCTTGATAAGACTCCGATGATTGTCAAAATAATCACTACAGCTAAAATAGCTGACACGTACATGATTGTTGTCATAACTTTTAAAATTTAATTGTTGATAAAAAAAAATTAGATACTTAATTCTCCTTCTTCGTATTTTATATTCACCTTGTCACCGTTTTTGTAATTTTTTCCAGACAAGCACCTCACTCTCATCTGTTCCTGTTTTCCATTTTTCGAAATATTTACCATATAATGATTCTTCCCTGATCTAAATACTATCTCCGCCTCTCTGCCATTTAAATCTTCCGGACATTCGTACACCATTTCTTGTTTTAACTTAAGAAGTAACTTATATACGTAAAACAAAACGATAAAGAAAAATGACCCTATTACGATCCCTACTAAATGGGAACCCGAAAAGTACGTAGTCCAGCTATATCCAAGAATAAAATGTGTTATGCCCTTGAATGATATGATGTCCGACAAAGACATGCTTAAATCAGAAGCGTTATCAATGTCAATATCCGTATCCAGATCAGATCCTAATATCGACAATAAAAACTGTATAACAAAAGCAAATGACGCTATTAAAGCCATGCATAAAATTATATCATTTCCCATATCCTTCTGTTATTATTTTGTAAACAAGATCAGTCATATCTTTGATGGATTCTGTATCATAATCAATAATAACGATATTGAATTTTTGTTCCACCATCGTATCAAGCTCAATTCGATCAATAGAATCTAATCCAAGTTCTTCAAACGACACATCTTCTTCATGAACTATATCCATTTCCGAATTAAGAAACTGAGTAATAATTATATCCTCTATTATCTTTCTAACTCTTACTTTTTCCATTGCTTTCTAATTTTGTTAAATAAATACGTTTTTATGTTTTTCAACCTCTCTTTGTCTGTTTCCGAACTTCCGGTAAACAAATAATCCGGATTGCCTTTAGCCGGCGGCGTAGGCAATTTAGATACGGCAAACAACCAATCCATTTCCTTATTCTTCTTAGGCTCCAAATAAGGCTCGGTAGCGATCTTAAATTTTTCAGCTATTAGGTCAAAGAGCTTTGAGTTTTTAAGGTTCATATGGACTGAAAAAGCCTGAGAAGGCGGTTTCCATATGAAGTTACATAAGCTCATTGTGTAATCTCCTGACTCTGCTATATAAGATTCCGTTACTTGAAGTATGACCTCTTTCTTAAATGAAGTATTACCCATAAACCAACACAATCTGGATTCCGCTTCTTTTCTGCTGACACCTATGTCTTTTGAATATGATTCGTACATTCCTATCATAATCTTCAACGTTTCCAGAACCTCGTCCGTCATTTCCGGTGTCTCTATATAATTCACAAAAGACGTTCCTTTGTTGGTTAATCTCATCACGCCTGATTTTAATTTCTCAACCAGGCCAAGCTCTATATATCTACCAGCATCTTCTTCCTGCATGGCTTCGATCATAACCGAATCCTTCTGTCTTATGGCAAGAAGATTAGCGAGATCATTAGGAGTCATGTCTGATGCTGTAAGTTGTCTGAAATTGATGTACATTCCTAATCAGCTTTAATGAAAATAACATCTCTATTATCCTCCCTCTCCGCGTGACTACACGGACCTGCAATCACATGCACTGCCCCGCATGTAAAGTAATTGAATATACATCCTTCACATCCTGCATTTGGCGCCGTAGGTTCCACACATTTTAATCTCACAAGTCCGGCATCAAACACTTCTCCTACTTTAAATTCCTTCTTTTCCATATTTCCTCCTTGTTTTTAACTGTTGTACCCTTCTTTGATAATCGAATTTCTACCGGTAGACACCGACTGACGGAGATCATCATGTACAGAATCTACCGTAGAATACTTGTTTCTGGTTGTAAAAATAACTTCCAGCATCTCCTTGTAATCACCTAAAGCCACTTCGTATCTTGGATCCACTTTGGCTTTTCTTTCAGCCTCGGCATTACTTTTAGCCAGCTCTCGGTCAAGAAGATCTTCTTTGATTCGGTCAGCAATCATATCAAGCTCTTTCTTGATTACTTCGCCGGCTGCCCGAAGTTGACCTTCTACGTCACCAAGCTGGTCTTGGACGGTACCTATTTCTTTCTTTAGACGATCGTATTCGTTAATCATACCCATATCACCTGCATAGCCGGAAAAGTCCTTGATTATTCTGGTTCCTTCTTTAAGGAGCTCAATGACTCGTCTTTTGCGTTCTCTGCTTATTAAAGACGGAAGACGATAATTCATATCCGCTACTGCTTTATCATGTATGGAGTTGATTAAAAACATCTCTCTTTCATCCCCTGCGAACTCAGTAAGAACCAAAAGGAACTTACTTATCAGGTATTCGTTTTCTTCTACGGTAAGTCTCATACGTTTCTTTTTTTTTAATATACTGACTGTTCTTCCTTTACCTCTTGTTCTTGATCTTGATTGTTCGTAACGTCTTCCACAGTATAGAGCTTGGGCGGCGTCGGCGGCTGGTTGGGGTTCACGAACTTCGTCCCTCCCTCCCCGTACATCCATCCATGCCCCGGCAGGATCTCTGGGTGGATTGTATTAGTAAGCTCTTCCATACTAACTTGCCTTACCTTCAGTATATGATGAAACACCAGTCCGGCTGTCCTGAATGATGTTTTGTTTTCAGTTTTAAACCGGTCAAGAGTCTGATACCAGTCTTTCCCAAATATCATATACTTGTCCAGCCCGTATCTGCGAGGATTATGCAAACCTATCATTAACGTACATAGTTGCCCCAGCGTATCAGACTGATAAAAGTCAGAAAGACGGGGAGGCTGCTCTTGAGGGCTTTTTATCCTTCCTTCTATCTCTCTGTTGAATTGGGATATGATGAGGAAAAATATGTTTTTATATACTAATTTAGCCTCGTTCATAACCGCCACCAAATCATCTATAGCCGACTTAGGATCCAATCCCATTCTTTTTATCAAAGCAATATGATCGACTTTAAATATTATAAGACGTTTGTCTTTATGCTTAGTAGCTATATGATATACAGCCGCCTCAAACTCTTTTACCGTACACGGAGCGTCGATGTATATTATATTATTTCTGATTTCACCTTGAAGGATTTCAAACATCCTCATCTCTTCTACTGTATTAGAATCTTGCCTTCTTAATATTTCAGGAGCCCGTTTTTTCATATCCTGACTCATTCTGCGAAGAAGAAGATCTTGAGGATTCATTTCGAACTCGCAATTGACAAGAAAATAATCTTCTGCTTGTGGGTTGATCATCGGATTCATCACATTTTCCAATATCTTTTGGGCCACATACGATTTACCCACAGATGGCCGAGCTCCTATGGCAATAGCATGCTGAGGGAAAATACCTCCAAGCAAAGCCTCATCAATATAATCGTATCCGGTTTTAGCGGGGATAAGCTCTCCCCGCCTGTATTTTAAGATATTCTCATACGCCTCTTCCATAACCTGTTTGGAGGTTTTGAATATCCTTCTTATATCTATCCTATTTGCTATCTCCTCGTGCATTTTTGTCACCTTTTGTATCCGATTTGGATCCCCTATTAGCTTTTACTGATTTATACCTAAGACCGTTTTTGGTATGAGAACAATCTTTGCCTTTCCTCCAGCTTTTGCCTTTCTTCTTGTCCGTTTCGTAGTTTTTACGACCAAGCTCCCGGCGTTTGGCTTTCTGTTCCGGTCTGGCATTTATCTCCTTGTCCTTTTTAGCCTTTTTCTTCCTGGCTTCGGGATGAGTCCTGTAGTACTCTGTCGATCTACCCATGTGCTTATGTTTTTTTGATTAATAATAGCACAAAGATAGGCAATTCGCGCCCTATTTCAATCTGCCGTAACTCATATCAGGATCACACCAGACATACCCGTCTTTCTCATCATGGAGATACTCAGGGCATCCTCTGCATGCGCTACTGCCTGACACTATTTGATTGTTCTTATTAGGGCACTTATCTCCAGGTTTATGCCATTCTATTCTCGAACCTGATCGTTCTTTGTTTACATGACAGAACTGAAAGACTTTTCCCATCGTCTTCTCGCCAAACATACCTATATGTGTGTACTCTTCCGGTATAGCGAGAAATTCAGATAAATCTTTATACATCCTTTCCCGTTCCTCTGGCGTAGACCATAGTCTATCAAGTTCGGCATGGACTCTTATCTTAAGAGACCTCAGTGATGGCCCCGCAAGCCGGCCTTTAGCTTTTCCCTTATTCGGCCCTGATTCATGAACACCGACATAAGCGTTGCATGGTTTACACATCATAACCATCCCTAAGCCTTTTCTGCTATATATTTTATCGGCATTGACCAACTCGGTTTCTCTTCCGCAATAAGGGCAAATTTCGCCTCTTAAAATCCGTTGTTGCCGCACATTGAGTTCCATACTCTATCCTTTTGTTTCTCTTTAAACTTTTCATACAAACTGCTTTCAGTTTCCATTTCCGAGATCTCCACCTCTACGTCCTCTCTTTTGAAAATTACTTTCTTGGCTGTAGGATACGCACATTTAGAGATACGAATAGCATTACGAATAGCGTAAACAAAATACGTTTCTGGTGATGATTCGATCACCACTACCTCGTTTAAAGTGTTTTTATAATTTTTCATGTTGTTATCTACTTGCTTCAATTACACACCCTGGATTATCTTCACATGCCTCTTTGTATTCGATAAGAAACTTAAGAAATGAATCATAAGACCCCCATCCGTTTTCTGGTTCGTATCTCAAAAGACTCTTTCTCTTGGAGATCATAATATATATACCTTTTGTGAGTATCTTCACCATCTCCTTAGTATCTATTTCCCTGCCCAATTCTTCCGGTCTCCAAACATAATCGTATAGTGTTTCTTTGTTTTCTGATACGAATATTTTTTGTGCCATCTTGTTCATGTTGTGGGTGATGTTTGCAACCCATTTACGATCCTCTTCTTTCTTCTTGCTCTTAATATAAACGTCCAGGCTCATAATATTTCTCTTTTACTTTGTTATTAATTATCAAATCTGCCACATCATCTCCGTCCCCTACATTCTCAACACTCTGAAGATAGTCCGATACTTTTATCCTTGACTTCATCATCATCCCATCTATCTTTTTACTCCATGTGTCAAATGCTTGTCCTTTGTCCGGAAAAGCTACAGTCTTTCTATCTTTTAAAACATCTATCACTTCCGGTCTTAAGTTCTGCAACCCACCGGTAGCTACAAACAACTCATCTGGTTTATTCACGGCGCATATAATAGCCGTCTTTTCTGACTCCACCAAATTAACTACCTTATCTGGATACTGGCTTAGAAGATGTTCTCCAAACAGGCATTGTCTAAACAAGAAGTCTCTTGCATGCAACGAGTGATAAAACATGACATGAGGTCGCTCATTGTCACCGTCTTTTTCCTTCACTCTTTTTACATCAATCTCATTCCCCTGGCTGTCGGTCTTTATATAAAAATCCATAATCTTGCCGGTTCTACATACAAAGTCCTTATCTATCTGCCAGAATATACAACACCCTTTCCATCCCCATAAGTCCATTGTTCCAACATGATACCTTCTAAATACGTCAGATACCCTTTCTTTTCCCCATAGAGACGATAAAAATCTAAATACGGTGTTTCTATCGTCTGGAACTACAGTCCTCTCAAACTCGCTAAAAGGTATGTAATTTACAACGTCAGGATTTACAGGAGGACGATAAGCTCTTATGCACTTATTTCCCGAAATCCAAAGATCTTTGTCACCTACATCCTTGCCGGTAGGTCGTTTATCATAACCGCAAGTTCGTTCATGATCGCATCTTCCAAACTCATTGCCAACGACCTGACCGGTCGCCACATCAATATAAGGGGTAAGGCACCGGCTTTTCCCGCAAGCCGGGCAGGTTAGCTTCAGTCGGCTCCTGCCAGGCCTGCGGTCAAGTTGAAACCGAGGTACGTTTTCGTATTTTCTAAAATCAAGCATCCTTAGCTCCTCTCATTGCTTTTTATATCATGAATCTTTTAGACATTTCCTCTGCAATATCATATACAACCGTATGATCTTCTTCATTGTACGGCTTATTGATATTCAACACTCCTTTTCTCACTTTAAACTTCTTATCTTTTCTAAGGTGATTCAACATACCTTGTTGGAACACACAGTCCGCCTTTTCAAGTGCTACACTGTCTTCTGTCCATTCTTTCAGCGTATATCCTTTACTGCTCGTGCTTTTTGGAGAAAAGTTCATAATACGTGCATCAATGCCATACCATGCTTTAACCATTCTTCTTTCAGCTTCCAATTGGAATGCATATGATTCCCATATTCCTCCCGATTTAAAGTCAAGAATGACTACTTCTTCTTTTTCCACTTCTCTTACTTCCTTCTTCGGATCACCTTTTTTGAACTGTCCGGTAGCTCTTTGATACACGGCTCCAAAATAACCTTCTTCTTTGTATTCGAATGTCATTTTAACCATCGCATCAATAGGTGTTGCTACAAGGTAATCCTCTAAAGAAAGGATTCTTTCTATCATCATCGGTTTCACCTTGTAATCAGAACAGAATTTGGCAAACTTCATGACCCTGACAATCATATCGTCAAGATCATCTATGCTATTAAAGAACCGATCAAGATTTTTCTTAGATATCTTCAGCTTGCCTTCTTGCACTGTCTTAACCACAAAGCTTCGATTTAAGACCATATCTCTACCTGTTAGGTACAATCCGTATAAGTAGTGCATGATCGTTCCCTTATCGGCTTCATACTGCGCTACCTCTTCTGGATTGCGACCAAGCATCTTTATCTCTTGCTTCCATTCCTGAAGTGCTGTCTTATCATCTACATACCCATCTTTGATTAAAGTTGTTACCGAAGCATATATCTTAGCCGTCCCATCATCCATCTTTCTTACATAAAAACGATTATCGTCTAATGTCAATCTTACGAATTTGGGAGTCTCAATCTTCTTCAATTCATCACAGATATAAAATGGCTCTAACGTTTCCTGATTTTCTGTAAACGGATTCAAATCTTCTTCTCCAGGGTTAGGAGCGGCTTCCTCCGCCGGAGCTTCCGGTTCCTCCTTCTGGGCCTGCTCTGTCTCAGGCGCCGGCTCTTCAACTACTGGAACCTGTTCGCCTCTTTCTGCTATGTCTCTGTTCTTTATTAAAGACATAACCTCCTTCTTCAACTGCTCTGGTGTTTGGTTAGGATCTGACACCGACATCACAACATCGTTCATTCTAAACAACGTATTTCCTTCTCCTTCCACCATAGGTACAAACCCTAAATCTGTTAATATTTTAATCTTTTCTTCTATCATACCTATCAATTATTTCAATAATCAACCTACCTCTTTCCTTGATCATTCCTCTGCCTTCCATATCCAGCACCTTCTTTACCGCATACTTCCATACAAAAGGAAATTCTGTTTCAAGTTTATCAAATTCCATCCGGTCAAGATACATGTCGAATATCGTATGCTCCGATTCATGAAGGAAAACTATATTATCCCTGCAAGTAGCAACCGACTTATATATCCTTTTCGGAAGTATGTGACAGACGTTACATACTGTAGGAAAATGAATAGCCTTACCGGTCATAGACATTCGAATAGTATTCAACTCTTCCAGCATAAGACGAAAAAACCCGGATAAATCCGGGCTCTCTAACTTTTTCTTCTTGCTGCTGTTTTTAATGGATGTAATTCTGTCTTTTTTCTTCGGAGTCAACTCTTTGCTCCTGCAAGCCTGGCATAAGCCATGACTTCTTATCATTACTTTTCGTCCGCATTTTTCGCAGACGTACAATTTCTTTTCCACTCTTTATAATATCTCGATATAAGTGATATAGTTGAAAAGGATACCGCCGTTAAAGACAACGTATATGGTAAGTTCATTAACCATCTTGGCACTTCTTCTGTATTGATCACTATCAGCAAAGTAGCACCTGCCACTACCAATAATACAATTGCTATTGCAAGTGCTACACGGGAAACAACATCACTCATCAGTTTTCTTTTCTCCCAATTTTTCTACGCCTTTTTGCAGATCGTATTTAAACACTTCAATGATTTTCGTTTCTGCAATAGACTCGCAATTCCAGCTCCCAACGTACCCTGCATACCTTTAGTCAACACAGCTTCGGCGTCTTTAGGATTGCCGGCCTGGACATACATATAGCATGGCGTTTTCTTTTCCTTACCTTTCTTTTCATTCAGTGTAATGTAATTAACCTTACACTTATACCAGTACTCAGCTTCTCCGTTGAAGAAGATTTCCGACACTTTAATAGGGTTAATTTTTACAACCTCGAAAGAATTGTACAAATCTTTAAAGATCTCCAACGATCTTGATTCTGCCTCTGTATAAGACAAGGCATCCACCAAATACTTTTCAGTTACTTTCTTTTTTTTGCCGTTCTCGATATTATCAATCTCGGCTTTTACCGTAATTTCAAACCAGCGATTCATTGTATTAATATTTAATTAGTTGATTTCTTTCCTTTCTCTATACTGTTTTTAAATCTTTCAGAACACCACTGCAAAACGTCCATCATCATCATCTCATTATTAGATAAGATACCTTTTATAACTAACGCCAATTGATGCTGTGACATTCGTTGGCTCATATCAAATCTTCTTTCCTCTTCATTTACTATCGTAGCCACGAAATACTTACACCCCTCTAAATGCGTCAGGGCTTCAATCATAGCTTCTTTTATCTCTTTTTCTTCCATTATGTTTGTTTTTTGGACAAAGATATATCTTTTGATAATAAAAAAGATTCAAAATGATTTAATTTAGCTTAATTACTGCTCTTTTGATTCGTCCGGTATAGGCATGTCAAACTTTTTTCTGATAAACGACTCTGTTTCTTCATTGAATGGATAGGCTTCCTTAATAAAATTCATAGCTACCTCCATATCACCGTCTGCTATATTTTTATACCTTTCAAAGATACCAACCAGGTCATTGTTATATGAACGCTCTTGTTTTATGTTGTACACGCATTTCAACACCCTGTCTTTAATTTCATTGGCTTTTTTCACGGTGTCATTGAAGGTATTTATACTTGTCAATTCAGGGTTTTTATTTTTCTTATTTATCTTATCAAACTCTTCCTTGCTATATCCTGTTTCTCCTTTAACAGCCGGGCAAACACCCTCCTTCATGATCCAAAACTGTTCATACGATCCTGCCAGATATCTCGATTCTGTTTTAAATGCATTATACTTGACAAGCAAATTAGCCACCTCAGTTGCACCTTCTATGGTTCTAAAACCGATGCCGATATCTTTTAACATAAATACCGGAACTCCAGTTCTTGGATACACGACTTCTTTTTTGTTCTTTATATTCCAGTTTTTAGCTTCAATTGGAATACCTTTATTAGCAAGCTCTTTGTCTATATACAGACTTATGTCTTCGTCTGTCAATGCCACAATCTCATCTCTGCTTAAATCAAAAACTGTTTTCATTTTTCTTTATTTATTAAATTAAACAACTTACTTCTTTGTTCAGGCTCCGTATATTCTACCCATATATCGGCCGCCACATTTCTAAGAAATTCCATAAAGTCTTGATGATCCCTGTATTCAGCAGAATCAACTTTTCTCACAAAACTTAGAATTTCCTTTAACATCTTATTGTTTTCTTCAAGAAGTTCTCTGTCGGTCATAACCTTTCATATTTTCTTCTTAACTTATTTTACCCATTTGGCATTATCAGGTATTAAATCCTTAAATTCTTCTGGGATTTTCCCTTGATGCCACCAATCATTGGAAATGATTTTTCTCCCATCATTTGAAATAGCTTCTAACATTCTTCCTCCCATACCCATGAATCTTCGCATTTTGTCGTTTGTATTGGGAACAAACGGATTAGCTATCCATGATTCTCCATCTATAATCAACCAATTGGGATTATTCTTACTCTCTTCATATAGCCTGATCCAAAACGCACAAGAGTAGCAAACTCCATCTCGTTCCATAATAGACCGTATAGGACATTTGCAAAAATGTTCGGGATTCATGCTATGTATATTATTTTGCCCCGACCCATCTTCGCAGCCGCATTTGGGACATATTTTCTTCTTTTCGCTTTCCATATTGTTTATCTTGTTTTTAAGGTATCAAATCTTCAACATATGCCCAGCGCATATAATGATTCTTTTCCGAAAGTTCTTCCCATGGCTTGCTCTTGGTTGAATAGACCAAATCATAAGCACCGTCAATATCCTCCACAATGAGCAGCTTCCCTTTGTCTGGCTTTTCTCTTGCATCGTACCACACGCTGTTAATGCGCCATTCTGCACCCGCCATGAAGTCTTCACAGCAATTATCCTTGCGTAGAACATAATCGTCTGCATCCACTTCTTTAAGAACGTTTCGCCGAAAATGTGTTTTACCTATGGAATAATCTTTTGCTGCTTTTTCAATATCTTCTCGTTTCATTTCTTTTTTTAGTTTGGAGCTATCCTGAGAATTAGTTAGGACAGCATCATTATTACTTTTTGTGTTATTAATTAATCCGATTCCCTAATTTTAAAATAAAAACTTCATTATCCGGTGCACCCCATTCCGAGTGACCTTTGCCAATAGAAATGCCATTCAATTTAAATAACATGGTTCGTTTTGTATATCCGTAACGAAAACGGACAGCATCATAATATTTAAGGGATGGTTTGCAACAATACTTGCACTTTTCTGGAATATAGATTTTGCAATCCGTGTTTTTATCGTAGCAAGCATAAAATCTTTGGCCCAATAACTGTTATGTTCCCGATACTCCTCCTTTTTCTTGCCAGATTCTATCATATTGTACCAAATGGCTTTTAATGGTAAATCAAGTATATTCATATCTTTTTAAATTTTACAGTATAGATTGAACATATTCCAAATATTCTTGAGCTTGTTCAAGGGATTCGAATTGAGATGTCTCTTCGTTATATAAAGGAGCATAGTTGGCTTGTTTCAATAAATTGTCGTAAAACATATTGATGAATATTTTTAATAGATCGGCTGTATTATTCACTGTTCCCATTGTTACTCCATGACATCCATCTCCCATATTTACATATTCGTTACTAAAAGACATCCCACCTTTTATACCATATCGAATTTGAGCGATGTATATGCGTTCGAAATGTACTTCAAACCAAAGATTATGTTCTGATTTTTCATATTCTTTGATTGATAAGCAGAATATGCCAAAAACAAATTTCAACTCTTCTTTTGTAATTCCTGCCGGATTTTTTGTCAATATTTCTTTAACTTGTTCTTTCGTTATCATGATTCGATATTTTTTATATTATTACCAATCTCCACCATCATTTAATATGCCATCAATAATAGTTACACTATTTTCAATGTTGCTGCCTCCATATTGCGTAAATTCCGGTGTAGGATTATAGTTTGTATCTCCATGCATCATTACATGTAATGTTCCGCTTGCTAAATATATCCATAATCGTTTTCCATCTTTCTTCCATTTTTTGGCAAGCCTCTTAAATGAATCAATTAGCTTGCATTCTTCTTCTGTGCATTCTATTCCGGCTCTTGTTTCGTACTTACTCATATCTCTTTAGTTGTTAGATAAAAGCAAAATCGGTTCATTTGACTCCGCAATTGCTTTTATTTGTTCTGGACTGATAAAACTCTTAACTTGTTCGCTTATCTTACAAATAGACTTGATTATATCAACGAATAATTTTGAGGTGCATTCGTTGCATTCCACTTCCATTACCGGTTTATATCGATTGTATGATATGCATGTTACATAATTCAGCCAGTGCGCATAAGTTCCTTTTTCTGTATTTAACCTGCCGTATTCTACTTTTGTCTCTCCATTACCATATTCAATTACTCTTTTTAGAAATGGTTTTGCATAAACACTAAAACCGAAAGGTCGGGTGTTTAAGGCATCTAAACGGGAAGTTCCATCTCTCCATTTTCCATTTTCATCGCCTCCTGTCCATTCCTTAGAGGGGTTAGGGACAATATTTCCGTTTTTGTCATAGGAAAACATGCAATTCGTTTCCAGTTGATACTTAATAACAGGCACTTCTTCTACTATTTTATAACTTAAACATCTCTTCAGAACTTCCCTGATTTGACTTTCCAAATCAGAAAGTGCTATACTATTGAAATATCCTTCGTTGCCTAATCTGTTTGTAGGTAATTCGATCCCATAAGAATGAATCTTGTCCACATCTTCTTTTGACAAGGTAGTGGTAAACACTCCTTCTTTGGTGACATTCACTTTAACAGTTACAGACAAACTGTTATTAGCGTTCTTTTCCGTTATATTTAGTGTTGTTAATGCTGCCATAATCAGATATTTTTAAAATCAATTCGAATAAATATAATACATTCCTGCTTCATATACCTTATGTACATCAGGGTCATTCTTGTCTTCCGGTTCCAATTCACTCTCTTCACAAGTATAATCCCATTCAGAGTTGTAGTACATATCCTCGTCTGTTTTCTCCAAGGAACAATCTTTCATTAGATTCATATTTTCTCCCCATACTGCAACTTCTTGTCGTTGCTCTTCTTCCGTCATAAGGGATATTTTGTCTTTCAATTCTTTCCAGGTCATGATTTTTAAAATATGATTAATAGTTTATTCTACATCAAAAAGTTGATCTAACACCAATAATTCGGCATCCATGTCTTCATCTTTCGGGAAACGAACTTTTATATTTCCAAACTTAGATGTCTTAAACAAGATGTAGGGGTTCATATCTTCGGCAGTCACCGGCTTATACTCCTTAACTTCCGACATCTTGAGATACCAGTCACCTATTTTTACAAACCCAGAAAAGATAGAACACAGATGCGCTTTTACAGACTGTATCTCCTTTTTATCTTTGAAAGGTATAATTTCGTCCTTTCCCCTTATCATGATTGACAAGAAAGGACGAATGTTATCTGTTTCATTTTGAAATTTGAAGCCTGTTATGGCTTGCTTGGGGATTCTTCTTCCCATTAATATAAAATAGCTCATTGTGATAAGTGATTTTGTTTTATATCAGGTAAGTAATTTGTAATAACATCAAGTGATATCCATAACTCTGGCTCTATGCTGTTTTTTATTCTATCACTGAAAAGAGAATTATCATCACAATCACAATGAGAGATTGTGATATAACAATCTTGATAATCCCACCAATGAGCCGATTTAAAATCGTCTCCTCCATTCCAAAACCCTATTCTTATACCTCTTGGATTGAAATCTTCATCTATCCAACTTGGGTGATAAGCCAACACTTCTTCTCCCTCTGAAGGTTTTTCCTCTTTGAATTTCTTCCAGTTCATCTCACCTTTAATTAATTAGACACAAATATACAAGTTTTACTAAGATGCCCTTCTGTCATCTCTTTGACATACTCCCACACCTAAAGTTCGCGGTAGTATGTCAATCTATTGATTTCTTCCCAATCTTTTTAATCTTTGTTGGTCTTGACAATCGATAATCCTTTTCTATCGGCCTATCGAATACGTCATTCCTATATCCTTTATATCCTTTCTCTGTCACAATCCGACCTGATATTTTCCCTTCTCTTATTCTCTTCGCCGTTTCTAAATCAAACGGTATTATTACCATTTTATGTTCCATAATCTTATTTGTTTTTATTAGTTCCTAAAAGATGTTCGTGCCCTTCGTATGGGATACACTGACTAAATCCTACACCTCCTAAGCATTCATATTTATTATCTCCTCCTGATTCTCTGGAAAATAGATGTAATTTCCACCTCTCTTGGTTAGTTCTTCTCACCAGCACTCGTTCAAATGGTTTGAAGTCGTGTTTCGGCATCTCATCTAATAGATACTCATATTCACTTAAATATCTTTTTATTATATTTATTTTTCTACCGTCTTCGGCTTTTATAATCTTTTCTGCTAAAAATTTCTTCTCTTCTTCTATAGCCTTTCTTACATTCCTATTTTTATCTTCGCTATACACATCAGTCCATAATGTGCAACGATCAAACTCAATATCTCCATATGTTGTCATTCCGCATATACTTCCCATTGCCCCTTCGGTAATAAGTCCATCATATATGAATTGACATCCTTTAGTGCTTGTTAATATATCTCCTTCCTTAAAATACGCTCCAGCCTCTACCCTCAATTCCAGAGTGGTATCGCCAAGAGCACAACCTTCTGTATCGGCATATATAGCACTTATTCCAGATCCATCTTTTTTTACAAAAAGTAAATTATAACGATCTGCACAGTCTTTTGACTCATATACAAATTCTATCTCAATATTATCAATTAATACCGAACCTTCTATTTCTCCGCTTTTAATTTTTCTCGCCGTATTTAAATCAAACGGAACAATAATTAGATTTTTCATATTTTTCTTGTTTTTAATTATGTGATTAATAAAATAAGATGGACTACTTACACCCATCCCAGTTGTTTTGCTATTCTCTCCATTTCGTTATATGCTATCCGATGACATCCAGCGGTTAACAAATCGTTTTCGTACCGATTTAGACTCCACTGGTGGCCGGTGACGTCCTCCACCAGACCGTGCCGAAACTCGGCGCCCCGGTGCATTGCCGACACAGCCCTCCACAGTTTTCTGGCTTCTGCTATTCCAATCTTTATCTGTTTACTTGTCTCAATAATATTTCCTTTTATACGAATCCAGGCGTTAGGTTTTTCACCAGGAATATAGAAAGGTGTATTCAAGAAATTGATTTCTCCTGACTTCCACTCTTCCAGTTTTTCATCAAAATCCTTGTAACGGGCTTCTTCTTCCTTTCTTAATCTCTCTAATTTTATTCTTTCTCTTTCTTCCTCACCCTTTCTCCATCTTTCAGATCTTTCTGAATACTTAATCCATGTACCTTCCCCGCAAACTTCATCAACAATCACATTTACGGTCCCTAACACTTTTAATCCTTGATGATCCAATAAAATTTGAAAGATGCGTTTTAATTCATGTACGTGCTTACGCTTGATACTATCTCCGCTCTTGGATAATTCATGATTGGTTCCAAGCCAATCATTAGCACTCTTTTTAAGGATACTCTTAGCAGTCCCCATGTTAAAGAACTGAATGTAATCCATCATATTCCCAAAAGCGCCCCAAATATCTGTATAAGATAATTCTGTTTTAGCTCTTTTGTATTTTTCAATAGACTTCTTAATTGATTCCAGTTTGCTGGCAACAAACCTCATATTACCAGTATCCGATATATTATCCCCTACACTGAAAACCATTGCCCAAGTTGGTATCGCTTTACGAACATAGCATTGATGTTTGCTCGTGGTAGCAGAATAATAATCTTCATTTATCAGGTATGCTTTCTTCCCTTGTTTGTTTTTTACTATTCTCCCGACTTCAAAGTGATGCCCATAAGAATAAATACTTGTACCTACAAAGAAGAAATTGCTCCCTGATGCTGATTCTTCTTGTTCATGAGCCCACAAGTGAGCGACCATTGAATTGTTCATATAAATATCTTTTTAATTGTTTAACTTACCTCTACTATATAATCCTCTTTGTTCATATTTTTCAATACATTCGGTTATCATATCGCAGAACACTTGCCCTTCTTTTTCGGAACCTCTGAAGTAACCAATCATCTTCAGGATATTCCCGTTAAACTCATGGACAAACTTGTTGTAATAATGTTCCCCCATAACTTTCCCGTATTTTTCCATGAACAAATTCTTGTCCAGTGATTCATCCTTAAAACAACGGTTGTAATCCCATCTTACAACACGAAACAATGTTTCAAAATTCAATCTTTCCATATCCTGTATTTTATTTAAGCTCAAACCTAATATCTTCCGGCAACTGAGAGCGGTCCACCTTGTTCACAAAATCATCAAACTCTTCCTGTGTGATTTTTTCTCCATAACTGTTCCAGTTGAAAGATAAAGTATTTAAGTGAGGGTAATATATAGCATTATCAGTAGACAACCCATAATCAAACACACAGAGCATTATCTTTTTTTCTGCTTCTGCTTGTCTGATTCTCTTATCGTATCGCTCACAAATTTCAGCACGCTTTTTCAACATCTCTGCCTTATGATCCTCTTCCCTACGTTTTTCGATATTTTCTGCGAAATAATACCCAGCTTTAATGCGCTCTTCAACAAGCAAACGTTCCTCGTCCGTTAATGTCAAAGTAAACCTTTCCTTTTCCGGCATATACGGATTTACCCATTTCTTTCCACACATTTTTTCAAGCTCTTTAATAAGTTCTTCTGATTCTCTTTTCCATCTATCTACGATTCCAAGACTGAAAAGCAGATACTTAAAATACAGCTCATCCTCAGAAGCTATATATAATTTTACGCATTCTTGTTCTGATATACGCAGATACTTCATTGCCACAGATATACCACTTTTTCTAATATGATATATTCCATTTCTAACCGAATACATAGGAGCACCATAATGATTACTGCAATGCAATGGTATAAATTTCGCCAATTCCGGAAAATGTTTTGCAACCTCACCGTGGCAGCAACCTCCCATATACTCTACATACGTTCCTTGTTGATCTTTCTGTCTAATATCAGCCGTTACGCTCCAGTCACACATATTGTTATGACAATCATCATCTAAAGATATTGTGACTGTTATTCTGTATTCTTCTTTGTTTTCTATAAAGAATTTTGTACTTGAATAAATTAGTTTGTTTGCAGTTTCCTTATTATTTTAGTTTAATCATTACGCTTGTAAAAAATAAAATCTGCACATTCTCCCGGTGTATTATTAGCGTTATTGTACCAATAAAAACCTTCTGTTTTCCAGTCTACATCTACGGGATCTTCTTTTACTCGTTCCAAGAAATTCCTTATTTCTCGTTCTTCATTATCTGACAAACCTGTATAATCACCATTTATCAGAGCACGAGCCCAATAAACTGGAAGCCTGTATCTTGTTACCTTTATACTCATAGCTTCATTAATTTACAATGTAAATCTTCAAATATAGGAACCAAACCCTGCTCTCTGAAATAAGCAGTGGCCACCTTAAAAGCATACAACAAATTCACTTTCTTAATTTCTTGCTGGGATTTATAGAAAGTTACCGGCTGGCATACATATAAATTTTCATTGCCAAGACATCCGAAAACTCTATCCATAGTTATTTCATTGCAATTACTACCACCTAATATTATTAAGTCACATCCGGTCTTTCGGGTTCCAAGAATAAATATCTTATTCTTGTTTTCCGATTGCATAAATATCTCCTTGTCAATCTCAAACCAATCACTCTGGCAACTTTCTACATCCCGGCGAACAATTTCGTCAATTTCAAATGCATATTCTTCTTGTGTTTTCATAAAGCATACTATTTAAAAGAAATTCCAACAATGTGTTACAATAAACTCCCCCATTCCGTATTCAGCAAGCTGCTGAAACGATTCTATCCCATTACAATAATAAAAAACAGCATCATTATCATCATCGTTGATACTCAGCGATAGTTTGATTGTCACTCTTTTATCGTCTCCTGTTTCTTTCCACACAATCTGACATTCTACGTATTCAGGCTCCTTACCTGTTCTTTCTACAAATTCAAGGAATCTTAAATCAATTTCATATTTGACTCCTTCAACATTAGATATCACTACCTCGTTTTCACAATCACTGCAAATAGCATGCATGAAAGCTCCATCAAAATAATCTATTATTTTTCCGGTATTCGGATTTACTATGGCTTCACAGGAAACATTTGTTCCACCACATCTTGTACATATATATCCCATAATTATCTTCTTTTAAAATGTTCAATAATTTCATCTACCGTAGCCTTACGCCATGTAAGACAGCCCGCATCTCCCCTGAACCGGAGCTCTTCGCACTTTACCCGCCTGTCTTCTGTGGCGTCCGTCACTATCAGCCATTATAACCTATTCTTCTAAGCCATTCTCTATCATGACTTCCTTTATCAATTCATCTGTCTCCTCGTAACATCCCCAGCAAGAATCAACCTCTTCCCATTCTTCTCCCTCTTCATCCTCCCTGGATTCATCTTTGTATTTCTTGACAAATTTCACTTTCTTTTCAGAACGTACCCTTTTACATCTCCCCACATCCACATACCTATGGACTTTACCTCATTATCTATAATCTTGGCACAATCTTCTTTCCAATCTCCTTCTTTGTCGCAGACTTCATTATCATATTTTTCTTTTGTAGCGTATGCTATCCCTTTTATATAATCACCTTGACTATAACCCCTTGTTGACCACTCTATAGCCACCACATCTTTTCCGTATTTGGATATGATATCTAACAAATCTTCGTCATCCAGATCCTCTATTAATTCTCCTCTGTAATCAAAGTCCGTCAAATCACTTGGAAAAAACTCTTGACCTATATATGGACTTGTCTTATGCTTCAACTCCCATACATTGTTACCTCTGTTGTATGTGAATGAGATCTCATTCGCTTCCCCTTTCTTTAAATATTTTACAATGTCTTTCTGTTTTATATGCTTCATTACAATAGCATCAATAACATCTCTAAGATCATGCTTGTTATCGTAGAAGAAAGTTTTCCAATTGCATTCATCATGCAATCGATGCGTATCAGAGTATTCAAAGAAGAATGACCCAAACAAACCCCAATTAGTTATAGGGCATTCTGAATCACGGCAATAATACACTTTAATGCGATAATCGCCTACTTCTTTTGTTGTAATAAGGTTGTCTTCCATGTCTTTATATTTTAAATAGTTCTTAACTTTTTATCAATAAATTCATCTATTTCATCATAGTATGATCCATCAAAATCACAATTCCCATATTTCTCTGTAAACTCTTTAGCCCACTCTCGAATGATGTTAAATGCCTCTTCCCTGCTACATTCTTTTAGTCCTGGTAGATACTCCACGGCTTCCGCCGATAGCTCTTGCAGATTTCGTAAATAATTCAAATCTATGCTATATGGCAGCTTACCTACTTCTATACATACATAATGACCCTGTTTAAAGGCATCCTGTAAATCTTCCAAACTTTCTATCAATGACTCGGACTCATCATCTACCCTCACCTTGTATAACTCAAAATCTTCATTTTCTGCCGACACCCATATCTTGTAGGCTTTTTCGTTGGACAATCTTTTCCAAACAAATCCGTCACTGAATACAATTAGGCTACCTGTTACTATCGTATTTTTCATAATCACTTTCTAATCTGTTACTCTGTAATAATAATCAAGCTCTTCTCCCTTAAAGTTGTTCATGGCATACTCGTCAGCCTCCCGCCACAACCGGTCATACAATGCAGCCAGTTCTCGATCACCTTCATAATGCTGCCAGATTTTATGATTCAACACAATCACCAATTCTGTGAAGAACTTATAATTACCTTTCCATTCATTAAACGCTCGTTTATAGGTATCCTTGATTCCAGGCACTCCATACTTATCAGCTATGCTGAAATCTTCCCAAAAGGTAGTCATCAGATCATAGCCTACTTCTTTCATAAATTCTTTGAATGTCATATCCTAATCATTATCGTTGTAAAAGAACTCTTCAAAATCTTGTTCCCAATCGCAACATGGGTGTTTTTGTATTGATTCAAAGAAATCAAAAACCTCTTCACATAATTCATATTCTCCATTCGTTTCCTCTACAGGAGTCACACATACACTATACGTGCAATACCCCGCCATTCCTTCTGCTATCTGACATCTGTATGGCAACGGATACGTATCACTCTTCCCTGTTATAGCTTTGTTCATCTTATATATGGTAAGACTCGTATCTACGCCATGTTTTTGTTTTATTGTTCCTTCAAACATGATGGCTTCGCATAATCCATACTGAAGAGTCAGACTTCCACCTGTATTGGTTATGCTGTCTGGATAAATCCAATTCCATAACAGTTTATTTAGTCCCTCTAAATTTATACGCCCTACATAATTATGTTCTACGCACCCATTATCACTTTCTTCTAAAGGTATTACGTCTCTACTTGAACATTTATCTATGAAGTATTTACCCTTTTTCAAATCTGATATAGCTTCGGATGAATATGTCTTATCTGTTCCTATACCAAACTGGAAAGATATCAGGACTATAAAACTTAGGTTTTCTATCTTCGTTTTCATGTTAATTTATCTCTTTAGATATAAGTTATGCTGCCAATATTAATCTGCATTATATCGTTTTCCAGCGTAATGAAATTATTTTGTTTTATGGGTCCAAACATCAATCCATATACACTTACTGTATTAAACAGCCTAACAGTGTGAAAATCTTCATTTAGCTCTACCCTGTTTTTATCCCAATATCCCAAATTGTTGATAGTCGCCGGGAATCCTCCTACGTCGTTATACCTATAGTAATCGTTTTGATTGAAAACTATTCCCTTTATTAACAAGTTCCCAATGCTTTTCATGTTGAATCCGGACAACGCTATCTGCTCTGAGATATAACTAATCAAACAGTTATGATACGTGTTTGGCTTATCTCCTCTCTCGTTAATAATTTTCTTCCATTTCTTCGTTAATGGAACCCTAATATCCATATATGTACCAAATATGACTATGTTAGGACATTCTCCTTCAAACTTCGTTAAATCTTCTACTCTCATAATTAACAAACATTTGTATTGTTTTCGTCGTTCACTATCTGACTAATGTACGGACCTGACCACAGACAGCCAGGCCGACCTCATGGCAGGGCAGGCGCCACCCCACTCTCTCTGTATCGCGA